>JGI12635J15846_10000955_pt1 | contig 25282 bp, 20 predicted proteins | sample BlaSpr_A8_OM2_M2_FD_15846 | JGI IMG/M metagenome (IMG submission 15846) | reverse complement strand
TGATGACGAGCCGCAAATAACGCGGGTACTGCGCACCAGCCTCTCCAGCCAGGGGTATGACCTTCGGGTCGCCAACGATGGCGAGACTGCGTTGGAAATCATGAAGGATTGGGTTCCTGACCTGGTCATCACGGATTTATCCATGCCAAACATGGATGGTTTGGAATTATGCCGCAGGCTGCGTTCCGTAAGTCAGACTCCGATTATCGTCTTGTCTGTTCGGGGCGAGGAACGTATGAAAGTGAAGGCACTCGACGCCGGGGCGGATGATTACGTTACGAAGCCATTTGGGATCGAAGAGCTCCTGGCGCGAGTGCGAGCTCATTTGCGGCGAGCTCCGGAACCCGGTGCAGCCGAACCTGCGGTGATCCAGACGGGAGAATTCCACATCGATGTTGCGGCCCGCAAAGTCCTCGCGAGCGGCAAAGAAGTTCACCTGACTCCAAAGGAATTCGACTTGCTGGTTTATCTCGCGCAGCATGCCGGAAAAGTGATAACCCATCGTGCGCTACTTGGCGCAATATGGGGCGGTAATAGTACCGAGCAAGTTGAATATCTGAGGGTGTTCGTCGGCCAGTTGCGAAAGAAGCTAGAACCTGAGAGTTCATCCCCACGTTACATCGTTACAGAACCGTGGGTCGGTTATCGCTTTGAGCCTGGCCCAAGCCGCGAATCCTAGTCCTCAATCACTTCTTGTAAAGACGTGCTACGTAGCTGCCTCGGGTTTCCCTCCCAGTCCCTTATGAAAGTTTTATGAAGACCTTATTCGCTCCTTACGGACAAACATATCCAATCAGGTAGTGAGGAGTGAGCAAGCGTGGTAATCAAAATCATTTTCGCAGCTATAGCGTTTTTCGCGGTGTCATTCCTTAGCCGATTTCTGGTAGCGCTGCTTAAAGAAACAGCTCTCGCGACCCGAAGAGTGATCCCAAGGCCCGTGGCGGTGAAAATTCCCGGGGAAGCAGCGACCCAGAGACGGAAGTTATCTCGGGTCAGGACTGCGGAACGAAATGAAATTCGATTGATCCCAATGTCGTAGCCCGCAACTCTTTCGCTATGAGTCTTGTGGACGACGACGGACATCGAAATCTGAGTAGGAGTAACTGAGAGGTTTGTTATGCGAGATTTGATCTTTGTTCTTCTAACGATTTTGTTTTTCGCGCTTTCGCTGGCTTATGTCCATGGCTGCGAGCGATTACGCTGAGGTCTTATGAATATTGAAACAATCATCATGCTCGTCATTTGCGTTTTGATGATGGTGTATCTCATGTATGCCTTGTTAAAGCCGGAGAAGTTCTGACATGACGGTGAATGGCTGGTTTCAAATTCTTCTTTTTCTCGCGCTGATATTCGCGATTACAAAACCGATGGGCGTCTACATGACGCGGGTCTTTAACCGCGAGCGTACATTTCTTGATCCCATCGCGCGACCGTTTGAAAGGTTGTTGTATCGCCTGACCGGCGTGGACGAGAGCCACGAAATGCGCTGGACTGAATATTGTGGCGCGATGCTTCTTTACAGCGGCGCCTCAATGGCGCTGTTGTATGGGATCGAGCGTCTTCAGCAATGGATGCCGTGGAATCCGCAGAAATTCCCGGCCGTGGAAGCGGCTCTAGCCTTCAATACCGCCGCGTCTTTCACGACTAACACAAACTGGCAGAACTACGCGGGTGAGGCGACCATGAGTTATCTCACCCAGATGGCTGGTTTGGCTTATCACAATTTTGGATCCGCGGCGACCGGTATCGCACTCGCGATTGCCTTCATCCGGGGAATAGCGAGGCGTGAGAAGGAGACCATCGGCAATTTCTGGGTAGACCTGACCCGAACTTTTCTTTGGGTCCTCGTACCGATGTGCACTGTTTATGCATTGATTTTGGTCTCCCAAGGAGTTGTGCAGAATCTGAAACCGTATGACACGGTAAAGCTTGTCGAATCTCAACAAGTGCAGCGAGTTGGCACAGATGGTAAGCCGGTTGTGGACCAGGGTGGCAAGCCCGTGATGGATACCGTCACCACCCAGACCATCGCGCAAGGACCAGTCGCTTCGCAGGAAGCTATCAAGATGCTGGGGACGAATGGCGGCGGCTTCTTCAATGCCAACAGCGCTCATCCTTTCGAGAACCCTACGCCCTTAAGCAACTACCTGCAGATGCTTTCGATTTTTATCATACCCGCCGGATTGACTTACACCTTGGGTAGGATGACCGGATCTCCCCGCCACGGCTGGGCGGTTTGGAGCGCCATGGCAATCCTTTTTCTAGCTGGCGTGACCACCGCTTATTGGGCCGAATCACACGGCAACCCCTTGCTGAAGGGAATCGACCAGAGGGCAAGCATCACCCAATCTGGCGGCAATATGGAAGGCAAGGAGGTCCGCTTCGGCATCGCCGACTCCGCTTTGTTCGCGACGATCACCACTGACGCGAGTTGCGGCGCGATCAACAGTTGGCATGATTCGTTCACTCCATTGGGCGGCATGGTGCCGCTCGTTAACATCATGCTCAGTGAGACCGTGTTCGGGGGAGTAGGTGCGGGATTGTACGGAATTCTTATTTACGTTGTGCTGTCGGTTTTTATCGCCGGGCTGATGGTGGGTCGCACGCCGGAATATTTGGGCAAGAAAATTGAAGCGTACGACGTGAAAATGGCGATGCTGGTTACTCTCGTTTTCCCGCTCATCATTCTGGTACTTGCGGGTATCTCATCGGTTGAAGGATTCGGTACCTCCAGCATAAGCAATCCAGGTCCGCATGGACTAACGCAAATCATCTACGCATTCACGTCCATGGCGGGCAACAACGGCTCCGCTTTTGGGGGTTTGAACGGGAATACTCCCTGGTACAACCTGGCTGGCGCGGCCACGATGCTGGTGGGGCGTTTTTTCATGATTATCCCCATGCTAGCCATTGCGGGTAACCTGGCAAAAAAGAAATTCGTTCCTCCATCGCTCGGCACATTCCCTGTAACTACGCCGCTGTTTAGCACTTTGCTGGTCGGCGTTATTCTCATCGTCGGGGCACTGACATTTTTCCCGGCCCTAAGCCTTGGGCCAATACTGGAGCACCTTTTGATGTCGGCTGGAAAGACTTTCTGAGGACCTAATGGCAGAAAAGAAGACAAAAGCTATATGGGATATGAAGATCGTGCGGGGCGCGATCCTCGATTCCTTCCTAAAGTTGGAACCGCGAAACATGATGGGTAATCCCGTCATGTTCGTGGTTGAAGTAGGGAGCGTCGTGACCACGGTGCTTTTGTTCCGGTCGCATACCGCGTTCTGGTTCAATCTCCAGATCACGCTCTGGCTGTGGTTTACGGTATTGTTCGCCAATTTCGCCGAGGCCATGGCGGAAGGCCGGGGCAAGGCTCAAGCCGATGCGCTACGCAAGGCGCGAGCCGACACAGTGGCGAATCGTTTATTGCCGGAAGGGAAGATCGAGCAGGTTGCGAGCGCCAGACTGCGCTCCGGAGACGTGGTGATGGTCTCAGCGACGGAGTTCATTCCGGGCGACGGCGAAATCATTGAAGGTGTGGCCTCGGTGGATGAATCCGCAATTACTGGAGAGTCCGCGCCGGTAATTCGCGAGGCCGGAGGAGACCGTTCGGCTGTCACCGGCGGTACTCGCGTTCTTTCCGATTGGCTGAAAATCAAAGTCACTTCAAATCCGGGCGAGACTTTTCTCGATCGCATGATTGCCCTGGTGGAAGGTGCGGAACGTCAGAAGACTCCCAACGAAATCGCATTGAACATTTTGCTGGCGGGTCTCACCATTATCTTCCTGCTTGCGGTGGTGACGTTGCAGCCCTTTGCCATCTACTCCGGTTCTCCGCAGACAGTCTTCGTCCTCGTTTCGTTGCTGGTCTGCCTAATCCCAACCACTATCGGAGGACTGCTCTCAGCAATCGGAATCGCTGGCATGGATCGGTTGGTGCAACACAATGTACTCGCCATGTCTGGACGGGCGGTGGAAGCCGCGGGCGACGTCAATACATTGCTGCTCGACAAGACGGGAACAATCACGTTAGGGAACAGGCAAGCCTCGGAATTCATTGCGGCTCCGGGGATCACGGAAGCGCAAATGGCCGATGCGGCGCAATTGTCTTCTTTGGCGGACGAAACTCCCGAAGGACGCTCCATTGTCGTCCTAGCCAAAGAGCGATACTCACTGCGCGGCAGGGAATTGGCTTTACAGGAAACCGTATTTGTGCCATTCACGGCGCAAACCCGCATGTCCGGTGTGAATTTTGACGGAAGGGAAATTAGAAAAGGCGCCGTCGATGCCATTACCAAGTATTTAGCAGGATTCGGAACCGTTCTTCCAAAAGAGGTTCAAGCTTCGGTTGAGACCATTGCGAGATCCGGTGGGACCCCACTCGTGGTTGCTGAAAATCGGCGCGCGCTCGGAACGATTCATCTTAAGGACATCGTCAAAGGAGGAATGCGAGAGCGTTTCGATCAGCTCCGCGCCATGGGTATCAAGACGGTCATGATTACGGGAGACAATCCCCTTACCGCAGCGGCGATCGCGCGCGAAGCGGGTGTGGATGACTTTCTTGCCGAAGCCACGCCGAAGGAAAAGATGGACCTGATCCGCCGTGAACAAGCCGAGGGTAAACTCGTTGCGATGACTGGAGACGGTACCAATGACGCGCCTGCGCTCGCGCAGGCCGACGTTGGCGTCGCGATGAACACCGGAACTCAGGCGGCGAAGGAAGCTGGCAACATGGTGGATCTCGATTCGAATCCGACCAAGCTCATCGAGATCGTCGAAATTGGAAAGCAGTTGCTGATGACGCGCGGGGCACTCACTACTTTTTCTATCGCGAACGATGTCGCGAAATATTTCGCCATTATTCCGGCAATGTTTGCCGGAACGTTTCCCGTGCTGAATGCGTTAAACATCATGCGATTGCAGACGCCGCAGTCGGCCATACTGTCGGCGGTCATTTTCAATGCGCTGATCATTGTTGCCTTGATTCCATTGGCGCTCCGAGGAGTGAAGTATCGTCCCGCTGGAGCCGCAGCTCTCCTACGACGCAATCTCTGGATCTATGGCATCGGCGGAATCATAATTCCCTTCGTCGGAATCAAGCTCATCGACATGCTTATCACCCGCGTGGGAATGGCCTAGGAAGCTTATGAAAAAGAATCTCATAATCTCAATTTTGATGACGATTGTTACGACCGTATTGCTGGGGCTTGTATATCCGCTGGTGGTGACGGGATTGGCTCAAGTGCTTTTCAAAGACAAGGCCAACGGCCAGCTGATTACAAAAAATGGCGATGTGGTAGGCTCGCGGATCATTGGTCAAGCTTTTATAGGGCCGGGGTATTTCCATTCCCGGCCTTCCGCAGCAGGTAATGGATATGACGCGGCGAATTCCGGCGGGTCCAATTATGGCCCAACAAACCAGAAGTTGATCGACCGGGTGCAGGCCGGCGTCGCCGATTTGCAGAAAGAAAACCCCGGAACGCCCATTCCGACCGACCTAGTGACGACGTCAGCATCGGGCCTGGATCCGGACATTTCACCGGCAGCTGCCGATTTCCAAGTGCCCCGAATCGCCCATGAACGTGGGCTCTCTGAGGATGCCGTGAGGCAATTAATTCAACAACATACTCTCGGACGGCAGCTCGGTTTTATGGGCGAGCCTCGAGTTAACGTGCTCGAACTGAACCTGGCCTTGGACGCCAGTAAACACTAACACGTCTGTTTTTTGTGATTGACACGCCTTCTACCGATCTCTACTATTATTTAATCATGATGTCGGTTTGCCATATCTGCTGCCAGTGTTGTTGCTGTTGTTGTATGTGTGCGTCCACTGGCGCGGGGAGGCTGCTGACGTAAGAATTTTCTAGTATCGGCAAAATCAAAACCCACCGCCAGTTTGGTAACTGGCGGTGGGTTTTCGCTTTTTGTCGCGAATGCGTGACCAGGAAATTGAAGGTAAATAGCATGAGCTTGTTTCCAATATTTCTGAAGCTGGAAGGTCGGCGGTGCCTGGTGGTGGGTGCTGGCAACGTCGGCGAACCCAAGATCCAGAGTCTCTTGGCAGCACGGGCAGAGGTATTGGTTGTCGCACCTGAAGCTACCGCAACTGTGCAAGGTTGGGCGGAGTCCGAAGTTATTACATGGAATCGACGGGGCTTCGAGCCGAGTGATTTGGATGGCTCGGTGCTCGTGATTGCTGCGACATCTTCAGACGCGATAAACGAAGCGGTCTTCCTTGAGGCCCATCGACGAGGCATCCTTTGCAATTCTGTGGATGATCCCGAACATTGCGATTTTTTCTATTCCGCAGTTGTCCGACGCGGCGATTTTCAAGTTGCTATCTCTACCGCGGGTCACAGCCCGGCTCTTGCCCAACGTTTGAGAACCGAACTTGAAGAACAATTTGGTCCCGAATACGCCGGATGGGTTAGCGAATTGGGCAGACTCAGACAGGAACTCTTTGCTGCTGATATGAACCCTGAAGAGCGCAAGCAGAGATTGCACGAACTCGCCAGCCGCGAAGCGTTTGAAACTGCCCAATTGTCGGAACGGATCTACGCGAGGACTGAAGCATGAGCGGAAAGGTCTATCTCGTGGGCGCGGGACCAGGCGACCCGGAGTTACTGACGCTGAAAGCGCTGCGCCTGCTAAGGTCGGCAGATGTCGTGCTGCACGATGAGTTGATCGGGCCAGAGATTTTGCGATTGGTACCCGCGTCTACGCTACTACGCAACGTTGGCAAACGCGGTGGGCGCAAGAACATTCGGCAGCAGGAAATTGATGTCTTGCTGGTGCAGTATGCGTTGTTGGATTTGCAGGTCGTCCGATTGAAGGGCGGGGATCCCCTTATTTTTGGACGCGCAGGCGAAGAGGTTGAGGCGCTGCGGCGGGCCAACATCGAATTCGAGATCGTTCCTGGAATCTCATCGATGCTTGGCGCCGCCGCGGCTGTGCAGATTCCCCTGACCCATCGAGCGTTCTCGTCTTCTCTGTTTGTGCTCACCGGACACAGCTCCCCGACGGAAGATTTGAGCGATTCCCTTGATAACAACTGGCCAAAAAGCATTGCGCCGGGCGCGACCGTCGTGATTTACATGCCGGGATATAACTATGCCGCGACATGCAGGCAGCTGGTGGACGCGGGCTTGGCGCCCACCACTCCATGCGCTGTCATTTCGAAGGCGACCTCGCCGGATCAACAGATTCATCGCACCACTCTGCAGGATTTGCACACTGCGCCGAGACTAGCGACTCCTACCCTTTTGGTGGTCGGCGAAGTGGTGCGGTTCGCACATCAGCCCTCCCCCATCAGTGAAATCGCAGCGTTCGCGGCAAATATCCCGCTTGGGTCATTCATGCGGTTTCAGCCGCAGGCGCAAGAGTTGGAGACATCAGAGTGATAGAACTGTTGAATGATATTCAAAGTCGATCGGAGTCCTGGAAGCCGGAAGAGATATTGCGATGGGCCTTCGCGACGTTCGGTGACGATGTGGCGATGGCAACCGGGTTCGGCATCGAAGGAATGGCCTTGATTGACATCGCATCCCGTATAAACCCGGATGTTAAAGTCTTCACCGGCGATACAGAGTTCCTCTTCCCAGAAACCTACGATCTGATTGACCGGGTGGAGAAGCGGTACGGAATCAAAGTGGAACGCTTGTACTCGTCATCGACGCCTGATGAACAGGCTCTGGAACACGGTCCGGAGCTGTGGAAGCGAAATCCGGATCGGTGCTGCACCATTCGCAAAATTGAGCCGCTTAAAAAGAAGCTATCCGGGTTGCGGGCTTGGATCACCGCCATCCGGCGAGATCAGACTTCGGTCCGCGCCTTTGCCAGGAAGATCGAGTGGGACATTAAGTTTCAACTGGTAAAAATTAATCCTTTAGCTGATTGGTCTGCCCCAATGGTTATGAGTTACATCCAGAAGCACAACGTTCCTTATAATTCCCTGCATGACCGCGGCTACCCCAGCATTGGCTGCACACATTGCACACGAGCCGTGAATCCGGGCGAAGACTCAAGGGCTGGCCGCTGGGTTGGATTTCAGAAGACCGAGTGCGGTTTGCATGCTGGAAATAAGTCCGCGAGGATTCCGCTCGTCCACCTCGAAGTGCCGCCTGTCGGAGGCGGAGTGGTCGGGGCGGAAGAGGTATGAACCGTTCGGTTTAGAAACTCTTTGCGTCAATTTCTTCCGCATCGGGCCCAATGCCCAGCTCGACGTTTCTCCAAAGAGAAAACTTTCACGATGATGCGGTCGATCTCTCCGCTATAATCACGCACAATCCATGGATTTCGATCAATTGGTCACATTTTTGGAAGTTGCAAAACTGGGCAGCTTTTCTCGGGCTGGGCAAAAGGTGTTTCGCTCGCAGTCGGCCGTTAGCGCCCAGATCCGTCAGCTTGAGCAGGAATATGGCGATCGCCTTTTGGACCGCTCAGGGAAAGATGTCACTTTGACACCAGCCGGACGGGTGTTGTTCGCATATGCAGAACGGCTCCTGCAAACGCGTGACGAATCTTTATTGGCAGTGGCCGATCAGGGTAGCAGCCCTCGTGGGACGTTGCTCATTGGGGCCAATGAAGCGACCTGCTTGTATGTTTTGCCCGATGTTTTCGCGAAGTATTCCAGTCTCTATCCAGGAGTGCAGATTTCCATTTACCGCAATTTTAGTTACAAAATAGTGGAAAAGCTGGAAAACGGCACGATCGACGTTGGTATTGTTACCCTCCCCGTGAAGTCCTCAAGTTTGAAAGCACATGCAATTTTTCGCGATCAGCTAATGCTGATGGTGAATCCTCAAAATCCCCTGGCAAAGCACGATGTGGTTCCGGTTAGCGAGATTGCCAAGCAGCCTCTGCTGCTTCCGAAAACCGGCTACAGCCGCCGGGTTATGGATAAACTGTTCCGCCCTTATGCGGCTCAGTTGCAGATCAGGATGGAATTGCCGAGTGTGGGGATGATTAAGAGCTTTGTTGCCGCGGGTCTAGGCGTTTCTCTGATAAGCGCCAGCTTTGCCCGGGATCAGGTTTTGGCGGGCCGAGTCAAACTGATCGCGCTTCAAGATGAGGAATTGTGGCGAGAACTTGGTCTTGCGTACCGGCGGGACCGCACCTTGACCCGGGCAACCACGACATTTATTAGCACGGTACGGCAGTTGGCGGCCACGTCAAAGTAGTCTCGTAGGTATTCAAATTCTCTATTGACCTCATCACAATTTCCGATTTCTGTTAGTTGTACAGAGTTGCTATTTTGGAAGTAACTTCGGTTGTGGCAATAAGACGTTTGTGAGGTGGACCGATGAGCGAACTAGAAACCGATTTGAACAAAATTTTAGAAGAACATCAGCACGAGAGCGGCCTGCATGTGATTGGTGGCCGTCGACGATTGATTGACCGCCTGGTCCAATTCTTCGAAGATACGCCGAAGAAGCCAGCGGCGAGCGCAAAGACGAGCAAGGAAAGCCACAACTAACCGGTTCTGCAGCTGGATTGCAGGCCTTCCCCAACCTCGTAGGATTCGAACCCATCGCTACTAGCGGTGGGTTTCTTTTATCAGGGAAATCGTCCGCGTTTGTCCGATCTGCGCGATGTTTTGAGCCTCTCGATAGTTCCCACTATCTATATTTTCGCTTGACACCATTCACAGAACCTTTAACATATGAATAGTTATTCATTTGTATGAATATAAATGCATGAGCAAGGCGTTGCGACAAAGAGCGATTTTGGAATTGGTGCAGGAAGGCCCGGTGGCGAGTCAGGAAGACTTTCAGCGGATTTTGAAAAGGCAAGGTTTTCCTGTGGGGCAGGCCACGCTTTCGCGCGACATCCGCGAACTGGGATTGGTGAAAACGGGCGAGGGTTACACGATAGCACAAGGAGACAATTCCTCAGACCCGGCGCTGCCGCCAGTTTCGCGGTTGGTTCGGGAATTCGTGCTTAACGTGCGGGCGGCGGAGAACCTGATAGTTACCAAGACCAGCGTGGGAAGCGCGCAGCCGGTTGCCGCCGCACTGGACGGCGAGGGTTGGCCCGAGGCGATTGGAAGCATTGCGGGAGACGACACGATTTTGATTATTTGCGAGAACAAAAAAGCCGCCAAGCAGCTCGAGAGCCGGATACAGGAGATGCTTGCTTGATGGCGGCAAAACTGAAAACTGCGGTGCTGGGAGCTACTGGCTATTCCGGTTTGGAGCTAACACGCGTGCTTCTCCATCATCCGCGGGTGGACACGCCGGTGTTGCTGAGCCGTCCAAGTGACAGCGGGAGCAAAGCCGAGAGTCCGACGAATTTGGCGGACAGGTTTCCGGCTTTTTCTGGAAATGGCGGTTATAAGTTGCAGCCACTTTCGTGGCCAGCATTGACGCAACAGGGGATTCAACTGCTCTTCCTGGCCACGCCACATGACGTTTCCCGGACGCTGGTGCCCGAAGCTCTGGAAAATGGACTGCGAGTAATCGACCTGAGTGGCGCGTGGAGGTTGAAACAGGCCCAACATCGAGCGATTTATAAGTTCAAAGATGATGACAGCCTAAAGGCTGCTGAACTCACGAAAAAAGCAATTTACGGCTTGCCAGAATTAAATAGTGATCGCATACCAGACGCGACATTAGTGGCGAATCCAGGATGTTACGCCACCTCGGTAATTCTGGGGCTTGCGCCCCTGTTGAAGGCTGGCATCGTGGATCGCGAACGGGGAATCATTTCCGATTCCAAGTCTGGTGTCTCCGGGGCCGGAAAAGAGCCGACATCACGCACCCACTTTGTTTCGGTGGCCGACAATTTGTCGGCGTACTCGGTGTTTGGGCATCGTCATCTAGGGGAGATACTGGAGCAATTGTCGATTAATTCTGCGGAACTGATTTTTACTCCGCATCTACTTCCGATTCCGCGGGGAATTCTTTCGACCATTTACGTGCATTTGAATCGAGATATGAATGCATCAGAAGTGGAGTCCTGCTTCCGCGAATTTTACTCCGGAAAGCGCTGGGTGCGCGTGTTCCCGAGTCCGAATCTGCCGCAGATTCAGTTTTCGCTTCACACAAACTATTGCGATCTGGGCTTTTGCCTCGCCGAAGATGGACGACGGCTGGTGTTGATTTCGTGCCTGGACAATCTCCTGAAGGGCGCAGCAGGGCAAGCAGTGCAGAACATGAATCTGATGTATGGATGGAATGAGGAAGAAGGCCTTCAGTGAAGATTGTCGTAAAAATTGGCGGCGCGGCTTTGGAAGATAAGACCACGCTCTACAAGTGTGCCCACGCAGTCGTCGACCTTGCAAGGGACGGGCACAAAGTTGCCGTGGTTCATGGTGGAGGCAGCGCGCTTACCCGAACCTTGAAGCTTCTCGGAAAGCAGAGCGAGTTCGTCGATGGTCTCCGCATTACCGATGCCGAAACGCGTGACATAGCGTTAATGGTTTTAGCGGGAATCGTAAATAAGAGCTTCGTGGCGGCGATTGTTGCGGCCGGGAATCCCGCAATAGGTTTGTGTGGCGGCGATGGCATGAGCTTTCGCGCGCGTAAGAAGCAGACGACTGGATATGACCTTGGATTTGTAGGAGAGATTTGTTCGGTGGAACCGCGATGGTTGGAGGCGATTTGGGGAGAAGGCGGCATCCCGGTGCTCTCGTCGCTGGCTCTCGGCTCCGACGGCGAGTATTACAACGTGAATGCGGATCAGATGGCTGCCGCGTGCGCTGCGGCCTGCCATGCTGATGCTCTTATCTTTCTGACTGACGTCCCCGGGGTGAAGGACGCCGAGGGGTCGGTGATTCCGTGGCTCAAGACCAAAGAAATGGCGGCTCTGATTTCGGCCTCGGTAATTAGTGGAGGCATGCTGCCGAAGCTCGAAGCCTGCACTCAGGCACTCAAAAAAGGGGTTGGCCGGGTGCGGATATTGCCAGCGGCGAAGGCGGACATCCTTCCGCAATTTTACTTTTCCAAGCTTGAGTGCGGCACGGAGGTGATTGGAGCATGAGTCTCGCTTCCGTGATGCGGTCCGAACAGGAATTGCTGTTGCCGACCTATGACCGCCACAAAATTCTGTTTGAGAAGGGCCGCGGCGTCTACCTTTGGGATTCCGAAGGAAATCGCTACTTGGATTTTCTCAGCGGCATTGGCGTGAACGCGCTTGGCCACGGGCATCCTGCGATTCAGGCGGTTTTGAAACGTCAGGCCGGGAAGCTGATCCATGTTTCAAATCTTTTCTTTCATGAATATCAGGCCGAGCTGGCGAAACGGTTAACCAAGATTTCGGGTTTGGATCGGGCGTTTTTCTGCAACAGCGGGACCGAGGCATGGGAGGGCGCGCTTAAGTTGGCGCGCGCACACGCGCGAGCGCAGAACAATAACGGCCACAAAGCGAAGTGGCGTTTGCTGGCGCTGGAAAATTCTTTCCATGGCCGCACCTTTGGCTCGTTGGCGACGACAGGCCAGGAAAAATACCGGCATCCGTTTACCCCACTTATGCCAGGCGTCAATTTCGTTGCCTTCAACGATGTAGAAGATTTGAAACGCCAATTCGACGGCAGCGTTTGCGCCATTTGCGTTGAGACGATTCAGGGTGAGGGTGGAATCCGTCCGCTGAGTCAGGAGTTCCTGCAGACGGCGAGGCAGCTCAGCGAGCATACCGGCGCTCTTTTGCTGGTGGATGAAATTCAAAGCGGCCTTGGAAGGACTGGCCGCTACTTTGCATATCAGCATTACGGAATAAAGCCCGACATCGTCACCGTGGCAAAACCGCTGGCGGCCGGGCTACCACTGGGGGCCATTCTCACCACCAATTTTGCCGCAAGCGGAATGCACCCGGGGTTGCATGGCACGACGTTTGGCGGAGGCCCCTTGGCTTGCGCCGTAGCGATTGAGTTCCTGCGTGTCATCGATGGAATGATGGGGCATATCCGCCATTTGGGGAGCTATTTCCGGGCGGAGTTGGAGACCCTAAAAAGCAGGCATTCCTCCATCCTCGAAGTTCGCGGGATGGGACTGATGCTTGGTGTCGAACTGGATTCAGCCGACGCAGCTAAAGCCGTGGTTGCACGATTGTTGCAACGGGAAATCCTGATCAATCGTACTCACGAAACTGTTTTGCGGTTTCTTCCGCCTTACATCATCGAGAAAAAACACGTAGACCAGGTAATTCGGGAGTTGGATTCAGCTTTGAAAGCAAGTTCAGCGAAACCAGCTTTGCAAACGAGAAAGTCCACGAAAAGGAGTCATTGAAAGTGATAACTCAGCCAATTAGCAGTAGTCGGGTCGTGCATCCTCCCGCAACCACGACCTTTCCTTGCCCGGACCTAATTTCAATCCGCGATCTTGGTGCAGCCGAAATTCACAGTATCTTCAACCTCGCGGCGCGGTTGAAATCGCATCCTGAAGATTTTCGCAGTGTGTTATCTGGCAAGCACGTGGCAATGTTTTTTGAGAAGCCATCGCTACGGACGCGTCTGACATTTGAGGCAGGTGTGGCGGGACTCGGCGGCTCGATCTCTTTCGTCGACCAAACCTCTGGACGTCTCGATGCGCGCGAGACTTTGAGCGACATCGCTCACAATTTGGAGCGATGGGTCAGTGCAATTGTATTGCGCACTTTCGCCCATAGCACGGTCCAGGGAATGGCTTCCTATGCTCGCGTTCCCGTAATTAATGCATTGAGCGATCTTGAACATCCGTGCCAGGCTTTGGCTGATTATTTTACCTTGCAACAGCACTTCGGAAACTTGAAGACGATATGTCTGGCGTACGTCGGGGACGGGAATAATGTGGCCCACTCGTTACTGTTAACGGCCGCGTCTATTGGTTCGACGATTCGCATTGCCACGCCGCAAGGCTACGGTCCGGATGCTCAGATCGTGGCCGGCGCCAAAGAAATCGCGCGGCATACAGGCGCGGTGATCGAACTACTTACCGATCCCAATGAAGCGGTCGCGGGCGCCGATGCTGTCTACACCGACGCGTGGACGAGCATGGGGCATGAGCATGAGGAAGCTGAACGTGCCCGGATATTTCCGCCATACCAGGTAAACGATGACCTGATCGCTGGTGCTGCGCCACATGCGGTGTTCATGCATTGTCTGCCCGCGCACCGCGGCGAAGAAATCACGGACGAAATCATGGATTCGCCACGCTCAGTCGTATTCGATCAGGCTGAAAGTCGTTTGCACGTGCAGAAGGCTATTTTGATGTTATTGCTCGGTGGCGACAAAAATCGCAGACCGGTTAGGAGCGCGAATGCCTGAGAAAGTTGTTCTTGCTTATTCGGGAGGCCTCGATACCTCCATTATTATTCCGTGGCTCAAGGAGAACTATGCCTACGACGTGATTGCGATGATAGGCGACGTGGGCCAGGGCGAAGATTTGGACGCTGTTGTTGAGAAGGCATACAAGACGGGAGCGGCAAAGGTAGTAGTTGAAGACATGCGCGAAGAGTTCCTGAGCGAATATGTTTTCCCAACTTTGAAAGCTGGCGCTGTGTACGAGCACAAGTATTTGTTGGGAACGTCGATGGCGCGGCCGGTGATTGCCAAGCATCAGGTGGAGGTCGCGCTGCGCGAAGGTGCCACGGCAGTTGCACACGGATGCACCGGCAAAGGAAACGATCAAGTTCGCTTTGAGTTGACATATCAGGCGCTTGCTCCGAATCTCAAGGTAATCGCACCGTGGCGGGAGTGGTCGTTGAAGTCCCGCGAAGATTGCCTCGATTACGCCGAGCAGCGCGGTATTCCCGTCGAAGCAAGCCGTCAGAAAATTCACAGTCGCGACCGGAATCTCTGGCACATCAGCCACGAAGGCGGAGAACTGGAAGATGCGGGCAATGCCCCTTTCGCCACGACATGGCAGATCACACGCTCTCCTCAGGAAGCGCCAGATCGGGAGGAACAGGTTTCCATTGGATTCGAGAAGGGTGTTCCCATCTCAGTCAATGGGATGAAACTCGATCCAGTTTCATTGGTCGAACTGCTAAACGAAATAGGCGGACGCAACGCGATTGGCCGGATCGACCTGGTCGAAAACCGTTTCGTCGGAATGAAGTCTCGGGGTTGCTATGAGACCCCAGGCGGCACATTGCTGGTTCTCGCGCATCGCGAGTTGGAAGCCTTGTGTCTAGAGCGAGACCTCTCCCATTTCAAGCAGCACGTCGGATTGAAGTACGCGGAACTTGTGTACTTTGGCCTTTGGTTCACACCTCTGCGCGAGGCTTTGGATGCTTTCGTTGAGAGTACACAAACCAACATGACCGGCACCGTCGCGCTCTCTCTCTACAAAGGGAACGTTTCCGTCGTGAGCCGACAGTCGGAGCACTCTTTGTATCGCACCGATCTTTCTTCGTTCACCATGGACGAGAGTTACGACCAGAAGGATGCGGAGGGTTTTATCCGCATCTTGGGGTTGCCTTCCCGTTCGCGAGCCCTTATTGAGAATGCGAAATCCGAGGCTACTAAAACAGGGGTCGCTCGATGAAGATGTGGTCTGGCCGCTTTCGAAAGCCGCTTGATCCTGCTTTTGAAAAATGGCAACGATCTTTCGGATTCGATCAGCGCCTGCTGGCGTACGAGATTGCCGCCAGCAGCGCGCACGCCCGCGCTCTGAAGAGCGCCGGAATTCTTACGTCAGATGAACTGATTTCCATTTTGAAGGGTCTCGAAGAAATCGGTAAGCGAGGTGCGGAACCTTCCGCTTTTCTCGAAGATGACGAGGCCGAAGATGTCCATCACTTCGTCGAGAAGCAACTGGTCGCCATCATCGGCGACACTGGATATAAGCTTCACAGCGGACGGAGCCGCAACGAGCAAATCGCCACGGACTTGCGGCTTTACATTCGTGCTGCAATTGACCAGTTGACGTCGGAAATTTCGGAATGGTTAACGGTCCTGCTCGAACGTGCTGAGCGCGCTGGAAATTCGGCGATGCCAGCTTACACGCATCTGCAACGGGCGGAACCGGTTTTAATGGCGCACTGGTTTCTTGCCTATATAGAAATGTTTTTGCGGGATTCGGGCAGAATTGCGGATTGCCGGCGGCGCCTCAACGAGTGTCCGCTGGGTTCCGGCGCGGTCGCCGGGGCCACCCTTACGCTTGATCGGCGCACCATGGCTCGCGACTTGGAATTTAGTTGCCCTACCCGCAATAGCATGGATGCAACTAGCGATCGTGATTTCGTTCTCGAGTTCGCGAATGCACTTTCGCTGATTGGCCTACATCTAAGCCGCTGGGCGGAGGAGATGATCTTATTCTCGACGCAGGAATACAACTTCGTTCATCTTCCGGAGTCGTACTCAACCGGCAGCAGCGCGATGCCGCAGAAAAAAAATGCAGATTTGCTCGAGTTGACCCGTGGCAAGGCAGCTCGATTGATTGGAGAAAACGTCGCCCTCACAGTGGCGTTGAAGGGCTTGCCGCTTGCTTACAACAAAGACTTGCAGGAGATGCAGAATCCTTTGTTTGAGGCCTCGGATACCGTACTCGCGCTGTTTCCGCTGGTGACTGGATGGATGAAAGAGGTGGAATTTAATCAGGATCGCATGCAGCAGGCGGCGGAATCGAGTTTTATGAACGCCTGGTCCGCTGCTACTTATTTAGTAGAGCGCGGTATCCCGTTCAGGCTTGCTCATGAGCAGATCGGAAAGGCGGTGCAGATGGCGATTGAGAAGAATTGCGAATTGCAGAAACTGTCGCTTGATGAACTGCATCAAATTAATCCTATGTTCGGCCCAGACTTTTACGATCGGCTCACGCTGCAATCGGTTCTCGAACTTCACGATGTCCCCGGAGGTACGGCGCCGAGGCGGGTGAAACACGCAATTGCAGATGCGAAGCAGAGAATCGCGTCCATTGGGGAGGAAGTTCATGCGAACGCGTGAAGCGATTCTTCCAGATGCGGAACGAATCCACGAATTAATATCCGCCTATTCTGGAGACGGAACGCTGTTGCCTCGGACGTTCGCCGAACTCTGCGAGAACGTGCGCGACTTTATGGTTCTCGAAGACCACCGCGAGATCATTGGATGTGGCGCTCTTCACTTATACGGCACCCACCTCGCAGAGATTCGCTCGATCACCGTGGATCCCCTGCATCAAGGTCGGGGAGGCGGAGAGCAGCTAGTTAAAGCATTGATGGCCGAGGCAGAGCGGCATCACGTCGGATGTATTTGCCTGTTCACACGAAAGCCCGATTTCTTTTCGCAGATGGGTTTCTCAGTCGCTCAGCGCGAAGACCTGCCGGACAAGATCAACAAAGATTGCTGCGTCTGCCCGCGCTTTGATCGATGCGATGAGGTTGCGATGGTTAGAGGTGAGATTCCGAAGTTCTCAATTCTCCCCGAACCCACCACCTGGCTGGTCAAGCTCCAGGTATGACTCCTCGTGGAGGGCCGGCCGCGATTTACCTCCCTAAAGGATTCAGTTTCTCTACAGCGAATGCTGGCATAAAAGTCAGCGGTCGAGCGGATCTGGCATTTGCCGAGGCTTGTGTGGGCACGACAGCGGCGGCAGTCTTCACGCAAAATCGGGTCGTCGCCGCTCCTGTTGTGGTCGGGCGTTCGTCGCTTGCGGCATCTAAATGCCGGGTGCGCGCCGTCATCGTCAACTCGGGGAACGCTAACTGCGCCACCGGAAAGCTTGGTTTGCGCGCCTGCAAGCGGATCTGCACCGAAACCGCGAGAGTGCTCGGCATAGCCGCCGAAGAAGTTTTCCCATCCTCAACCGGCATTATTGGAGTTCCTCTGCCCGCGGATAAAGTTGTGGCAAAGTTGCCTGAGCTTATATCTTCACGAGCAGCGTCCGAAGAGGCTCTGATCCAGTTTGCACAAGCTATCTTAACCACCGACACGCGCACGAAGATTGCGTCATCTTTCTGCCGGATCGGAAAGAAAGAAATAAGGTTGGTGGGAGTCGCGAAGGGTGCTGGGATGATCCATCCCCAGCTCGCGACCATGCTCGTCTATCTCTTCACAGATGCAGTTGCCAGCCCAAACCGGTTAAAACGGCTACTGACGCACGCCTGCGATGAAAGCCTGAATTGTCTTTCGATTGACGGAGACACTTCTACCAACGACAGTGCATTGCTGATGGCTTCTGGAAAGAGCGAGATCTCTCTCAGCAGCTCCGTACCTCGTGCCCAATTCGCGAAGGTCCTACGGGATGTCTGCCAGTCCTTGGCGCATCAAATTGTGTCCGATGGCGAAGGGGTAAAGCATGTAATCCGCCTTCACATCGAAGAAGCCCGCAGCCGCAGCGAAGCGCTTGCCATTGCCCGCTCTATTTCACGTTCGTTATTGGTGAAGACTGCCTGGGCAGGTGCGGATCCCAACTGGGGACGCATGCTGGCCGCGATAGGTGCGTGTGCTTTAGCGATTGATCCGAATCTGGTAGATATTTCTATCGGCGCCCAGAAGGTCTGCCGCAGAGGTATGGGAAATCCATTTGACGAACGCCAAGCTCACGCGGAGCTGGCGAAACCCAAGTGCGACATTTACATCCGGCTTCGACGGGGTTCAGCTTCCCTGATTTTCCTCACTACGGATCTAACCGCCGAATATGTCCGCATTAATGCAGACTACTCCACGTAACATTGAAGAATGAAGACGGTGTGGTCCAGCCTGACATCGTTCGGCTTCGGACGGACCCAAGACGAGGAAACGATAAAAACTCGTGCCACCGTCATTCAACCTCATGATAATGCCAGCGAGTCTTAATGGGTACAGCGCGCGAAACATTTCTGCAAAAATACAGTATCCGCCTGATCACGACTTAGAAAACCCTGTTTTATTTTTGTTGCTGAATGCGCGATAAGGCTGGTTAACAGCCCTGGGCACCTCCCCATGTTCAGGACTGTTACCCTCCTATTACCGACCTCGATCTTCGATCGAAGAAGCGCATGCTCAACAAGCCTGTCCATCCTTGATGTAGAGTGGAGCATCTCTACTGCGACATTTGTTTTAACATTTTGATTTTCTAGGAGTTCTGTTTGCTAAATCAGACCGCGCCCATCGTCTGGCCAGGAAAGCCCTATCCGTTAGGGGCAACCTGGGACGGAGAAGGGGTGAATTTTGCTATCTTCTCCGAGCATGCGGAGAGCGTCGAGTTGTGCCTTTTCGACCCCAGCGGGCGCCGCGAGCTTCATCGTGTGCTGCTGCGCGAGCAAACTGACCAAGTTTGGCATTGCTATCTTCCGGAAGCCCGGCCAGGTCTCTTGTACGGATATCGCGTCAGCGGCCCTTATAAGCCGTCAGAGGCGCTTCGTTTCAATCAGCACAAGTTGCTCCTGGATCCCTATGCGAAGCAGATTTCAGGCGATTTGAAATGGAGCGATTCTCATTTCGGATACAGAATTGGTCATAGAAATGAAGATTTGTCTTTTGACCGTCGCGACAGCGCACCGGGCATGTTTAAAGGTGTTGTGGTTGACTCTGCATTTACTTGGGGGGCTGATCGGCCGCCGCGCATACCCTGGCACGAGAGTGTAATTTATGAAGTGCATGTGAAAGGGTTCACATATCGGCATCCCGAGGTTCCTCCTAACCTGCGCGGTACCTATGCCGGACTGGCGACCGCTCCTCTCATCGACTACTTCACAAATCTTGGAATAACCGCCGTCGAATTGATGCCGGTGCATTGCTTTGTAGATGATCGTCCGCTGGTGGAGCGAGGGTTGCGAAACTATTGGGGTTACAACACGATTGGTTTTTTTGCTCCTGAACCGCGCTACTCCGCAACTGGATCACTCAACGAATTCAAGACCATGGTGAAGACCCTGCATTCAGCAGGGATCGAGGTAATCCTCGATGTGGTTTACAACCACACCGCCGAAGGAAACCAGATGGGACCGACGTTGTCGTTCCGCGGCATCGACAACTCCGTCTATTACCGCGTGTCAGGTGAAAATCCGCGCTATTACGTGGATTACACGGGAACCGGCAACACGCTCAACATGCGGCACCCGCGCGTGCTTCAGTTGATCATGGACAGCTTGCGCTACTGGGTTCTGGAAATGCATGTGGATGGTTTCCGGTTTGATCTCGCGGCAACACTTGCGCGCGAGCTGCATGAGGTTGATCGCCTAGGAGCCTTCCTCGACATCATCCATCAAGATCCTGTGCTCTCTCAAGTGAAGCTCATCGCTGAACCCTGGGACCTTGGCGAGGGAGGATATCAGGTTGGAAAGTTTCCAGTGGGATGGGCGGAGTGGAACGATCGCTATCGCGATGCCATACGTTCCTATTGGAAGGGAGATGGCGGGCAGATCGGAGAGCTCGCATACCGTATCACGGGGTCGAGCGACCTCTATGCCCGCAGCGGACGGCGTCCTTATGCAAGCATTAACTTTGTTACCGCGCACGACGGGTTTACGTTGAACGATCTGGTCAGCTACAACCAGAAACATAACGAAGCCAATGGAGAAGGAAATCGAGACGGTACAGACAACAATCGAAGCTGGAATTGCGGCGCCGAAGGAATTACCGATGATCCTGCCATAAATGCATTGCGCGCTCAGCAGAAGCGCAACTTCCTGGCCACTCTCTTCTTCTCGCAAGGTGTTCCGATGTTGCTCGCTGGAGATTCAATTGGACACACACAGCAAGGCAACAACAATGCCTACTGCCAGGACAACGAAATAAGCTGGATAGACTGGGATGAAGGCGCCATCGACCGCGAGCTGCTGGCGTTCGTTCGCCAAATCATCACGCTGAGAAAGAATCATCCCGTGCTCCATCGTCGAAACTTTTTCCAGGGGAGAGCAATCAAGGGTGCCGGCGTCAAAGACATTCTCTGGCTAAAACCGGATGGCAGCGAAATGACAGACGAGGAATGGGGGCGGGAGTCAGCACGGAGCTTGGGAGTATTTCTTGCCGGCGAAGGTCTTGAAGAGCAGGATGAACGCGGTCAGCGCGTGACCGATCAGAATTTTCTGTTGCTTATGAATGCTCATCACGAGCAGGTACCCTTTCGACTTCCCACGGTGGCGTCTGGCATGGTTTGGGTGTCATTGGTTGATACCTCTGAGACTTCGGGCACTCCGGGTCTCCTTTACGACGCGGGCAGAAGCTACGACCTGAAAGCCCGATCTTTGGCGGTGCTTGTCGAGCGGCAGCGCGATCAGGTGCGTGACAAAGACCGAAGGCATGAAACGTAACCATCGCATGCCATTTGGGGCAGAGTGCCGCGACGATGGTAGCGTGCGCTTCCGCTTGTGGGCTCCCAAAGGCCAAAGAGTCAGCGTATCTCTAGAGAGAAGCCTATCGACGCTGGCGATGGCAAAACTAGACGGCGGGTGGTTCGAGCTTGATGTCGGTGATGCGCGGCCGGGCGACCGCTACAAATATCTTATCGACGAGGCCACAGAGGTTCCCGACCCTGCTTCTCGATTTCAGCCGGCGGATGTCCACGGACCAAGCGAAATAGTCGACCCAAATGCGCTCGTTTGGAGCGACGAAAATTGGAAGGGACGCCCTTGGGAAGAAGCTGTCATCTACGAACTGCACGTGGGTGCCTTCACTCCCGAAGGGACCTTCGCGGGAGTTGAGAAAAAGCTGGACTACCTCGCGGATCTCGGCGTCACTGCGATTGAGCTAATGCCAGTTTCCGATTTTCCCGGAAGGCGAAACTGGGGCTACGACGGAGTATTGCCTTACGCGCCTGACAGTTCCTATGGGAGGCCTGAAGATCTGAAGCGGTTGATTCAGTCGGCGCATAAGAAGGGTCTGATGGTTCTACTCGACGTGGTGTACAACCACTTCGGCCCCGATGGAAATTACCTGCTCACGTATGCTCCGCAATTTTTTACAGATCGACATCGCACTCCATGGGGAGATGCGATTAACCTTGACGGCCCCGACAGTAGGGTAGTGCGGGATTTCTTCATTCACAATGCTCTTTACTGGTTGGAGGAATACCATTTTGATGGCTTGCGCCTCGATGCAGTTCACGCAATCTTGGATGACTCACGTCCGGATATCCTTGTTGAGTTGGCCGAGACCATTCGCGAGACATTCGGTTCAGACCGTCACCTCCACTTGATCCTTGAAAATGGGGATAACGCCGCGCGGTACCTCCGCCGGGCGAATCCCAAACGCCCACCCCTCTACGACGCGCAGTGGAATGACGACTGTCACCATGCACTGCACGTGCTGATTACCGGTGAAACCGATGGATATTACCGCGACTATGGTGCAGAGCCAGTCAGGTACTTAGGCCGTTGTCTTGCCGAGGGGTTTGCTTTTCAAGGCGACTTCTCTGAATATGAGGGCGCGAATCGCGGTGAATCTAGTGTCGATTTGCCTCCAGGGTGCTTCGTAAATTTTCTACAGAATCATGATCAGATCGGGAATCGTGCATTCGGCGAACGAATAGCGCAGCTTGCAAGCGAGGATGCTCTGAAGGCAGCCCTCGCAATTCTGCTACTAGCTCCATCACCGCCATTATTGTTTATGGGAGAGGAATTTGGCGCGAACACGCCATTCCTGTTTTTCTGTGATTTTGCGGGCGATCTGGCTGCCGCAGTCACCAAGGGGCGTCGCAATGAGTTTTCCAGATTTGAGAAGTTCCGGTCCGATGAAGTGAGAGCTCAGATTCCCGATCCCAACTCCGAAGGCACATTTGAGCGCTCCAAATTGGATTGGCAAACTGTCACCGAACAATCCCACAAAAACTGGCTGGATTTCTATGGCGAGCTGCTCTCAATTAGAAGAGATGCTATTATTCCGCACCTCAAACACGGAACGAGAGGGCACGCGCAATACGACATCACTGGTAAGAAGAGCCTTACTGTGAAATGGAATCTTGGGGACAACACTTCGCTAACCCTGCTAGCCAACTTAGGACCTGAACCTGGTGCCGGCATACCGCGTCCTCCCGGCGACGTGATATATACCAATGTACCCGAGGCTTCACTGCGGAAAGAGCTGCCTCCCTGGTGCGTTGCATGGTTTCTTCGCCGATGACTCAAGCGCGCATTCCGCTGTCGACGTACCGCCTGCAATTTAATCGAAATTTTACCTTTGCCCAGGCTGCGGAATTGGTCCCCTACCTAGCCGCTCTTGGTATTTCCCACTGTTATGCCTCTCCCTATTTGCGCGCGCGTCCCGGCAGCACTCATGGCTACGACATCATCGATCACAACCGATTGAATCCTGAGATTGGCAGTGAGGAAGATTTCGCGAGATTCGTTGCCGCGCTCCGTGAACATGGTATGGGGCAGATTCTCGATGTCGTGCCGAATCATATGGGAGTGATGGGCAGCGACAATGCTTGGTGGCTCGACGTCCTCGAAAACGGACAAGCATCCGATTATGCCAGCTACTTCGATATTGACTGGGAGCCGGTCAAGGACGAATTGCAGGGAAAGATTCTCGTCCCGGTCCTGGGCGATCAATACGGCAACGTTCTAGACAATGGCGAGCTCAAACTGAACTTTGATCGGGAAAGAGGAGAGTTCAGCCTTTTCTATCACCAAAATAAATTTCCGGTAAACCCGCGCGAGTACCCGCGGATCTTAGGACGGGGTCTTGAACGCCTAGAGCAGACGCTTGCGGCTAAACGCGAAGAATTTCTGGAACTGCAGAGTCTGATCGCCGCGTTTAGTCATCTTCCAAGCCGCAACGAGACAGCGCCCGACCAGAAAGCGGAACGGTTGCGCGATAAGGAGATTCACAAACGGCGCCTGGGTGAGTTGTGCGCTCGATCTCCCGAGATCGCTGCATTCATCGAGCAAAATGTTTGTGAGTTGAACGGAACGGCCGGCGATTCAAAGTCCTTTGATGAACTTCATGAACTTGTCAAAGCCCAAGCCTATAGGCTCGCTTATTGGCGCGTGGCCGCGGATGACATCAATTACCGGCGTTTTTTCGATATTAACGATCTAGCTGGTCTGCGGATGGAAAACGAAGCAGTGTTCGATGTCACCCATCGCTTGGTTCTTGACTTGCTCCATCAGGGGAAAGTTGACGGCCTTCGCATCGATCACCCCGACGGTCTGTACGATCCAGCGGAATACTTTCGGCGACTACAAACTGGACCTGGAACTCAATCCACCGACAATTCCTTAGAACCTCTCAAATTCTATGTGGTAGTCGAAAAAATTCTGACCGGAGATGAGCAACTCCCGAGAGAATGGCCGGTCCACGGAACCACTGGATATGACTTCATGAATCTGGTGAATGGATTGTTCGTTGATCCAGAATCGGTTGGCAAGATGGATCGTATCTACCGGGTTTTTACTGGAGGCAAAGTCAGCTTTGACAATCTCATTTATCGTAGCAAGAAAATCGTCATGCATGCGGCTCTTGCCAGCGAGTTGAATGTATTAGCGAATGCTCTAAGCCGCATCGCGCTTGCCAATCGTCACACTTGTGATTTCACTTTGAACAGCTTGAAAGATACCTTGAGCAGGATCGTTGCCTGTTTTCCGGTTTATCGCACATATATTTCGGGAAGCCGCGTGTCAGAAACTGATCGTAGATACGTCCATGACGCAGTTGAGTGCGCAAAGCGGCAGAGCCCCGGCTCCGACCCGAGTGTGTTCGATTTTGTCCAGGACGCCTTGCTTCTCAACAAGGCGGACACGCAGGGCAATGTTTACCGCAAAGCCGTGACAAGATTCGCAATGAAGGTGCAACAGTTCACCAGCGCTGTAATGGCCAAAGGGTTGGAGGACACCAGCTTTTATCGCTATCACCGGCTTGATTCGCTAAATGAAGTCGGAGGAGACCCGCGTCGATTCGGCGTATCTCCCGAAGTATTTCACGCAAAAATGACGGAGCGGTCTAAATCGTGGCCTCACACCATGCTGGATACTTCCAGCCATGATACGAAGCGTTCTGAAGATGTTCGCGCCCGCATCGACGTAATATCCGAAATTCCTTATCGGTGGGGTAAGGAGGTGCGGCGCTGGCGGGAACTGAATCAGAGCAAGAAGCGCCTGGTGGATGACGTACTAGCGCCGTCACGCAATGATGAATATCTTCTGTATCAAACATTGGTCGGTTCGTGGCCGCTCGAAGAAGGCGTTCTTTCCGATGCCAGTTTCCGTGAACGTATAAAACAATACATGCTCAAAGCTGTGAGAGAGGCAAAAGAGAAGAGTAGCTGGGCGAATCCTAATACGAATTATGAAGCGGCCGTTATTGCTTTCGTTGACGAGGTTCTGGCCCCAAGCCAGGACAATGCTTTTGTGGCAAGCCTTGCCGCGTTCAACAGCGATGTTACCCGAATTGGCTTGCTCAACAGCATGTCTCAAACCCTGCTTAAGCTCACTTGCCCAGGAGTTCCTAATCTCTATCAAGGCACTGAAC
>JGI12635J15846_10000952_pt1 | contig 25289 bp, 18 predicted proteins | sample BlaSpr_A8_OM2_M2_FD_15846 | JGI IMG/M metagenome (IMG submission 15846) | reverse complement strand
ACTTTCCGAACCTACCTCCGCCGATATCGCCAAAAAAATCGGCTTGCGTACCCGCAGCGACGTCGAATTCTACGACCTCGCCATCGTCGGCGGAGGCCCCGCCGGCCTCGCCGCCGCCGTTTACGGCGCATCCGAAGGTCTGCACACGGTCATGATCGAACGCGAAGCCCCCGGCGGCCAGGCTGGGCTCAGTTCGCGCATTGAAAATTACCTCGGCTTTCCCGCCGGCCTCAGTGGACGCGACCTCGCCCGCCGCGCCGTCGTGCAGGCCACGCGTTTCGGCGTCGAGATCCTCTCCCCTCAGGAAGCCGCCAGCGTGCGCATCGAAGGCCCCTACCGCATTATCGAAATGGCCGACGGCAGCCGCGTCTCCTGCCACGCGCTGCTTCTCGCTATGGGCGTTCAGTGGCGAAACCTCGGCGTCCCCGGTGAAGACCGGCTCCGCGGCGCCGGTGTCTACTACGGCGGTGGCGTAACGGAAGCGATGTCATGCAAAGGCGAAACGGTTTACGTCGTCGGCGGCGCAAATTCCGCCGGCCAGGCCGCCATCAATTTCGCCGGCTATGCCGAAAAAGTGGTCATGATCATCCGCCGCGAATCGCTCGCCGCCACCATGTCTCAGTACCTGATCGATCAGATCAAGAAAACGCCCAACATCGAAATCTGGCCGCAAACCCGCGTCGCGGAAGTCCACGGCGAGCAGCACCTCGAGGAACTTTCCATTCACTGCTCCACCACGGGAACCACCGACCGTGTTCCCGCCAAGAGCCTTTTCATCTATATTGGCGCCCTGCCGCGCACGGACTGGCTCGGCGACCTGGTGCAGCGCGATGCCCGGGGCTTTATTCTCTCCGGGTCCGATCTCATGCGCGATGGCAAGCGCCCGCAAGGCTGGAGCATCGATCGCGATCCGTCGCTCCTCGAATCCAGCGTGCCGGGAATCTTTGTCGTTGGCGATGTGCGCCATGGCTCCGTCAAGCGCGTCGCTTCCGGAGTCGGCGAAGGCGCCGTTGCGATCCAGTTCGTTCACCAGTATCTTGCGAAGGTATCATGAGCCACGCTGAGCGGATTTCCCCCGTCGCCCAAAGCGATTTGTTGGGCTACGTCGACGAACTGCGAAAAATTGCCGTCTTTACCGACCTCCCGCAGGAGCAACTGGAATGGTTCGTCTCCAATTGCCTCGAAGCCCGCTTTGCCACGGGCGAGATCGTCTACAAAGAGGGCACTCCCGCGGAATACATGTCCATTTTCCTCGAAGGCCGCATCTTCGCGCGCCGCGAGGCCGAAGGCGCGAACAGCCCGGTCTTCATCGTCGAGAAAGGCGATGTCACCGGCTTGCTCCCTTTTTCGCGCATGACCCATCTCACCATCACCGGCCGCGCGGAAGAGCCCGTCCACCTTCTTCTATTTCCGGCCACCCTCTTCAACGAAATGTTCCAGCGCATGCCGGCGCTTGGCAAGCGGCTCGTCGGACTTCTCACCGACCGCGTCCGCGAAGTCACTCGCAGTGAACAGCAGCGCGACAAGCTCGCCGCTCTCGGCAAACTCTCCGCCGGCCTAGCCCACGAACTCAACAATCCCGCCGCCGCGGCTGCGCGTTCAGCAGACGCCCTTCTCGAATGCCTGGCGCGCCTTCGCAAGCTGGATGCCCTGCCATATCTCTCCGAAGCAAACTGCGCCGCAATCGCCAAGATCGAAGGCGAACTCCGCAACGAACTCCAGCCTCCCGCGTTCAAAGATCAGCTCGAACGCAGCGACCGCGAAGAATCCATCACCACATGGCTGGAATCTCACAATGTCCCCGAAGCCTGGAAACTCAGCCCGCTTCTGGTGGACGCTAATCTCACCAGAGATCATCTCGAGCGATACCTGGTGGCCGCCGGCGCCACGATGCCTACCGCGCTCACGCGATTCGCCACCCTTCTCGAAATGGAGCGCATCATCGGCCAGGTTTCCCACAGCACCAAGCGAATCTCCACCTTAGTGAAAGCCATCAAGGAATATTCGTACATGGATCAGTCGCCGGTGCAGGAAGTGGACATCGTTCGCGGCATCGAAACCACCATCGCGATCTTGGAACACAAGCTCAAAAAGGGCATCCAGGTCATCCGCGAGTTCGCGCCCGACGTTCCCAAAGTCACCGCCAACGGCGGCGAACTGAACCAAATCTGGACCAACCTGATCGACAACGCCGCCGACGCCATGAAAGAAAAAGGCAAGCTGCGCATCCGCGTCACCCATGAAGGCGATTACGTGCTCGTGGAAGTCATCGACAACGGCTCCGGAATTCCCGAGGATGTCCAACCCCACATCTTTGAGCCCTTCTTCACGACAAAGGGCGTGGGCGACGGCACCGGCCTCGGCCTCGACGCCGTTCAGCGCATCGTCCGCAAAATGCGCGGCACCATCAACTTCGACTCCGTCCCCGGCGAAACCCGATTCCAGGTCCGCATCCCGATTCGCCAACCCCTGTAGGCCCCGGGCTTTAGCCCGGCAAGCCCATCCATGCACTCCCCAACGAACCCACGACTTCACTGCAAGCATCACCAAAGCGCGCGAATTTAAATTCGATTTTCGCTTGGCGGCGGCGCGAATCTGTGTAAAATCTTGGGCATGAACCGCCGCACCTTTATCGAATCCTCGCTAGCCACCGTCGCCGTCACTTCACTTCCCTTCCGCGGTCTCGCCGCCGCGCATCAGGTAGATCCCATCGGCGTGGAACTCTACACCGTTCGCAGCCTCATGAAGACCGATGTCCCCGGCACTCTCGCCAAAGTTGCCGCCATCGGCTACAAGGAAGTCGAATTCGCCGGCTACTTCGACCGCTCTCCGAAAGATCTTCGCGCGCTCCTCGACAAAGATGGCCTGACAGCTCCTTCCTGTCACGTCTCTTACGCCGTCGTTCAGAACAAGTGGCCGGAAGCCATCGAAGCGGGCCACGTCCTCGGCCACAAATATATCGTTTGCCCCTGGATCGACGACTCCCAGCGACAATCTGCCGACGGCTACAAGCGCGCCGCCGAACTTTTTAACAAAGCTGGCGAAGCCAGCCGCAAGGCGGGAATCCAGTTCGGCTATCACAACCACTTCTGGGAGTTTCTCCCCGACAAGAATCTCGGCGACAAGTTGCCCTACGACTTCCTGCTCGAATCCACCGATCCCGCGAACCTCACCATGGAGCTCGACCTCTGCTGGATCACGGTTGCCCGCAAGGATCCTCTCGCCTACTTCAAAAAGTATCCGGGCCGCTTCGCATTGGTCCATGTGAAAGATCTCAACAAGATTCCCGCCATCGTCCCCGGAAAGAATTCCGAGGAGATGATCGACGACGTCTCTGCGAGCTTCACCCCCATCGGTGGAGGCGTGATTGACTGGAAGGTCCTCCTGCCCGCTGCGCAAAACGTGGGGGTCAAGCATTTCTTCGTCGAAAACGACGCGCCCAAGGACGCCATCGCGAACCTCACCGAAAGCTACGCGTATCTTTCGAAACTGCGTTTCTGAACCAAAACGGGAAAGGATTCGAAAGGGCCGGTTTTCGCACTCGAATGTTTCGCTACTAAGTGGCTTGTTCCGGTCACTTACGACTACCATAGCGTACCGGTATTTAGATAATAATTACCTTAAAGTGTTACTTTAAATGTCGGCGCGCCGACATTTTCCCCGCTTCCGTACTTCCTTACTTTCCTGGGGTAAACCGAGGAAAACGTTCCAGTACTCATTTCCTAGCGACCGCCTAGTTAGTTCGATTGATTGACAAAACTCCGGCCCGGCGTCTACTGTGCTTATGAAGCTGAAAATTAAATTCAAACTAAAACGACTAAACCCGACATGACGACAGACTCGAAGCAGTCCCCGCAAAAGTCCGCCGCCCACCCCAAAGTTCGCAAAGCCGTATTGCCCGCTGCTGGCCTCGGCACGCGCTTTTTGCCCGCTACCAAGGCGCAACCCAAGGAAATGCTGACGGTTGTGGACAAGCCGCAGATTCAATACGTCGTGGAAGAATGCGTCGCCTCCGGCATCGAGCACATCATCATCGTCACCGGTAAAGGCAAGAATTCCATCGAAGATCACTTCGACAATTCGCCATTGCTCGAGCGCTTCCTGGAAGAAAAAGGCAAGCACGAGCAGGCGGAGATGGTGCGCCGCATCAGCAACATGGTGCAGGTCAGCTACACGCGGCAGAAAGAACCTCTCGGTCTCGGCCACGCCGTCCTGGTCGCGAAAGATCTCGTCGGCGATGAACCCTTTGCCGTGCTTCTCGGCGACGTGCTGATCCCCGGCCCAAATCCTGCCACCCGGCAACTCATTGACGTCTACGAAGCCACCGGCACAGGCGCCATCGCTGTCGAGGAAGTTCCCCGAGACAAAACGCACCTCTATGGCATCTTCGCCGGCGAACCCGCGCCACAACCTCCCTTCGGTAAACGATTGCTGCGCATCCGCGACCTGGTCGAAAAACCAAAAAATGAAGACGCCCCCAGCAACCTCGCCATCACTGGCCGCTACGTGCTGCCCTCCGCCATTTTCGATTGCCTCGAACGCACCAAGCCCGGCGCCGGCGGCGAAATTCAGCTTACCGATGCCATGCGCCTGCTCGCCAAGGAACAGGGGCTATGGGCCTACATTTATGAGGGAATTTCCTACGATGCGGGAGACAAACTCGGCTTCCTGAGAGCCACCGTCGAATTAGCCCTGCAAAACCAGGAGCTCGGCTCCGACTTCCGCGCCTATCTCAAATCCCTAAAGCTGTAGCAACTCCAATGGAGTGGCCGATCTTCAGATCGGCCACTCTTCAATCCTTCTTCTTCGCCGGCTTTTTCTCTTTGCTTTCTTTGGCCGACGACTCCTTTGCCGACGACTCCTTCGCCTCGGACGCCTTCGCTGCGGAATCCTTGGACTCGTTCGACTCCGATTTCGCGGCAGGCGGCATGTCGCTCCCCGTGCTCTTCTTCCCGGCATAGTCGGTCACATACCAGCCCGAGCCCTTGAATTGAATCGCCGGCGCCGTCAGCGTCTGTTCCACTTTTCCGCCGCAATGCGGGCACTTCTTCAAATGCGGCCCGGCCACGCTCTCGATTTTCTCGGTCCGCCGCTTGCACTTCGTGCACTGGTATTCGTACAGTGGCACAGTCGCTCCTCCTACGTGTTCTCTAAACCCTCAATTATAGCATGCAGCTTCCAACCGATTGCCCGCACCCCCGCGTGCTAAACTTGGTCCTACGCCCTTCCCATGACGACCAACGCTCATGCCGACGCTTCCCTCTCTTCGCCCCGCGGCTCGCTGTATCTTGTGGCCACGCCCATTGGCAATCTGGAAGACATCACGCTGCGGGCGCTGCGCATCCTCAAGGAAGTGGACCAGATCGCCTGCGAAGACACGCGCCACACGCTGAAACTTCTGAATCATTTCGAGATTCACAAGCCGCTGGTCAGCTATCACGAGCACAATGAAATCACCCGCGCCCCGGAACTTGTTCACGCCATGGAACAAGGCGCAAGCGTCGCGCTCGTCAGCGATGCGGGCATGCCACTCGTCTCCGATCCCGGTTTCCGGTTGGTCTCGCTGGCCATTCGCCACCAGATTCCCGTGATTCCCATTCCCGGCGCCTCGGCGCTGCTTACGGCTCTTGCCGCATCGGGGTTGCCGAATGAGGAGTTTCTTTTCCTGGGATTCCTCCCCGCGCGCTCCAGCGAGCGCCGCCGCGCGCTCGAACACCTTCGCATCGAAAACCGGACCATCATTCTCTATGAAGCGCCGCACCGCATCGCGGAAACGCTCGCCGACGCTCTGGCAATTTTGGGTGATCGCCCGGCTTGCCTGGCCCGCGAAGTGACAAAAATCCACGAAGAATTCCGCCGCGGCACGATATTCGAGCTGGTGCAATCGCTCGAAGAACATCCCGTCCGTGGCGAAATCACCCTGATCCTCGGCCCTCCGGAAACGGGCTCGCCTGGCGCGCAGGTGGACACCGCGCAATCCCTCGCCGCGCGCGTCGACGAGTTGATGCACCAGGCAAAGCTTGACCGCAAGGAAGCCTTGAAACTCGCTGCCAGGGAACGCGGCATCACGCGCCGCGACGCCTACCGCCAATTGCTGGATGAGAATTCCCCGCAAGCCGAGTAATCGCAGGTCGTGTTCAAACTCAACAAATAATTTGTCATCCTGAGGGGCGCGCAGTTTGCGCCCCGGAGGACCTCAACTTAGACAAGGTGCAAGTGTTTCAGTTGAGGTCCTTCGGCTATCTCCGGTTTTTGGAGTCCGGCGATTACAATTCACAACCTAGAACTCCACCGGAGTCCACACACCGGACCTCGTCGAATAGCCTCAGGATGGCACTCTTTAGGCAATGTCCAACGACTTGTAGTTTATTCTTGTGAGTTGTGGGGAATAAATCTTAATACACGGATTCGGAGCGAAAGACGCGTTGAAAGCGCGGGCCGACAAACTGCACGCCAACCACTTTTCCACCATCCGTCGGCGACTCGCTGATGTGCACAACTTTGCCCTGGGTTTCAAAATCCTGCTCGCCCCGCCGCGGCGCGTGGCCCTGCACCGGGATTCGGATCTCCAGGTTCGAGCCGATGGCCACGTCGAACCGCGTGCGAAAGGCGGCTCCACTCCGGCACAAATTCTCGCTGGCTGTGTCTTCCTCGAAGGAAAATCCTCGCGCGTCGCGGCCGCGCACGCGCAATGGCAGGCGGACCGCAATCCTACGTTCGGACCTCTTCCGGGCGATGCTCTCGCTGACTGGGCTCATGGGCTGGTGTTCCCCCGTCGGCGACTTTTTCCGCAAAGAAGCGTTCCACGTTCTCGACAACTTCCTGCGGAGTGCGCGCCGAATGCACGATTCGTCGAAGCTCGCTGCCGTTCCCCACGCTGTGCGTAAACCAACAAGCGAACTGCTTCATTTTGCCCACGCCGTCCGGTAGATTTGAGTTAAGAATTTTCTGGTAGTAGCCAGAAAGTAAACGTCGGCGATCCTCTTCCGTGGGCACGTCGTAGCGGCCCGTTGTGCGGTATTGCTCCATTTGCCGAAAGATCCAGGGATTCGTGGCCGCCGCGCGGCCGATCATCACCGCGTCGCAACCCGTTTCTTTCACCAGGCGCGCGGCGTCTTCTGGCGATTGCACATCGCCATTGCCGATCACCGGAATCTTTACAGCCTGCTTCACCGCCGCGATGATGTTCCAGTCCGCTTTGCCCGTGTAGCCCTGCGCTCGCGTACGCGGATGAATCGCCGCCGCTTCCACGCCGATCTGCTCGGCCATCTTGACCACTTCCACCGCGACGATCGAGTTCTCGTCCCACCCCGCGCGCAGCTTGATGGTCAGCGGAATTTTGACTGCCGCCCGGACGCCTTTGAAAATTTCTTCAAGCAGCGGCAACTCGCGCAGCAAACCGGAACCGCCGCACTTCACCACTTTCTTGGCCGGGCAGCCCAGGTTAATGTCCACCGCGTCGTAGCCGAGGTCTTCCACCATGCGCGCCGCATCCGCCATCACCTTCGGATTCGCGCCAAACAACTGCGCCGCGATGGGGTGCTCGTCTTCTTCAAAGAAAAGATAGCGCAGGGTCTTTTTCGCGCTGCGGGTGATGCCCTCGGAACTGGTGAACTCCGTCATCAGCAGCCCACAGCTTCCCAGGCCGCGAATCACACGGCGAAACAGCGTATCCGTCACGCCCGCCATGGGCGCAAGGATCGTCGCCGGACGGATGGTGAGGTCGCGTACTTTGTATTCGGCGGGAATCATGGCAGTTTCACTTCCCAGTTTATCAGGCTCCGGCAGCGGATGCCGCAGGTATGTTCTCGGGGTAACTTGATTGACTGGGGCCACCGCTCATCGTACGCTGCCATTCGGAGCAAGATTCTTGCATTCCCAGGCCTCAATGATGCGCTGGTCCCCACTACCCCATCGAGTTCTTCTGGCACTGGCAACCGTCTTCGCCGCCGCGGCCATATTTTACTCGTCCTTGTGGATGTACCTGGAGCGCACCCCGGGTCCGCTGGTGGAGCTGGGCTTCAACAATTCCCACAACGAACAGTTCGACAAACGATCCCATTCCATTAAGGCGGGGGATGTGGTGCCGGATAGCCCGGCGGAACATGGCGGCTTGCGCGCCGGGGATCAGATTATCGGCGTTAACGGGCAGCCGCTCCTCACATCCGCCCCGTACGATGACGCCTATGCTCGTGGAAAACCTGGCGACAGTGTCGTGTTGACCGTCCAACGCGAACACGAGGCAAACCCGGTCGAATTGCGCTGCATCTTTCGCTTCTGCCCCAAGGGCGCGCCGCCTGAGGGGCTCGCGAAGTCCTCTGCTGTGCAAGTGATGCGCTCTTTTCCAGTTCTCTTTCTACTGGTCGGCTTGACGGTTCTTTTTCTTAGGCTGAACGATCCGAATGCGTGGCTGCTTGCTTCCTTGTTCTGTGGATTTGTCTCCGTCCCGGGTTTTTCGCATCAGGTGGCCATGAGTCCGGTCTTACGCTCGTTTGCATCCGCCTATCAGGTGATTTTTTCCGCAATGCTTTGCCCTCTTTTCTATATCTTTTTTGCGGTCTTCCCTGCCCGCTCGCCCTTGGATCGCCGTTTCCCCTGGTTAAAATGGATAGGCCTCGCCTTTGGCGTTGGCATGGCGGTGGCAGGCGTGGCGTTCGGGGATCTGAGGGCGCCGGGAGTCGCGCCGGACGTGTTCGGCGAGCGCGCCGGAGAAATCGTTCGCCTGTCGCTGATTTACGGGGCCTACCTGTTCCTAACGCTGGGGCTCACTTCGCTGGGCGGGAACGCTTTGGCCGGGAGTTCCGATCCTGTCGTGCGCCGCAAATCCCGCGTGATTCTCTGGGGCACCGTGATTGGCGTTCTGCCGATTGTCGTGGAGCGCGCGGCGATGGACTTCACGGAGTACCGGCCTTCCTTTTGGGTCAACACAATTCTGATTATCGTCTGCGCGCTCTATCCCCTTTCCTTCGGCTACGCCGTGGTCAAGCATCGCGTGATGGAAATCCCCGTATTGTTGCGGCGCAGCGCGCGGTATTTCCTTGTGCAGCGCGGGTTCATCGTTTTGCTTTTCGTGGCGGCTTTTTCGGCCATCGCCTTCTTCTCCCACACGCTGTCCCGGTTTTTTCAGCCCAATCCCAGGGCGGGAATGATGTTCAGCGCGATGTTTGGGATTGCACTTGTGTGGGCATCGGCACCCTTGGTGAAACGCGGGACGCAGAGCATTGACCGCGCTTTTTTCCGCAGCGCCTACGATGCTCGCGTCATCCTGCTGGATCTTGCCGAGAAGGCGCGGACCGTAACCAGCCGCGGCGAGCTGGCGGGGCTGTTGCGGCATCACCTGGACAAAGCGCTACATCCGAAAAATTTTGTCTGCTACTTTGCCGCGGGCGATTCGAAGCTGATCGCGGAGTGCGGAAATGTTCCGCCCGGAGCGGAGACGCTCTCCCCCGGTTTGCTGACACTTGGACTGCTCACGCTACGTGGGAAATCCTGGGACGTGCCGCTTCCTGGCGAGGATGAGGCGGAAGACCTTCTCGTGCTCACCCCACTTGCACCGGAGTGCCTGGTGCCGATTCTGGATCACGCCGGCCAGCTTTCGGGCCTGCTGGTGCTGGGACAGCGGCTTTCCGAAGAGCCGTATTCGAGCGAAGACAAGCGCCTGCTCGATTCGGTTGCCAGCCAAGCCGGCATCGCCATTGAAAATTTCGGCCTCGCCGAAAAAATGGCGGAGCGGATGGAAATGGACCGCCGCGTGGCCCGCGACATGGAAATTGCCCGCGAAGTGCAGTCTCGTCTGTTTCCCCAGTTCCTGCCGCCACTGCAGACGCTCCAATACACCGGGGCTTGCATCCAGGCTCGCGTGGTCGGCGGCGATTATTACGACTTTCTCGATCTGGGCACGGGGCGGCTCGGCATTGTGCTCGCGGACATTTCCGGCAAGGGCATTGCCGCGGCGCTGCTGATGGCGAATCTCCAGGCAAATCTTCGCAGCCGGTACATGGTTGCGCTCGAGGATCCTCACCAGTTGTTGCAGTCCGTGAACCGCCTGTTTTTCGAGAATACGCCGGAGGATAGCTACGCCACGCTGTTCTACGCCGACTACGACGACGCGAATCACTGTTTGCGTTATGCCAATTGCGGACACAATCCTCCGCTTCTGGTGCGTTCAAATGGGGAAATCGAGAAGTTGGGAGCAACAGCAACGGTCCTGGGACTCTTTTCCAATTGGAATTGCAAGGTTGAGAAAGTCTCTCTTGGTCCGGGAGACGTGCTGGTGATCTACACCGACGGGGTCACCGAAGCGCCTAACCAGGCCGGAGAGGAGTTCGGCGAATCACGTTTGCTAAAAATTGTGCGCTCAAACTCGCAAGTCCAGGTGAAGGAGATGCTCACGGCGATTCTCGCCGAGGTGCAACAGTTCAGTGGCGCAAGTCAGGCCGATGATCTGACGCTGGTGATTGCGCGAGCCCAATGAGATAAGAGGAATGCAGGCCTTTTTGAGTGCGGGAGCGGAGCTCCCGCTTTTACGACCTAAGCGCTCTCTCGCAAGCTAAATTATGCAAAGGATCTTTGCGCCTCAAAAGCGGCAGCCTGCCTGCGGCGGGCAGGCGTTGCTGCCGCACTCAAATGTCACTTCTTCGCGGGTGGTTCTTCTTTGAGGAATTTGTCGAGCCGCAGGAACTTGCGTCCCAGGGCGCCGCTGTAGGCCGACCACTCCGGCTCGCCGGAATCAATCGCAAGCGCCGCACGAACGGCTCCCATCTTCGAGTCCAGGTCATCCATGTAGTGGAACGCCAGAGCTTCGCGAATCATCGGCAACTTGGGCGAGCCGAATTCGTACTCGCCATGGTGGCTGATCAGAATGTGCTGCACCACAGTCTTGAGTTTTTCCGGGAAACCTTCGATGGAGTCCATTTCTTTGGAGACGGTTTCCAGTTCCATCGTGATGTGGCCGAGCAACTGGCCTTCGGCGGTGTAGCTGACCGCCCGCTCGTAACACAGCTCATCCAACTTGCCCACGTCATGCAGCAACGCCGCAGTCAGAAGCAAATCCACGTCCAGTTCGGAATAGTGAGCGGCAATCTGTTTCGCCAGGCCGCACAGTCCTACCACATGCTCGATCAGGCCGCCGATATAAGCGTGGTGCATCACCTTCGCCGCGGGCGCGCGCTTGAACCGCGCAACATTTTTCGGGTCGGTCAGAATCTTCGAGGTCAGCTTCTTCAGCCAGGGATTTTTTATCCCCTCGATGAATCCCAAGACTTGCTCGTAAAGCTTTTCCACATCGTACGGCGTGCACGGAAGAAAGTCGCCCAGATCAATCTCCTCGGGTTTGGCGACCCGGAACTGCTGCAAGGTGAGTTGCGGCTTGTTGCGGTAAAGTTCCACGCGGCCTTGAACCTTGATGAAGTCGTCGCGACTGACTTCCCTGGCCAGCGCGTCAAACTGGTCCCACATGCGCGCTTCCACCGTGCCGGTGCGGTCGCCAAGTTCCATCCGCAGGTACGGCTTGCCGCCGGCGGTGTTGCGAACTTCTTTTTCATGAACGAGGAAAAACCCGGTGATGGATGGATCCGGTTCGAGGTCTTTAACAAAGAGTTTTTTCACTCGGCTTACCCGCTTCTTTTTCCGAAGAGCAGATACTTCTTGTGCGGCTTCTTCACTTTTGCCGCTTCCGGGGTTGCGCTCACTTCTTCAATCTCGGAATTCCCGCCGCCGGCCATGTCCTGATAGCCCGGCTTCACCACCACATAGCTCTGCTCGCGCAGGGTCTTCAGGTATTCCCGCAGGGCAGGTTCCATGCGCTCGCTGTACAGGTGGTCCATGATTTCATTTTCCACCTTGTCGAACGGCTGCTCGCCTGCTTCATAGCGCTCCAGCACTTGCAAAATCAGGTAGCCCTGCTTGGTCTCAATTACGTCGGTGAGTTGGTTCTTCTTCATCGCGAAGACCTGATCTTCCAGCTGCTTGGAAAGCTCGCCGCGCTTGTAAACGCCCAGGTAGCCTCCTTGTTGCGCGGTGCTGCCGTCGGAGAAGCGCTTCGCCAATGTTGCGAAATCCTCACCGTCCTTGACGCGCCGCAGCATATCGTCCGATCTTTTCTTGAGCTCGGGAAGCTCAGACTCCTTCTTCCCGTCCGTGCTGATCTCGATAGCCCGTAACGCCACTTGCTCCGGCTTTACGAACTCCTTTTTGTGTTCTTCGTAATACTTCATCGTTTCATCGCGGCCAATGTTGATGTGCGAGCCCACTTCCCGCCGGATCACTTCCTGCGTCAGCAGCTTGTTGCGGATGTTGTTCTTGAAATCGTCCCAGTTCAGGCCTTCTTTGGTGACCGCGCTTTCCAGCTTTTCCATGCTCTCCAGTTTGTTCTGGATGCGGACCTGATCGAGTTGCTTGACGACGTCGCCCTCGACGTTTACGCCCATATCCTTGCCGCGTTGCGCCAGCAGGGACTGGTCGATCAAATCCCGCAGGGCAAACTTCTGCCGGTCTTCCACCGCGACCTGCAACTGCTCGGGCGTGCACCGGCCGCTGCACTCCTGCTGCGCCTCTTCGATGGCAATCGAGCGCGCCTTTTCGAGTTCAGAACTGGTGATAATTTCGTTGTTCACCCGCGCGATGATTTCTTCGACCACTTTTCCCTCGCCCGTCAAAGCAGGTTTCGGGGGATTTGCCGCCTTGGCGGGAGGCGTGGCAGGCTTCTTCTGCTGCTCCGGCTCCGGCGCGGCCATCTGCGGCGCCTCGAGTGACGGCTGTTTCTTCGCCGGCGGATTGTCCGGCGGCGGGTTGGCCGGTGGGTTCTGCGCCATCAGGGGCATGGCAAACAGCAATCCGGCAAGCAATACGGTCTTCTGCATTATTTTCACCATTCAGTGAGTTTAGCCTTCTCCTCGCAAACCGAGCAATACGTTTCTCAGCGCCCCGGGAACCGATTCCCCGCGCTGGAGCTCCATCCAAAGCACGCCGCTGGGGTCCAGCTTGATGCCCTTCCTGGAGCGCACCACTTTGACGACCACGGCAGGGTCCAATTGTGTTTCCGGGTGGAACCTCAGCGCGACGCGCGTTCCCTGGCGCTCCACCGACGCGATGCGCAACTTTTCGCTGATCGATTTGAGCATCGCGTACTCCAAAAGGTTTTCCACGGACTTCGGCATCGCCCCAAAACGGTCTTCCAGTTCCTTGCGAACGTCCTGCTTTTCTTCCTCGGTGGCGATGGAAGAGACGCGCTTGTAGGTGCGCAGGCGCAAATTCTCGCTGGGTATATACTCTTGCGGAATGCGCACGTCCATCCCCAGGCTCAGCGTGGTGCGCAACTCCGGCATAGACTCTTCGCCCTTGAGCTTTGCCACCGCGCCTTCGAGCATCTGAACGTATAGATCGAAACCGATAGACTCAATGTGGCCGTGCTGTTGGCGGCCAAGCAGGTTGCCCGCGCCACGCAGCTCCAGGTCCAGCGCGGCAATACGAAAACCTGCGCCGAGTTCGCTGAACTCCTTCATTGCCGCCAGCCTTTTTCGGGCGATGTCCGAAAGGATTTTCTCTGTCGGGACCAGCAGGTAAGCGTACGCGCGCTGGTGCGAGCGGCCCACGCGTCCGCGCAACTGGTAAAGCTCGGCAAGCCCCAGGCGGTCCGCGCGATTGATCAGGATGGTGTTGGCGCGGGGAATGTCCAAGCCATTTTCGACAATCGTCGTAGCCACCAGGACGTCCGCTTCGTCGCGGATGAATTTCAGCATGACCGCTTCCAGTTCTTTTTCGCCCATCTGCCCGTGGGCAACCACAACGCGGGCCTTCGGCACCAGTTTCGTCACCAGCGACGCAAGGGAATGAATCGATTCGACGCGGTTATGGATGAAATACACCTGGCCGTCGCGGGCCATTTCGTTTTCAATCGCGCGCCGGACTAACTCTTCGCTGAACGGCGCCACGGAGGTCTGAATCGCCAGGCGGTCACGCGGAGGAGTTTCGATCAGTGACATATCGCGCAAGCCCACTAGCGACATGTGCAGGGTGCGCGGGATAGGCGTTGCGGAAAGCGCCAGCGCATGCACGTTTTTGCGCATCTCTTTCAAGCGTTCCTTGTGCGCGACGCCGAAACGCTGCTCTTCATCCACGATCAGCAAGCCGAGATCCTGAAACCTTATGTCCTTCGAAAGCAGGCGGTGCGTGCCGATCACGATGTCTACTTTTCCGGCTTCCAGATCGGCGAGGATTACTTTCTGTTCGGCCGCTGTGCGGAACCGGCTGAGCATTTCGACTCGTGTAGGAAACGCCGCAAAGCGTTTTTTGAACGTTTCAAAATGCTGGAACGCGAGCACCGTTGTAGGCGTGAGTACGGCGATCTGCTTGCTATCGGCCACCGCCTTGAAGGCGGCGCGCATCGCCACTTCCGTCTTTCCATAGCCGACATCGCCGCAGAGCAAGCGGTCCATCGGAATTGGCTTTTCCAGATCCTTCTTGATGTCAGCGATGGCAGTGCGCTGGTCCGCGGTCTCTTCAAACTCGAAGGCGTCTTCGAATTCGCGCTGCCACGCGCCGTCCGGAGAAAAGGCGAAGCCCTCTGCGGTCTTGCGCTCGGCATAGAGCGCGAGCAACTGGTCCGCCATGTCTTCCAGCGATTTCCTGACGCGAGTTTTGCGCGTTGCCCAGGCCGTGCCGCCCAGTTTGTCCAAAGTTGGTTGCGAACCTTCGACTACGCGGTAGCTTTGGACCAGGTCCATGCGCTCTAGCGGGACGTAGAGGCGCGCGTCATCCGCGTAACGCAGAAGCATGAATTCGCCGCGGCGGCCTTCGGATTCGATCAGCCGCAGGCCCTCGAACTGGCCGATGCCGTGATCCACGTGGACCACGTAATCGCCGGGCTTCAACTCCGCGAAATCGGCGAAGAATCCGCTGGTGCGAATCTTGCGGCTGGGACGTTCAACGGACGGCGTTACATCGAACAGGTCGGCGTTGCCGTAGATGGTGAGCTTCGCTTCGGGAAAAGAGACTCCCTGCGCAAACGGCGCGCGCACCAGAACCAGGGCCGCGCTTTCCGTGGCGCTCTCGGCCGTGAAACCCGCGGCGGCCTCTTCGGTCTCGCCGAGCACATAGGGGACTTCGTATTCGCGGCAGATATCGGCGTAGCGCTCGAGTTCGCCCAGGCTTGCCGCCGTTAGATACACCGTGCCGCCGGAAGCAAGTTGCGATTTCACGTTGCCGACACAAGCCGCTACGTCGCCGTGAAAACGGGTGCTCGGCCGTGAGCTCAACTCGAAGCGCTGGCCGCCGTTTTGCGCAAGATTCAATTGTTCCAGTTCCGCGCGCGACGTCTTCACCAGCGCGCGTTCCCAATCCTCTTCGGTCCAGAAGTAGTGCGTGACCTCGGGTGAATTTGCGTGTCCGTGGCGTTCGTAATTTTCCGTTGCGGCTTCCTGCAATTTCTTGCCGGCCTCGCGCAGAGCCACCGGCTCATCGAGGAACACGATTGGCTTCAGCGAACTTTCCGCCAGTTCAAAGAGCGCGCTGCCGCCAGCTTCTGAAGTCGCGCCCATCCAGCGTCCGGGTTCCCACTCTTCGGCTTCGCGGCTTCCGGGAGCGGGGACGCTCCATTCCGTGAGCGGCAGAATGGTCGTCTTGTTCACCGGGGCGACCGATCGCTGCGTGCGCGGATCGAATTCGCGCACCGATTCAACCGTGTCTCCGAGGAGTTCAATGCGCACGGGCCGCAACGCTTCCGGGGAGAAAACGTCAATGATGCCGCCGCGCACCGCAAACTGACCCGGCAGGTCGACCATTTCCGTGCGCGCGTAGCCGATGCTGCCGAGATGCTTGATGAGCGCTTCGTGGGAAACTTCGGAGTCTTTCGCGAGGATTTGCGCCAGGGTCAGATAGACGTAGGGATCCTGATAGCGCCACAATGCGGCCGCCATCGGCGCAATCACAAGCGAAACTTCGCCGTTCGCCAGACGGTAAAGCGTGGCCGCCCGGCGTTCCAGAATGTCAGCGTGCGGCGATTGTGAGTCCCAGGGCAAGTTGTCGAACGCGGGCAAGACCGCTACTCCGCCGGTTACGCCGGGGAAAATTTGGCCGAAGAAGCGGACGCTCTCGGCGAGTTCTTCGGCGCGGCGATTATTTTCGGTGAGAAAGAAGGCGGGACGCCGCAATTCGTGGGTGAAGTAGGCCGCACAGAGGGCTTTGGCGACGTCCTGCAGCCCGGAGAGACCCACGAGGCCCGCGCCCGCGCGTAGTTCTCCCAGCGCGCCATCCAAGGAGGGGTGGCGCAGCAGACGCTCCAATCGTTCTCGAACCGCGGGCAGTATCATGCTTCTTGCAAAAGTTCGATTGCGGCGCGGGTTGTTCTCCTGTTACCCACAACCGCGAAAAGCAAAATTTTCCGTTACGCGCGAATCTTCCGCAGGATTTCGGTTGTCGAATAGCCTTCGACGACGTCGATCAAAACCACTTTTCCACCGGCTGCTTCCACTTCTTCGCGCCCAACGATCTGATTCCCCGGCCAGTCACCGCCCTTCACCAGAATATCGGGGAGAAGGGCTGTAACGGTTTTTTGCGGTGTCAATTCATCGAAGACGATCACCGCGTCTACGCACTCGAGGCTCGCCAGAATCTCCGCGCGCTCTTGTTCGGGAATCACGGGGCGCCCGGCGCCTTTCAACGTGCGGACGCTTTCGTCGCTGTTCATGCCGACGACTAACGCTTCACCCATCGCGCGTGCCGCTTCCAGAAGTTTGATGTGGCCGGGATGCAGAAGATCGAAGCACCCATTTGTGAAGACCACGCGACTGCCGTTGCGTTTCCCCGGGCCAAACTGCAAAATGAGTTCTTCGAGAGTTAAAACTGCGGGGTGCAAAGGGTCTCCATGCTCGATTCCGACGGCGTCAACGCCAAACCTAGTGAAATTCAATTCTATCATGCCGCTCGGGAATGCCGCTGGCTTGGCGGTCTGAGCGCATGAGCCGCAAGCCGATCTGGCAAGCGCTGGCAGGGATCGCCCTTTTGGTTGTGGGGGCGCTGTGGACCTACGCGGGAGCGCGGGGCTACGTGGAAAAGCGCGTGAAGGCGGTTGCGGGCGCTTGCCGCGCGGACATGATCATCATTCAAAAACGCGAGGCGCCGGCGCAGGCGAATTCCGGGGCCGTCGTGCTGTTTCACGGTCTGGCCGCGAATAAGTACATCATGAGGTATCTGGCGCGCAGCTTTGCCGAGTTGGGCTTGACGGTGTACGTCCCGGATTTTCCCGGGCACGGCCGCACGCCAGATCCATTTACTCCAGAGAAGGCGGAGGACTGCGGACGCTCGCTGCTCCGCGGATTATCGGCACGCGGACTGATCGTGCCGGATCGCACCATTCTCGCCGGGCATTCGATGGGAGGGGCCATCGCGCTACGCCTTGCGCCGGAGTTCCGCCCCGCGGGAGTTATCGCTCTCTCCCCCGCGCCGATGGAAGCGAAGCATGGGGTGTCCCCGGAGAAATTGTTGTTTCACAATCCGCCGCCCATTTTGCCTAACACCTTGATTACCGCCGGGCAGTTTGAACCGCAAGGTTTGGCGGCGAACGCCGCGGACCTGGCGGCCAGCAACACCGACCCAACCATTCAGTTTCATGCGCTGCCCGGGCAAACCCACGTCAGCGTGCTGTTTTCTCCCGGCGCAGCGCGGATGTCGCAAGCATGGGCTGCGCGGGTGCTGAATATGTCGAATCCTGCGCAGCTTCCCAGCTTGCTCTATCTGGTCGGAGGCCTGCTTGGATTTCTCGGCATTCTGCTGCTTTCGGGGCCGTTTTTGCGAGAACTGGCGACGCTTGCACCCGAAGAGGCCGCTGGTGATTCCGATGTGCCGAGGACCGGTCGATTTCTGGCTGAGCTGGTTCTCGTTTCGTTTGCGGTGCTCTTTCTGCTCCGCCATTTCGTTCCGCTACGGGTGCTGAGCCTGTTTCAGGGCGACTATCTGGCCAGCTACTTTCTTCTGGCCGGGGCAATTCTTTTGTTGCTGCACCCCAAACTGGCTCTGAAGAAATTTGCCGCAAAGCCCGGCGTCCTCTTGAGTGTGGCCATGGGGGCGCTGATTTTCCATCTGCTGGTTACTGGGTGGTTCGACCTGACCGTAACAAGTGCGTGGCTGACGTTGCAGAGATGGGGGCGCTTCCCCCTCTTTTTCCTCGCTGCCTTTGTCTTTCTTTATGCGCTGGAGATTCTGCTCGGCCCGGTGATTGAGCCCCGCAGGCGGTTGGGGATCGACTACCTGGCCATTCTACTCGCGTGGCTCGTGCTGGTTTTCGGCACTTTTGTTCTGCATACCGGCCAGATTCTCGTCCTGCTGCTCATGCCCTATTTTGCCCTCTTCTTTCTCTTCTCGCGCCTAGGTGCACGTTTGGTACGGCAGCGGACTGCTTCCGCAACGGCTGCCGCGGTCTTCGGTGCTATACTTTTAGCGGGTTTTTGCCTGGTGCTCTTTCCCTTGTCCTAGGAGCGGCCAGCCGCCCTGCAATTTGCCCTGTCCCACCTGTGCCGGAGACGCGAACATAGTTCACCTAGAACGCACAAATGGCTGACATTGTCATCATCGGTGGCGGACCTTCGGGCGCCATGTGCGGGGAACAACTCGCGCGTGCGGGACACTCCGTAAATATTTTTGATGAGCGCCTGGCGTGGGAAAAGCCCTGCGGCGGCGGGCTCACTTATAAAGCCACCGAACACTTCCCTTTTCTGCTGGATAATCCCCACCCAAAGAAATTGGTCCGCAACGTGGAAATCATCAGCGCGGAGAACCAGCGCGCGAAACTCGATCTGAAGCATCCCATTGTCATCTATTCGCGGCGCGTGCTGAATGGTTTTCTTCTTGACCGCGCGCGCGAGGCGGGTTGCGAAGTGCATCACCGCCGCGTGCAACACATCGACACCTCCACGGAGAGGCCGCGGTACTGCGTCGAGGGCGAATGGCGCAATGTGGATTTCGTGGTGCTCGCTTCGGGGGCGCGCAACCAGATGTTGCCCGGCACGCGGGCTCTTTCCGCCGATGAACTGGAAATGACGCAAGGCTATTTCGTGCCGCAAACCGCGGAGGAAATCGTCATTAAGTTTCTGCCGGAGTTCGAAGGCTACATCTGGTCGTTTCCCCGGGCAGACCACATTTCGCTTGGGATTTGCGGCAGCATGGCTACGCACACCAGCAACGAACTTCGCTCGCACCTGCACCAATTTGCTTCCGCGGAAAAATTCGCAACGGAAAATGCAAAGTTTTACAGCCACGTTTTGCCTTCGCCGCAGGTGCGCACTCTTTCCGACCGCGCGGTGATTGGCAAGAATTGGGCTATGTGCGGCGACGCGGCTGCGTGGGTGGACCCGCTGACGGGAGAAGGNCTNTTTTACGCGATGCGCTCGGGCGAACTGTTGGGGCNNTCNATCGCNGAGGGCTGCCCCGAACTGTATCCTTCGCGGGTGCGCGCTTCGTTTTCGCTGGAGCTTGAATTTGCNGCGCGCATCGTTCGGCGCTTTTATCGCGGGTCGTTCCTCGGCTGTTCGGTCACGACCNGGATGGTTCAGTTTCTACAGCGCAACGCGGTGTTCCGGCAACTNCTNAGCGATCTTTTCTGCGGCACGCAGGACTACAGCTCACTCAAGCAACGCGTTCTGGGGCACCTGGGCGGCACGCTCAGCCAGTTTGTGACCAGCGTGCTGAATTTCGAGAAACCCACTCCGAAGCTGCGGCGAGCTGTTCCCGCTGCGGATTGAAGAATTCTTCCCCGTGATTCGCTAGCCGAGAACCTTTGCGATCCGCTCAAAGGCCCAGTCGATTTCTTCGCGTTCGATTACCAGAGGCGGCGCGATGCGGATGGTCGTATCGTGCGTTTCCTTGCAGAGAATGCCCTCTTCCTTCAGCGCTTCGCAATAGGGCCGGGCATCCGTGTTCAGTTCGATCGCGATCCACAGCCCGCGGCCGCGAATTTCGCGGATCACCGGGCTTCGCAGCGTCTTTAACTTCTCCAGGAAGTAAGCGCCCAGCTCCGCCGAGCGTTCCACCAACTTCTCTTCCACCAGAATGCGCAGGGCAGTTCTCGCCAGCGCGCACGCCAGTGGATTGCCGCCAAAGGTGCTGCCATGATCCCCGGGCTGAAAGACGCCGAGGATCTCTTTCGATGCCAGGACTGCCGATACCGGATAAAATCCTCCGGCCAGCGCCTTGCCGACGATCAGGATGTCGGGCTGAACGCCTTCGTGCATGCAGGCAAACATTTTGCCCGTACGGCCGAGTCCCGATTGGATCTCGTCAGCCATCAGCAGCACTCGGTGCTCGCGGCAAATCTCGGCCGCTTCGCGCAAGAATCCTTCACGCGGAATGATAATTCCCGCCTCGCCCTGAATCGGCTCCAGCAAAAATCCGCAAGTGTTCGGGGTAATCGCCGCGCGCAACGCTCTCGCATCGCCAAATGGAATCACGCGGAAACCCGGGGTGAACGGCCCGAAGCCATTCTTGTATTGTTCTTCGGTTGAGAAGCTGACCACGCTGATGGTGCGGCCGTGGAAGTTTCCTTCGCAGACGATGATTTCGGCTTGCCCGTCGGGAATTCCCTTTTTCGTGTAGCCCCACTTGCGGGCTGCTTTCACGGCTGTTTCCACCGCTTCGGCGCCGGAATTCATCGGCAACGCCATGTCCATGCCGGTCAGATCGTGCAATTCTTTGTAAAGGAGCGGCAGTTGGGCGTTGCGAAACGCACGCGAGATTAACGTTACCTTGCGTGCCTGCTCGATCAGGGTTTCGACTAGCTTCGGATGGCAATGGCCTTGATTCACCGCGGAATAGGCGGCGAGGCAATCGAGATAGCGCTTCCCTTCCACGTCGAATACCCAGACGCCTTCGCCGCGCTCGATCACGACGTCGAGCGGATGATAATTGTTGGCGCCGTAGGTCTCTTCGAGCGTGATGAGCTCTTTCGTTCCCATCAGATTGAGATGCGTCGCAGGCATGCCGCTGCTCCAGTTTCACAAATTTCTCAGGTCTTCAAACGCCAGGCAGGGTGCAATTGGCGGCTCTTCAACCCGGTAAAGGCTATGCGATTATGATGGCATCCGCTTCCTGATTCCGCAATACACTCGCGCAGCGGCAATCCCTTGTCATAAGCTTGTATCCGGCCGACCCGGCGAAACGTCCATATCCATATCAAGATCAGGGGGGAACGTCATGACCAAACGAACCTTCGCGCTGCTTTGCCTGGTGTGCGTGGGCGCCATCGTCGCCTTCGCTTTTCCAAACCACCGCTCACTAAACACTCCCGCCGACGTGAGCGCTCTCAATGTCACGATTCAGGAGTGGTCCGTGCCCACCAAGGGCGCGCACCCTCACGATCCGGCAGTCGGTCCGGACGGGGCTTTGTGGTTCACCGAGCAGATGGTGAACAAACTCGGGCGGCTTGATCCGAAGACCGGCGAATTCAAGGAATATCCGCTTGCCACGGACAAGAATTCCGGACCGCATGGCCTGGTGGCGGACAAAGAGGGAAACATCTGGTTCACCGCGAATTTTGGCGGGTACATCGGGAAGCTCGACCCGCGCACCGGCAAGGTGACGGAATACAAAATGCCTGTTGAGAAAGCGGACGATCCGCACACGGCGGTGTTTGATGGCAATGGAATTTTGTGGTTTACCGTGCAGGGCGGGAACATGGTTGGGCGGCTGGATCCGAAAACCGGAAGGATTGAGTTGAAGGAAGTTCCGACGCAAGCGGCGCTGCCCTACGGGATTCAAATCAACAGCAAGGGCGTGCCGGTTTTCTGCGAGCTTGGCACCAACAAGATGGCTTCGATTGATCCGCAGACCCTGGCGATCAAGGAGTATCCGCTTCCCGAAGGCGTTCGTCCGCGCAGGTTGGCCATCGCAGCGGATGACACGGTTTATTTCACGGACTTCAAGAGCGGACATCTGGGGACGCTGAACACTTCGACGGGCAGCGTGAAGCTCTTCCCTTCGCCCGGAGGAGCGGAGTCGAATCCCTATGGCATTGCGATAACTCCTGATGGGATGGTCTGGTATAGCGAGTCCGGCGTGCATCCGAACACCATCGTGCAGTTCAATCCGAAGACGCAGAGTTTCGCGAGTGCGAAGATTCCGTCCGGCGGAGGTGTGGTTCGCAACATGGCGGCGACGTCGGACGGGCGGGTGTACATCGCGTGCAGTGGCGTAGACAAAGTCGGCGTCGTGTCTCCAGCAAAATAGTCGTAGGCTCTCAGCAAAACGGCCGCTAGTAGTTCCGGTACTCCAAAACTTCTCGGGCGCTGGAGTTATTTCCCAGTGCTTGGGCCGGCTGAAACCGTTACCTTTTTAAAATCTATAATTTGAAGAGACGTGATTTGGCGAGATCTCTGCGGCTTAGAACGGCAGGGAGGGTTTCATGCTTGGAATAAAACGAAATGTTATGCTGGGCAGTGTGATTGTGCTGTTATCCGCAGGCTTGATCACCGCAGCAGTCACACTTGCGACTCACTCCATAACCGTTCCCGTTACCGTTCCGGAAGCAACCCCGATCCATGTGACATTGGATCAGGGAATCGCCAGCAACCAGAACCGGCCCGGGGACCACTTTGAGGCAACGATTTCCGAGCCGGTGGTTTTGAACGACAAGACCGTGATCCCGCAGGGTACGCCGGTGGAAGGCCTGGTTGTTGATGCGCGTCCGTCTGGCCATTTGATGGGACGGGCGCATCTGCAGCTTGCGCTTGAATCCATGCAGCTGAACGGTAAGACGTACGATCTGCGAACGTCGAGTTCTTACCGTCGAGGTGGGGACCACAAGAAGCGCAACTGGGCGTGGATTGGGGGCGGCGCTGGCGGAGGCGCATTGATCGGCGCGGCGGCAGCCGGTGGCAAGGGTGCGCTGATTGGTGGACCGATTGGCGCGGGAGCCGGCACGGCGGTGGCGTATTTCACCGGGAAGAAGGACATCCACCTGAGGCCGGAGACTCGTTTGGAGTTTCGCCTCAATCAACCGGTGATCGTCGATACGAAGAGCTGACAGCCGGATTTTCATTTGGGAAAAGCTAAGATTGGCCCAAATGGAAAGTTCGCGATCAAGTGTGGTGGCCGACCTGAAGGTCGGCCACTACATTCCTAGCTGAAGATTCTGCAAAATCTCTCATCTGCTATTGTTGGATGCTGCGGGCATCGGTCACTGGATGGAAGTACTCGAATTCCCCGTTGCGGCATCGAACGGAGTATTCTCCCAAGGTGACCCAATCTCCCATGGCTTCCACGGCTACGACGTTACCCGCCAAGACCGACGCGGCTCCCAAGAAGGCGAAGAAGAAGGTGAATTGGAGTTCGCTGCCGGAGATCTGGGCGCTGATCCATCCGCGGCGGGGGATTCTGATTGTTGGGTTCGGGCTGTTGGCTATCAACCGGGTTGCAGGACTCATCCTGCCCGGCTCGACGAAGTATCTTGTCGACGACGTGATTGGGAAGCGGCAGCAGAGGCTGCTGCTTCCTCTCGTGCTGACGGTGATTGCGGCGACTTTGATTCAGGGGCTTTCTTCTTTTGCGCTGACGCAACTGCTGTCGAAATCGGCGCAGCGGATGATCACCGATTTGCGCAAGCAGGTGCAAGCGCACATTGGGCGGCTTTCGGTAAGTTTTTACGATTCGAACAAAACCGGAGCGCTGGTTTCGCGGATTATGAGCGACGTGGAAGGGGTGCGGAACCTGATCGGGACGGGACTGGTGGAATTTGTCGGCGGGTTGATGACGGCGGTGCTTGCATTGGGTGTGCTGCTCTATATCAATGCGGTGATGACGCTTGTCGCGTTTGGGGTGCTGATTGTTTTCGCGCTATTCCTCAACAAGGCTTTTTCGACCATTCGACCGATCTTTCGGGCGCGACCCAAGATTAATGCCGAAGTCACCGGCCGCCTTACCGAGTCGCTTGGCGGTGTGCGCGTGGTGAAGGGCTACCACGCGGAGGAGCATGAGGAGAGCGTTTTCGCGGGTGGGGCGCAGCGGCTGCTCGACAACGTGCTCAAGACTCTGACGGCGACGTCCATCATGAGCCTCTCTGGCGCGATGCTGATGGGGCTGGTGAGCGCGGTGGTGATGTACCTGAGCGCTCGCCGAATCATTGCCGGCCAGATGACCATCGGCATGTTTTTCTCTTATTCGGCTTTTCTGGCGATGTTGGTCGCGCCGGTATTTCAGATCGTGGCGATCGGGACGCAGCTCACCGAAGCAATCACCGGGCTTGAGCGGACCCGGGAAATTCTGAATGAGGCGAAGGAAGATGAGGACCCGCGGCGCAGCGTTTCACTTGAGCGCATTACGGGACGGGTGGAATTCGAGGACGTGCACTTTTCCTACGAAGCCGCGAAGGAAGTGTTGCACGGCGTGAGTTTTGTGTCGGAGCCCGGGACGGTGACGGCGCTGGTTGGACCTTCAGGGTCGGGAAAATCCACGATCATCGGCCTTGTCTCCGCTTTTTACACGCCAACGCAGGGGCGCATTCTTTTGGATGGCGTGGACCTTTCGACTGTGAAGCTCAGCTCGTACCGCACGCAGCTTGGCGTGGTGTTGCAGGAGACTTTTCTTTTCGACGGGTCGATTCGGGAGAACGTGTCCTATGCGCGGCCGGGTGCGACGGAAGCGGAAATTATGGAGGCTTGCCGCATCGCGCGGGTGGATGAGTTTGCGGAGAAGTATGAGAAGAAGTACGACACTGTGGTGGGTGAGCGCGGCGTGAAACTTTCCGGCGGGCAGAAGCAGCGGGTGTCGATCGCGCGGGCGATCCTGGCGGACCCGCGGATTTTGATTCTGGATGAGGCTACGTCAAGTCTGGATTCGGAGTCGGAGGCGCTGATTCAGGAAGGGTTGCGCTACCTCATGCGGGGACGGACTACGTTTGTGATTGCGCACCGGTTGTCCACGATTCGGCGGGCGGAACAGATTCTGGTGGTGCAGGACGGGAACATTCTGGAGCGGGGGACGCATGAAACGCTTTATGCCGCGCATGGGCGGTATTACGAGCTGTACACGAAGCAGCATGCGGTTGAGACCAATCTGTTCCTTGCGCCGGGCGAAGGCGATAAGTTTGAGGAGGATGGGAAGGACGGGGCGGGTGGAAATGGGGGGCCGGGGGCGGCGCTGCCGGAGGCACTACAGGCGTTGCGGAATCGGAATGTGTAACGGACGAGGCTTCGCGGATTGATTGAGGAAAAGGCGCCCGCCTCAGAAGGCGGCCGCTACAAAAGCTTTGGTAGCGCCGCCATCCTGGCGGCGAACCACAGTAGTAATGTGTCGTAGTTATAGATCAC
>JGI12635J15846_10000951_pt1 | contig 25290 bp, 17 predicted proteins | sample BlaSpr_A8_OM2_M2_FD_15846 | JGI IMG/M metagenome (IMG submission 15846) | reverse complement strand
GTCCTTGGTTGCGAACCATTCCGTGCATGCATTCTCAGAACGCAGAATCTCCAGAACTTCTTCGCGCGCCCGGGCAATTTTCACGCCTGCTCTGCCGAACGTTGAGAGTTCCGCGGGAATCATATCCGCGACCTCGTTGCAGGGCACAGCGCGGGGAACACCCGAAGACCCTGGAATACCTATCACATCGTGACGGCAGGGATTGTCAGTTGAAGCCCGGAACGGAGCAGACCGAGCGGCTTCCAAACACACCCCGTCCAAAGCGCCGAGCGCATTCCAATTACCGGCTATCCCTTTTGCGATAGCCGGCCATTCGGCTCCGTCGCTGAAACGCCTTACCCCGCCCGCGTTCGTGGAAATCGCCTCGCACTTCGCCAGCCAGGCTCCCGAAATCGTTCGGTTGCGGGATGACTTGGAAGCGTTGAATGACGTTGGGCTTTGTGAACAGGTGGGTGTGCTGCCAATCAAACAAATCCCTAGAACCAGAAAAAGAGTCCTCAGACTCTTGCCGGTGGTCAACATCTCTTCCTCCCCTGCCCCGGCCGCACAACCACCACAGGCCGCTTGCAGGGGAGCTCTCGCGGGTGGCCACCAACCCATTCGAGCTGAGCAAACGGTTCAATCCTTTACCGGGGCTAACGGGAAGACGAGAACTCCCAGCGAAAGTCTCCTCAATTGTTTCTGGAATTTTTCCGAGTTAGAAATTAGGGAAGCGCAGCCCGCTGCATTTATATCATTTATTCATATGTTGCTGCGCGATCCCAGTTTTCTTGCGGGATTCTGGCGCGCACCGGGACACTGTCGGTTCTCAGCTACAGCACCGTATTCGCTCCAACCAGGCCCTCACGAAGGTTCACACTTTCTTGCTATCTTCCGTTTCCGCCCCCTTGGCCGACCACGCCTTTTCCGAAATGTAATAGGGCGAGGAAACCGTGAAGATCCTCTCGTTCCCGCGCACCAGCATCATCCACTCCAGCAATCGTCCGCGCTGGTTATGCAGAAAATACTCGTACCAATGATCCTCGACCAATTCGGGAATCACCACCACGATCCGCCGATCGGGATGCTTTTCCGATAAATCGAGAATGTACTGCACGAGCGGCACAATAATGAAGCGGTATGGCGATGGCAGCACCACAAACTGCGGCGGCTCGCCCCCAGCTTCGCGGAAAGGACGCTCCACATACCGTTCCCAGTCCTGGCGCAGCAACTCCGAATGCTCTCCAGGCTCGACGTGAATCGCGATAATCTCCGGCGAAATCCGCGAAGCAAATTCCAAAGCCTGTTTGCAAATACGGCTCCATCGATCAACAGGCACAATCACGATAGGAGCCTGCCCCTGATTCGCGGGCGCCACCGCCTCGCTGGTGGTGGTGGCCACCAAAACCGCGTGATAGTGCCGCCGTACTCTGCTGAAGAAAAATATCAGCAAAGGGATGAAAATCAGCGTAATCCACGCCCCCTCCGCGAATTTCGCCACCAGCACCACGATCACGGTAATGCCCGTGACGAAACCGCCCAGGCCATTGACCATAGCGCTCTTAACCCAGTGCGGCCCGCGATTTTTCCGCCAATGCACCACCATCCCGAACTGCGACAACGTAAACGCGAGGAACGCTCCCACCGCATACAAAGGAATCAGATTGTCGGTGACACCTCCAAAAGCAATCAGCAAAACAGCCGTCAAAACGGCCAAAACCACAATCCCGTAGGTGTAGACCAGCCGCCGCCCGCGATACCCAAACGCGTGCGGCAAATAGTTGTTCGAGGCAATGGCCTTGCACAGTCGCGGAAAATCCGCGAACGCTGTATTCGCCGACAGCGAAAGCACCAAAAGAATCGAACCCATCGTCAAGTAATAAAAAATTCCCTTACCAAACACAGCCGCAATCAGCATCGAGAGCAAACTCTGATAACCAGGCTTCCCGGGGTCGGTAGCCGCAATGCCATAAACCTTCACGAGATAAGAAATCCCCGCCAGCAGCAGGGCCAAGAGAAAAATAATGATCGTCAAAGTCCGCTGCGCGTTCTTAACCGCAGGCTCGCGAAACGCTTTTACGCCATTGCTCACAGCCTCCACTCCGGTAAGCGCCGTACACCCGCTAGAAAACACCTTCAAAAGCAGCCAAAAACTGACAGCTTGCGTCATAGCCGGAGGCGGAGGCAAAGCCGCCATCGGCAAAGGGTGTCCCCCGCTGAGCAGCATCCGCACCAATCCCCCCCCAATGGTGATTAGGAGCGTGCCGACAAAGAAATAAGTCGGCACCATGAACACAACTCCGGCCTCCCGGACTCCCCGCAGATTGATCACGGTGATGACGAACAGAATCCCGACGCAAATCGCCACAGTGTGCGGCAAAAAGGAAGGTACCGCAGAAACGAGTGCCCCAACGCCCGCCGAAATCCCCACCGCAGCCGTAAGAATGTAGTCCGTCAACAGAGCAGCCGCCGCCAAGAGGCTCGGAAACGCCCCCAAGTTGTACCGCGCCACCGTGTACGACCCGCCGCCCGAGGGATAAGCCGCAATCGTCTGCCGGTAAGAAAAATAAACAATGATCAAAAGTGTGATGATCGCGGCACTGATCGGCACAATGTACTGCACGCCCAAAAGCCCCAGCGGAATCAGTAAACTAAGCGCCGCTTCCGGCCCATACGCCGCCGAACTCAGCCCGTCCAACCCAAAAATAGGAATCCCCTGCGCCGGGCCAATCTGTTCAGCGCGTTCGTCGGATGTCTTGATCGGCTTGCCAACAAGTAAGTCGAGGATATTCATGGGCGGCTCGATGTAATCCTGCGCGTATTTTCGGCCAGTCCATTTGCAACGAGAACAGCAGGATTGTCAACCATTGCGATGGGCGGGTAAGTTGTGGTTCGTTACTGGATACTGGATATTCGTTACTGGATAAAGGGAAACCCGGCTCAGTCCTTGGGTGGCCATCTTTGCGCGCCGTGCATCACATTCGGTATTTCCAAGGCATTTTTCACGATCCGGTAAACCACCCCCAAGGGCATGGCGGCAACGGCCGCTCACGCGCGCGAACAGTTCCAGCAAAGCTTTCACTGGGCCTAGCTTCAACCGTGCCCGGCAAATTGGTTGGAAGTCTCAATTGGCCCAGGTGCTACTGCACTTAGCAATGTGGGACAGATGCCGAGAATTTCGCGAGGGATCTGGAGTTGGTTGGTGGACGTGACAGGGTTCGAACCTGCGACCTCATGCTTGCAAAGCACGCGCTCTCCCAGCTGAGCTACACGCCCATCCTTACGGCAGTATTAGTTTAAGACACTTTCGAAGTCCGCGCATCTTCGATCGCTTTTCACGGTACCAGAATTGTCCGCCACTACAGTCGTCTCCCGCGTCCCTAACCGAATGACGCGCTCATCTTTATTCTTGGTTCCTAGGCGGGCTTGCAACTTAGCGTTAGTCGCTATAATGTTAACGCGACTATCGAAATACATGCCGCGTAGCCCTGAGCGGCGCACCATCCTGGAGGAAATTATTTATGCGCCGCGCAAAAACTGCCGCGAGAAGTTTGCCATTGCCGGCTCATGAAAATAGCAACGACGGCGAGGCTTCCAACAAGAGGCGCGGCCGCCCAATTTCCGGAAAGAAGCCAATGGGCGGCCTTCGTGAACGCAAGAAAGCGCGCCTTCGCCAGCAGATCGTGGAAACAGCTCTGCATCTCTTTCGCCAGCGAGGCTACGAGAACACTCGCATCGACGACATCGTGCATACTCTGGAAATCAGCCAGCCCACGTTTTTTCGCTATTTCCCCAGCAAAGATGCGGTATTGCGTGAAGTGGGGCGCCGCGCGTTTGCTCGCCAAGCCGAAAGCCTCAAGTCCGAGCTATCCACCAAAGCCACCACCGAGCAACGCTTGCGGCGATTTTACGAAACTCTGGGAAACACAACGGAGGTAGGACGCCCGCTCTGGCAGGCCGTAATTCTCGCTGGTGCAATGGACCCCGTGCGCTCGCCAGAGTTGCGCGGAGCCGAGGCGGCCACGGTCAGCCTTCTACGCGAAATCATCGCCGAAGGCCAAAAAAACGGCGAAGTCACCCGCGATTTTCCGGTCGTTCATCTCGCCGAGTTCATGGAGGGGCTTTTCAACACTGTCGTCCGGCAGTGGGCCGTGGACCTCACTGGCCCGCACAAGCTCACGGAGCGAGTGCGCAACGCGGTCGAATTTTTCTTGCGCGGGGCGAAGCCGTAATCGGCAGTCGGGAACCACTTCCAGTCTCTCAGAATCAAAGGAGCCCCGTTCCATTGAGGCAGAAGAGATGAAAGCAGCAATTCTGCGTGAATTCAAAACGCCGCTGACCATCGAAGACGTCGATCAACCGCAGCTCGACGCGCAGGAAGTACTCGTCGAAGTCGAAGCATGCGGCGTCTGCCATTCGGATTTGCACGTGGCCGATGGCGATTGGCCGCAGCTCGTCCCTATCACCAAGAGGCCTCTGATCCTGGGGCACGAAATCGCCGGCCGGGTCGTGGAAAAAGGCGCGTCCGTTCATCATTTGGAAGTTGGCGACCGCGTTGGGGTTCCTTGGGTGTACTGGACCTGTGGCGAATGCGATTTCTGCCGCGAAGACAATGAGAATCTCTGCATCAAACAGAAAATTACGGGTGTGACCGTCGACGGCGGGTACGCAGAATTCGTCAAGGTCCCCGCGACTCATGCCACGAAAATCCCCGACGGTCTTTCCTCCGTCGACGCCGCGCCACTTTTCTGTGCGGGCGTCACCGTCTACCGTGCCCTCAAACATGCCACAATCCAGCCAGGCCAGCGTTTAGCGGTCTTCGGGGTCGGCGGCCTGGGTCACTTGGCCGTGCAAATTGGGCTGGGTTTGGGAGCGATCGTCACGGCCATTGATGTCTCTGACGAGAAACTCGCCCATGCCAAATCGTTAGGCGCCTCTGCCACCCTAAACGCGGCGACCGTAAATGTTGTCAAAGAGCTGCGGCGCGTGGGCGGCGTTCATACCGCGCTGGTCACCTCCGCCTCGAAAAAAGCTTATGACACAGCTTTTCCGTGCGTCCGACCCACCGGAATACTCCTCGTCGTCGGCCTGCCTTCGGAGTCTCTTTGTTTTCCGCCCATTCTGATGGCCGCAACAGAGGTGCGCATCCAGGCTTCCTCCGTCGGAACACGGGAGGACTTGCAGGAGGTCCTGGCCTTGGGCGCCGCGGGAAAAGTTCGCTGCCAGACCGCCACGCGACCACTGGCCCAAGTTAACGAAGTCCTGGAGCAATTGCGGAACGGCCAAGTTTCCGGCCGGATTGTACTCGTACCCCGCTGAACCTAGAGTCGCGGCTGGGCCAGGTTCAGGTTAAGGACTTATCGCGTTGCCTCTGCCCCAGAGTTTGGAGCGCCCTCAATAGATCCTCAGAACCCCATCCAAGAGTCCGGCCAATGGCCCAGCCCAACTCCCTTGACCGACAATCTGTGGTTTCGTCTTGACGTTAGTCAATATTATGTGATACGGACAATCATAATTTTGGATGCATTCGTCGAGGGCATGGGGTCGTTGAGTTCCTAAAGGATGACGTAGAGTCTCCTGCAGCACTTCCATGCAAATTGCCAGGCTTGGCGTAAACCAGCCGCGGCCATCGTAATGCCCGTGGCGCACTCGGGAACTCGCTTGGGGGCAGAGCGTATTTAGTCTGATTAAGTAACAGCTAAGTGATTTGTTCGCTGAACCAGGAGGACTTATGAGGGCATCCTTACTTGTCGGCGCATTCCTGTCGATGGCGTGCTTACTACCGGCAAATGGGGTCGCGCGCGCGCAAGGCGGCGGTACTTCGGGAGAGATCCGTGGAACCATCACGGACCCCACGGGAGCGACCGTTCCGAAGGCCGCAGTGGCCGTCGAAGATTCCGAGAAAGGAATCCGGCGCACCGCGGTGACAGAAACCGATGGCGAATATCGTGTAACTGGGCTCCCGCCGTCTTCCTACAGCGTGACGGTGGAGATCTCGGGCTTCCAAAAGGAGATCCGCAAAGGCGTAGTTCTCAACGTTGGGCAGACGCTCATCCTCGATTTTCACTTGCAAGTGGCGTCGGCTACCGCGCAGGTGGAAGTGACCGGTGAGTTGCCGGTTGTGGAAACGTCCAGAGGGAGTCAGGCGGACACCCTCGTTCAGCAATATATCGCGGACCTGCCGATCAGCCGCCGCGACTATCTCACTTTTACTTTGTTGGTGCCGGGTGTTAGCAATTCCAACACGATTGCGGACAATGCCGATTTCCGCGTCAAACAGACTCCTCAGAGCGGCCTCTCCTTTTATGGCAGCAACGGCCGGGGCAACAGCGTCACGGTGGATGGAGGGGAAGCGAACGACGACGCCGGCGGCGTGCGCCTGAACCTGGGGCAAGACGCCGTCCAGGAGTTCCAGATCAACCGCAGCAACTACACCGCGGAATTGGGCGGTGCGAGCGGCGCCGCCATCAACATCGTTTCCAAGTCTGGCACCAACCAACTGCACGGCGGTCTCTTCGGTTTTTTCCGCAACGACGCCATGGACGCCCGAGACCCTTTTGCTTTCACGCAGGCTTTGCAACCGGGTAATCCCTTCTCACTCACTGCCCAGGGCTCGCCGATCAAGGATTCCCTCAATCGCCAGCAATTTGGCGGCAATGTGGGATTCCCGATCAAGAAAGACAAGACCTTCCTCTATGCGGCCTATGAAGGTCTGCGAGCCGATGCGCAGAAGTCAGTTCCCTTGCTGACGAACAGCAGTATTTTTGCACCTACCAAGATACAGCAGACGATCATCGCAAATTTGGCGGCGCAGCCAGCCACAAATCAGGTTCCGTGCCTCACGACGAATCCGGCGAATCCTCTGTTAAAACCCATTATTCTGCCAGCACCAACATGCGCTTTTGCGCTACAGAGCCTCCTTACGGTGAACCCATCGCCCGGCCCCAACCCTTTCATTCCCCGGATTAAAAGAGCCTTGGATCCCTACATCGTGAATCAGTTCGAAACGAACGGAGGATTGTTTCCCTTCCCGACCCGCCAGCATGATTTTTCCGCGCGCCTCGATCACCGCTTCAGCGACAGCGATCAGGCTTTTCTCCGGTACAACTTCGCGCACCTCACGGAAAAGGATCCCGACGTCCAGGCTTTGACGGCTTTTTCCCGCGGCACTTCCGAACTCGCCTGGGATAGCACCATACAGGGCTCCTGGTTTCATCAATTCAGCCCCTCGACGCAGAACGAGGTTCGCCTGCAGTGGAACTTGTACCAATTTAACGTGAACACCAACGACCTCGGTGGGCCGGGCCTGGACGTTGAGGGCTTCGGTTTCTTCGGCCGCGGCATTTTTCTTCCGAGTCGCACCACCGGGCGCCGATACGAGCTCGGCGATAGCTTGAGCCTCATTCGTGGGCACCACACGATCAAGATGGGATTCGAGGAGCTGATTCGCGGCAACAATACCACCTCGCAGACCTTTTTCCCTGGCCGCTTTGAATTTCTCGAACTTCCGGGTGCCTTGGTCAGTCTATGTTTGGAAGCCCCGGCAGCGTGCGGAGTCAATTCAGCAGCGTCGAGCATAAGCACGCTGCAGTCGTTGAGTCTTGGATTGCCGGCGTTTTACGAGCAGGGATTCGGCAATCCGAAATACGTGCAAACCCGGCCTTTCACGACCGTCTATCTGCAGGATACGTGGCAGTTCCGGCCCAACTTCACCGTGAATTACGGCCTCCGGTACGAGCTTGATTCCCAGTACGGGCCTTTGCATACTCCCAAGAAAAACTTTGCCCCCCGTGTCTCCTTCTCATGGGATCCCTTCAACGATCACAAAACCGTCATTCGCGGGGGTTACGGTATTTTCTATTCTCCGATCTACGCCCAGATTCCCGGGGTCGTGCAAGTGCTCGGCAATGTCAACGGCAAACGCATCATCGCCAATACTCTCGTTTCGATCCTCGGCGCGGCCACCGGCAATTCGATGCACCCCGTAACGAGTTCGCCAGAGATTTTCCAGACACTATATTCCGAGGGTCTCACCGCAAATCCGGTCCAGAACAGCATCATTGGTTGTGGGACCCCGGCTGCCGGACAATATGCTTGCATTACCCCGGCGGACCTGACGCAGTTCGGTCTCACCGTTTCGAATACCGGCGCCCTTCCCCCCGGAACCGTACTATTCGCCGGCCAGCCGGGTTATGCGAGTCCCATGTCGCAGCAGGCCTCGCTCGGCATCGAGCGAGAATTAGGCGCCGGATTCTCACTCTCCGTGAGCTACATCTACGTTCATACCACTCATCTTCCCGTCGCGCTCGACACAAACCTGTTGCCGGGCGCTCCCATCTGCCCGACCGCTGGCGTCGCGGCCTGCGGCCAGCCAGGCATCGGCGCAAACAACCTCCCGACCAATGGTCTCCCTTTCCAGGACTGGGGAGCGCCGGCGTGCGCAGCCAATCCCGGGTTATGCTTTGCCGATCCCACTCACACGATTCTCCAGAACAACGTTTACAGTTCGGCGGCGGCCGCGCTCTATCAGGGCGGCATTCTCGAACTCAAAAAGCGTTTCTCGAACCATTTCACCGTGATGGCGAACTACACCTACAGCAAAGCCTTGGACAACTCCACAGACTTCAACAGCGACTATTCTCCCTTTAACGCGACGTGCCTGAGTTGCGATCGATCTCTCTCCGATTTTGACCAGCGCAACAAGGTCGTCATCGCGGGAGTCATTGAAAGTCCCTGGGAACATTCCCGTATCCTGGGCGGCTTCCAGCTTTCTCCCATCTTTAACTTCAACAGCGGTCATCCCTTTAACCTTCTCGCTGGCGCTGACATTAATGGTGACGGTCACTTCACAAATGACCGCCCGCCCAGCGACGGGCGCAACACCGGACTTGGCCCCAACTACTATGATTTCGACATGCGTCTCAGCCGCGCCTTCAAACTGGGTGAGAAGGCTTCCCTTCAATTCACCGCGGAAGCCTTTAACCTGGCCAACCGTACCAACTACGCCAGCGTGAACAATATCGTCGGCGCCGCGTTTGCTCCGCCTTTCAACGTGCACGGGATAAAACCCGGCACTGTCCTTAGCGATGGGACGGTGGTTTCACCCAGCACCCCGCTTGGTTTCACGGCTGCTTTCCCCAAGCGTGAAATCCAGCTCGGTTTGCGGCTTACGTTCTAGTCCCCAGAAGCGTGGCTCGCAGCGGCATTCTCTCGCGTGCCGCTCGCACAGCCGCGCCTCGAAGTAGCGAGCCGGTTCCCGAATTATTCAGGTGCCGGCAACAGGTAATATTTCGAATTTTGAATGCAGGAGGAATCCGATATGTAGCAGATAACAAAACGGGCAAAGCTCTTCTTCGCGTCGACGGCGATCCTTTTCCTTGTGGTTGCGGGTAGCGCACGCGCACAAGCCGGCGTTACCATGATTCCCGGAAGCCTGCCAGACGGAGCCACGTATTTGATTGAGGTCCCGGCAAATTGGAACGGCACCTTATTTCTCTACAGTCATGGCTATGTAGTGCCGGGTAGTTCGAATCCTGCGCAAGATGTCGGTGATCCCGTCACTCGTTTTTTCATGCTTTCGAGCGGTTTTGCATTGGCCGGCTCTTCCTACGCCACGACCGGATGGGCCATCCATGAAGCACTGCCGGACCAAATCGCCGTTTTCGACCTGTTTAAGAAAATGGTCGGGCATCCAAAAAGAACCCATCGCGTGGGGACACTCGCTCGGCGGAATCATCACCGCTGGCCTCATCCAGCGCAACCCGGATCGTTTTGACGCCGCTCTGCCCTTGTGCGGTGTACTCTCCGGCGGCGTCGCCACATGGAACACCGCGCTGGATTCCGAGTTTGCTTTCAAGACTCTCCTGGCGCCTGGAACTGGTCCAGAGTTAGTTTCTAACATGTAAACACTCGCCAAGCGCCACGCGCCGAGGGACAATTTATAATTTCGCAAAAGGCGAGCGGCGAGGTTCATGCCAAAAAAGTGAAGGAGTCGATTTCATGGATCTAAACTTAACCGCGGAGGAGGTGGCATTTCGCGATGAACTTCGCTCGTGGCTCGCTTCCCATGTCCCAAAGGATTGGGACGCTTGGCGCGAAAAGCCCATGGAAGAGTCATTTCCCTATTTGCGCTCCTGGCAACAGAAACTCCAGGAAGGCCGCTGGGCGGCTGTTTCGTGGCCCAAGGAATACGGCGGGCGCAGCGCCACGCTGATGCAGCAATCGATATTTTGGGAAGAGATGGCGCGCGTCGAAGCGCCGCCCATGGCCAATTCGCTAGGCTTAGGTCTCATCGGCCCAACTATCATTGCGTACGGAACAGAAGCTCAAAAAAAACGCTACATCCCCAAAATCCTGAGCGCCGAAGAAATCTGGTGCCAGGGCTTTTCTGAACCTAACGCCGGCTCCGATCTCGCCGGTCTGCAAACCGAAGCGCGTCTCGACGGCGATCACTACATCGTGAACGGCCAAAAAGTTTGGACAAGTTACGGCTGGGTGGGCGACTGGTGCGAACTCGTCGTTCGCACCGACACGGCCGCCGCCAAGCACAAAGGCCTCACAGTCCTCCTCGTTGACATGAAATCGCCTGGCATCGAAGTTCGTCCTCTCCGTCAAATGACCGGCGAATCCGAATTCAACGAGCTGTTCTTTCGCGACGTGCGCGTCCCGGCTGAAAATATTCTAGGTAAAGTGAATGACGGCTGGAACGTGGCGATGAGCACGCTGATGTATGAGCGCGGTTCCTATGGCGCGCGCCTGCATCTCATTTTCAAGCGCTACATCACCCGCCTCATCGAACTCGCGCGAACCATCCCACGCAACGGCCGCCCAGCTGCAGAGGATCCAATCATCCGCCAGAAGCTGGCGCAGTGCAGCGCGGAAATCGAGATCATGCGCTTCAACCAGATGCGCGCCTTCAGCCGCATCACCGCCACGGGCGTCCCGGGCCCCGAAGGCTCCATCCAGAAAATTTTCTGGAGCGAGCTGAACCAGCGCCTCCAGCAAATCGCGCAGGAGATTCTCGGCTCCTACGGTCAACTCCTCGGCGGAGACCCGCACGCCATCGACAAAGGGCTTTGGTCCTATGCCTATCTCCGTACGCGCGGAAACACTATCGAAGCCGGCACGAGCGAGGTGCAGCGCAACATCATCGGCCATTTCGTTCTCGGTCTGCCCAGAAGCTACTAATCCAAACGCCGCGAAGGGACACGCCATGCAATTCGGTCTAAGTGAAAGCCAGGAATTTCTAAAAGACAGCGCCCACAAATTTTTCGCTGGCGAATGCCCCAGCGCTGAAATGCGCCGCCTGATGGAAACGGACACCGCCTACGATGCTGCGCTTTGGTCCAAGCTCACCGACCAGGGCTACACCGGTATCATTTTCCCGGAAGAGTACGGCGGAGTTGGCCTCGGCAAAGTCGAGCTGATGCTGCTCATGGAAGAAGCCGGTCGCGCGCTCTTGCCCGGTCCATTTTTCTCGACTGTCGTTCTTGCCGGAACCGTTCTGGATGCCGTGGGGACCGCCGCGCACAAGAAACAATATCTCGAACCGATTTGCCACGGCGAAGTTCGAGCCACGGTCGCCCTCGTCGAAGACAGCGCGAACTGGGACCCGAAGTCTGTCGAAATGATCGCCACCAACGGAAAACTCACCGGCGAGAAATTCTTCGTCTCGGATGCCGCCATCGCCGACTTCCTCATCGTCGTGGCGCGCGACGGCGTCTTCGTTGTGGGCTCCAAAGCTCGCGGCCTGAAAATTACCCCCATGGCCGGAATGGATCTCACACGAAAACTCTACGTTGTCGAATTCAGCGACACTCCCGCCGAGAAAATTGCTTCCAACTCGGATCTCGCGCGAGCTTTCGACATCGCCACCGCCGCGCTCTCCGCAGAGCTGGTCGGCGGCATGCAGCGCACGCTCGACATCACCGTCGAATACGCCAAAACTCGAAAACAGTTCGGCAAACCCATCGGAATGTTCCAAGCCGTGCAGCACCAGTGCGCCGATATGTATCTCGAAACCGAGAGCTCCCGCTCCGCGGTCTACTACGCCGGATGGGCGTTGGAAGAAAACTCCCCGGACGCAGCCACCGCCGTTTCCATCGCCAAAATGTATGCCAGCGACGCTGCCCGCACCGTCGGCAATCGTGGCATCCAGATTCACGGCGGCATGGGATTCACCTGGGAAAACGATGTTCACCTCTATTACCGCCGTGCCAAAGCCTCAGAAACGGCATTCGGCGACGCCACCTTCCATCGCGAGCGCATCGCCTCCATGGTGATCGATTCTGCGGTGATCGATTCCGCCAGCATCTCCGCGAAAAGCGCGTAAAAGTGCGTTCACTAAACGAGAGAAGCCTTGACCGCCTTTCCCTGTCGCAACGCGAGGCTCCATGTCCCTCATAGAAAATAAAGGCGCCAGAATATATTGGGATGAACGAGGTACCGGGGAACCTCTGCTCCTCATCATGGGCCTCAGCTGTCCCTCTTATATGTGGCATCGCAGCCGCCCCGTCCTCGCAAAAAGTTATCGCACCATCGCTCTCGACAATCGTGGGGTTGGCCAAAGCGATGCACCTCCAGGTGTCTATTCCATCGCCCTGATGGCGTCTGACACTGCTGCGGTCCTGGATGCTGCGGGCATCGAAAGCGCGCACGTGTTCGGCGCTTCCATGGGGGGCATGATTGCGCAGGAATTTACGCTTCAATATCCGAACCGCGTGCGCTCACTGATCCTGGCTTGCACCGCTGCCGGCGGTCCCCATGCCGTGCAAGCCGAACCCGAAGCGCTGCAAGCACTTCTTCGCCGCGACGTCACTCCGGAAGAATCCAAGGAAGCGATCATCCCCTTCATTTATGACCCCGCGACGCCACGCGAGCGCATCGACGAAGACATGGCCATTCGCATGAAGTGGTATCCCACCGCGCAAGGATATATGGGTCAGCTCCAGGGGATTTTCGGCTGGGAAGCCTACAGCCGCATCGCGCAAATCACGGCCCCCACTCTCGTCCTTCACGGCGAATCCGACAGGCTCGTTCCACCCGCGAACGCCCGTTTAATCGCGGAAAAAATTCCGGCCGCTAAACTCGTCCTGATCCCTCATGCCGGCCACATTTTTGAGACCGACCAGCCCCCCGCAGCTCATCACGCCATTCTGGAATTTCTAGCCGCCCAGCAGCCTCGTGCGCAAACGGAAATCTAATGAATCGCGGCGCTTCTACCGCACCGCCACATACAAATCGACCACGGCATCCGCTGGATTCTGCGCCCGCTGATCGTAAACCTCGAAGTCCGCTTTGTAAGTCCGATCCCCTCCCAACGCGTCCTTCGGCGTCGCCCAAACCCGTTGCCACATTCCCACAACAACTTTTTGCACCGGACCTCTCTCCGAAGTGAATACCGCATATCGACCTGCTGGCACATTCTTCACGATTATTCCCGCGGGTACACTCTCCATTTTCGTAACGCGCGCACCAAGCAAGTACGTGTACTCCCCATCTTTATCGCTCGCATACTCTGTATACACCGCCACAATATTCCCGTCCGCCTTGTTCGGAATCGCCGCCAGAACTCCTTCCCTAAATAACCGCTCCCACTGCTTGCCGATCGGCCGCGCCTCCGTCATTTGCTCAGCATTGCTGGTGCGCACCGCAATGCCCATCACAGTAAATCCTTCCTGTTGCACGGCTCTCGGGTTCATATCCGTCTCTCTTTTTATTCCAGACAAGGCGGCCATCGAACACATAACCATCGCCACAGCAACCCCTGTCAACCATATCGCCTTTCGAATCACTCCTCGAATCATCGAATCCTCCAATTGCGAGAGCAACGCCTCAATTCCAGTTTGATAGCATAGTGCCGCGTCTAGTTCATCCGTCGCGCCACTGACTCCACACCCGCAAGCATCTTTTCCAAATCCTTCCCTGAATAATAATGTCCGTTGACGATCACCGCCGCAATTTTCTGCGTGTTCGAAATATCCTCCAGCGGATTGGCATTCAATAGCACAAGGTCGGCCAGCTTCCCCTTTTCAATCGTTCCAAGCTGCTCCTCTATACCCAAGAAACGCGCTGGATTCAGGGTCGCCGTCTGCAGCGCCTCCAGCGGCGTGAATCCCGCCGCCACAAATCGCTGCAACTCCTCGTGCAAGCTGAACCCCGGAAAAACATACACCCCGGGCGGCGTGTCCGTCCCCGCAAGAAACGGCACTCCCGCCTTGTGCAGCAGTTGCACCACTTCCAGTTCTTTCTCGATGAATTTCTTCCGCACCGTAATATCGTCCGCCCCATAGCCTTGCAAAATTTCGCCCGTGAACCGCTTCCACGTTTTGTTTTTCCACGATGCAGGCACATACTTCGCGCGCCCGTCTTTCGCAAAGTCGGTCACGTCAATCAAGTTACCGCCCCGTTCCCAAACCAGCGTGGGACATTGCCAGGTCTGGTTTTTGGCCAGCGCCGACGCAAGTGCAACTGCTCGCCCCGAATCGTAGGACACGAGGAAGCGCCCTTCCGTTTTTCCGCCTTTCAAGAAATCGTCTTCATCCGGAGAACTGCCTTCAAATATCCCGATCAGGTGCTCGAAACTTTTCATCCCCGCTTCCGACATTTCGCTCGCCCGCACCGAGTCCGGAACATGTCCCGCAAATGCAATCTCTTGCTTCTTCGCCTCATCCGCAATCGCAAACACGGCCTCGCGCGGAATCAAAGACTGCAGCTTGATGAAGTCCGCCCCGCCCTGCTTCAATGTGCCAACAGCGCGCCGCCCATCCTCAGGTGTCGTAATCGCGATCGAACTCGGGAAGCGCGGCTTAGGACCATCGAGCATCGGCCCCGACGTGTAAATCCGAGGCCCCTGCAAGCGGCCCGCTTCGATTTCGTTCCTCCAGTCCTGCACCGTTTCCAGTTCGCTCCCCATATCGCGTACGCCCGTGACGCCATTCGCAATTAGCAGCGGCAACGTGATGCCCTGTGCGCCCGGAAACCAATCGCCGAACACGAGGTGTACGTGCATGTCCCAAAGCCCGGGAATGAGAAAGTAGCCGTGACCATTCATGCTTGGTGCGTTACGCGGGTACTTCGCGGATTTGCTCGGTCCGACCGACGCGATACGGTTCCGCTCGAGGATGACCGTCTGATCTGCCAAGACCGCGCCGCTGCGAACATCGACGACATTCACGTTGTTGATGACAACAAGATCGTTTGGTGATGGTTTTTGCCCGGCCACCGCAGCGGCGAAAAAGAGTAACCATGTAAACACAAGAGTGGTGCTAACGCAGTTCCTCAGCCTCATGGCCCGGCATTGTATCTTTTCCCCGCGAGAAGTCCATAAGCGCAATCGATTCCCCAACGGACCCCGCGATGGCTGAGATGGCGCTATCATGAAGGGGTGCAAATCATTCACACCGTACGAGGGTAAGACCATGCGAACAACGAATCTCTTCCTCGCGAACCTTCTTATCGCCGGCTCTCTCCTGGCTCAAGACAAACCTGCCGATGCTCCTCACAAAATGGACCACATGCAGCACGGCGGCTTCATGCAAGGCGGCATGCAGCACGCCATCGCCAAAGGCGTAAAGCTCGAACAAAAAATCGATGGTCACACCATCGTCGTGCGCATCGGCCCGATGACCTTGCCCGCCCACACCAATCACATGAAAATGCCCCAACCTCCCGACCTCGAATGGCAAATTCCCATCGAAGGCTGGCTCCTTGCCTATTCTCCTAAGCTCGTCGACGGCAACGGCAACACAGTCCCAGGCCGCGTCCTTCATCACACCGCTTTCTGGAACGAGAACCGCGCCGATTTTCTCTGTCCCAACAAGGAGGAGCACATCTTCGGCGCCGGTGGCGAACTCACCAATTGGGCCGAAGTCCCGGGCTACGGCTATCGCGTCCAAATGGGCGACAGAATCCGCATCGAAACCATGGTGCACAATCCCACCGACACTTCCTACGACAACGTCTATCTCGAAGTCACTATCCCCTATCAACAAGCCTCCGACAGCGGCGCAACACCAAAAAGCATCTATCCCACATGGATGGACGTGAAATCCTGCGGAAATTCCGGCTATGACTTGCCCGCCGGCAAGAGCGAACAAACAGGAACCGTCACCGAAAAATACAATGGGATTCTGCTAGGCGTTGGCGGGCATATGCACGATTACGCGAAGCAGCTTGTCCTCGAAGACGTTACGCGCAAACAAACGGTCGCCACCCTCGACGCCAACGTCGATGATCACGGCGAGCTTCTCAGCATGCCCACCGTCCTGTTTCTCGACCGAGGCGGCTACAAATTTGCCGCGGGCGACGTCCTCAGAATCTCCGCCACCTACGACAACACCACCGGAACACTCCTCCGTGACGGCGCCATGGCCATCGTCGTCGGCTATTTCGTCCCAGTGGATGACGCCGCCATGACCACGCTTCGTCGCAAGCCACCAGCCCATCGCATGTCCGGAATGTCCCACGATCAGTAAAAGCGCGCCGGCTCATGCGCGAATTCTCGCTCCCGCATCGCCCGTGAAGACGAAACTTTTCCAGACGAGCAATAGACCTCCGCTTCGCAACGTCGTCTAAATGTTTGAGCTGTGCCTCAACGGCCTCACGACACTCAACTCCATGTACAATGCCGTCGGCTCGCAACTCCTAACCCTAGACCTCAGGAGTAATTCATGGCCATCGACGATTTGTCCGCTCCACCGCCAGCATCGGTTCCACCAGACTCCTCGCCGCATTCTGACAAGCGATCTCGCTGGCGAAGGCTGCGTGATTTGTCCTCCCGACAGTGGGCGACGATCCGTCCTGGCCTTGAAGCGGGACGCGGCGCCGTTTGGGGGACGCTCGCAGCAGCCGCAGTTTGCGTCATCATCGGCGGCCTCTACCTCCAAACGGGATTCGGCTACATTTTCGATTTCGCGTTTTGTATCCTCTTCGCCGCAGTGTTCATTCCCTTGGTCGCCCTTCTGGTCGTGCTGCTCCTCAGCATTGCCCGAAAGTTACCGCGTTATGCCACGGGAATCATCATCGGCTCCTGCACGATTGTCATGGCCCTGTGGGGGCCGCCGGAGCTGGGCGTCGTGATCGCCATCGGCGTAGGACTGTCCACGGGAATCCTGGGCGCCACAATTGCCACTTTTTTCTGGAGCAATTTCAGTCAAGCTGCACTCAGCAAGAAAATTATCGTCGCACTGCTCTTCGTGCTCTCTCTCGCAAGCACTGTCCATTTAATCTGGCTCTTTGCCCACGAAGGCTCAATGGAAAAGCTCATCGCCTGGAAGCCTCCAGCCGCTTCCATGCCCGCGAAATTGGCTGCTCCGGATCCCTCTGCCTCTGGCCCGTTCCACGTCCTGAAACTTTTCTACGGCGTTGGCAACGACATCCGGCGCTCCGAATATGGATCCACCGTCGCGATCACAACCCGCACCGTGGACTCCTCCGACTTCTTCCCAGATTTCGAAGGCTGGAAGCGCTGGTCGCGCAAAAAATACTGGGGCTTTGATATAGATAAGCTTCCGCTGAACGCCCGCGTCTGGTATCCGGAAGGGCCCGGTCCATTTCCGCTTGCGCTCATCGTCCACGGGAATCACAACATGGCCGATTTCTCCGACCCTGGGTACGCCTATCTTGGTGAATTGCTCGCCAGTCGCGGCATTATCCTCGCCTCGATCGATGAAAATTTTCTGAATAGCGGTCTCTTCCATGATCCGCCCAAACAGCAAGCCGTTCGCGGCTGGATGCTCCTTGAACATCTGAAACTCTGGCGCGAATGGAACCAAGCCGAAGGCAATCCGTTCCACGGCAAAGTAGATATGTCGCGCATCGCGTTGATGGGCCATTCACGCGGCGGCGAAGCCGCGGCCACTGCAGCCGCTTTCAATCGGATGAAGTACGCTCCCGAAGATGCCAACATAAAATTTGATTATGGCTTCTCCATCAAAGCTGTCGTGGCGATCGCTCCAGCCGACGGCCAATACAAACCCGCAGGACAACCTCGTTGGATTGAAGACGTAAGTTATTTAACCCTGCAAGGCGCGCATGACATGGACGTTTCCTCGTTCGACGGCAGCCGCCAATGGGATCATGTCCGCTACACGCGGCCTGGCCTTTGGTTCAAAGCGGAGATTTACGCCTACCGCGCGAATCACGGCCAATTCAACACCGCGTGGGGCCGCGACGATGCTGGCAAGCCGCTCGGCTGGCTGCTCAATCTCAAACCGCTAATGCCTGGCGACGAGCAGCGCCGCATTTCGAAAACGTATATCTCCGCGTTTCTCGAAGCCACGCTCAAGGATCATCGCGAGTACATCCCCGTCTTCGAGGACTGGCGCGTCGCTCGCGCCTGGCTGCCGGATACTTTGTACTTCAATCGCTTTCAGGACGCCTCCTACGTCTCACTCGCATCGTTTGACGAAGATGCCGATCTCACAACCACAAGCGCTCCCGGCGGCCACATCGAAGGCGAAAATCTTTCGATCTGGAACGAGGGCAAAATCCCTTGGCGCGACGGCGACCGCGGCTACAACGGTGTTTTTCTCGGTTGGAACCGGGCCAAGGACGCTCCTGCTGCAACTTACGCGATCACCTTGCCGGCGGGCGCCGCTGCGAATTGGCATTTGAACTCCGGATCGGCGATCGAATTTTCGATCGCGCCGCTCGATGAAGACGCACCGCTGCCCGGAAAGAAAAAAGATGACGAAAAAGACAAGAAAAAAGACAAAGCAAAAGAAAAAGAAGAAGAAAAATCCAAGAAGAACGAACGCGAATCGCCCGATTTCACCATCGAACTGGTGACCACCAACGGCGCGATCGTCAGTGCTCCCGTCAGCCGCTTCATCTCCATTCCGCCGCCTTTCAGGGAGAAGTTTACAAAGCTCAGCGTCATGGATGACGCTGCATACCACCAGGATTGGGAAGCGGTGTTCCAGTCCGTGCGGGCCCCACTCTCCNCTTTTCAGTCTGCCGACAATTCCAGGCCATTCGATCCCGCGAAACTCAGCGTCGTAAGACTGAAATTCGATCGCACGCCCATGTATAAAATCTGTATCAGCGGAATTGGTTTCGGCAAGCAATGATGTAAGCTGTGCTCTCCTTGGAGGGTGTCCATGCATCTTTCGCGCGCACGTGTCGCTTGGATTTTGTCGTTCGTCATTCTCTTGTTCTTCGCCGCCGGCGCTGATGCGCATGTAACTCGCGTCGAGATTATTTCCCGCACCGACATTCAGGACGGCCGGGCGTTCGGATTGGCCGGACCCTACGAGAAAATCGTCGGCCGCGTCTATTTTGCGGTGAATCCGGACAATCCTCACAACCGGCTGATCGTTGACCTCGATAAAGCGCCGCGCAACACGCAAGGCGAAGTCGAATTTTCCGCCGATCTCTATCTCCTGAAACCCAAGGACATGAACAAAGGAAACAACGCGGTTCTTTTCGAAGTTTCAAACCGCGGCGGAAAAGGAATTCTGCGCCTCGTGAACGGTGTAACGTCGTCCGATCCCAACGCCGAATTCGGTGACGGCTTTCTTATGCGCGAAGGCTACACGGTTGCCTGGGTCGGCTGGGAATTCGACGTCGCCGACCACGGAGAAAACCTCCGGCTCTTTGCTCCGGTTGCCCACGATGCCGGAGGAAAAGAGATTCATGGTCTCGTGCGTTCGGATTTTACACCCGCGCAAAAAGTGGAAGACATGCCTCTCGGTCACTCTCTCCTCGGACCAACCGGCGGAAAAAGCTATCCTGTCGATGATCCCGCCAGTTCGAAAAATGTTCTGACGGTGCGCGATTCGCCGGATGGCCCGCGCCAAACGATTCCTCGCACCCAGTGGAGTTTCGCCCATGCGCTGGATGGCAAACTCGCGGCCGATCCTCATTTCATTCATCTCGACGGCGGATTTCAGCCCGGCAAAATCTATGAAGTCGTTTACGAAGGGAAGGATCCAGTCGTCGCTGGCCTCGGCCTGGCTGCTGTCCGCGATTTCCTCTCCTATCTGAAATACGATCCGCAATCCACGGCACCCGTAAAGCGCGTCTACGCTGTCGGAATTTCGCAGAGTGGGCGCTTTCTCCGCCATTTTCTCTACCAGGATTTCAACGCCGACGAGCAAGGCCGGCAAGTGGAGGACGGAGTCATCGCCCACGTGGCTGGTGCCGGCAGAGGCAGTTTCAATCATCGTTTCGCGCAGCCGTCGCGCGACGCTCAGCCGCTCTCCAGCATCTTCTTTCCCACCGATCTTTTTCCGTTCACCGATCTTTCCGAGACCGATCCGGAGACCCGCGAGACCGCTGGTCTGCTCGACGCTACTAACAGATCTCACACCGCGCCGAAAATATTCTTCACCAACACCTCGTACGAATATTGGGGCCGCGCCGCGTCTTTGATTCACATTTCGCCAGACGGTTCGAATGATGCAAAGATCGCCGAAAATGTTCGTGTCTACATGCTCGCTGGCTTGCAGCATTTTTCAGCGCCATTTCCGCCGCAGAAGAGTAATCCTGGCTCGCCCGATTCCAACGCGCAGCAGCGCTACAACCCCAATCCCATTCAGTGGTACTGGCGCGCACTGATCACCGACATGGATCAATGGGTGAAAGACGGCACGCCGCCTCCGCCGAGCACCTACCCGAAAATCTCTGATGCGACGCTTGTGCCGCTTAACAAATGGGCCTTTCCGAAAATTCCCAACGTCAACAAGCCGCGTGAAGCGAACTTGGCATACCATCTGGACTTTGGCGGGTACTGGAAAGAAGGGATCGTCAGCGTTGAACCTCCAAATGTTGGAAAGCCATTCGCCGTGCTAGTTCCGCAATCGGACGCCGACGGAAACGACATGGGCGGAGTGAGTTTGCCGGAATTGCAAGTTCCATTGGCCACATACACCGGATGGAATCTGCGCGATCCTAGCATCGGTGCTTCCGACTTGCGGCTCAGCTTTTACGGCTCTTTCATTCCATTCGCGCGGACTCCAGCGGAACGGGAAAAATCCGGCGATCCTCGTCTTTCGGTCGCAGAACGCTATGCGTCGCGCGAACAGTACCTGGGCAAATTCGCGGAGGCAGCCATGAGATTGATCCGCGAACGATTCTTGCTGCGCGAAGATTTGCCCGCCGTGATCGAGCGCGGCGAACGCGAATGGAACGAACTCGCGGGGCAGAAATGACGCCATGCCGCCGCACTCCACGGTGTGCTGAGTGTCTGTGACGAGTAACTCGTGACTGGCGACTGGTACAAGGGAGGAAAGCGCGGCCGCTCATTGATCCGCGGACACCATTTGCCCGATCGGAAACGGGGCCCTCACTCCCATTGGCTTTTCGGGATAGAAAACCTTCCTAACTCCTTTTCTTTCTCTTCGTGCTCCAATACCACCACTGGCATTTCTCAGCTCCTAACCGCGGATTCCTGGCCTGTGCCACCGCTGCGCAAAACACATCCAGCACGCAAATATCCTGATGCTGCCGCGCCACTCGCCCCAGTCTTTCATGCATCCGTCTCGGATCCTGCTTCGCCAACTGCGTCACGCTCCGAATCCCCAGCAATTCGAAATCCCGCAACATGGCTGGGCCAATGGAAATCAAGTCCGCGAGTTTCCGCGCTTGTGCGGCCATAAAAACCTCCTTGACAATCCGATGCAATTCTCTTATCTTCACCTAGTCTAAATAAGACTAGCATGAATTACAAGGAGGAATTTAGACATGCGCGCCACGGTCGTTTTTTCTGTCCTCCCCAACGGACTGCGAGATCTGCTTTTTCCGCCACGCCGCGACGTCCTGAAGGGCGCCGTTCTCGCGCTCGCTTTTCTTTTCGTCTTACCGTCCCCTCAAGCGAATCAAATCGAGGAGAAAAAATCCATGAACGTGAAGAAAATTACCCCAGTCTTGCTCGTCAACGAAATCGAGCCCATCCTCCCCTTTTGGATCGACCGCCTCGGCTTCACCAAAACGATCGAAGTCCCCGACGGCAACAAGCTCGGCTTTGTCGCCTTCCAAAAAGGCACCGCGGAAGTGATGTATCAAACCTACGCCAGCGTGGAAAAAGACGCCCCGCCCGCCATGGCCGCCGCATCCAGAAAAGGTCCCACCTATCTCTATCTGGAAGTAGACAACCTGGACGCCGTCCTAGCTGCCATGAAGGATGTGCAAAAGGTCATGCCCGAACGCACCGCCTTCTACGGCATGCGCGAATTCGCGGTCCAGGATCCCGCCGGCCACTTCATCACCTTCGCCCAACAGGCCGCTGCTGCGAAGCACTGATCTTTTTTTTCCGCTGCCTCATCTACCGCTGTAGGGGTGCACTACGCTGCGCCCCAACTTGGCAAGGCGTCAGCTCACAAACGGTTGGTAGTCAACAATCCGAGCTCATTGTTTCGGCGCGCTCGGCAGCGGCGGCGCACGCCTCTCCGCCTCGGCGATCACCGCAATCGACCGCGCACCATTCTTTCCCACCGAACGCACGGCAAAAAAATGGTTGTCCGTCGAAACATTCTTCAAGACCGTTTGGCCCGTCTTTTCCGCGAAATCAAAAACGCTCCAACGCGCCTCGGTCGTGTCGCGCCACAAAATCTCAAATCCTGCACGTTCCGAATCGTCCTCCGCTGCCCAGGACACTTTCGCATCGGGCGTGACGGCGCCCGTCAACTTCACATTTGTAGGCGGAGTTGGCGCCAGCGCGAGTTGCCGTAGCACCTCCGCATTGTCACGCACCACATTCCCCATGAACGTGAAATTCAGATATTTTTCCAGATCGCCGTACTCGATTGCGTTCTCCGTCCGCGGTGTCTGGTGCTGGTGCCGGTAATCTTCCAGCGGCTCCGTAAAACGCACCGCCGGATAACCCGCCTTCCAAAATGGATAGTGGTCACCGCCCCGCCCATAGCGGTCCTGCCGGAAAATCATGCGAATCGCCGAACGCCCGTCAATCTCCTCGATCGCCCGCGCAAGTTCTCGCGCTGGCGAATCGGCGTCTTCGATCTCNCCGTTTCCAGAGAATACTCGCACGCGGTGCGGCCCACCGGGCGCGGTGTCCGCTCCGACGATATCGTTGTCCATCATTGCGCCGACCGTATACCCCTGCTCCTTCACCCATTCCAGCAAGTGCGAACTGCCCAGCAACCCCTGTTCTTCGCCGGAAAGCACGCCAAACAAAACCGTCGCGCGTCCGCCACGGCCCGCCGCAGCCGCTTTGCTCAACAGCCGCGCGCACTCCAGACTGACCGCTGTCCCAGAAGCGTCGTCGTCCGCCCCTGGCGCGTCCGCTTCGGGATCCATCACATCCGAGGGCCTCGAGTCAAAATCCCCAACGACAATGAACACCGTCTTCGCCAGTTTGGGATCCGAGCCTGGTAAAATTCCGTACACATTTTCTAAGTGGACGGGCTTTGTCCCCGTCCGCTCGGATGTCATTTCGAATTTGTCCACCTCGACTTGCAGCTTTCCTCCGGATTCCTTCGCGATCGCATTGAATCGCGCCACGATGAAGTCGCGCCCACACCCGATCCCGCGTTTCGGATCTGTCCACGAAGAAAGCGTCAACCGCGTCCCGCAGCTGACCTGTTCATGAATAAGCTCGCGCATCGTCTTTTCATTCACTGATGCGCGCGCAATTGCACCTACCGGCCGCGGCAGCATCTTCGCATGTGGTCTGTTCTGCGGCTCATTGGGGTCGTGCGACACAGTGGGCGCTTTCGTTGGCGCGCTCTGCTGCCCACAGGAAGTGTCGGCGAAGAAGCCGAACGCCAGCAGCAACAACATCACTGCGCTGAGATAATGTCTGCGGAGCAGATTGTTACGATTTGTCATGGTCAACGCTTTCGAGATGAATTTACTTTCAACGAACCGGCATTCTAACGCGACGGCGCATACTTTGCGATGCCATTGGCTACTGCACTGGACGCGCTTCCTATGCGCCAGAGGTACAGCCCAAGTTTTGCCGATGCCCGCGGTTGTGTTAACGTTTTTTGTTTATGAAGAAGCGCATAGGTGTGCTCTTGAGCGGACGCGGTTCGAATTTCGAAGCGCTCGCGGAGAGCATCGCATCCAGCCGAATTCCGAACGCGGAAATCGCGATGGTAATCAGCAACCGCGAGGGCGCTCCCGGCATCGACCGCGCCAGATCTCGCGGCATTGCCACGAGCGTCATTCCATCGAAAGGACTGGAGCGCGAAGCGTACGACCGCCAAGTCGTCACAGTCCTGAACGAGCACAAAGTCGACCTGATCTGCCTGGCCGGCTACATGCGCCTGCTGTCGCCCTTTTTCGTGGCCGCGTTCCCGAACCGCATACTGAACATTCACCCGTCGCTGCTGCCTTCGTTCCCCGGCCTCGAGTCGCAGCGGCAAGCTCTCGAATACGGCGTCAAATTCGCAGGCTGCACCGTCCATTTTGTAGACGAAAATCTGGACGCCGGCCCCATCGTCCTGCAGTCCGTCGTGCCCGTAAAAGACGATGACACGGAGGACACTCTCTCCGCGAAAATCTTGCAGGAGGAACACCGAATCTATTCCGAAGCCGTTCGAATCGTTCTCGAAGGTCGATACAAAATCGAAGGCCGCCGCGTAATGCAAACGACTTGAAAAAATGTCCGAAACAAAATTCAAATCCGTCGAAGAGCAGCTCGCCTACTTAAAAAAAGGCTTCGCGGAAATTATTCCCGAAGCCGACCTCAAAGCGAAGCTCGAAAATTCTCTGAAAACCGGCAAGCCGCTACGCGCGTACCTCGGCGTCGACCCCACGGCGCCCGACATTCATCTCGGCCACACGGTAGTCCTTCGCAAGCTGAAACATTTTCAAGACCTCGGTCACACCGCAATTTTCCTGATCGGCGATTTCTCCGCGATGATCGGTGATCCCACGGGACAATCCGAAACTCGCCCGCCGCTGACCCGCGAGCAAGTCGACGCCAACGCCAAAACCTACCTCGCACAAGTCTTCAAACTCCTCGACCCGCAAAAAACCGAAGTCCGCTACAACAGCGAGTGGCTCGACAAACTCTCCAGCTACGACGTCGTACGCCTCTGCGGCCACTACCGCCTCGCACGCATGCTCGAACGCGAAGATTTTCGCTCGCGCCTGCAAAACAATCAGCCCATTTCCGTTCACGAACTGCTCTACCCGCTGCTCACCGCCTACGACGCCGTCGTACTGAAATCGGACGTAGAAATCGGCGCCACCGAACAAAAATTCAATCTATTGGTTCACCGCGACATTCAGCGCGAATACGGTGTTCCCTCCGAAGTCGCGCTCACCATGCCCATCCTCGTCGGCCTCGACGGCCAGCGCAAAATGTCCAAGAGCCTCGGCAACTACATCGGCATCACCGAGCCC
>JGI12635J15846_10000950_pt1 | contig 25319 bp, 23 predicted proteins | sample BlaSpr_A8_OM2_M2_FD_15846 | JGI IMG/M metagenome (IMG submission 15846) | reverse complement strand
GAGGACCGATGCCCATGCCCGCCGCGATGTCCGGCATCGGCTTGAGGCGTGCCTTCCGCGCGATGTCGAGGTCAGATGGAAACGTGACGGCCATGCGTCCTCCTTTCTACTTTGAGGGCCGCTAAGCCGCGCGCGCCAGCATCTCCTGGCGCCACCGCTCGGTCGGCTCGATCTCGTTGAACGTGAACACGTGGAGGCCGGCGACCCTGCGCTCTGGCGCCGCGAGGTCCGGCAGCAGCCCTCTGACGAAGCGTTCCGGGCTGTAACCACCTGGCTGCATCATCCGGAGGAACCAGTTCGAATGTCCGCGCAGGAAGCGCGCGGAGTCCACGACACCGATCCGTGTCGAGATGCGCAGGAGCTTCGCCGGGTCGGCGATGCCTGCCATGCCGATGTAGACGGGCAGCTCGACCTTGCGGCGCCGCACACGGCCAACCCACTGCTTCACGACGCGGGGATCGAAGCACAGGTTGCTGACGATGTAGGTCGCGATCCGCCGCTTGTCCCACATCGCCTGGATCGTCATGTCGTCGTCGATGAAGCTGTGACTTTCTGGATAGCCGGAGACTCCGATGTTGTCGAGGTCGTGGCCCGCGCGCATCATCGCCTCGAGGAGCGACACCGAATCGGGAAACTCACCAGCCGGCTCGCGGGCGTCGCCGGCGATCACGAAGACGCTGCGTACGCCCATCTGCTTGATCGCGTCGAGGATCTCGCGGAGGTGAGCGGCGTCACGGATCAGCCTGGCCGAAAGGTGGGGGACCGCGGTGTAGCCCTGTCGGGATAGCCGCGCGGCGAGGTTGATGGTCGCCTCCATGCCGCGCCGCGGCGACGCCGTGATCGTGATGGTGACCTCAGGCGGGACGTGCGTGGTCACCAGAGCTTCGACGTCCTCCGTCGGCAGAACCTCGTAGCGGGGACGGCGAAGGTAGCCGGCAAGTGCGGCCCGACCACCACTCTCTCTTCCATGTAGCACCATACGCACCTGTAGCGCTCCACGCAACAATACTCCATTCCCGCAAAGTCTCCCCTCCCCCGCAGGGGGAGGGTGGCGCGAAGCGCCGGGCGGGGGATGCTGGAGCTCAGAACGGCTTGCGCAGAAGGAGGATCGCATTGCGGTCCTCCCGAGTGCCCGGCCGCCACGAATCGAAGCCGTTGAACGGAACGTTGCCGGCCAGCTCCCGATGCAGCGCGGCCAGCTCCGTGCCCTCGTGGTCGACCATGGTGCACCCGATCCCGAGCAGCCCGTCGCCCGCCTCGAAGAGCTCCACGAGCCGAGCCTGGCAAGGCCAATCCACCAGCGAGCTGGTCGTGACCTCCCAGAAGCCATGGCCGTCGACCGGTCCTCTCCGCGGCGTGATCTGGTTGGCGTGAATGTGGCCGTTGAGCCAGAGCACGACGTTCCGGAATCGCAGCAGCAGCTCGAGCAGCTCATCGTTGCTCTTCGGCGCCCTCGGGTTCGCCAGCATGTCGTAGCCGTGATGCGACATCACCACCACCAGGCGGTCGTCGTGCTGAGTGCGCACTGTGGTCCCGTCTCTCGACCGGAACGACGAGTGCGCCTCTTCGAGCCTACGTTCGAGCCAGTGAAGCTGAGGCGGATCGATGCTCCCGTCGGCCCCACCGGCACCGCAAACAGTGTCGAGCGTGATGAATCGGACCGATCGCGTGTCATGGACGTAATAGGCCGTGCCGTCGCTGCGGTTCCTGTCGGTGAAACCATGCCGCCCGGACTTGTGGTGCGCCTCGACGAACTCCAGGCGCGTGATCGGCCGCCGCGAGGCGTCGGGCGTCACCTCCAGAGACGAGCCGGTCATGAAGTACTCCGGCCGATTCACGAAGGTCTCGAGAGCGGTCTCGCGGTCCAGGCCCTCTGGTAGCGCGATCGGCTTGCGGGAGCCGGCCATCGCGCGCGCCAGGCCCGGCGTGACGACGCCGACGCCCTGGCAGACCTCTTCGTGGTTTCCGTAGCACCCTAGCCAGCGGCGTTTCAGCCCGGTCGCCTCGAGCGGCAACATCGCGCGCTCAAGAAGTCCAGGCGCCCGGGGGAAGCCCAGGTCACGCTGGAACACATCCCCGTCGTCGGGGCCGTCTGGTTTCCAGCTGATGTCGGCGGGCCAGCCGGGGGCCTGCACTCCTTCATATCCAGGGGCGCCGGAATCCGGTCGGACGGTGCCTCCGTCAAACAACGCCAGGAAGTTGTCGAGCTCATTGCGCTGCGTGTTGTCGATGGAGTCACCAGTCATTGCCACCAGGGCGATGGGGCTGCCCGTCAGGGGGCTCGACTCGATCGCGTTCAACGTGTGCACCATCGCGTGGATCGCGTGGACGTTGAGCGCCTCCTGCGGCCGCTGCATGGTCAAGAGCTCTCGAAACCGTGCATCCTCCCACTCGCTGTTGACGAACTCGAAGCGAGCCGGCGATTGCACATCGGTCACGTGCAGGTCCGTGATGTGCGCGATCGCGAGGATCGGCTGCCTCGGCTCAACGGAGCCTGGGGTGTCATCACCGACAAGATCTCGCCGCACGACGTGCGGCTCGCCCTCGATCTCGGCAACCGACCGGTAAGCCAGGCGTTTGCCCGTCCGAACCGCGGAACCCGGCCCGAGCGTGCGCTGCGTGGTGAGCCCTGCGGACTCAGCCGTCACGCGTCGCCCGAGGCTTTCTCTTCCCTCGCGATGAGGACTGGGTCGATGCGCAACGCAAGCAACACCCGCGTGCCCGCGGGAGTGCTGGCTGCGGTGGACGTGGGCATCTGCGCCATGACCGTGAGGTCTCCCAGATCCACTGTGACCCGGCTGGTGGCGCCCAGGAAGGCGACGGCGATGACGGTGCCGACAAGGGGCCCATCAGACATCGCGCCGTCGGTCGCGAGTGAGACCGCCTCAGGACGCACCAGAGCGATTGCGGGTCCGTCGGGAGCGTCTGGCTGGACAAGCGGCAACCGTGTCCCTCTGACCTCGACCACGCCGCTCTTGACCTCGCCCGGAAGGCGGTTCGTCAGGCCGACAAACTCCGCGACGAACGGCGTGGCCGGCCGCGAATAGATTTCGGTCGGCGGCCCAAGCTGCTCGAGGTGTCCTGAATTCATCACGCCCACGCGATCAGCAATCGCGAGCGCCTCCTCCTGATCGTGCGTGACGAAAAGCGTCGTGATCCCGATTTCGAGCTGGACGCGGCGAATCTCGTCGCGCAGCCGGGAGCGCACCTTGGCGTCGAGCGCCGAAAGCGGCTCGTCCAGCAAGAGCACGGTCGGTTCGATGGCCAGCGCGCGGGCCAGAGCGACGCGCTGCTGCTGGCCGCCGGAGAGCTGGCTGGCGTAGCGGTCCGCGAAACCGGAGAGACCGACGAGCTCGAGCATCTCTCCCGCCCGGCGGAGACGTTCGTCGGCCGTCTTGCGGCGCAGTGTGAGACCGAAGGCGACGTTCTGCATCGCGGTCATGTGCGGGAACAGCGAGTAGGCCTGGAAAACCATCCCGACGTCTCGCTTGCTTGCGGGGAGGCCGGTCACGTCCTTGCCACCGAAGACGACCCGGCCGGAGTTGGCTTCTTCGAGCCCCGCCACCAACCGAAGGGCTGTGGTCTTGCCGCACCCTGAAGGGCCGAGAAGGGCGACGAGCTCGCCCGGGGCCATCGTCAGGGTCAGCTCGTTGAGGGCGACCACCGGACCGTAGCGGCGGCTCAGCTCCTCCATCCTCACCTCGACCCCCGCGTGGCTTCTTGCGGTTTCGGACGCCATGTCAGGCCCTCTGCCCGGGGATGTAGTTCTGCTGCTGGAGGCGGCCCCCTACGAGCGTCAGCACCATCAACAGGACGAAGGCGAGGACCAGCGCCCCCACCGCGACGGCGGTCGACGTGCCTGCGTTGGTGAGGCCGACGTACGCGACCTCCACCTGCAGATTCTGGAAGTTGAGCAGGCTGGCGACCGTGAATTCGCCGAGGACGAGGGCGACCGACAGGAGCGCGGCGTTGAGAATGGCGCTGGGCATGTTGGGGATCACGATGCGCCACATGACCGTGATCCATCCCGCGCCCAGGCTTCGCGCCGCCTCTGACAGCGTCTTCAGGTCGATCGCCGCGAGTCCGGCGTCGAGCGAGCGGTAGCTGTAGGGCAGGACGAGGATCAGATAGGCGAACGCGAGTGCCAGGACCGAAGGCGTCACGTTGATGTTGACCCAGATATAGAGGGGCTTGAGGCCGACCACCAGCGCGATCGCGGGAACTGTCAGCGGTAGGAGGCAGATGAACTCCACGATGCGGCTGATCTGCGGGAGGCGCAGCCGCACCCATACCATCGTCGGCAGGAGCAGAGCCAGCATCCCAAGCGATGTAATTACGGCCAGCTGCAATGAGGTCACGATCCCCTTCACCAGGCCCGGCGTCTGGGCGATCAGTACCCAGGCGTCGAGCGTGCGCGGAGCATTGACGCTGTTGCCACGCGTCGAGAACTCCAGCATCGCTCCGATCGGCAAGAGGAAGAACGCGCCCATCAGCAGCAGAACGGCAATGCGAAAGACCCGCAGCTTGAGCCGCTGAGAGCTGTTCACGCTAGCGCAGCCATCGCGTCGTGCGCCGCTGAAGCAACGTGTACAACGTCATGACGATTACGACGATTAGGATCATGCTCAAGGCCAACGCTTGGGCCAGCCCGGGCTGCGACTGCTCCGTCTCGCCGGTTAGCAGGGCCTGGATCTGCAGCGGCACGTAGCTGCCGCCATTCGTCAGTAGGGCCGCGATCGTCGCGTAAGCGGAGAAAGCGTTCGCGAACAACAGAAGCGTGCAGCCGAGAAACGCCGGTGCGAGCAGGGGGCCCGCCACGTAGCGCCAGTAGTGCCACGTGCTGCCGCCGAGGCTTTCGGTCGCTTCACGCCACTGCGGCCGGATGCCGTCCAGCGCGGGTAGGAAGACCAGCACCATCAGGGGAATCTGGAAGTAAACATAGATCAGCGTTATGCCAGGAGCGTCATAAAGCCACACCTGACCGTTGGGGTAAATGTCGATCCCGTGGTCCTTGAGGAAGACGGTCACGAAACCGACCGTGCTGATGGTGGCGATGAAGGCGAAGGCCAGCGCGACGCCTCCGAACTGGGCCAGCACTCCGGACGCAGACATGATCGAGCGGCGGAGCAACCCCCTGGGATTGCCGGTGACCACGGCATACGCCAGAACCGCACCGAAGAAGGCGCCGGCCACAGCGCTCACGGCGGACACGGACAGGCTGAGTGAGAACGCTTTCACCATGTACGGCTTGTTGATCCCGGCAAAGTTCGCCAGTGAGAAACCGCCGCCCGGGGCGGTCATCGATCCGACCACGACGATCGCCGTGGGCAGAAGCAGGAACACGCCGACAAAAACGAANAAAGGCGCTACACCTAGCCACGAAAGAGATATCCGCCGCCCGCCCGTTGCAGGGCGAGCGGCGGTGTTAAGAGCCGGAGATCCGGCAGCGGTCAAGAAACGGCCGCCGACCAGTTGGCGATGACGTAGGCGCTTGCCTTGCTCGTCTGGTCACCCGTCGGGACCTGTGGCGTTCCGTTCACAGCCGGGAGCGCGGCCGCGGCCGCGGTGTCGATCGTTCCGGCAGTCACCATGGCGGCCATGCGGACCGGCCGCGCGCCGCCCTTGAGCCACAGGTTCTGGCCGGCGTCGGAGTAGAGGAATTCCTCCCAGAGTCGAGCGGCGGCCGGGTGCGGCGCCGCCTTGTTGATCGCCTGGCTGTAGTAGCCGCCGATGATGGCGTTCGAGGGAACGAAGATCTTCCAGCTCGAGACGTCCTTACCGTGCGATGTGGACAGGTAGTCCCATTCGAAGAGAACCGGGGTCTGGCCCAACTTGACGGTGGCGGCGGTCCCGACCACCGGCACGTAGTTGCCGGCCTGCTTCAGCTGCTTGAAGAAGGAAACGCCCTTGCTGACGTCGTCGAGCGAGCCGCCGTTCGCGACGCCCGCCATGATCACGCCGTTGAGTCCCTGGTTTGACTTGGTGGGGTCTCCGGCGAGCGCGACCTTGCTCCTGAACCCTGATCCAAGAAGGTCCGCGACCGAGCTGATGACGCCGCCCGGCACCTTGGTCGAGTCGTACCCGATGCCCATGTAGCCGCCGTAGTCGTTGAACCAGAGGCCGGTGGCCTCTTTCGCGCCGGTCGGGATGTCGTTCCAGGTTGCGACCTTGTAAGGAGCGAACTTCGCGGTGTTCGCGAGCGCGACGGCCTGACCGACATCAACCACGTCAGGAGCGTTGCTCGTGCCATCGAAGGCGTTGACCTCGTCCTGGCTGCTCCCGTTCGGGTTGGCGGAGTTGACCTGTATGCCGTACATGGCGGTGAAGGCGCTGATGACCGCGCCGTAGTTGGCCCAGTCAGGCGGCAGCGCGATCACGTTGAGCGTGCCCTCAGCCTTGGCCGCGGCCACGAGGCCGCTCATGCCGCCGCAGTCGGTGGCGGATGTCGCCGTCTTGGCGTTGCAGCTCGCGGTTCCGCTCGGGGAGCTTCCACACGCGGCCACCAACAGGAACGCCACCACGGCCAGGCCGAGTTGGCGGACAGGACTACTCCACTTCATGCTTCCTTCCCCTTTTGAGACGTGGGCCTGACCCAGGCAGGCGGACCGATATGCAGGGGAAATATTGCTCCCTACCTGCCCGCGTTGCAAGGATGGAGAGCGCTGACTCCGTTCAGATCGGTTAGCCGGCCCTTAATGCGGCTCTGCTACCCCGGAACCCCAGGCGCCGGGAAAGGTCAGCCGCGGCGTCCAGCGTGAGCCGGACGAGCTCTGGCCGCCCTTCCGCCCTCAGGCGGTGTGACGGCCCCGACGCGTCGAGGGCCGCCACGACCTCGCCGCTCGCTGCAAACACGGGAGCGGCGAGAGCGTCCAGCCCGACCTCGAGCTCCTCGTAGGTCCGGGCGAACCCGTCCTTCAGGGCATCGCCCAGCTGCGTCTCGAGCTCGGCTCGCGCCGTGATCGTGTGGGCGGTCGACCTAGCCAGGGGACGGCCGAGCAGCCGTTCCCGGTTCGCCGCCGGGCCGAACGCCAGGATCACTTTGCCACTGGCGGTGCAATGGACCGGTGTCCGCCGCCCGAGCCAGTTGACGCCCACCACCGAGGTCGAAGCGGTGGCCTGCTCGATCGGCACGATCTCGTCCCCCACGAGCACGTCCAGGGTGACCGTCTCGCCCAGGGCCGCGGCGAGACCCTCGCAGACCGGCCGGGCCAGGGAGCGCAGGTCCGATTCGCCGGTGACGACGCTCGCCAGCTGGGGCAGGCGCGGCCCCAATCGGTACTTCGCGCTCCTGGGGTCGCGCTCGACGAGCGCGTGGCGCTCGAGGGTCCCGAGCAGGCGCAGCGCGGTCGACCGATGGACGTCAAGCTCGCGGGCGATCTCGGCGCCGCTGCGCCAACCCCCGGACGCCAGCACGTCCAGGATGGTCACCGCCCGCTCCACGGACCGGACACCCGGGTCGCGGCCCCCCTCGTTGCTCACAGCGCAACATTACGCTTGCCACCCCGCAGAGGGCTGGGTAAACTGTTGGACTCTGAGCATCTGTTGAGCGATGCGCAACAGAAAGGAGCGTCATGAGCCGAGAAGAAGAGATCCGGGCCGGGCTGTTCGAACACACGCTCAACGGGCACGCGCCCGAGGTGAAAGCCCTCACCGAGGAAGGCCTCCAGCTTGGAATGAGCCCCATGGACATTCTCTTCAAGGCCCTCATCCCGTCCCTCGAGGAGGTTGGGAGGCGCTTCGAGAAAGGCGACTTCTTCGTCCCGGAGATGCTGATCGCCGCTCGCGCCATGCAGGGCGCGCTCGTCATCCTGCGGCCCCTGATCGCCGAGACCGGCGCCCAGCCGGTCGGCCGCTACGTCATCGGCACCGTGAAAGGCGACATCCATGACATCGGCAAGAACCTCTGCGTGATCATGCTCGAGGGCGCCGGGTTCGAGGTCTTCGACCTGGGCGTGAACACACCGCCCGAGAAGTTCGTCGCGGCGGTCGAACAGCACAAGCCGGACGTGGTCGGCTTCTCGGCCTTTCTGACCACCACAATGCCGATGTTCAAGGTCAACATCGAGGCGCTGACCAAGGCAGGCCTGCGGGACAAGGTGCACATCGCCGTGGGCGGAGCGCCTGTGACGCAGGAGTACGCCAAACACGTCGGCGCTGACAGCTACGCGCCGGACGCCTCCATGGCCACCCGGATGGCCAAGGAGCTGGTCGGCGACCGAAGCGAGACTTCGCAAGGCGCGCAGGCGCTGGAGCAGGCCGTCAAGCTGATCGACGAGACCCTGAAAAAGGGTTAGGCATGGAGACCCGTCTAAGCTCGCGAGGTCGCGAGGTCGTGGTTTCCGGCGACCGCCCTTTCGTGATCATCGGGGAGCGCATCAACCCGACCGGACGCAAGGTCCTCGCCGCCGAGATGAAGGACGGCAAGATGGACCGCGTCCGTTCTGACGCGATCGCCCAGGCCGCCGCCGGCGCGCACATGCTGGACGTCAACGCCGGCATTCCTGCACTCGACGAGGCGGCGCTGCTCGTGGCCACCATCAAGGCGGTGTCGGAAGTCTGCGACCTGCCGATCTGCATCGACTCGTCCATCATCGAGGCCCTCGAAGCGGGCCTGTCGGCTTACGAGGGCAAGGCGCTCGTCAACTCCGTCACGGCCGAAGAGGAACGCATGGAGCGCATCCTCCCGCTGGTCAAGAAGTACGGCGCGGCTGTGATCGGCATGGCCAACGACGAGACCGGCATCTCGATGGTCCCCGAGGAACGCCTCGCGCTCGCGCGCAGGATCATCGAGCGTGCGTCTGACTACGGCATCCCGCAGAAAGACGTGATCATCGACCCGATCGCGATGACGGTCGCGGCGGATCCGACCTGCGGCGTAATCACCCTCGAGACGATGCGCCTCATCCGCGATGTTCTCGGAAACAACATGACCTGCGGCGCGTCCAACGTGTCGTTCGGCCTGCCCGACCGCGCCACCGTGAACGCGGCGTTCCTGCCGCTGGCGATGAACGCCGGGCTGACGTGCGCGATCACCAACCCGCTGGTGCCAGAGGTGCGGCGCGCGGTGCTGGCCGGCGACCTCTTGCTCGGCCATGACGAGTACGCGATGAAATGGATCGCGAGCTATCGCGCGGAGGTGGCGGCCGCCAAAGCGGTTTCGGAATGATCCAGCGCAAGCTCGAGGTTCGCTACCTGCCGTTCGACCGGACCACGCGCGTTCCGCCCGGCACCACGCTGTTCAGCGCCGCGCACTGGATCGGCCTGCCGATCGACTCGACGTGCGGCGGGCGCGGCACATGCGGCAAGTGCAAGGTCCGCGTGATCGAAGGGCGTACCGAGGCTGAAACGGCGGACCATCGATTGCTGCGGCCGTCTGAGATCGAGGACGGCTGGCGCCTTTCCTGCCAGGCGCGCATCTACGACGACATGGTGTGCGAGGTCCCCCAGCTGCTGCGCGTGCCGAAAGCCGCCACGATGGGACTCGGCCGGCTGGTCATCCTCGACCCCAACGTCCGCAAGATCTTCCTCGAGCTCACCGAGCCAAACCTGGAAGACCAGCGCAGCGACGTGCAGCGTCTGAAAGATGCGCTGACCGACGAAGGCCACGACATGGTGGCCGGAGTGCCCGTGCTGCGCACCCTGCCCGCGGTGCTTCGCGAGGCGAGCTTTCACGTCACTGCGGTCCTGGCGGGCGAGCACCTGGTCGCGGTCGAGCCCGGCGACACGACAGGTGACTGCTTCGGAGTCGCCTTCGACGTGGGGACGACCACGCTCGTCGGTACGCTGATGAACCTGCGGACCGGAATGGCGGCATCTGTCCTCTCGACGCTCAACGGGCAGGCGCCGTTCGGTGCGGACGTCATCTCGCGGATTAGCCACGGCATGAACGGACCGGACTCCATACGCGAGCTCCAGGCCGCGGTTGTCTCGACGATGAACGGCATCATGTCGGCGCTCTACGCCGAAACGGGAGTCTCGCCGGAGCGGACTTACGAAGCGGTCGTGGTCGGCAACGCGACGATGCTCCACCTCTTGTTCGGCATCGACCCCAGCCCGCTCGCCGTGATGCCCTTCACCCCTGCTTTCATGGAGCCGCTCAGCGTCCTCGCGAGCGACGTCGGCCTGGACATCCATCCGCACGGCTACATCCAGACCCTGCCGGCGCTCGGTGCCTACGTCGGAGCGGACATCGTCGCGGGGGTGCTCGCGACCGGGATCGTGCGCGAGGACAAGATGCGCGTCTTCGTCGACGTGGGCACGAACGGCGAGATCGTCCTCGGCAATGGTCAGCGGGCCCTCGCGACGGCGGCGCCGGCCGGGCCCGCATTCGAAGGCAGCCAGATCCGCTGTGGCATGCGGGCCACCGACGGGGCGATCGAAGGCGTACAGCTCGGAGACATCGTTGAGCTCCAGATCATCGGCGGCGATGTTCGGCCGGAGGGCATCTGCGGGTCGGGCCTGGTCGACGCCGTGGCGCAGCTCCTGCTTGCAGGCCTCCTCGACCACTCAGGCCGCATGAAAACCGCGGAGGACGTGCCCGGTCATCCGCTCCGCGACCGGCTGATCGATGTGGACGGTGTGCGCGCCTTCCTGCTTGCCGACGGCGTCTATCTCACGCAGAAGGACATCCGGGAGCTGCAGTTCGCGAAGGGATCGATCGCGACAGGGATCAAGGTGCTGATGGACATCCTCGGCATCGAGACCAAGGACCTCGACGAGGTCCTGCTCGGGGGTTCCTTCGGCTCGTACTTGAACCCGGAGAGCGCCAAGATTATCGGCCTGGTGCCTCCGGTCGATGTGGACCGGATCATCGCGGTGGGTAACTCGGCGGGTGAGGGGGCGAAGATCGCGCTGCTCTCGTATCGGGAGCGTCAGGTCGCCTTCGAGCTGCCCTCACGGATCGAGTATGTCGAGCTTTCAGGGCGGACGGACTTCAACGACGCGTTCGTCTCGGTGCTGGGCTTCCCTCATCTCGAGCTTGTCGGATCGTGATTCAAACTCCACCCACCCTCTCCCCGACCCTGCGCGCAGAGCGGCGATGAGGATGGGACCTGTTGATCGCCCCCTGAAGGGGGAGGGGAGAACGGCGCTCGTGATGTGCGGCGCGCTCGGCAAAGAGATCAAGGAGATCGTGGACCGACGCGGCTGGGACGTGGACATCTACGGCGTCTCCGCGCTGCTCCACCTCTACCCGTCGCGCATCGTCGACGAGCTTCGCGTGAAGCTCCACGACCTGCGACCCCGCTACGAAAAGCTGGTCGTCGTGTACGGCGACTGCGGAACGACCGGAAAGCTGGAGCCGCTGCTCGAGGAGGTCGGAGCGTCGCGACTTCGAGGCCCGCATTGCTACGAGATGTTCGCCGGCGAAGAGCGATTCCGGCGGGTGTCGGAAGAGAAGCCCGGCACCTTCTTCCTGACCGACTGGCTGGTACGTAACTTCGACCGCGCCGTGGTGCGCGGCCTCGGGCTCGACCGCGACCCGGAGCTGAAGACGATGGTGTTCGGCAACTACGAGGCGCTGATGTACCTCAGGCAGGTGCCGAATCCCCGACTCGCGGAGAAGGCGGAGAAAATCGCTGAATATCTTGGGCTGCCCCTCGAGATCGTCGATGTCGGCCTCGGGGAGCTGGAGGATCGGCTCGCTGAGCTGGTCGAGTCGCCCCACCCGGGCGCCGCGAGCGGCGCCCGACCTCCCCACGCGGTGGGGAGGTGAATTAATCAGTTAGTGGCCCAGTACCAGGTCCTTTTCTGGAAGCACATCCCTTCGCAGGTCATGGCCTGGGAAGGAGAGGCGCGGGTCAAACGGATGCTGCCCGACTACTTCCAGGCCGCGATCGACGCCTACGCGATGAAGGACGGTTCGACCGAGATGGACGCCTACCTCGAGGGTTGGCGCAGGGGACCGATCGAAGAACGCGATGGCACTCCCGAAGAGGTGCTGAGCGCCCTGATCGAGGAGCTCACGGCGGCGAATCCCAGGTCCCGGCTCATGAATCCCGGGGCCTGAGCGACAGGGCCAGCCCGCTCGCCCTGAGCGCGAGCTTCTTCGCCACGGCAAGTCGCGCGTCGTCGGCGTCACGGAGGTTGACCGAGATCAGGGTGAGCCCAGACTCGGCGGCCGCGGAAGCAAGGATCGCCGCCACGACGGCGTCCGCGCGCAGGTTCGGATTGCCGTGATTCGCAAGCTGGACCGCCAGCTCCGCCACTTCGGATGCCGCCCGAATCATTCTCAATGGAACGTCGACAGTCCGGGCATGAGCGGTCTCGACATCTTTTTGTGAGCGCACTGCCTCGACAAACGCCAGGTAGGCCTGCGCATCCTCTTCGATCAGGCCGAAGCTCTCCACTCGCAGCGTGTGCGCGCGCTCGAGGGCTTCCCCCGCGCCTGTCCACTGCTTACCTGAAAGCCTTGCCGCCTTCTCGAGTAAAGCCGACGCCGCCGCGACCACCGCGCCACACGCCGAGCCGCTCGCCGGTGCGGGCTCTTTGGACGCGATCTTGTTCAAGAGGTAATTGAGGCGAGCGAGACTCTCGCCCGAGTCAGTCAGCGCCGATCTCCCGCCTGCGCTTCTCCATGAACTCCTTCAGTGCTTCATCGACGCCCGGATCGATGCCCGGGTCCGGGTACTCCGCGAGCACCTGCTTCCATTTCTCCGCGGCCACCACGTCTGCGGTGCGCGCGCCGAAACGGTTCCAGCGATCGAAGTTCTCCGTCGACGAGATCCAGGGGCGGTAAAAGCCGGTGCGGTAGTTGCGCAGCGTGTGCTCCGCGCCCAGGAAGTGGCCGCCCGGGCCGACCTCACGCAAGGCATCCATCGCCATGTTCTCCTCATCGACGGGCATTCCACGCGTGAGAATCCACTCGAACATCCGCAGCGCCTCGACGTCGATGATGAATTTCTCGTACGAGGCGAGCAGGGCGCTCTCCAGCCAGCCTGCCGCATGAAGCACGAAGTTGACGCGACCGAGGATGGTCGGCCACATGCACATCATCGATTCGTAGGCCGCCTGCGCGTCGGGCGCTTTGGAGGAGGTCATCGCGCCACCACCGCGGAACGGCAGCTTGTAGTGCCGCGCCATCTGGGCGCTCGCGAGAATTCCCATCGCCGACTCGGGCGTGCCGAACGCCGGACTGCCTGACTGCATGTCGGTGTTGGTTAGAAACGAGCCATAGACGCTGGGCGTCCCGGGTCGGATGAGCTGAACCAGCGCGATGCCGGCCAGCGCCTCGGCGGTCTGCTGGGCGACGGAAGCCGCCAGCGCCATTGGCGACATCGCGCCGGCCATCAAGAACGGCGTGACGATCACCGGCTGCCCGGCGTCCGAATATTCGAGCAGAGCCCCAAGCATGCGGTCGTCGTAGCGCAGCGGGCTGTTGACGTTGATGAGGCTGATGATCGCGGGAGTCTTCTCGATCTTCTCGCGCCCACCGAAGAGGATCGACGCCATCTCGATGGTGTCGCGCGCGTTCTCGGACGAGATGACGCTGCCCATGAAAGGCTTGTCGGTCCAGCGCATGTGGGAATAGACCATGTCCAGGTGGCGCGTTCCGAGCGGGAGGTCCTCCGGCTCGACCGTGGTGCCGCCCGCGCAGTGGATCTGATCGATGGCCTGGGCCATCTTGTCGAAGTTGTTGAAGTCTTCGATCGTTGCCCCGCGGCGCCCGCGCTCGAGGTCGGTGATGAACGGCGGGCCATAGACGGGGGCGGTGACCACGTTATCCCCACCCAGCACGACGGAGCGGGCCGAGTTGCGGGCCTGCAACGGGAAGGTCTCCGGCGCCTTGGCGACCTGCTCGAGGATGAAGGCCCGGTCGAACCGGACCCGGTTGTCCTCCACCTTCATCCCGGCCTTTCCGAAGATGTCGCGCGCTCGATCGTGCAAGAAGTCGACGCCGATCTCCTCGAGGATCGTCATCGCCTGCTCGTGGATTGCGTTCTCCTCCTCCTTGTTCAAGAGGTCATACGGGCGGAGGCGGTTCTTCCACATACGCGTCAGCAATCTTGCACCAATGCCCTCCTCCCAACGGGGGCAGTCAGTACGTCCCATCCTGGTCGCGCTTGCGCGCAGGTCCGGCGGGGGTGGCTCGACTTAAACCCAGCGACAGAGCAGGCATGTGGTAACGTAGACCTTGCCCATTGGGGTGCTAGGTCCCGCCTGGGGACCCCTTTTTGAACTCACTTTGATCCCAATTCACGCTTCCCGCGTATCGAGACTCAGGTCTTCCTGACGTGAGCACGCCCAATCCCGGGGACGTTCTCCCGCTCTGGAATCCGGACATTCCCGGCGAAGAGATCCAGGCAGGCAGGCTCGGAATACGCGTGCGCCCCGGCACCCCCGCCGCGGCCAAGGTGCTCGCCATGGAGGCTGCCGGAGGCGCCGAGCTGTTGCGCCAGGTGCTCGAGGAGCAGCGAATCATGGATGGCATCTACACCATCGTCAAGCCCGAAAAACCCCTCGAGTTCACCGGCCAGGTGAGCACGACCCTGCTCACGGGCAAGCTCGGCCGGACCCCGATGGGCCTGGCCCTCGAGATCACCGACTGGCAGGACCTGGACGGCGAGTATGAGATGGAGAAGAACCGCCTGAGGCTCCGCTACCAGGAGCTGCACGTGGTCAAGGAGTGGGACGGTGACCTCGAGGGGTTCACGGCGATCCAGCTGCGAGAGCAGGCGAAGACGCTGCCCATTCTCGACTCGACAATGCGCTTTATCGAGCACCTTCGCGACTACCGCGAGAAGCTCGCCGAGGCGGCAGTCCGCCGGTATGAGGCGACCGAACAGTGGATGGAGTGCCCAAAGTGCGAGGCGGAGGTCCCGACCTCCAACGGCATCCACTGCCCCGAGTGCGGGGAGGATATGCGCGGCGGCGAGTACGTACGCGCGGTGCTTCACCTGGTCGACGACGCAGAAGGCCGGATCTACCGCGGCATCGACTCTCTGACCGTCCGGTCGGCGGGCTTCCCCGAGTACCGGGGCATGTCGCTCGACCGCATCCAGGGCTCAAACCTCTGGGTGAGCTTCCGCCGATACGACCCGCTGCCCGACGAGGGCATCGTACTTCCGACGGCCAGCGTCGAGATGTTCGAAGCGCAGCGCTCAGTGATCCGCCAGCTGCAGATCGGGAGCCCCCGCACGGGAGCCATGGCCGCCGAGCTGGCCGACACCGGCTGGCTGGGGAGCCCGCCGCGCGTCCCGCTCGACGGCAAGAAGGCGCACCACCTGCCGGACCCGAACGAGGAGCAGGCCGAGGCCGTTGCCCGCGTGATGGGAATGCGGCCGGGCCAGATGTACCTCATCCAGGGCCCGCCCGGAACCGGCAAGACGACCGCCATCGTGGAGTCGATCCGGCGCATCCTCGGCCGCAACCCCAACGCGTCGATCCTCATGTCCTCGCACTCCAACGACGCGGTCGACACGGGACAGGAGCGGCTCCTGGGCTTCTCTCATGTGCGCCAGGCGCGCATCGCTGAGCCCGGCAAGGTGCCCCGCAGGCTTCGCCCGACGCTCGTCGAAAGCGACGACCTCGAGCCCTACAACCTGGTCGCCGGTACGTGCAACAGGCTCGCCATCGACTCACGGCTCCGCTTCAAGGTGTTCGACTGGCTGATCCTCGACGAGGCCAACAAGGTGCGCGCCAACGAGGCGCTGGCGCTGATGCCGCTCGCCAAGCGCTGGGTCATGATCGGCGACCTCAAACAGCTGCCACCGGTCATGGAGGAAGCCGCCTCCACCTTCANGGTCGAGCAGCCGCTCGATGAGCTCGTCCGCGACGACAGCTTCTACGGCTGGATCTGGGACAAGGTCCCGACCAGCTCCAAGATCATGCTGCCTCGCCAGTACCGGATGCGCGAACCGATCGGCCGCGTGGTGTCGGACCTCTTCTACGACGGCAAGCTCATCCACGAGGCTCCACATCCACGCATGCCGCTGCCCTGGCCGTTCGACCGCGAGCTGGTGTGGGTCGACACGGGGGCCCAGGACGAGTACCGCGACGCTCAGCGATCGGTCGCCAACGAGTTCGAGGTGGCCCTGTGCAAGGACATCACGTCGATCATCCGGCGCAGAGTCCGCAAGGCGAAGCTCGCAGTGATCGCTATGTACGCCTCGCAGGTCAACCGGCTCTCGTCTGCGCTCAAGGGCATCGTGCCCCCGGACGACATCGAGTCGGTCGACGCCTTCGAAGGCCGCGAGTCGGACGCCGTCATCCTCTCCCTCGTCCGGTCCAACGATCGCGCTGCGATCGGCTTCCTCAACGACCCCAACCGCGTCAACGTCGCCATATCGCGCGCGAAGAAGCTCCTCGTCATCGTCGGCGACTCCAAGACCGTGATCGGCGGCGCCCCCGAGCTCTTCGGACCGCTGTTCGAGCACTGCAAGGACGAAGGCCTTGTGGCCGGCGTCGGTGCGGTGGTCACTGCCTGTCAACGCGTCGGCATCCGCTCCCAGGTGCAGCGCCTGTCGCGCCCCCACCGGGGCGATCGCCGGACCCGCCGCCGCCGACGAGGCCAGCGCCCGGGCGAAGGCGCGGTCAACGGCGACGGCACGATGGCGGCCAATGGATCCGAGCCCCTGCCCGACGGCACCGAAGCTGACGCGCTGCAGCCCACCAACGGATCGGTCGCGATCCCGGCCCCGGCCGAGTCGTCAACCGAGTCCGAGTAGCCGCACCGCTCACTTAAGCTTCGTGTTGGTGTAGATGAGCGATCAGTGCGTTTTCTGCGAGATCCTGCGTGGCAACGAGCCGGCCACGTTCACCTATCAGGACGACACCGTGGTCGCGTTCATGGACGTCCAGCCCATCACGCACGGTCACATGCTCGTCGTGCCGCGCGAGCACGCCGTGCTCATGGCGGACGTCAACGAGACCGTGGCGATGAGAAGCTTCCGGGTCGCGCGGCAGCTCGCGGCGCTCGCGCGAACCAAGCTCGGCGCGAGCGGCGTCAACCTCTTCGTGGCCGACGGCGAAACCGCTTTCCAGGACGTCCCGCACTTTCACGTCCACGTAATCCCTCGCTACTCGAACGATGGGTTCGGGTTGACGTTTCCGGACACCTACAGCCATCCACCCAGCCGGGCCGAGCTGGAAACGATCGCGGCTGCGCTCAGCACGAGCTGACGCCTACGGGGTCACGGTCACCCGCAGAGAGAAAACGATCACATACATCGGGCACGCCAGGCCCGAGGGGCACGTCGGGCTCCCGTAGGCAGACACGTTCACCTGGCCAGGCGCTTTGGCCAGGAACGCGGCAAGGGTGACGCCACGCACGGCAGTCGCCGCAGGGTTGACGGTCGGGGCGAGCACGGACTCGTCGCTCGAGCGCGGCTGCGTCCAGTTGTTCATCCCGCTGCCCGCGTGGAGTGCCACCTCGAGCTTCTGGCCGACACGCATCGAGGCGGCCTGGGTCGTCTCGGTCGCCGTCACGTCGAAGGTCGTGGGGTTGGAGCTCGCACTCGGAGTGGGTGCTTGCGAGGCATTACCGACGCTGCCGCAACCGGAAATGAGGATGGCCGCGACGATCACCGGCATCAGGATTCTCATCTCGCTGACGTAACGAACCTGCCTCGAGGCGCGTAACGACTTAGGTGCACATCAAGACACCTTTTTGCGCCGAGCCTGCGCCCGCCCCTGGTAGGTCGATAACATCGGCAGCTTACGTGCGCAAAGCTCATATCCGGAAGCTGGTCATCGGATGCGTGATCGCAATCGCCGCTTCAGCCTGCGGCGGCGGCGGCGGAACCGTTGCCGTGCACTCGCCGTCCCCCCTCACCGGTGCCCTCGCCCAGGGATTGATCGGGTACGTGGCCGACCAGGGGGTGGGGGTGCTGGACCCCGCAACCGGCAAGTCCACGATCGTCGCGCCGATGCCTGCCGGGGCAGCCTTCCGGGTGGCCGGCCCGGTGTGGGGATCCGCCCCGGGCGTTGAGTACCCGGTGCTGTACTTCACGATCCACGACGATCGCCCGGCCGAGCGGCGCACCACGGCGGGCGTCGTCCCGTACGACTGGCTCTTCCGCGTCGATCCGTTCACCGGAACCATCCAGCCCATCGCGGCTTCACAGGACACGCAGAGCGAGGGTCCCCTCGGACTTGTCGCCAACTCTCACTACATCGCCCTTTCTGTCGGCTGCTGCGCCAGCTACGAGGTCGACGCTCTCGACCTGACGCAGCCGCTCAGCCCGATCAAAGTACTGTCCAGGCCGCCGGTTCAGGCGGCTTTCTTCACCGAAGGCGCCGCGCCGGGAGTGTCGGGCTTGCTGGCGGTGCGCGAGTTCGGAACCGGGACCTGGTACTGGCTCAACGCCGACGCCGGCGTTCTCAACCCGTTCCCATTGATGCTTGGCCCGGATGACGGGCCGCTCGCCATCTCGCCCGACGGCACCCTGGCGGCGGTTTCCCTGCCAGATCATGGCGCCATGGTCGAACCCATCAACACCGGAATCCCGCTGGCGACGCCAAGCGTGAGCGCATCGGCCTCAGCCCTGGCCACCGCCTCACCTCACCCCTCGGCCACGCCGTCGGCCTCGACCGCCGCGCCGCACCGCATCAACTCGAGCCTTCCTCACGTCGACGACCTTGCATGGAGCCCGGACGCGAAGCAGATCGCGCTTGCGGTGAGTGGAGAGCTCCAGCTCTACTCGGCGTCGGGCGCCGATGGCACACCTCCCGTGAAGAGGTACCTGACGGGCGGCAACGTCATTGGGGTTGACTGGTCTGCGCCGATGCCGGCGCGGACTGCGGCGATGCTCAAACCCAGCCTGGGGCCGCAGGCGATCGTGGACGCACTGCTCACCGCGACGATGCTGCCCGCGGCTGCCGACACTCCTGCCGCGCGCCCTCAGACAAAGATCTACCTCTGGCAGTTCGACTCGACGACCGCGTCGCCCATCGCATCGATTGCGGATGCATCCCCGGCTGTGCTGTCTCAATATCCGCCGCTGCCGGCCGGCGTGGTCTTCCATCACTGGGCCCCCTCGGCAACCTGGCAGCTGATGGGTGGTTGCTTCCGCTATCGCGTCGTCATCACCGGCAGCGTGGCGCCGGCCGCTTCGACGTTCGGTCTCGCGGGCAACACCCTGTGCAACGCACCGACGCCGAAGCCAACGTCTCCGCCGACTGCGAAGGCAACCTCTTCGCCGTAGGCGGATTCCCTAGCATGGGAAGGGTGGCGGATTTTGACTTTCTCGCCAGCCATGCCGAGTCGACTCCGACCAAACCGGCCGTCATCCTTGGCGACCACGTGCTTGATTTCGCGGCGCTGAATCGCCGCGCCAACCGAGCCGCCAACCTTTTCCAAGGCCTCGGGTGCGTGGCCGGCGACCGCGTCGCGATCATGTCGTTCAACTCGATCGCCGGGTTCGAGATCGCCAACGGCGTCCGGCGGTCTGGCACGGTGGTCGTGCCGGTGAACTACCGGCTGCGTGGACCCGAGATCGCGTACCTGCTCAACGACTCGGGGGCCAGGGTGGTCGTGGCCGGCCCCGACCACGTCGACGCGGTGGCCGCGGCTCAGCCGCAGGTGAAAGATGATCGCCGCTTCGTCGCGCTGGGCGACCGTACGCCCGAGGGTTGGCTCTCCTATCGCTCTCTGATGGACGCCGCGGCTGAAACGCCGAGCGCAGAGGCGGTCGGCGATGGGCTCCTGGCTTCGATGATCTACACCTCCGGCACGACGGGCCACCCCAAGGGGGCGTGGCGGCCGAATGGCGTGAACATCGCCAACGTCCTGCAGGTGATCTCGATCTTCGAGCTCGGCCAAGCCGATGTACACCTGATGTGCGGACCTGGATACCACAGCGCGGTCGCGTTCTTCTCCACGCTTCACCAGCTGCTGGGCGCGACAGTAATCGTCCAGCCGAAGTTTGCGGCTGATGAGGCGCTCGATCTCATTCAGCGTCATCGGGTGTCGACCACGTTCATGGCGCCGACTCTTTTGCAGCGCCTCGTGGACGCGCAGCTTGAGCGGCCGAGGGACGTATCGTCTCTGCGAGCTCTGATCCTGGGGGCGGCCCCTTGTCCATACGAGCTGAAGGTGCGCGCCGAGGCTGTGTTCGGGAAGGTGCTGTGGGAGTTTTACGGAGCGACAGAGACAGGCATCAACACGGTTCTGCGGCCCGAAGACCAGCTGCGCAAGCCGGGCTCGTGCGGCACAGCGGTGCCCGGACAGGAGATCCGGCTGGTCGGACCCGACGGAGCGGAGACGGCAGAAGGCGAGCCGGGCGAGTTCATGGTCCGCAACACCTGGCTCGCTGAGTACTACAACCGCCCTGACGCGACCGGAAAGAGCCTGCACGACGGATTTTTCTCGGTCGGAGATGTCGCGTACCGCGACGCCGAGGGCTACTACTACATCTGCGATCGCCGCATCGACATGATCATCTCGGGCGGCGTGAACATCTATCCGGCCGAGGTCGAGGCGGTGCTCCACGCTCACCCGGTGGTGATGGACGCGGCAGTGATCGGCGTGCCGGACGAGAAGTGGGGCGAATCGGTGAAGGCCATCGTGCAGCTGCGAGCCGGCGCGACCGCGACTGAAGGCGAGCTGATCGTCTTCTGCGACGAGCGCCTGGCGGGCTACAAGAAGCCGAGGTCGATCGACTTCGTGGACGAGCTCCCACGCGACGCCGCGGGCAAGCTGCTGAAGCGAAGGATCCGAGAGCCATACTGGGCCTCGACAGGACGCCGGATCTAGGAGAGCAGAGGCAGCAGGTACTCCAGGGAGCGGCTGACACGGCCCAGGGGCCGGTCTTCAGAGGAGGAGAGCCTGGTCTCCTGCCGGAGGGCGTACCAACCGCGATAGCTCGACCTCCGAAGCGCCTCGACGACCCGGTCCACGTGCGCGCTTCCCTCGCCGAGCGGCGTGAACAGGCCGAGGCTGACGGCCTCGGCGTAATCGTGTCCCTGATCGCGCACCTCCCTGGCCAGTTGAGCATCGAGATCGTTCAGCTGCACGTGTTGGATCCGGCCGGCGGCGAGCTCGAGGATCTCGAGCGGATCGGCGCCGGCAAGCACGAGGTGTCCCAGGTCGAGGCAGATGCCGGCGTCGGAGCCGACCAGCAGACGCTCGATGTCCTCGGGTCCCTGGATCGTGCTTCCAAACCTTGGCTGTACGGCCAGGCGCAGCTTGTGGCGGGAGCAAACGTGCTCGACCGAGCCGATCGAGTGGAGGAGGTGCGCCCATTCGGTGTTGGACAGGACGATGCCGTGCTCCGCCCCACCGGTGCGATGCGCGATTGCTGAGAGCACGAGCGTCTTTGCGCCCAGGGCCGACAGCCACTGCGCGTGGCCGTCGATGTGGGCCAGCTCGGAGCCGCGAATGTCGTGGTGGTGAAGAATCGCCCCGACCTGTCCAGCCACCAGCGTGAGGCGGTGACGCTTGAGCAGCGGCTTGGCCTGGTCGCTTCGGTCGGGCAGAAAGCCGGGCGGTCCCGCGGTGACTGCGCCTTCGCCCACCGCCGCCGCTTCCGAGAGAACGCGCTCAGGGTCGAGCTGGTGTCCCCAACCGGGGACGTCGCTTATCCCCCAGCACACCGGCGAAATCGCGAGGCGGTGAGTGACGCGCGCCGACCTCATCCCGGGGAACGTGCGGACCGTTCGAGCAATCAACGCGCAGAGATTAACCTTCTCCACAGGCCATGCCGGAACCCCATCCCCTCACTTTCGACCTGCGCGCTGCGACGCTGGACGACATTGGCATCGTCGCCGATCTCGAGGCGACACGCGATCCTGAGGACCCGCGCGACCCCGAAATGATGCGTTTCTGGTGGACCAGCGGCTCTTTAAGTCATGTCTTCTCGCGCCATGTTGCGGTGCACGGGGGGAAGGCGGTGGCCTTCATGGTGGCCTCGCACGAACGCTGGGGGGATGCCCCTGAGCGATTCGGTTCGATCCGCGCCGTGATCCGATCCGATGTGTGGTCTGCGCGCGAATACGCGCGGTTGATCGAAAAGGGAGAGGAGTGGCTCGGGTCGGAAGGTGTGGTCAACGCGGTTAACAGGATCCGCGAAGACTTCGGCAATGAGCTCGAGGCGCTGGACCGGATCGGGTATCGAGAGGTGCGGCGGCAGAAGATCTCGGAACTCGACCTGGTCGCGCATCGCGACGATTTGCTGCGGGGACTGGCCCGGGAGCGCGCGAAGATGAAAACGCAGGGCGTGACGATGCTCACCCTCAGCGAGTACAACGATGCCGACCGCCTGGTGAAGCTGCACGAGATGATGGTCGCGACCGAGCAGGACATCCCCAGCACGGTGCCCATACCCAGGCAGCCGTTCGATGAATGGATGCGCGCAACCTTTGACGATCCCGGAGTTCGTGAGGATCGCTTCTGGATCGCGCTGGACGGCGAGGCCATCGCCGGCCTTTCGTACCTTCAGTTCCCTCCTGTGCGCGGACTCCCGTGGACCGCATACACCGCAACCTCGAAGAAGGTGCGCGGCCGCGGCATCGCTCGCGCCTTGAAATACGAATCGATGGCACAGGCGGTCGAGCTTGGTTACAAGAGCGTGCGGACCGCCAACGACGGAGCCAACGCGCCGATTCTTCACATCAACGTGGAGATGGGGTACCGGCTCGTCTTTCCCGTGGTCGAATTGCACAGGAGCCTTATCTCGTGACCGACGAACCTTACGGAGTCAAGGCTCTGCCCGAGCTGTATCGCGAATGGGCATCGACCGGGATGGTGGCCAATATCGGGACGCGAATCGTCGAGGTCGCTCATGGACGCCTGGTGCTCGAAGGGAACCTGACGGGCGAATCGCACGGATTCCCGACGTCGCGTGGGACCATCATTCATGGCGGCGCGATTGCCACGCTCGCCGACGAAGCGCTCGCCTCGGTCGCGTTCACCGTGGCAGAGGAGGGCGAGACCACGGTCACGGCCGACCTGAAGGTCGACTTCTTGAGGCCGGCCATACCAGGCCGCCTGCTCGCCCGCGCAACCGTGCGGCATCGCACACGCCGGCTCGCATTCTGCGAAGCAACTGTCGAGCAGGACGGAGGCCCGATCGTGGCGGAGGCACGCGCAGTGATCGCGTATGTGAAAGCCTGAGCTCTACGACGGGTTGATCGCCGGTAGGATCGTCATTTGCCAGTGGGTGCCGCCGTCGTTCGTGTTCTCGAGGATCGCCCTCGTCCCTGCCATTGCGCCGAACCATGCGTGCCCTGGATCGAGGACCTGAAGCGAACCGGGCAGAGGCTGCGGCACCCCGAGGTTGCGGTACGGGGTCCACGTCGTTCCACCATCTGAGCTGGTCGACCAGGCCCCGGAGCCGATCCACCACCAGTCCTGGGCGTCCGAGTAGCCGATCGCTCCAGGCGCCTTCGGAGGCGCAATCACATTCCACGTCGAGCCGCCGTCGAGCGACCCGAGCTGGACCTGGTTCGGGGCCTGGACGGGTGAGGAGGAAGCGCTCCCGTTCTTGGTCCCAGCGGCCGACCAGGACGAGCTCGAAGTCGTGTCAATAAAGGTCACATACATGTAGGAAACCGGGACCCCGCCGTCGAACGTGCGGACGGTCAAAGGCGGGTACGCAACAACGTTTCCGCCGATCCCCGATCGGCCGTACGGGGGTGCAAAGGTTGCCACTGTGGCGACTACCCCAGTGTCCTGCGTCGCGTGAGCGGCGACGAAGAACTGGCCGGTCCCCGGCCATCCGCCGGCCGGCGGGGGCAGCGCGACCTGCCGCCAGCTTGCTCCCCCATCAACGCTTTTGTACGCGTGCGGTTTTGCCGAGAGGCTCTCCAGCCAACCCACCAGTGAATTCGTGAAACGGACCGCATACACGATGTCACTTCCCGCCACGGGTGACCCGAGGTTCGTCCACGTGGCCCCGCCGTCGGTCGTTCGGAGCAGCTCGGCTCCGCCGGCCACCGTTGGAGTGCTGAGGAGCAGCCATCCGTGCATGGCATCCGCAAACGACACGGACGACACCGAACCCAAATAGGGGACGCCGCTCAGGACCGGCTGCCCGGACCACCTACGCCCCGCGTCTCCCGTGCGATAGATCACCGATTGGGGTCCCAGCACCGCGATCACGCCCTGGTTCGAATCGAAGAAGTTGACGTATACGCCGGCGCTCCCGACGTCGCCGCTCAATTGGCGCGCCCAGTGATTGCCTGCATCCGTCGTGTGCATGAGCGCGAAGCGACCCGAGTCGAAGGTCGCGGCGAACCATCCTGTCCTCGGGGTCACGAAGTCGACAGCTGAGAGCTGGTATGTCGCGGCGACCCCGGGTGCGGGCGGCGCGACGGGTGAGGCGGTGGCGCCAAGTGAGGGGTGCAGGTAGGCAAGGCCGGTCAGGCTGATGACCAGCAGGGAGATGAAGATGAGGCTGATTCCTCGTCTTGCTCGCGCCGGCTCCACCGGAAGGTCGTGCTCGAAGGCATCCGGTGGTTGCGAATCCATTCCCCCGAGGCCAGCTTATCCCGGTTGAGGAGCGTTCACTTGCTTCCAGTGCAGCCCCGCATCCGAGGTCATGGCAAGCCCGATGCCGGGTAACGCCGGGCGGGCCGGCGCCACGGAGGTGGAGAGCACTGCCCATGCGTGCATGGCGTCGATGACATGGGGGTGGTAGTCCCAATTGTCGAGCTGCTGGGCCACCTGTTTCCAGCTCTGACCCGCATCCGACGACTTCCAGAGGGTGCCATAGCGCGTCGCCCACCAGTGGAAGGTGTCCTGGAAGACGAAATCGCCGAAGCTGGTCTCTCCAGGCGGAGGCGCCACGCGGCGCCATGTGCCGCCCCCGTCAAACGACGTCAATCCCACCTGGGTGCCGTCCAAACCGAACGCGACAGCGAGCACCCCGGCTCCAGGTATGAGAGCCACGTTGGCTTGCATCAGAGGTTCTCCGATGCCGTCCAGCACTCCCCCTTTGCCCGATGGCACCGGCAGAGGGTGGGCTTGCCAGCTGAGCCCTCCATCGACGCTCGAATAAACCGTGGCCTGGTTTGGCGTCATTCCTCCGCTCCATCCCTCAGCCGGATGGCGGAACGCGAAATCGGCGAATCCACCTTTCCCCGCAAATTCCCAGGCTGGAGGTTGTGGTAGGGGGACCCAGTTGTCGCCGCCGTCTGAGGTCCAGTACAAATGGACCGTCACCGTTTGATCGGGTGACACGAGCGTGCCGAGGATCCATCCGTGGAGCCGGTCGGAGAAGAACAGAGAGGAAAACGAGACAACCGGCATGTTCAGGGCCGTCCAGTGGGCGCCTCCATCGCCGGTGCGGTAGACCGAGTCAGCTCCGCCGAGTGCGACCAGCCCGTTGTTCAGATCGAAGAACTGGAGGGTCAACGGACCCGCGTTGGTCGAGCCCGCCGTA
>JGI12635J15846_10000947_pt1 | contig 25355 bp, 22 predicted proteins | sample BlaSpr_A8_OM2_M2_FD_15846 | JGI IMG/M metagenome (IMG submission 15846) | reverse complement strand
CGACTTCCACCGATCATGGAAGGCAGCGAGCCACACCCGTGCTATAGACCAAGACGTAGCCTATCGAATTCGCGCTCCCAAATCCGCCCCGCGCGATACAAATACGTTCGTAACGTGCGATGACCTGAGTAGAAACGTTAGGCAGCAATCGGCTACGTTCAACGCGCGGATAGCGCGACGTCTAGGACTCTTGCTGCCATTCTAGAGAACTGCTCCGCGCGTGAGGCCGTCGCTCCACCGAACACCATTCAGCCAAACCGCTTGCTGACAGCTGCAAATCTTCACTTCATCGAAGCGCATTCGTTTCTGTCACGCCATCACCCCACCCGACCGTCACTTTGAATACCATTCCACGGTGACCAACCTTTCAAAGCCGAAGCCCCCGCCTCGGCCCCTCGCAAACCCATGGAATTCGATACCAAAGTAGCGATCATCGTGCTCGATGACCTTGCCGTCTGGCAGAAACTCAACGTCACCGCCTTCCTCGCAACCGGCATCGCGGGCGCGGCGCCTGATGCGATGGGCGAGCCTTACATCGATGCCGCCGGCAAAACCCACGCCCGTTTGCTTGGCCAGCCGATGATGGTGTACCAAGCCGACAGCACCGGCCTTCTCCGCGCCTTCCGCCAGGGAGTAGAACGAGAACTGACCCGCGCCGTCTACGTCCGCGCGATGTTTTCAACTGGCCACGATGAGGCCAATCGAGAAGTGTTTCTAAAGGAACCGGCAGATGCACCCGATCTAGTCGGACTGGCCGTAAGAGGACCGAAGAAAGCAGTCGATAAAGCCATCAAGGGCTTATCGCTGCATGGGTGATTGAAACGCGGTCGGACGCCAAACCACCGACCGCCGTTTCCTGCCTAACCGCGCGATCGCCACCCACAACAAAGAAGCGCCACGCAGCCAAGCCAACAACAAACAACAAAGAAAACCAAACCCCTAAACCCTCAACGCCCCCGCCACACCCAAAGCGTGCCTTGCCTGCACCAACGAAGTCCTTGCCGCCCTCGCATCGCCCGCGACCCTCAACAACGCCCCTAACTGCGAAGGCTCCTTCAACAACTCTCGCAGGATCGGCAAAATCGTCGTCGTCCCATCATCACGCAACCCAGCCGTCGCAGCACTCGGCAAACTCCGCCAGGCCGGATCAACAATCGCTCTACACACCGCAAACGGTAACCCCCGCGCAGTAGCAATCGCTCCAGCAATATGCGATTCCATATCCACGGCGAGCGCGCCGGTAGCGCGATACATCGAACTCTTCTCCTGCACCCCGGTCAACGGCGCACCCACACCGGCCATCGCCCCTCTAACCACACGCGCTTCGAGCGGCGTCCCGGCAAAAGCGGAAAACAGCCGCGCGGACCATTCGGGATCGGTATCGAGGATTCCAAACGGTCCCGACACAGAACTAGCGATAACCAGCGTCCCCGGCTCCAACTCAGGCGCAAGCCCACCCGCCGTGCCGAAACTAATAATCCCGGAACACCCCCGCGCCAAGGCTTCGCTGATCGCTCGCTCAAGCAGATCCGACCGCGCCGCAAACACCGCTTCCACACCCGGCCCACGAGCGATGCGCGCTTCGAACGCCATCCCCGTCACCGCAATGACGGGCAAACGCGCATCGAAGGAGCCGGAGTCATCGCCGGGGCTGGACAGCGAACTCACATGGCCGCCGTCACGCGCGAAGCACCATCGCGCATCATGTTCCTGTACCGCGCCAGCGCCCACAGCGGGAAGAACTTCCTATACCCGTGGTATCGCAGATAAAACACTCGCGGGAATCCAGTCGCCGTAAATCGCGTTTCGTCCCACAAGCCATGCTCACGCTGCGTGGAATGCAGATACTGCACGCCCTTCGCCACAGCCGGATGGTCGACAAACCCCGCCGCCATTAACCCGAGCACTGCCCACGATGTCTGCGAGGCCGTGCTCGGCGCCGCTTCATATCCGCGATAGTCGAGCTTGTAGCTCTCCCCGCCCTCGCCCCATCCGCCATCGGCGTTCTGAATGCTGATGAGCCAATTTGCTGCGCGCTGGATACGGCTATCGGCGAGAGGCAAACCAGCGGCATTCAGCGCACACAGCGCCGTCCACGTCCCGTAGATATAGTTCAGCCCCCAACGCCCGTACCAGCTTCCATCGCGTTCCTGACCACGCAAAATGTAGTCGAGCGAGCGCTTAGCCGGCTCGCTCGTCGAAGGCTGCTCACCCAGTTGCGCGAACATCGAAAGACATCGGCCAGAGACATCGACGGTCGGCGGATCAAGCAGCGCCCCGTGATCGGAGAACGGAATGTTGTTCAGGTAATACTGTGTGTTCTCAGGCTCGAACGCGCCCCACCCGCCGTCGCTACTCTGCATGCCGACGACCCATTCCCGCCCGCGCGCAATCGCTTCGCCATACAACGCCGTACCGTTTTCACGATCGGCGCGTTCCATCGCCATAGCAACAACTGCTGTATCGTCCACATCCGGATAATGCGGATTCGCGAACTGGAAAGCCCACCCTCCGGGCCGGATATTCGGCCGGCGCGAGATCCAGTCGCCGCGTACATCGAGAATCTGCAGCGGCACGAGCCAGTCCAGTCCACGCGAAACAGCAGCCCGCGCCTTGGGCGTATCCGCTTCGAGCAACGCGTGCGCAGCCAGCGACGTGTCCCATATCGGCGATAGACACGGCTGGCAATAAGCCTCGCCGTCCGGCGCTTCATCGATGATCAACAACTTCTCAATCGACTTCCGCGCAATCGCCCGGTTCGGATGATCCTCCGGATAACCGAGCACGTCGTACATCATCACGGAGTTGGCCATCGCGGGGAAAATCGCGCCGAGGCCGTCTTCGCCGTTCAGCCGTTCATCGACGAAACGCACGGCGGCTTCTATCGCGCGTTGCCGCGTGTGGCGCGGGAACAGCGGATCGACGGCGCGCAGCACTGCATCCGCGCAGCGGAACAACACGAACCAGCCCTGATGCTGATGTGGCGCACGCGCGGCCATGCCGGCGTTAACGGCGGCATCGAAGAACAGTTCGTCGATACGCACGCCCTTCGGATTACGCGCCTTCGGCCGCTTCGCATTCAGCACGAGCAGCGGCACGATCACGGTCCGCGCCCAGTACGACACCTTCGACAAATGGAACGGAAACCACTCGGGCAAGAGCGAGATTTCGACGGGCATCATGGGCACCGCGCGCCACGACACCACGCCGAACAGCGCCAGCAAAATCCGCGTGAACACGTTCGATTTTTCCGCGCCGCCGGCCGCGAGAACCGCGCGCCGCGCCCGCTGCATATGCTCGGCTTCGGGCGAATCGCCGATCATCTTCAGCGCGAAATACGCTTTGACGGTAGCGCTCACGTCCATGGCGCCATCGGTGAACAAAGGCCAGCCGCCATCCGCGCGCTGGATCCGGCGCAAATAGCGCCCGATCTTCGCTTCGAGTTCGGGCTTGGGCGTCTCGCCAAGGTAATGCCCGAGCAGCACGTACTCGGCGGGAATGGTGGCGTCGGCTTCAAGCTGGTAAAGCCAGTAGCCATCGGGATGTTGGTCGGCGAGCAGTGCATCGGCAGCGCGCGCCACCGACGCTTCCAGCGCCGCCGTCGTCACCGGCAGGATGCCGGGTGGCTGGACAGTTTCATTCATCAGCGTTGCACCGAGGAGTTCATCGAGGGATTCATAAGCAGGTCCGCGGCCTTCTGGCCGGAGCGGATCGAGCCTTCTATAGTGGCGGGCAGCCCGTTGGCGATCCAGTCGCCGGCAAGCATCAGATTTGACCAGCGCGTACGCGTGCCCGGCCGGAGGTTTTCCTGGCTCGGCACGGCCGCGAAGGTCGCGCGCTTTTCCGTGACGATCTGCCAGGTCGGCATACGCTCAACCGGCAAGCGCGCCGCCTTCGCAACTTCTTGCCAGATGGTCTGGGCAAGCGTTTCGCGCGGGGTATCGAGGAGACGATCGGCGCCGCTGATGGTCACCGAAAGGCGTCCGTCGACAGCGAACAGCCATTCGGCGGTGCCGTTCAGCAAGCCGGTCATCGAATTGAAGGCAAGCGGCGGATCGATGGCGAAATGCGCATTGACGATGGCGCGGAATTCGTTCGGTGCGCTGATACCCGGCACCAGTTGCTGCGCCGCGTTCGGCGGCACGGCAAGCACTACACCGTCGTTAGGACCGACGTCCACTCGGCCATCTTCGAAATCAAGCGATGTAACCCGCGCCTTCGAATCCGTACCCGTCAAACCTATCTCGCGCACCCGCGATCCGAGCTTGATCTCCGCGCCGCCATATTGCAGTAGGCGCAACGCGGGATCGACGAACGCATGGCCCAGGCCGTTGCGCGCGACCAGCGGCCGGCATGCCTGGCCGCCGGCCAGCAGCGCTTCCTTCAGCAGGTTGCCGGCGAGCACCGCGCTGCCTTCACGCGGATCGACATTCAGCACGGCCAGGAACAGCGGATTGATCAGCGCGTCCCACAGCCGCCCGTTCGTGCGCATCGTCTGCTGCATCGTGCGGCCGGGTTTGGCGAACAGCAGCGGCACCAGCGACAAATAATCGGCGGGCATGGTGCCGGGAACACGCGCGGCGGAATCGAAGATCCAGCCCGGCACGCGGCCCGGCGAAAGCTTCACGGTCCAGCGCGCGCCGCTGCGCAGATCCATGAACGGAAACTCGGGCTGGGTCGGACCAACGAGTTCATCGGCAGCGCCAATCGCCTTGGCATAGTTCAGTGTGGCGTGGTTGCCCGACAGCACCAGATGATTGCCGTTATCGATAGTCGCGTTGAGCTTGATATCGAAGTACGACCGGCAGCGGCCACCGGCGTGCGGCGCGGCTTCGTGCAGAACGACACGCGCTCCGCGACGCTGCAACTGGACCGCGGCGGCGAGTCCCGACAACCCTGCGCCAATCACATGAACAAGACGCGCCATCAGAAAATATGTCGCGCAACGATCCACAGCAGCCGCGAACGCGGCGTGCGGACGTGGTTGCGCGGGAGATCGAAGCCACGCTTCAGATTGGCTTCAAGAACGCAGCGATACGCCCCCGACATAATGCGCGGCGCACGCACCTGAGCGCGCGGCACGGTGGCCATGATCGCGTCGGATTGCGCGTAATGCGTCCGCGCGCGATCGGCAAGCGTCAGGCAGACGCGCGGCAAGCGGGCGTCGCCGACTATCGAGCCAATGTCAGTCGTGGAAATGCCTTCGCGGGACAGCAGTTCGCGCGGCAGATAAACGCGCCCAATCTCAGCGTCTTCATCTATGTCGCGAAGAATGTTCGTCAGTTGCAGCGCACGGCCGAGGTGGTGCGCGAGGCGCCGCCCGGCATCTTCGTGCATCCCGAATATCCTCACCGATAACCGCCCGACCGCGCTCGCTACACGGTCGCAATAAAGGTCGAGCGTGGCTTCGTCGGGCGCGACGATGTCTTCGGCGGCGTCCATCGCCATGCCGTCGATCACGGCGATAAAGTCGTCGCGCGAGAGGTGGAAGTTTTGAATGTGTTGTGTCAGCGCGGCCAGCGACTTGCGTGGCTTGCCGGCGTAGCAATCGTCGATATCCACACGCCATTGTTCAAGCGCGGCGGCACGTTCGCCGCGCGGCAGCGTGCCGTCGGCGATATCGTCCACCGCGCGGCAGAACGCGTAGACGTGGTACATGGCATCGCGCTGCGCAGCCGGCAGGATGCGCATGGCGAGATAGAACGAACTACCCGACGTCACCTTGGCGGCGTCGGGAGCAGGATCGTCGGCGATAAGATTGGAAACGGCCAAGACGGACTCCGCTGTGGCGCCCCCAAGGGCAGTGAGTGTGTTAGATCGGGCGCCGGGCGTTCGGCGCTTCGCTGAAAAATGCTTCGAAGCTGGATGCAAGCCCGGCGCGAACCGGCTTCAGGCGACGTGCAAGCCATGCCGGAAGCGGCGAAAAGTATATCAAGTTTGCGACGTGTTGCCTGAGGGCGGCTTGCAGCGTGCTTTCCGTGAACCTCAACCTTCGTACAAAAACGTCCACTGCAAGGATATAACGCTCGTCACGTACTGTGGAGTAGCACGGCGTCGGTTTCCGTCCTTTTGACGCGTCGCGAGCCCGCGCTTTACAGGGTGTTTGACAGAATATAATAATAAATTTGAAAGGCATGATTTATGCTGGCGTTACCTTTCCCGAGCGCCGGCGAAAATCGGGCAGCGGCTAAAATGCGTGGAATTCCTCGCGTTGCAATCACTGCTTTTCACCGATGCATAAAGATGCCGCGCTTAGCCATTTACATCGAGACGACGACTCACCATGACGCCGCAACGCGAGGAATCAGGCGCTGACCACTGGCAAGACGAGCCGCCGTTCCCCGTTGTACCGGAGCGCAATTTCGCCGCCCAGCGCACCACCCTCCGGATCCTGCTGATCGCCGCCATCGTATTGCCCTGCCTGTTTTTCGCGGGCATGTCCTGGAGCGACCTGAAAGCGCGCGAACGCGATGCCGCCGAAGTGGCCGAACGCAACGCCTACGTCGCCGAAGAACACGCGCTGAAAGTCTTCGACATGAACGAGACGCTCAACGCCCGCATGATCGACCTGATCGACGGCGTGGACGACGACACCTTGCGCCGCGAAGAAACCGCTATCCACGACAAACTCAAGGCGATGGGCGGTGGTTATCCGCAAGTGGCGTCGGTGGCCATCTTTGGCGCGGACGGGCGTCTGATCGCCACGAGCCGCATCTCCCCCGCGCCCGATGTATCGATAGCAACGCGCGACGACTTCGTCGGCATTCGCGACCACAAGGTGCTCGAAAACGTCTCCCGCGTGATGCTCGGCAAGGTGGGCGGCGAGACGGTATTTAACACGGCGGTGCCACGCAAGAATGCGGATGGCCGCTTTGCCGGCATTGTGACGATTGCGCTTCGCCCCGGTTATTTCGCCGGGTTTTATCGCGAGTTGCTGGGCGAGCACTCCACCATATCGCTCGGCCTCACGCGCTCGGACGGTGCGGTGCTCGCATGGTATCCGACGCGTCCCCCGGGCCGCATGGAACTCGCCGCGAGTTCGCCCTTGCGCGATGCTTTTGCCTCGGGACGTCGCAACGGCGTCGTGCGAATGCGCTCGGGGCTCGACAACGAAATGAAGATCGTCGCCTATCGGCAGGTGGGGAATTATCCCGTGTTCGTGTCGAGCGGTTATCCCGTCACCACCATCTGGGCCGGGTGGTATCGCCGCGTCGGCGTGCTGATGCTGTCGCTGTTTGCACCGTGCGTGGTGCTGTGGGGCGTGATCTGGCTGTCGCTGCGCCGGCTCGCCCACGAAGAAGATGCCTGGGAACGCTGGCAGGCCGAGGCGTCCATGCGCCGCTCGATCGAATCCGCTTACCGGCAGGCACGCAAGATGGAAGCGCTGGGCAATCTGGTCGGTAGTGTCGCGCACGACTTCAATAACCTGCTGATGATCCTCTCGACCAACGTCCAGATTGTCCGGCGACGCGGCGCTACGGGGCTCGATCGCGAGTTGTCGGCCATGGAACGCGCGCTTAAAAGCGGCCAGTCGCTCACGCGCCAGTTGCTGGGCGTCGCCCGCAAGCAGCCGCTGCGCAACGAGACCATCGCGATAGGCAAGTGGCTGCCGGCGTGCCGCGAATTGCTGAAGGCGTCACTGGGCGCGAAGGTGGCGCTGAACATCGAAACGAATACGGATATATGGCCGATTCGCGTCGATGCAGCCGAACTGGAGCTCGCGCTGATCAACGTCGCGGTGAACGCGCGCGACGCCATGCCGAGCGGCGGCACCTTCTCGGTGCGCGCGGACAACGTGCGCTTCCGGCACGAGGACGGTTTTCCGATCGTCGGCGAATTCGTGCAGTTGACGCTGGAGGACACGGGCGCGGGCATGGGTCCCGAGATCCTCGGCCGCGCGTTCGAACCGCTCTTCACCACCAAGTCGAAAGGCATGGGCACCGGGCTCGGCCTGCCGCAGGTGTTCGCGTTCTGCGAGCGGGCGGGCGGCGTGGCGACGATCGACAGCGCGGTCGGCGCGGGCACGTCGGTGCGGCTCTATCTGCCGCGCGCGAGCGCAACCGCGCCGGAAGCGCTCGACGCGCAGCACGACACGACCGCGGCCAGCGAATCGCAGGGTTTGCGCGTGCTGCTGGTGGAAGACAACGAGGAAGTTGCAGCGGGCACGGAGGCGTTGTTGTCGATGATGAATCACCACGTCACGCATGTCTTCAACGCGGACGGCGCGATCGCGATGCTCGAAACCGCCCGTCGCGATGCGAAGAATGGCGGCGCGCTGCCGTTCGACGTCGTGCTCTCCGATATCCACATGCCGGGCAAACTGAACGGCATCGATCTGGCCGAGATCCTGCAAAGCTGGACGCCGCGCATGCCGGTGATCCTGGTGACCGGCTACGCCGAAGAACTGGATCGGGCGCGTCAGGTCGATGCGCGCGTGTTGTCGAAACCGTTCGACATCGCATTGCTCGATTCGCTTTTGCAGACCATTCGCGAAAACCTGAGCGCACGCGCCGACAACCGCGAGCATGGCGAAGCGCCGCACTGAGCCGAGCGAGTTTTTCCACACGTTTTGTAAAAACATCCGCACGCACGCTGGCATCGCGATGGACAGGCGTGTTTTGGGCGGCGTCACGGCGCGCGCGCTCGCGACCCGGCACGCGAGTTGCGAGATAACACGTGAGTTGCGACCTAAACTAGACTTGCGACGAACTTTTTTTTGACGCGTCGCAACTGCTTACAGGCCACCCACGGAGGCAGCCATGCGACACACAGTTATTGGTATCTTCGATACCTACGACCAGGCCGAAGTGGCGCGCAGCGCACTGGTTGCCTCGGGTTTCGCTCGTTCTGACATCGAACTCCAGGCCGCGCCCCAACCCTCTTCCCCCGATGATCCGGCCTGGGCAGCCGGGGGCCAGCCGCCCGAAACCGGCGGCGTGCTGGCGAACATCGAACGCTTCTTTGCAATGCTGTTCGGCGGCCGCGATCAACCGCCCGAAGTCGCACATTATTCGGAAGCCGTGCGGCGCGGAGGGGTGCTGGTTGCGGTCGATACAGCCACCGAAGCGCGCGCCGACGTCGCGCGCCGAACGCTGGCGGAACAAGGTGCAATCGATATCGACGAACGCGCGGCGAGTTGGGGCACGCTAAACCATGGACGCGCGGCGGCGTCCGCAGCCGACGACCGCGATCATTCCTTACTCGACGAACTTGGCCTCGGCTCAGGCAGCGCCGTGCCGGGCCGCGCACCGGTGAATCCGCCCGGAGATCCCCTTGCAGCCGCACGTGCCGANGCCAACCGGGCGCGGGCTTATCCGCGCGCGGATCAGGGCGATCCGGCCGTGCAGCCGCTTGATCCGATCACCCCCATCGCCCGCGATGTATTCGCCGGCAGCAGCGACTCGACCTATCGCGCAACGGGCGGCGATCCGATGACAAGCGGCACCGTCCGGCAGGACACGAGTCAAACGGTGCGGCGCTCGGCGTCCTGTGCTGCGACTTCGTTAGATGAACCGCTGGCTGGCGATGATTCGGCTTATCGTTCGCCGGCTGCGAGCGAGCCGCTGACCGGTGCTGCATCGACGCAAGGCTGGCGTCCCGTCGATCCGCTCGATCCGCTGGATGAAACCGAAACGTCGTCGCGAAGGGGCGCCATGGGTGCAACGAGTACAGCCGGTACGGCCGGCTCGCCGGTTCCGGGGTCGCTGAGCCAGACCGGTGACCCGACGCTCAGCACCCGTTCTGGGCCGCGACCCACCATGCCGGACGAGTACATGGAGTACGAGGACGACTTCCGCACGGACTACGAATCGAAGTACGCCGTCACAGGCGCGAGCTACGAAGAGTACGAGGAAGCGTACCGATACGGCGCATCGGCCGGGAGCGACGAGCGTTATGGCCGGCGCAACTGGGACGACACGATGGAAACTGAACTGCGCCACGACTGGGAAGGCCGCAATCCGGGCGGCGGACATACGTGGGAGCGCTTCAAACTCGCGGTACGTCACGGCTGGGATCGCGTGACGGGACATCACCATCACATGTAACTCATACTGCTCCATGTTGTTGAAACGCCAACGGCCCGCTAAAGCGGGCCGTTGGCGTTTTGCGTACGGATTCCGGGGCTAACTCACCTCACCTAAACCGTCGCAAGGCGCTGAACCCAGACGGTGTATTTATCGACAAATGCCTGCAGGAACTTGCGCGTTTCCTCGTTCACGATCTTGCCGCTTGCATCTATACGATTCTCGTCGTGCTTGATGAACATTTCCGGCTGACCCATCAGCGACACATCGAGGTATGCGAGCACATTACGCAGATGCGCCTGTGCGAGCGCCGTGCCGGTCGCACCGAGCGACGTGCCCAGCACCGCGCCCGGCTTGTTGGCCCACGCGTTCTGCCCCCACGGCCGCGAACCCCAGTCCAGCGCATTTTTCAGCACGCCGGGAATCGAGCGGTTGTATTCCGGCGTGACAAACAGCAAAGCATTCGCCGCCGAGATCTTCTGCTTGAACGTTCGCGCAACTTCAGGAAAGTCGTGATCGTAGTCCTGGCTGTAGAGCGGCAAGCCCGCGATGTCCAGGAACTCAAACGAAAAATCCGGTGGCGCGAGGGACGCTACCGCGTGCGCGAGCTTCTTGTTGAATGAATCACGACGAATGCTGCCGACAACAACCGCAATCTTGTAGGTCATGGCTTTTCCCGGTGACTGAATGAAGCGGAGGAATGAAGTGCATCCACGAATCTGACGCGTACCCGCCAAATCATCATAGGCGTTCGGTCGATGCGACGGCTATCCGAAATGAGTCGGATCAACCTCTGGCGATGCACGTTTGCCTCTGTGTTCCGCTTCGCGATGGGCATTTCAATCGGTTACCGGGCGACAGGCCCGCCGCAAGCCATTTTCGAGATGATTTCCACAAAGTTGTCCACAGAAACTGTGGACAACTTTGCAGATGTTTAATAATTCGCACTAAACGGCCAAGCGCTTGGCGGAATAAGGCTAGGGGCGGGGTTGAAACGCCCGGAAGCGCCGAAAAACGCCTTTATCGCCAGCGTTGGGCAAAAAGTTATTGACCGAAAAAAACATTGCACTGGGACGGCGGACCCTGGCATGTCGAGGACTGCGATTTGGCATTGTCAGCAGCGTTGGCAGCACCCGCCACAGCGAATAAAACAACGGCAGCAAAGACGGAAAGGACGCGTTTCATGAGACACCTCGGTGAGTTTGACAACGATCTGACTGGATCGATGGACCGAGAATATCGATTAAGCGAATGCGGAAAAATGACCGTGTAGGGAATTGATCTTTACTGGAATCGCAATGATCAAGGCGCCACGAGCCTTTTAGAACTTGAGAGATCCGGCGCTCGCTCTCCCTGCTTCGAAACAGAACTTCACATTCATGCGAGATGCACAACAATATGTTTTCCCAATCGACATTGGTCAGCGATAGGGTTGTGAATAGACTGGTTCACATCGATGGCGTGAAACGCGCTGTCTCCAGACAGTCAGAGGTTCACCATGAAACGCGCGCTTATTGGTAGTTTGTTCGTCGCAGTGCTGGTCTCGTCGGCACCCGCCTTTGCTCAGTCCTCGGACGTTGCCCAACCGAACGCCTACGGGCCAAAAACCAGGGCCGAAGTGAAGGCTGAACTGGCCGCTGCGAAAGCAAGCGGTGAGCTCGACGCGATCGACACGGACAGCTATCCGCAGTTGTTGCCGTATCAAGCGGCGCACGCTCGGCACGTCACATCGAGTATGGACACGACGGCCGTGACACAAGCAAACGGCGCGCGCGCGAACGCGCAATAAGCGCACGCATAGCGTCACACACGAGTTATCGAGGAAGACAAAAGATCACGTCGGATTCGATTGCTGAAGCCGTGTGATCTGTCGAAAACGTTCCTCATCCGCCTCGCTCCGATGGTGGATTGCCCGGTCCCAGGACCGGGCTTTTTTATGTCCGCTATCGGTTCATTGGTGATCAGCGACCCGACCGCCTTGCCGAGCGTTGCAACCAACTTCTTCTCCGTCTGCAATCCCGATTCGATCAACACGATAGCGAAGAGACCAGCAACGACACGAGCAGCGAAGCCAAGTAAACGAGGCCCGGAGCAGAGCTGCTGAATTCGCTTGCCGCAGAGCGGATTCGATAAAGGTGAGCGATTTCGGGAGCCGCGCGAGGTGAGGTGCGAGACCCGATGAAAACTCACGCTTGAGGCTATTTGCAAGTATCGCTAACTAGATGACAGGGGTGAGGGAGCTTCAGCAAGTGCTTGAGGTACATCGCTGTGAGCCTTTATCTATAAGGCTTTCACAGCTTCGCTCTTACATGGCTTCGAGACGTTCGTTGCGAGCGCAAGCGTTTTGCGCCACGCAGGTTCGTCACTTCACTCGCGTGAGCGTGCGGTGAGTGAAGCTATAGGTGAGGTAATACGGGAGGGTGATTCAGCGTTGTTGAGAAAGCACATGAAGAGCCTTTCCCAAGTCCCGCCCCGTGATGCGCGCTTCACGTTAAAGCGTTCTCTATCAATGAGTTGCGACCCGTTGTTAAAACAGTTGATACGCGTGCTCATGCGCTTTGAGTGCTCGCCAGCAGCGCTTTCCGATGGATTCAACCCGCTATAGGTGAGGCTATGCGGGACCCGATGCAACGGTATGAAGCTTGCTGATAAGGCCACGCGCACTGCTTAAACACAACGAGGACATACATGACATTCAAACGATCCGTCACCATCGGCGCAGCGGCCTTGCTGGTGATCGGCGGACTGGGCGTGCTGGCTGCATGCGCAATGGCGGGCAACAACAAGAGCAGCAACACGCATGTGCCCGAGCCTGCGAAGCCGGTCGATCTCGATCGTTACCTGGGCCAGTGGTACGAATTTGCACGCTATGAGAATCGCTTCGAACGTGGCTGTGAAGCAGTCACGGCAAACTACGCGAAACGCGATGACGGGCTTATCTCGGTCGTCAATTCATGTCGGAGTGGTGGGGTGAATGGAGCGTTCAGGTCGTCGGAGGGAAAGGCGAAGGTCGTTCTGGATTCGAATAACGCGAAGCTCAAGGTATCGTTCTTCGGACCGTTCTATGTGGGCGACTACTGGGTGCTCGATCACGCCGATGACTACACGTGGTCTATCGTCGGTGAACCGAGCGGAAGGTATCTGTGGATCTTGACGCGTGAAGCGAAACCATCGGTGGAACTGCGCACCGCGTTGATCGAACGGGCGCGTAAGCTCGGCTACGACGTGACGTTGTTGCGCGAAACGCTGCATTGAAATTCATCGCGCGTGAACAGTCTTCGAACCTCACGCGCCGATCATTCACTTCATTCACGTACCAATCAGAAAGCGTTCCTTATTACGTCCCGCCAGCCAAGCGGGCGGGCGTCCGCGTCCACTCCATGTCTCGCCGGTCTTCGGATTGCGATACTTGGGCGGCAGCGGCGGCTTCTTGAGCGCCCTGCCACGCTTGGCTGAAAAGCCGAGCTCTTCGGCCGTCAGGTCATACTCGACGATCTTGCGCTTGATCTCTTCGATCGCGACCGCGACTTCCTTCTGCTGCGCTATCGCAACTTCCTTATGCAGTTTTTCGAGTTGTGCGGTCAGTTGCTTGTAGGTGGCCATAAGCTGCTCTGTAGTTTCGACAAACGCACGAAGTGGACATGGCATGGCGACGCCAGCCGTCGATTTTCACGCGTCGACAGTCAGTCGTCGATGGCGTCATAGAGATGGCGTTCGAACACGGCTGCCATCGGAAAGGGTTCCACGCTGCGTCGCTGGATCAGCATGATGCCGATCATGTTTTCGACCGGATCGGCGAACCAGCTCGTACCGAGCGCGCCGGGCCAGCCGAACGAACCTGTCGAACGATAACCGAGCGTGCGCTGTTGTGCAGGATCGTCGACGATCGCCAAGCCGAGACCAAACCCCTGCCCCGCCCACACGATCTGCCCGAACGCCGGAATGCGGCGCTGGTCGCGCGAGAGAAAATTCGTGCGCATCAGATCGACAGAACGATGCGACAGCAGGCGCGGACCATGCGCGCGTTCATCGGCGTTGCCTCGCATACGGCCGCGGCCGAGCAGCAGGCGCGCGAAACGAAGATAGTCGTCGGCGGTGGAAACAAGACCGCCACCGCCGCTTTGAAAGCGCTCGGGTTTAGCGAAGCGGCTCGATGCCGGATGATCTTCCACCACGCGTTGTCGCGTCACTGGATCGATGGCGTAGGCCACCGACAAGCGTCCGAGTTTTTCAGGTGGCACCACAAAGCCGGTGTCGTTCATCTCCAACGGCTCGAAGATGCGCGTGCGGAAGAACGCTTCAAGCGACATGCCGCCGATGCGCTGGATCAGCGCGCCGAGGACATCGGTGGAGATGCCGTAATGCCAGCGGGCACCGGGCTGGAACATCAAAGGGAGATCGGCCACGCGCTGCAACCATGCGCCGGGATCCACCGATGCCTCAACGCCATTGAAGACGTTGCCGTAGGCATCGGCTAGCGCGCCGAACGCGCTGAAGTGATACGCGAACCCGGCGCGGTGCGTGAGGAGATCGAGCAACGTGATCGGCGCGCGAGCGGGTTCCGTGCGGTCGAGGGGTGCGGCGGGGTCCGTCAGAACCTTGGGATTGGCCAGTTCGGGCAACCAGCGCGACACGGGGTCATCGAGTGCAATCCGGCCTTCTTCCACGAGCATCAAGGCGGCGAGGCTGGTCACTGGCTTGGTCATGGAGGCAATGCGAAACAGCGTGTCACGCGTCATGGGCGTGCGGGTTTCGCAGTCGCTGTGACCTAGCATGTCGACCCGGGCAACTTCACCATGGCGCCAGACCAGGGTGACGCAGCCAGCAACGTCGCCAGCCTCGACGAACTGCTGCATCGCAGTACGAGTGCGCTCGAGGCGCGTGGCGCTGAATCCCGCGTCGGACATTCAAATATCCCTCTTATGGTCACATTCTCTCAGCACGACATTTAAACATGCCGGAAATGTGACACCAAGGGAAGATTTACCTCGGCTTGTAACTCCGTTACAAAGCGCCGGAAATCAATACATCAATATGTTACGGATTCTAATCTTTAAGCAAGCGAGCAATTCAGTCCCATGCTGGCTTCCAGTTGTTCAAGCCGGTCGTTGATTCGCTGCATGCGCGATTGCTGCGCCGGTACGAGGGCGCTGGATGCGACCGAATCAACCCGGTTACGCCAGTAAGACAAGGGGATGCGGTCTTCAGCGGAGATTCTTCCGATTACCTGCTCTAGATGCAAAATATCCGTTTCGATTTGCCGATGATTCATTTGCAACTCCAAGGTAGATGTTATTTCTACTTTTTGGGAACGAACTTGCGGCAGCGCGCGGACAGATCACCGTTCACGTGTCACAAGCGGAATGTTCAGGACTCGCACAATGCGCGGCGCGCCGCCAGACTAAAGCAGCGCTGGCCCTCAAAGGACCTGGGTCAGAGTAGCGAACCTTGCTGGGTGCTGTATATTCCGCAAATGCGGAACAGTAAAAATGCAGTTATCCGGCGCGTCGGATCGGCAAATTATCCGCATGACCGGAGGAATGGATGCTTTCCGAAAGCGACCAATACGACCAGACCGTCAACGCTATATATGAAACGCTGACACGCCCGCAAGCGTGGCACGATGTATGTGCCGCAATCGCCGGCTTGATTGGCGCCCGCGCAGTCTGGATTACCGTAAGCGATAAGCAGCTTGTTAATTTGCATCCCGAAAGTTTCACGCCTCCGGAAAATACAGATTATTACAATATTCCCAGATATTGGGCCCCGGCATTAGGAATTAAGTCAATTGAATCGTTTGCGCGCTTCGAACCGGATCAGAAAGGGGCGGATTTGGGACGGGTAAGCGAATCGGGACATGTTTCAAGCCGGCATATTCTCGATACCGGCGAATGGCTGATCGCGCTTCTCTGCGAGTTTGTGTCGGAGAGTGACGCCCTTGCTCCATCAGCCCCGCAATGGCTTGATCGCCTTACGCCGCACGTATCACGCGCTGCACAACTTCAGGACGCGCGCTTTTTCGCCACGTCCGAGCTTTTCGCTCGCGTTCCCTTTCTCGACGAATGGCGCCAGCCCGCCATGCTCGTCGCGTTGAGCGGCGCCGTGCTCCGTTTTAATGATGCCGCCACGCAGATGCTAGGGCGGACCACGCTGGTTCAGGTCGTCGATGGCTTGCTGGAACTGCAAGGCGGGCAGCAACACCAGATTCTGGACGAATGCCGTTCAACGGCGGCCGAAGCGCCGGCGTATCGAATGCTCCGGGTGACGGAAACGGAAGGTGGGGCGGACGCGGTGTACGTGTTTTATCACCCGGTCTCGGTCGCGCTCTCGGCGAACCGCGAGCATGCGGCGCTATTCACGTTCTATCACCCGGATTCACCGCCTATCGTCGATTCGAATCTGCTCGCGGCCGCGTTCGACCTGACGCCGGCGGAATGCCGGGTGGCCTGTCATATCGCGGAAGGGCGCACGCCCAAGGAGATAGCCGGGAAGATCGGCGTGCAGCACGACACCGTGCGCAAACAGTTGCAGGCGATCTATCAGAAGACCGCGACGAATCGTCAGGTCGACCTGATCCGCCTGCTGCTCAATCTGCCCGCGCATCCGATGCCGGACGCTCCACCAGCGGCTTAGCGCCGCCCTTGAACGGGCTTGACGTCACTTCGCCCTGCACGCAATCAACAAGCTGTTCTGGCCGTTGTCGCTGCTTTGATCGAGGACGTCATAACTGCCCGAACACAATGCACGGGCGTTTTGCTGGCAATTGCTCCAGCCGCCGTTAGTCGGGCATTGGATCATGGAAGTCGGGCGGCCATCGGATGAAAACAGCGGCGGCGCGCTGCTGCAGGCAGACAACACCGACACCGCGGCCGCGAGCGGCAACAGCGTCAGGAAACGCGATGCACATAGGCTGACAAGCTTCATCCGGAACCCCTTTTTAACGCTGTTTTTTTTGATTCCGCGAGTATGCCACGCGGAGCTTTCGGCTTGCCTCCTCGCAGCGCTTTACCGGGTGTTTCCGCGTTACTTTTGAAGCCCCCAGATATCGCTGTCAATCATCTCCACGCGGGCGTCGATTTTCGCTTTTACATCGGCGAGTGCCTGGTTGTAGAAGTGCGCGCCAATCGTCTTCGACAACTCGTCAAGCCACTCCTTCGCCTCGAACTGTCCCAGCCGCGCGTCGAAACGTTCTTCCGCCAGGCGCTGCAACTGGGCGATGGCGAGCGCCTCGTGCTCACGGGATAACGGCGTTGTATTCGTCTCTTTGCTCACGGTTCAAACCTCTATGTCTAGTGCGACGATCTTCTTGTACATGGTCGCCCGGCCAATGCCGATCCGCTGCGCCGCCTCGGCCACGCGGCCGCCGCTTGCGCGCAGGGCATCGGAGAGGAAACGCTTTTCGAAGCCCGCCATGGCCTGGGCGTATGACGTTGCGTCGGCTTCCTCGGGCACGCTCGCGTGTTCGGGCGATGTCGCGGCTCCCATGAAGGCGCCGAGCGCGCGGGCATCGATATGCTCGCTATCCGACAACATCACCGCACGCTCCAGCACGTTGCGCAACTCGCGTACATTTCCTGGCCACGAATACGCGGCGAGCAGGCGCAGCGCGTCGTCGTGGAGCACGAACTGGCCGGTGTGGCGCGGGCGGGCATCGGCGGAAAGCTCTTCAAGCATGGCGTAGACCAGTGCTTCAATATCCCCCGCCCGCTCGCGCAACGGCGGCGCGTGAATGGACAGCACGTTCAGCCGATAAAACAAGTCCGCGCGAAACCGGCCGCTGGTGACCAGCGCCGGCAGATCCGCCGACGTCGCCGCGATGATCCGGACATCCGTGCGCACGATCCGGTTCGAACCCAGCGGCTCGAACTCCTTCTCCTGCAACACGCGCAGCAACTTGCCCTGCAGCACGAGCGGCATGTCGCCGATTTCATCGAGGAACAACGTACCGCCATCGGCTAGTTCGAACTTGCCCACGCGCCCTTTCCGATCCGCGCCCGTGTACGCACCCGCCGCCGCGCCGAAAAACTCGACTTCGAGCAAGGTGTCGGGAATCGCCGCGACGTTCACGGTGACGAGCGGCCGCGCGGCGCGTGTCGACGCGCCGTGAATCGCGTGCGCCAGCAATTCCTTGCCCGTGCCCGTTTCGCCGGACAGCAGCACGGGCGAATCGACTTGCGCCGCGCGCCGTGCCTGGCGTTTGACATCGAGGCTCGCCGCGCTGGTCCCCACGAAACTCGCGAACGTGTATTTCGCGCGCCGCGCCTGCGCGAGCGATTGCCGTGTCGCGATGAGTTCCTGCTGCACACGCGAGTAATGGGAAAAGAGCGGTGTGAGTGCCTTCATTTCGTCGAAGAGCGCGAAACCGATGGCGCCGACCGTCTGGCCGTAATCGTCCTTCAGCGGCAAGCGGGTGACAACCAGCGGCTCGCGATCCGTTTCCAGCAGATCGAGCAGGATCGGCTTGCCGGTCGTTACGACTTCGCGCATCAGGCTGTTCGGAATCACCGCTTCGCAATCGCGGCCGATTGCTTCTTGCGGGTCCGAAAACCCGAAGCGCGCCGCGTAGCGTTTGTTGATCCAGACGACTCTCGCGTCTTTGTCGACGATAAACGTGCCTTCGCTGAAATTCTCGAAGGTCTTGAAAAGCGAATCCATCGCGCGACGCAAAACGTCGCTGTAATCGACGGGGACATGCGTCCAGTCGTTGTGCATCTAGGTGTCTCGTGAGTTTTCTCGATATCGAGACAGAGTATCTCGAAACGTGGAAATCCAGCAAGACTGCTGGGAAACATTGTGTAACCGGCCGTTCGGCCAATTTTAAGTCACCACGCTGTCTCGATTAGTAGACATTCTTTGAGACGCACACGGCTCGTTAAAGCCTTGGTTCCTTGCTGAGTCANGGTTCGCAGCCGTTGGCATGAATGCTGCGTAAAGGGCGCACCTTAATTCCGGGCGTCGTCTGCGCCCGGACACACAACAACTAACGGAGACTTAATGTCCTTTCTCGTTGTCCTCGCCGCTTTGGCGTTCCTCATGTTTGCTGCGTATCGCGGCCACAGCGTGATTCTGGCGGCGCCGCTCGCCGCGCTCGCCGCTGTACTGCTGACCGAACCCGCTGCCGTCGCACCCGTGTTTTCCGGCATCTTCATGGAGAAAATGGTCGGCTTCGTGAAGCTGTATTTCCCCGTATTCCTGCTGGGCGCCGTGTTCGGCAAAGTGGTCGAACTGTCGGGATTCTCCGAGTCGATCGTGGCCGCCGCCATTCGATATATCGGCAAAGCGCGCGTCAATGCAGTGATCGTGGCGGTGTGCGCGTTGCTCACCTATGGCGGCGTGTCGCTGTTCGTGGTCGTGTTCGCCGTTTATCCGTTCGCCGCCGAAATGTACCGGCAGAGCAATATTCCGAAGCGGCTCATGCCCGGCGCCATCGCGCTCGGCGCGTTCTCCTTCACGATGGATTCGCTGCCCGGTACGCCCCAGATCCAGAACATCATCCCCACGACGTTCTTCAAGACCACCGGCTGGGCCGCACCTTGGCTCGGGACCATTGGCTCGCTGTTTATCGTCGTGGTCGGGCTGTCGTTTCTGGAATGGCGCCGTCGTTCGGTGATGGCAACCGGCGAAGGCTACGGCACGTCGCTCGCGAACGAACCGGATCGCGTGGAAAGCGCGCAATTGCCTCATCCTCTGCTCGCCCTCGCGCCGCTGGTGCTGGTCGGTGTCGCGAACTTCGCGCTAACCAAGCTGATTCCGGACTGGTACGGCGCCAGTTATGCCGTCGCCCCCGACGTGCTGCCCGGCGTTCATGCGCCAGTCGTTACGCAGATCAAGTCGGTCATTGCAATCTGGGCCGTCGAAGGCGCGTTGCTGCTCGGTATTCTGCTCGTCGTGTTGACGGCGTTCGGGCGCGTGCGTGATCGCTTTGCAGTGGGCACGAAAGCGGCAGTCGGTGGCGCATTGCTCGCCGCGATGAACACCGCGTCCGAGTACGGTTTCGGTGGCGTGATCGCAGCGTTGCCGGGCTTTATCGTGGTCAGCGATGCGCTCAAGAGCATCCCGAATCCGCTCGTGAACGCGGCTGTGTCGGTGAGTTCGCTCGCGGGGATCACGGGCTCGGCGTCGGGCGGCATGAGCATCGCGCTGGCCGCCATGTCGGACACGTTCATCAAGGGCGCGGAAGCGGCGCATATTCCGCTGGACGTGCTGCATCGTGTGGTCGCGATGGCCAGCGGCGGCATGGACACGCTGCCGCATAACGGCGCGGTGATTACGTTGCTCGCCGTGACCGGATTGACGCACCGCGAGTCTTATCGCGACATCTTCGCCGTGACGATCATCAAGACGCTCGCCGTGTTTTTCGTGATCACGGTGTATTACGTGACCGGGCTGGTTTAAGGCTTTGCGCCTGCTTTAGGCCTTGCGTGCATCGGCGGCTTCGTTGAAAGCCGCCGATACTCGATGCACGCCCCATTCGCATCTGGCAAACTTTGCGGCAACCGCTTTTGCCTCCCCATTCCTCTCCGACAGGACTCGCCACATGACCTCATCCGCAGCATCGCCGCTCGCCGGCAAAACCGCGCTCGTCACCGGATCGACGAGCGGCATTGGCCTCGGGATCGCGACTGCACTCGCGCAAGCCGGCGCGAATCTCGTGTTGAACGGCTTCGGTGACGCCGCCGTTATCCAAAGCGCGATCGCGCAAATCGAACAGCATGGCGTGAGGGCTGTGCATCACGGCGCGGACATGTCGAAGTCCGCTGAGATCGAAGCGATGATGGCCTTCGCCATCGAACAATTCGGAGCGGTCGATGTGCTCGTGAACAACGCGGGCATTCAGCACGTTGCGAGCATCGATACCTTCCCCGTCGAGAAGTGGGATGCGATTATCGCGATCAATCTGACGTCGGCGTTTCATACCATGCGCGTGGCGTTGCCGAAGATGCGCGACAACGGCTGGGGCCGCGTGATCAACATTGCATCGGCGCATGGGCTGGTGGGATCGGCGGGGAAATCGGCTTATGTGGCGGCCAAGCACGGCATTGTCGGTTTGACGAAAGTAGCCGCGCTCGAAAACGCGCGCACGGGTGTGACGGTGAATGCGATCTGCCCGGGTTTCGTGCTGACGCCGCTGGTGCAAAAACAGATCGACGATATTGCCGCACGCGACAACATCTCGTCCGATGCTGCGCGCTCGAAGTTGCTGGGAGAGAAACAACCGTCGGAGCAATTCGTTACGCCGGAACAGATCGGCAAGCTGGCGGTGTTCCTGTGCTCCGAAGCCGCCGATGAAATGCGCGGTGCGGCACTCCAAATCGATGGCGGATGGACGTCGCAGTAAGTCAGCGGTTGCCGGAGCGCGTGCCTGCTCCGGCAACCGTTGGTACTATCGGGGTTCGTAGAACGGAGACTCCGATGACGGCTGAACATAATCGAACAGAAGAAGCACAGGCAATGGAGCGCATCGTCAATGCCACGCGGCGGGTGCAGACCGCGTTCACGGCGTTGCAGGAGCACTTTCCGCCTCAGGGTGACGGCCGGCCGTCGCAGATGGCGTTGCAGACTTTCGATGCTGCGCTGCAGGAGCTGGAGGAAGCGCAAGCCGCATTCGATACGATGTTGAACGATCTCTTCGACGGCAATCGCTAGAAAGATTTTCGATCGCGCCGGTGGACGGGTTGGGGTTCTGCCAGCAACCGCAACTCTAGCGTGAACGAAACTATCAAGCTCCCCGCAACACTGGAACCACGGGCGCGTTCTCCTTCGCGCCTCCCGCCTCTCCGGCCACAGCAACATCCGGCGGATTCAAACCCTCCCACGAAACGCCATCGGTCGATTGCCGCCGCGCCGCCGCCACACACGCCTCAACCAATTCCTTGAACGACGTTGCCGCCGAGGTCTTGCGAATCACCGCCTCGCCTTCCAGCGCGCTGTCCGGCACCACGAGCCCCACGATCAGATCCGCCGTAGCCGCCCGCTGATGCAACCGCCGCAGCAGATTGCGCAAATACGGCGGTGATTCAGCGGCATCGAACGAGATCACGCAGATCAGCGACACGCCCGTTAAATCCACTTCGTCGAACCGTGTGCGCGAAAACCGCTCGTACGGCGCCAGATCCGCGCCCAGGCCATGCTTGCGGAACAACTGCACCGCGATAGTCGCCGCCAGATCGTCAAGCACACCACGCCCTGCGATACACAGCACGGACGACGTGTGGCCCTCCTGAGCGGCATCGAAGTGAGACGGCGGCGTTTCGTGCACGATGCCGGCCTGGCGATCCGACATCTCAAGACTGGCCGGTAGCTCCTCTTCCTGCCTCACCGCCATTACCACGTCTTCCACTTCCTCAAGCCCTTCGACAATGTCCATCGCCGATTCATTGATGCGCCTCAACTGATCCGCCGTCACCACGCCGCGCAACACGTCGTTATGCGCGATCCGCAAACCCTCGAGCGCGACTTCGTCGTAATAGGCGCTAAGCGAACGCTCCTTCAGCAGCGACTCGGCCTGCACAAGCGCGGCATCAGGATCGTTGGCAAGCAGCCGCTGATAGAAATTCTCCGCGGGCGTCAGCGCTGGACGGTCGCCGAACAGCACATCGAGGAATTCCAGCCGGTCCACATGCCGCCCAAGAATCACCAGGCACAACGTCAGCGGCGTCGATAAAACCAGCCCGATCGGTCCCCAGATCCAGCTCCAGAAAATCGCCGCGACAATCACTGCAAACGGCGAAAGCCCGGTGCTGTGCCCGTACAACAGCGGTTCGACCACCTGCCCCGCGACCACGTCCGTCACGCCGAACAGGAGCATGGTCCAGATCATCATCGACCAGCCGGGTCCGACGGCCGCCGCGAACACCACGGCCAGCAACGCCGCGATCCACGTACCGACGTACGGCACGAAACGCAGCAAGCCGGTGAGCACGCCGAACAGCAATGCGCCGGGCACGCCGATGATCGCCAGCCCGATCGAGATCACAATGCCCACGCCCATGTTGATGCCAAGCTGCGCGAGGAAATAGCGCGACAGCCGGCGCGCGGCCTCGTCCATGGCGGTGGTCGCGCGGTGCAGGTCGCGCGAGCCGAACAGCCGGATCAGGCGGTCGCGCAGGTCTTCTCGCTGCAACAAGATGAAGATGGCGACCACGAGCACGATGCCGGTAGTTTCCAGCGGACTGATTACCGGCGATAAAAACCGCTGCGCCAGCTCCACCGGCGATGGTGATGGTTCGTGCACTTCGACCGGCATCGGGGAATCGATGGGCGACGCCGCCGGGTTTTCCTCGTTCTTGCGAATCTCGTCCTGGCGATTCGGCGAGAGGCGTTTGAGCGCCGACGCCGTCTTGCCGAGAATCGCATCTACCCGCCCGATGGTCTTCTCCTGCACAGCATTGATCTTCCGCTCCACCGCGACCTGATACTGCGGCAGATCGCCGGCAAGTTGCGCTACCTGGGCGCCGATCAGCGCGCCGACGGCCGTCAGCACCGACAACGCCACTAGCACCGCCACGATCACCGACGGCACTTGTCCGAACTTCAGCCGCCGCAACAAATCGACGAACGGCGCAACCAGGAAGCTCAGCAACACGGCGAGGATGATCGGAATCAGGACCGCGCGGCCGAAATACAGCGCGCAAATCACGACCACACCGGTGATCAGCGACGTCAGCGCCCGCAAACCCGCTCCTTCAGGTGACAGGACCGTGGTCGACGGCCGGCGGGGCACGGGATCTGGAGTCATAACATCGTTCTCGTCAAGGGCTACGCGAAGGGCGCGGGATTGCTGGCAGCAGCGCACTCGCCGGTCCGGGCAGGAGCGCGGCGTTTGCGCACACATTTCGATCTGGATTGCCACGAGCCGGTGTCCGGCGGTCTCGGGGATCGACGGGGCGTCCGTTGTCCCGAGCAAGCGACATGCCATTCACACAAAAAGGTGAGTGTATACGGGAGCTAAAAGGTGAGTGTTTGCGGGAGTACGGGTGCACCGGCGCGCGCCTATTCCTCCGTCACGCCCAGCGTGACCATTCTGCGAATCCGGCTCGCCATGGATTCCAGCGTGAACGGCTTGGTAATCATTTCCATGCCGGTGTCGAGGAAACCGTTCGCGCGGGTCGCCGCTTCGGCATAACCCGTCATGAACAGCACTCTCAAGGAGGGCCGCGTCGCACGCGCGGCGTCCGCCAGTTGCCGGCCGTTCAGCCCGGGAAGCCCGACGTCGGTCACCAGCAAATCGATACGCGCGCGCGAATTGAGTATGGCCAGCCCGGAGGGGCCGTCGACGGCTTCGAGCACTTCGTAATCCAGATCGCGCAGGATCTCGCACACGAGTTCGCGCACGGAAGCGTCGTCTTCTACCACCAGGATCGCGTGCCGCCCGGCCGCGCGATGCGCTTCGTTGAGTTCGCTCGTGATCTCCTGCTTGCCGGGATCGCCGGAAAAGCGCGGCAGATAAAGCCGGATAGTAGTGCCCGCATCGGGCGCGCTGTCGATCGTCGCAATCCCGCCCGATTGCTTGGCGAACCCGTAAGCCATCGATAAACCCAGCCCCGTTCCCTGGCCCAGCGGCTTGGTCGTATAGAACGGATCGAAGGCGCGCGCCTTGACGTCGGCGGGCATGCCGGCGCCCGTATCCGACACCGATACCACTACGTAGGAACCCGGCGTCACATCGGGATGACGCGCGGCGAAGTCGTGGCCGAGCTCCACATTGTCCGTTTCGAGCGTGAGACGCCCGCCTTCGGGCATGGCGTCGCGCGCGTTGATCGCAAAATTCAGCAGCGCGTTCTCGAGCTGGTTCACATCGCAGCGCGTGAGCCAGAGGTGCGGATTGCGCACCACGCGCGTCTCGATCGCCTCGCCCATCGTGCGCTTGAGGAGGTCGTCGATGGAATGCAGCAGCTCATCCGCGTTCACTGGCTTGGGGTCGAGCGGCTGCCGCCGCGAGAACGCCAGCAGCCGGTGCGTGAGCGATGCCGCCCGGTTTGCCGCACCGGTCGCCATCGAAATAAAACGGTCGATGTCGTTCGTCCGGCCAAGCTGGGTGTATCGGCGGATCAGTTCGAGCGGCCCTGTAATGCCTTGCAGGAGATTGTTGAAATCATGCGCGATGCCGCCCGTCAGTTGCCCAAGCGCTTCCATTTTCTGCGCCTGGCGAAGCGCTTCTTCGGTTTGTTGAAGCGCTCGCTGCGTTTCCTTTTCGCTGGTGACGTCGCGGCCGTTGCCGTAAAGCGTTTCGCCTTCGGGCGCGGCGACCCACGATACCCATCGGTAAGAGCCGTCCTTGTGGCGGTTGCGGTTCTCAAACCGCACGAGCCCCGAACGGGCCGCCGATAG
>JGI12635J15846_10000946_pt1 | contig 25376 bp, 20 predicted proteins | sample BlaSpr_A8_OM2_M2_FD_15846 | JGI IMG/M metagenome (IMG submission 15846) | reverse complement strand
TGGGGCCCGATGGCGATCACCATCATGGGCGGCTTGTTTGTTGCAACCTTCCTGACCTTGCTGTACCTGCCGGGCCTCTATGCCCTCTGGTTCCGCAACAGCCTCGAAGAAACCGGCACCGGCAAGCAGCCTGTTCTTGCGCCGCAACATGAGGGTGAGCCCGCATTTCCGCTTGCTGAGGCGGCGGAATAATTGAAGATTAAGTGAAGAGCCTGCCATGACGCTGATTTCGGAACATATCGAACAAGACACACGGGAACGGATTCTCGTGGTGGCGGAGCGCCTGTTCCGCGAAATCGGCTACCAGAAGACCACGGTCGCCGACATCGCAAAAGTGCTGCGGATGAGCCCGGCGAACGTCTATCGCTTTTTCGATTCGAAAAAAGCGATCCATGAGGGCGTCGCGCGTACCCTGATGGGCGGCGTTGAGGACGCGGCCCGGGCCATCGCGGCAACGCCCGGACCCGCGGCTTCCCGGCTGCGCGAGCTGCTCACCACGATCCATCGTATGAACTGCGAGCGCTATCTCAGCGATTCCAAGCTGCACGAGATGGTCGAGGTCGCGATGGAGGAGAGCTGGGAGGTTTGCGTCGCCCACATGCAGCAGATCACCGAGACCATCGGTGCGGTGATTGCCGATGGCGCGGCCTCCGGCGAATTCGAGGCGCCCGACGTGCCGCTGGCGGCGATGTGCGCCTGCACCGCGATGATGCGGTATTTCCATCCGCAGATGATCGCGCAATGCGCCGACAAGCCGGGGCCGTCGCTCGACGAGATGATCGATTTTGTCCTGGCCGGACTTGCGCCACGCGGCAAGACGGGCAAGGCATAGGATCAATCCTTCTTTGCCCAGCAACGAAACTCACCCGTCATTGCGAGCGCAAGCGAAGCAATCCATGGGTGCAGCGGAAACAAAGCTGGATTGCTTCGTCGCTTGCGCTCCTCGCAATGACGGCTAGAGTCCAGGCTCATTCCGGAGGGAATACCGCGTGGACGCATCGAGCCCGAAAGATCTGCACTATAAAGACCTGCACTATTACGAGCCGAAGAACGGCCACGGCATGAAGCATGATCCCTTCAACGCCATCATCGCCCCGCGCCCGATCGGCTGGATTTCGTCGCGCGACGCCAAAGGCAACATCAACCTCGCGCCCTACAGCTTCTTCAACGCGTTCTGCTACCACCCGCCGATCATCGGATTCTCGTCGACCACCTGGAAGGACAGCGTCGCCAATATCCAGGAGACGAAGGAGTTCGTCTGGAATCTCGCCACCATGGCTCTGGCGCAGCAGATGAACGCGACCGCGGCGCATGTCGCCCACGACGTCAGCGAGTTCAAGATCGCAGGGCTGACCGCGGTCCCCGGCAGGCTCGTCAACGTGCCCCGGGTCGCGGAAAGTCCGGTCGCGTTCGAATGCAAGCTCACGCAGATCATCCAGTTGCAGGGCGCCGACGGCCGGAAGGCGCAGTCCTGGCTGACGCTCGGCGAGGTCGTCGCCGTCCACATCGACAAGGCCTTCATCAAGGACGGCGTCTACCAGACCGCGCTGGCGCATCCCATCGTGCGCGCCGGCCGCAAGGGCGATTATTTCGAAATTCGCCCCGACGCCATGTTCGAGATGATCCGGCCGGATTGAGCTTCTTCTCCCTCGCCCCGCTCTTCGCGGGGCGAGGGAAGTCCGACTGCGCTTTCGGAACCGGAACTGGATTGCGCCGTTATCGTCATCCGCGCATTGGATCAATTTCGCTTTATTTGCAGTGCGAAGTGTTCACCTGATTCCCACGCTTTCCGTTACAATGAGCCGTCTTTTGGCATAAGCGTGACCGCCGGACCGCGCGCCCTTTCCCCAAGGAGGACATCGCCATGAGCTTTCGCCGCGATTTCATCACCAAGCCGATTTTCTCCTGGGCCCACGGCGTGTTGCCGGCCATGTCGGACACCGAACGCGAGGCGCTGGAGGCCGGCGACGTCTGGTGGGACGCCGACCTTTTCACGGGCAATCCCGACTGGGCGAAGCTGTTGGCCACGCAGCCCGCGACCCTGACCGCGGAAGAGCAGGCCTTCCTCAACGGCCCGGTCGACGAACTCTGCGCCATGCTCGACGACTGGAAGATCAACTGGGAATGGCGCGATTTGCCGCCGGAAGCCTGGGACTTCATCAAGCGCAAGAAATTCTTCGGCATGATCATCCCGAAGGAGTTCGGCGGCCTCGGCTTTTCGCCCTATGCGCATTCCGAAGTGGTGCGAAAGCTGTCGTCGCGCTCGCTCGCCGCCGCCGTCACCGTGATGGTGCCGAACTCGCTCGGGCCCGGCGAACTCCTGATGCGTTTCGGCACCAGCGACCAGCAGCAGCAATGGCTGCCGCGGCTGGCCGACGGTCGCGAGATACCCTGCTTTGGCTTGACCAGTCCGGAAGCCGGCTCCGACGCGGCGGCGATGATCGACAGCGGCATCATCTGCAAAGGTAATTTCGAGGGCCGCGAAGTGCTCGGGCTGCGGTTGAACTGGCACAAGCGTTACATCACCCTCGGCCCGGTCGCGACGCTTTTGGGCTTGGCTTTCAAGGCCTTCGACCCCGATCATCTCGTGGGTTCGCAAGATGAACTCGGCATTACGGTGGCGCTGATCCCGACCCATCTGCCGGGCGTCGAGATCGGCCATCGCCACCTGCCGGCGATGCAGGTGTTCCAGAACGGCCCGAACTGGGGCCGCGACGTCTTCATCCCGATGGATTACATCATCGGTGGACAGATGCGCCTCGGCCAGGGCTGGAAGATGCTGATGACGGCGCTCGCCGCCGGCCGCGGCATCTCGCTGCCGTCGCTGTCGGCCGCCGGCGCGGCCCTTGCGGCGCGCACCACCGGCGCCTATGCCCGGATCCGCGAGCAGTTCGGCATCTCGATCGGCAAATTCGAGGGCATCGAGGAGCCGCTGGCGCGCATCGCGGGCACCGCCTATCTGCTCGACGCCGCGCGGCGGCTGACTTGTGCGGCGCTCAATCAGGGGCATCATCCCGCGGTGATTTCCGGCATCATGAAGCTGCAGGCGACCGAGCGGATGCGGATCGCCATCGACGACGCCATGGACATCCATGGCGGCAAGGCCGTGATCGACGGTCCGCAGAACTACATGGGTAGCCTCTACCGCTCGGTGCCGGTCGGCATCACGGTCGAAGGCGCCAACATCCTGACCCGCAATCTGATCGTTTTCGGGCAGGGTGCGATCCGCGCCCATCCTTATCTGCTGGAAGAGATGAACGCGCTGGGTGAACAGGACCGCACCAAGGGGTTGGACGCCTTCGACAAGGCGTTCTGGAAACATGTCGGCCACAGCATCACCACGCTGTTCCGCGCCTGGGGCCGCTGCTGGACCGGCGGCATGTTCGCGCCGGCGGCCGACGCTGGAGAGGCGACCCGGTTCTATCGGCAGCTTTCGCGCTACTCCTCCGCTTTTGCGCTCTGCGCCGACATGGCGTTGCTCACGCTGGGCGGTGCGCTGAAGCGCAAGGAGATGCTGTCGGCGCGGTTCGGCGACATCCTGTCGGAACTCTATTTGCTCTCGGCTGCGCTGAAACGCTGGCAGGACGAGGGGCGCCAGCAAGCCGATTTCGCCGCGCTCGAATGGTGCATGGCGAGCGGTATCCGCACCATCGAAAGCCGTTTTGCGGAAATCCTCGCCAATCTGCCCAATCGCTTTGTCGCAGTCGTGCTGAAATTCCTGGTCCAGCCGTTCGGCGCCCGCGTGCTCGGGCCGTCGGATCGCGTGGTCCATCAATGCGCGCAGCTGGTGCTGGAGCCCTCAGTGGCGCGCGACCGCCTCACGCCGGATTTGTCGCATGTCGACGACGACCGCGGCGTGGCGCGGCTGGAAAAGGCGTTCCTGCTGGTCACCGGCGCGGAGGATATCGCCAAGCGAATCCGCGCCGCCCATCTGCACGACTGGCAGGAGGCGGTGAAGCGGGGCGTCATTACGCAGGCCGAAGGCGAGCAGCTTGCGGCGGCGCATCAGGCAGTTGCGAAAGTGATCGAGGTCGATGACTTCCCGCCCGAAGCACTATCACCGATTTACAAGAAGCCGGCCGAAGTGCATCAATTCTTTCAAGAGCTGGGTGAGACAAGGGCGGCAAGCTGATGGCGCGACCGGTTTTTATCATCGACGGCAGCCGCACGCCGTTCCTGAAAGCGCGCTCCGGCCCCGGCCCGTTCACGCCCGTGGACCTCGCCGTGCAATGCGGCCGGCCGCTATTGGCCCGGCAACCCTTTGCGCCCACCGCCTTCGATCAGGTCATTCTCGGCTGCGTCAATGTGATTGCCGACGAGATGAATCCGGCCCGCGTCGCCGCATTGCGGCTCGGCATGGGGGAATCCATGGTCGCCTTCACGGTGCAGATCAATTGCGGCTCCGGCATGCAGTCGATCGACACCGCCTATCGCTACATCGAGGAAGGCATCTCGGATCTGATCCTGGCCGGCGGCGCCGAGGCGCTGAGCTACGCGCCCTTGGTCTGGCCGCAGCAGGGCGTGCGCTGGTTCGCGGGGCTGGCCGGCGCCAAGGGCATTTTGGGCAAGCTGGCTGCGCTGGCGAAAGCGCGTCCCGCCTATTTCAAGCCGATCATCGGCCTCGAGCGCGGGCTCACCGATCCGATCACCGAACTCAATATGGGACAGACCGCTGAAGTGGTCGGCCATCTCTTCGGCATTACCCGCGTGCAATCGGACGCCTACGCGGTCGAAAGCCACAAGCGGCTGGCGAATGCGCAAGCCTCGGGCTTTCTGAAAGGCGAAGTCGAAACCGCCTTCGGCCGCGACGGCAAATTCTATGACCATGACGACGGCGTGCGGCCGGACTCGACGCCCGAAACACTGGCAAAGCTGAACCCCGTGTTCGAGCGTCCCTGGGGCCAAGTCACCGCCGGCAATTCCTCGCAGATCACCGACGGCGCCTGCTGGACCATCCTGGCCTCGGAAGACGCGGTCAAGAAGCACGGCCTGACGCCGAAGGCCGTGATCGTCGACAGCCAGTGGTCCGCGCTCGACCCCTCGATCATGGGCTTGGGTCCGGTGCTGTCGGCGAGCGAGCTGTTGAAGCGCCATAATCTGTCGCTCGGCGATATCGAGACCTGGGAATTGAACGAAGCTTTTGCGACGCAGGTGCTGGGCTGCCTCGCCGCCTGGAATGACGACAAATTCTGCCGCGAGATCCTTGGCCTCGACGGCGCCGCCGGAGAGATCGACCGGACCAAGCTCAACGTCGATGGCGGCGCGATCAGCCTCGGCCACCCCGTCGGCTGCAGCGGCAACCGCATCGTGCTGCATCTGGTCAACGCCATGAAGCGGCTCGGCACCAAACGCGGCATCGCCACCGAATGCATCGGCGGCGGGCAGGGCGGCGCGATGCTGATCGAGATGGTGTGATCATGGATTCCAGGATCATGGACGTTCTCGCCGACCGCGTGCTCGCACTCGGGCCGAAGCCCGACGAGAGCGGTCCCTACCGGAATTTCAAGCTGACGCGCGACTCCGACGGCGTCGCCTGGCTGTTGTTCGACCGCGCCAATGCCAGCGCCAATACGCTGTCGGCCGATGTCATCGAGGAACTCGACGCCGTGCTGGCGGCGCTGGAAAGCCAGCGGCCCGCCGGCCTCGTCATCCGCTCGGCCAAGAAATCCGGATTTATCGCCGGCGCCGACGTCAACGAATTCCGCGGCGCCACCGATCCGCAACCGGTCGAGACGGCGATCGGCCGGGCGCACGCCGTGATCGACCGTCTCGAAGCCCTGAAGATTCCAAGCGTCGCGGTGATCCACGGCTTCTGCCTCGGCGGCGGCCTCGAAGTCGCGCTGGCCTGCCAGTCGCGCATTGCGATCGACGGCGCGCGGTTTGGCTTTCCGGAGGTGCTGCTCGGCCTGCATCCGGGCCTGGGCGGCACCGCGCGGTTCACGCAGCTCGTCAATCCGATGCAGGCGATGAGCTTGATGCTGACCGGCAAGACCATCGACGCGCGCCGGGCAAAATCGCTCGGGCTGGTCGATGGCGTGGCGCAGGAACGGCATGTCCGCAATGCCGTCAAGGACGCGCTGTTCGGCCGCTTGAAGCACGCCCGGCCAGGTCCGTTGAACGCCCTTCTCAATTCCGGCCCCGCGAGAGGTTTCCTCGCCTCCCGCATGCGCGCCGAGGCGGAGAAGGCCGCGCCCCACGAGCATTACCCCGCGCCCTATGCGCTGATCGATCTCTGGGAAAAGCACGGCGGCGACAAGGCGGCGATGCTGGCCGCGGAAAAAACCTCGTTCGCCCGTCTGATGGTGACGCCGACGGCGCAGAACCTGATCCGGGTGTTTTTCCTGCGCGAGCAAATGAAGAAGCTTGCGGGCAGCGGCAACAAGATCGGCCACGTCCACGTCATCGGCGCCGGCGCGATGGGCGGCGATATCGCGGCCTGGTGCGCCAACCAGGGCCTTCGCGTCACGCTCGGCGACATGAAGCCGGAGCCGATCGCCGGCGCGATCAAGCGCGCCGCGGATCTGTTCGGCAAGATCATGCGCAGGGGCACCGAGATCCGTGACGCGCTGGATCGGTTGATGCCCGATCTCGACGGCGAGGGCGTGCGCAACGCCGACCTCATCATCGAGGCGGTGCCGGAAAAACTGGAGCTGAAGCAGAAAGTCTATGCCTCCCTCGAGCCGAAGATGAAGCCGGGCGCGATTCTCGCCACCAACACTTCCAGCATCCCGCTGCAGGATTTGCGCACCACCTTGGCAAAACCCGAGCGGCTGGTCGGGTTGCACTTCTTCAATCCGGTCTCGCGGCTGCAACTGGTCGAGGTCGTCAGCCATGACGGCAGCGATCCCGCGATGCTGAAGGAGGCGTTGGCCTTCGTCGGCGCCATCGACCGGCTGCCGCTGCCGGTCAAGAGCTCGCCCGGCTTTGTCGTCAACCGCGCGCTGACGCCCTACATGCTGGAGGCGATGGTGATGCTGGACGAGAAGATCGACAAGCGCGCCATCGATGCGGCGGCGGAAAAATTCGGCATGCCGATGGGCCCGATCGAGCTCGCCGATCAGGTCGGTCTCGATATTTGCCTGGCTGTCGGCGACATGCTGCGCTCGAAATTCGGCGACCAGTTGCCGCCGACGCCGGCCTGGCTACGCGAGAAGGTCGCTCGCGGCGAACTCGGCCGCAAAACGGCTAAGGGCTTTTATGCGTGGCGGGATGGCAAGGCCGACAAAGCGCCGGCTTCGCCGTCCGCGGCGCAGCCGACCGACGAAATGATCGACCGGCTGATCCTGCCGATGTCGAATGTCTGCGTTGCCTGTTTGCGCGAGGGCATCGTCGACAACGCCGACATGGTCGACGGCGCGATGATCTTCGGCACCGGCTATGCCCCCTTCCGCGGCGGTCCCTTGAATTACGCGCGCAGCCGCGGGACGGAAAACGTCGTGTCCGCCTTGCGCGCGCTCGCCGCCAAATACGGCGGCCGGTTCACGCCGGATGGCGGCTGGGATAGTTTCCAATAATGTATTTAAAATACGCCTCGACGGGCCCTCAGACATGACCGACACGCCAGCCGTTCACGCCCCGCCGACTACGGAAGCAGAACCGTGCGGCGATCTCTGCACCCGCACGCTGGCGATGCCCGCCGATACCAACGCCAACGGCGATATTTTCGGCGGCTGGCTGCTCAGTCAGATGGATATCGGCGGCGGCATTTTTGCCTCCAAGATCGCGAAATCGCGTACCGTCACGGTCGCGATCGACGCGATGAATTTCAGAAAGCCGGTCTATGTCGGCGATCTGGTTTCCGTGCACGCCAATCTGGTGCGGACCGGCAGGACCTCGGTCACCGTCCATCTCGAGGCTTGGGTATTGCGCCGCAAGGAGACGAGTTCGATCCTGGTCACCGACGGCAATTTTACCTACGTCTCGATCGACGATTCCGGACATCCGCAGGCGATCAAGCAAGGCGAGCCGCCGATTCCGGCATGATGGATTCCGGTCATTCCCGGACGGCGGCACCGCGATCCGCCTCGCAATTGGCGATCTGAAGCGGCGCGCGCCAGCGCCCGACTTTTCACATTCACCCTCTCTTGGGAGTGTGGTAGCCTTTTGCAAAAAAGCGCGATGCCGATGTGGAGGAGGAGATGCGATTTGATCGACTGAGGCGGCGCGAGTTCGTTGCGGGACTTGTCGGAACCGCAGCCTGGCCGGTGCTGTCGCGAGCGCAGCAGCCTGAGCGGCAGCGGTTGATCGCATATATCACGTCTAACGCAGAGAACGGTCCTGACTCTATCTGGGCCGCCTCGTTTCGTAAGGGACTGGAACAGCGCGGGTGGATCGACGGCCGCAACGTTCGGATCGACTATCGTTTCGGGGGAGGCGATGCGACTCTCACCCCGAAGCTCGCAAAGGAGCTGGTCGAGCTTCGGCCTGATGTGATTGTCGCTGCGACCACCCCTGCGGTTACGGCGGTGCGGCAGCAGACGTTATCCATTCCGATCGTATTCGTGCAGGTTCCGGATGCCGTTTCGGCCGGATATGTCACCAACCTCGCGCATCCGGATGGCAACGTAACGGGCTTCACCAATTTCGAGTTTTCGATCGGGGGAAGATGGCTGCAGGTGATAAAGGAATGCTCGCCGGCGGTCAGCCGCATCGCGGTCGTTTTTGACCCGGCCAATCCATCCTGGGCAGCTTATTTGCGGACCATCGAGGCGGCCGCGCCTTCCTTCAAGGTTCAGCTGATACCGGTCAGCGTGCGCGATGCCGCGGAAATCGAAACCGGCATCGCTTCGTTCGCGGGTGAACCAAATGGCGCGCTCGTTGTGCTTCCCAGTCCGGTAGCCACCTTGCATCGCGACGTGGTCGTTGAAATGGCAGCGCGACATCGCCTGCCCGCAGTCTATCCATATCGCTTCTTCGTCACCAATGGTGGTCTGATATCCTACGGCGTTGATCTCCCTGATCAGTACGAAAGGGCTGCATCATATGTCGATCGGGTTCTGAAAGGCGCAAAGCCGGCCGATCTCCCGGTTCAGCTCCCAACAAAATTCCAGCTAGTTATCAATCTCAAGACTGCCAAAAAGCTTGGCCTCGAACTGCCGGCAACGCTGGTGGCTCGCGCCGACGAGGTGATTGAGTGAGACGACGCCAGTTGTGGCAAGATTCAGTCTAGGCTTGCGCCGGAAGCCAGATCTATTATTCGAGCAGGCGACACGACGCGCGGAGGGCCTGTCATGCTTACAAGCGACCGCCGGAAATTCCTGCGCAGTTCTGCCGCGACCGCCCTTTCGCTGGCTGTACCGACCGACTTGTTCGCGCAAGCAACCTCGGTCACGGCGCATCCGAGCGCCACATGGGACGCCGGCGCCTTGCGTCATCTGTTGCCGACGGTCAGCGACACCAGGATGCTGATCAAGACGTCCTTCGCGACGCCCCTCGCGGAGGCCCCGACCCTGAACGTCGGCGGCACGTCGGTGAATGGCCGCATCGGCGACACGCGCGGCGAACACTGGCATTTCTATGTCACCGATCTGCAGCCTCAGACCCGCTACACGCTGTCGCTGGTGGGCTCCAGGGGCCGCCCGCTATGCGAGCCTTGGGAACTGGCGACCTTTCCGGGTCCCGATACGCGGCCCGAAAAGTTCCGGCTTTTGATCTATACCTGCGCCGGCGGCCACGAGGTCCACAAATTCCTCCCGACCGTGGTGCGCAATCGGCTGCTGCGGCGCGGTCTTTCCCTGCAACCCGATGCGGTCGTCGCCAATGGCGATCAGGTGTACTGGGACCTGCTGGCGCCGGTCGGCGGAAAGCTGTTCCAGACCCCCGAAGCGATCCAGCTTGCCGGCTCGTTCGACCGGTCGGCGATCGTGCTCGGAGGCGACAACGAGACCGTGCTGAAGCGCGCCGCCGGACCGCAGATCGTTCCGGTCTATGGCACCGACTTCCGGTCGACGCCGATGTTCTTCATGCAGGACGATCACGATTATTTCGACAATGACGAGGCCACCGACGACGTCGTCACCTTCCCGCCGACGTTCTTCATGCTGCAGCTCGCCCGCGCCACGCAGAGCATGTACTATCCCGAATTCCTGCCGGACGTCGCGCGCCCGCTCGGCCTGCCATGGTCGTCGGCCGGCGATCGCGCCTGGGGCGTGTCGGAGAGTTTTGGCACGGTTCGTTACGGGCGGTTGGCCGAAATTCTGCTGTATGACATTCGCCGCACGCTGACGATGTCGGGTCCGAGTGCGGTGTATGTCGATCTCGAAGTCGAGAAATGGCTGAAAGCGCGCACCGCTTCAACCGAGGTGGCCCATCTGGTGCACGTTCCCTCCAATCCGCCGGGCTGGACGGCCGGCAAGTGGGGCGAATGGTACCCGGATGTCCTCGGCCCCGATGGCAAGCTCACCGCGGATATACCAAAACCCTATTGGCAATCGGGCTGGCTCAAGCAGCATGATCGGCTGATCGCGGCGATGGCCGCGATGAAAAGCCGAAGGCCGCTCGTGATCAGCGGCGACCTGCACGCGATCGGCATCGGACGGATGCTGCGCAGCGGCACGCTCGATCTGAAGGCGAACCCGATCACCACGGTATTGTCGGGCCCGATCGGCTGCCGCCCGAATCCGCTTGGCTGGCCCTCGGGGCGGCGCGGGACCGGCGCGATGCCGCCCGCGCATCTCGACATGGACGAGCAGGTCAAGCCGATCGAGCAGCACGGCTTCACGCTGGTCGACTTCACGCCGGACAAGATGGTGCTGCGCATGTTCAAATGGGACTGGCGAACGCAGGCCGTCGAGGCCATCGACACGCTCGAACCGTTTCATACGGCTGAATTGCCACGACCCGCCTAGTCCGGCGCCGGCCGCGCAATTCGCAAGACACCGCGCACAGCCGCATCGCCCAACCTCAAGGCCGCCAAGGCGCTCGGCATCACCGTTCCGCTGCCGCTGCTCGGCCGCGCCGACGAGGTGATCGAATAGCGTTCGGTTGTCGGGTACCGAACCGACATCGGCGGCCAGTAACCCTATGATTCGCGCATGACTCGTTACACCTTCCGAATCCGCCGAGGCTCTCATTCAACCGATCTGGCTGTCGATTCGCCGGATGACGACTCCGTGTGGCAGGAGGCTGCGAGGGTGTGCTCCGATCTTGTCGGAGACACAGTCGTGGGGCTTCGGGACAGCCCCGAGTGGCGGCTGGAAGTCGTGGACGAGAAGGGCTTCATTCGCCATCTGTTTCGGCTGACCTCTGAGACCTTCGATCATCAAGGCGTCCTGGAACCTCGCGCGCTGTCGTGAACGACTGGCAGGCGCTTGCCGCCGTCACAACGCCTGCATCTCGCCCTTGGTCCAGAATTCGCGCAGCTTGAATTTTTGGATCTTGCCCGATCCCGTCAGCGGAAATGCCTCGACCACGAACCAGTGCCGCGGCGTCTTGTGCGGGGCGAGGAAGCTGCGCATGTAGTCGGTCAATTCGTCCTTGTCGATGGTGGCGCCGGGCGCGGGGCGGATGACGGCGGCGACCTCCTCGCCCCATTTTTCGTGCGGCAGGCCGATGACCGCGACCTCGCCGACCTTGGGATGGCGAAACAGCAGCTCTTCCAGCTCACGCGGATAGATGTTCTCGCCGCCGCGGATGATCATGTCCTTCAGCCGGCCCTCGACCGTGCAATAGCCGCGTGCGTCCATCGCGCAGAGATCGCCGGTGTGCAGCCAGCCGTCGGCATCGATCGCGGCCGCGGTCGCCTCCGGCATTTCGAAATAGCCGAGCATGATGTGATAGCCGCGGGTGCAGAACTCGCCGATTTCGCCGATCGCGCAGATCTTGCCGGTGTCGGGATTGACGATCTTGGTCTCCATGTTGGGCAGCGGCAGCCCGATGGTGCCGGCCTTATCCTCGATGCTGTCGGTCGTCATGGTCTGCGCCGCCACCGGCGAACATTCGGTCTGTCCGAACACGATGGTGAAGGGCGCGCCCAATTTTTGCTCGAACAGAGTGACCAGCGCCGCCGGCACCGTCGAGCCGCCTGAACAGATGGCCTTCACCGATGAAAGATCTGACGACGCGAACGACGCATGCTCCAGCATCGCCACCAGCATGGTCGGCACGCCGACCATCGCATTGCCGCGGTAGGTCGCGAACAGTTCGAGCACCAGGCCCGGTTCGAACGCCTCCAGCAGCACCTGGGTCGCCGCCTTGGACACCGCGCCCAGCACGCAGCAGACGCAGCCACCGGTGTGGAACAGCGGCATGGTGGTGACGAACACGTCGCCGGGGTCTACGCCCATGCGCTCGGCGGTGTCGGCGCCGTTGTTGGCGAGCCCGCGATGGTGCAACAGCGCGCCCTTCGGAAACCCCGTGGTGCCCGAGGTATACTGGATCATCACGGGATCGGTCGGCTTGACCGCGGGAAGCGCGATATTCCTGTGGTCGCCGGCCTTGATGAAGGCGCCCCAGTCGTCGAAGCAGATGATCTCGCGCAGTTCCGCGCAGCGCGGCGCGACTTCGTGCACCGTCTCCAGCATCGGATTGCCGCGGAATGCGGTGACCACGAACACGCCGGCGGCGCGCGATTGCTTCAGCACATATTCGAGTTCTCTCGCCCTGAAGCCGGGGTTGACGGTGACCAGCACGATGCCGGCGAGCGCGGTGCCGAATTCGAGCATGATCCATTGCGGCAGGTTTTGCGCCCAGACCGCGATCCGCTCGCCCGGCTTGAAGCGGGTCAGCAGTGCCCGCGCGGTGCGCTCCGCCTCGGCGTAAAGCTCGGCATAGGTCCACTGCCGGCGCAGTGCGGGGTCGGGCACACCTGCGATCAGCGCAATCCGGTCCGGTGCCGATTTCGCCGCCCGTTCGAGCAACTGGCCGAGCGTGACATCGCGCACCGCCGGCGTCGCCGGTCCCGCGACATAGGATTCCGTCAAAGCCATTCGTGCCTCCCGGCCTTGCATTTTTTCCAACTATGACATTGGGCGCCCGTCATTTGCAGCTGTGTCGAAAAATGAGCCATCCCGGACATGCCGGCAAAACAAGAGGGCCTGGGCGAACCCAGACCCTCTTCAATAACCGACGCAGGCTGTGTCAGTCATCATACTCCTTCGAAATGTCCTGGCCGGTGTAATCAGGCATGAACGACGCCGCCACCAGGCTTATGACCGAGCAGGCGGCGATGTAGATGGAAATCGCATAGCCGGAGTGATAGGTGGCGAACAGGGCCGTTGCGATCAGGGGCGCCGGACCGCCGGCAATCACGGAAGCGAGCTGATAGCCCAGCGAGGCGCCGCTGTAGCGCAAGCGCGGCGTAAACGCCTCCGCGATCAAGGCTGCCTGCGGTCCGTATTGCATGTCATGCGGGATCAGTGACAGCACGATCGCGATGAAAACCAACAATGGAGATGCGGTGTCCACCATTCCGAAATACAGGAAGCCGAACACGCCCACCGTCGCCGCGCCGATCAGGTACATCTTCCTGCGCCCGATCTGGTCGGAGATGTGGCCCGAGAGCGGGATGGTGACGAACGAGACGCAGGAGGCGACCAGCACCGCCATCAAGATCAGATCGCGCGACATTTTCAGGGTGCCGACCGCGTAGGCGAAGATGAAGGCGGTGAAGATATAGAACGGCGCCTGCTCGGACATCCGCAGCAATGCCGACAGCAATATCTCCTTCGGATGCTTCCTGAACACCTCGACGACGGGGGCCTTCTCGATCTTCCTGTCGTCCAGCAGTTGCTGAAACACCGGCGTCTCAAGGATGCCGAGGCGAATCCACAGTCCGACGCCAACGAGAACGATCGAGAGCGCGAAGGGAAGCCGCCAGCCCCAGGTGACGAACTGGTCGCCGGTCAATTGGCTGAATACGAGGACGGCAAGGTTTGAAAGGAACAGGCCGCACGGCACGCCGAATTGCGGCCAGGAGGCCACCAACCCGCGTTGACCATGGGTGCGCGACCATTCCATCGCCAGCAGCACCGATCCGCCCCACTCGCCGCCAACGCCGATACCCTGGAGCATCCGCAACACGGTGAGGATGACGGCGCCCCAGATGCCGATCGACGAATAGGTCGGCACGAACGCGATCAGGAAGGTCGCGATACCCATGCACAAGAGCGTGGCGATCAGTGTCGCCTTGCGGCCGATGCGATCGCCGTAGTGACCGAATATCGCGGCCCCGATCGGACGTCCGACGAAGCCGATGAAATAGGTGCCGAAGGCCGCCAGCGTCGCCGTCAACGCGTCCTCGTTGGGAAAGTAGAGCTTGCCAAAAATAAGCCCGGCCGCGGTGCCGTAAAGGAAGAAGTCGTACCACTCGATCGCGGTGCCGATGGTTGACGCGATGACCGCCTTGCGCAATTGCGCGCTATGATCGGCCTCGGACAACGCCCCTTGTGTGATTGCCATAGCCATTGAATTTGTCCCCTCTGGTTGGTCGTTTCCTTCGCTCCTGGGAATCGGTTCGCATCGATCCCTTCAGCGGGATTCTACAGTCAGCCAGCGGCGACCGGAAGGTGCATTCCGCCAAAGGCAACCGGATGCTGCGCCGCAGGAAGCCTGCGCGAAGCTTTGATGATGGCTCGCAGCAAGTTGATCGCCTTAACCGTAATCCGACGTTCGGCCCTCAGCGCGCCTTGCGGCCGATCTGCCGCGTTGACCGGATGCCGGAACGGACGCACCATGGGATGCGTCCTTGTGCCGAGGTGCCGCCGTGACCGGCCTTACCCACCGCCAGAATGAAATCCTCAACATCGCCCGAGCCTTCGGCCGGGTGACGGTGGAAGACCTCGCCCGCCGTTTCGAGGTTTCGGCGCAGACCATCCGCAAGGATCTCAACGATCTCTGCGACCACCGCTCCCTGACCCGCATCCATGGCGGCGCCATCATTGCCTCCGGCGTCGAAAATCTGGCCTATGAAGCCCGTCGCTTCGTCGCCGCCGAGGAGAAGAAGGCGATCGGTGCTGCCGCCGCGGCGCTGATCCCGAACGGCTGCTCGCTGTTCATCAACATCGGCACCACCACCGAAGAGGTCGCCAGCGCCCTGACCTCGCACGAAGACCTGCTGGTCATCACCAACAATCTCAACGTCGCGATGCTGTTATACCGGCATCCGCGCATCGAGGTGATCGTGGCCGGCGGCGCGGTGCGCCGTGCCGATGGCGCGGTGATCGGCTCGACCGCGATCAGCCTGATCGGCCAGTTCAAGGTCGACTACGCCATCATCGGCGCGTCCGCGATCGACGAAGAGGGCGCGCTGCTGGATTTCGACTATCGCGAGGTGCAGGCCGCGCAGGCCATCATCGCCAACGCGCGCAGCGTGATGCTGGTCGCGGACTCGACAAAGCTCCGCCGCAGCGCCCCGGTGCGCATCGCCCATCTCAGCCAGATCCAGACCTTTGTCACCGACGCGGCGTTGCCGGCGGGCCTCGCCAATATCTGCCACACCCGCGGCATCGCGGTGATCGAGGCAATGCCAAAGGCAAACGGCGATATCGACGAGCCCGGGGTGGAGATTCCGCCGTCGACCGTGACGCGGTTGAGGTAGAGACGATCCCTGTCATCGTGTCCCGGACGCGGTGCAGCGTTCTCCCGGCGATGCCAACGGGTCGCGCGAACGCGCGCCCGATGACAGGCTCCGCATCGTCCGGTCACGCTGCTCCGCAGAGCCGGGACCCAACGCGCCGCTAGATGGGCCCCGGCTCAGCAGCGCATCGCGGAGCCTGTGCTCGGGCCGCGCGGAGCGCGGACCCGAGTGAGCTGCGCAGCGTCCGGGGCACGCATCCCCCGACAGTTCCCCGTTTTCACTTGCTTTCGCATTTGGTTGTGATTTATTCGAAAGCGAAAGCGAAATCGCCAAAGTGAATTGGCGAACGCCGGGGAAGCGCCTTTTGGACCGGATTTTCGACCTCGCGATCATCGGAGGCGGCGTTAACGGCTGCGGCATCGCGCGCGATGCGACCGGCCGGGGCAATACTGTTTTCCTGTGTGAAATGAATGATTTGGCGAGCGGGACCTCGTCCTGGTCGACCAAGCTCGTGCATGGCGGGTTGCGTTACCTGGAATATTTCGAGTTTCGGTTGGTGCGCGAGGCGCTGATCGAGCGCGAAATCCTCTGGCAGATCGCGCCCCACATCATTCGCCCGTTGCGATTCGTGCTGCCGCACCATGACGGGCTGCGCCCGGCCTGGCTGCTGCGGCTCGGCCTGTTCCTCTACGACCATATCGGCGGGCGCAACCTGCTGCCGCCGACCCGCTCGGTCGATCTCACCAAGGACGAGGTCGGAAAGCCGCTGGTGCCCAACCGCTTCACCCGCGGTTTTGAATATTCGGATTGCTTCGTCGACGACGCGCGCCTCGTCGTTCTCACCGCGCGCGATGCGGCCGATCGCGGCGCGCAAATCCACACCCGCTCGCGCGCGGTCGAGATCCGGCAGGAGAACCAGATCTGGCGGGTCACGGTCGAGAACACGCTCACCCGCGAGCGCACGACGATCCAGGCGCGCGTGCTGGTCAATGCCGGCGGTCCCTGGGTCGAGCAGGTGCTGGCGTCCGGCGCCGGCGTCAACGCCCGCGCCAAGGTGCGGCTGGTGCAGGGCTCCCACATCGTGGTGCGAAAACTCTACGACCACGACCGCGCCTATATGTTCCAGAACAGCGACGGCCGGATCGTGTTCGCTATACCCTATCAGGACGATTTTACGCTGATCGGCACCACCGATCGCGATTACGAAGGCGATCCTTCGAAGGTGAAAGCCTCTGCCGAAGAGATAAAATATCTCTGCGAGTCCGTCAGCGAATACCTGGAAAAGCCGGTCAAGCCGGAGGACGTGGTCTGGACCTATTCGGGCGTGCGCCCGCTTTATGACGACGGCGCCAGCGAAGCCAAGGCCGCCACCCGCGATTACGTCTTCGAGCTCGACACTCCGGGCGGCGCGCCGCTTTTGTCGATCTACGGCGGCAAGATCACCACCTATCGGCGGCTGGCCGAGGAGGCGCTGGAACGGCTGTCGCCCTATTTGCGCAGCGCGATCGCGCGCGAGGGCTGGACCGCGAAATCGCCGCTGCCCGGCGGCAATATGGACGTCTCGGCGATCCCGGCGCTGGCGGCGGAGCTGGTGCGGAACTATCCGTTCATTACACCGGCGCATGCCAACCGCCTGGCGCACGCCTACGGCACCCGCGCCGCGAAACTGCTCGGCAATGCCAAATCGATGACCGATCTCGGCCGCTCGTTCGGCGCCACCTTGACGGAGAGCGAAGTCCGGTACCTCATGTCGGCGGAGTGGGCGCTGACCGCCGACGACATCGTGTGGCGGAGATCCAAGCTGGGATTGCGGCTGTCGGCTGCCGAGATCGCCGCCATCGACGACTGGATTGCCGCCAACCGCGCCCCGCTCGAAAGTCCCTTGCGCGAGGCAGGAGGGCGGACATGACCGTTGCGCTCGAACACGTCACGCGATCGATCGATGGCATTCCGGCCATCCGCGACGTCTCGCTGACGCTCGAGCGCGGCACGCTGAGCGTGCTGCTCGGCCCGACGCTTTCCGGCAAGACCTCGATCATGCGGCTGCTGGCCGGCCTCGACAAGCCGACCACCGGCCGCGTGCTGGTCGACGGCAAGGACGTCACCGGGCTCGACGTGCGGCAACGCTCGGTGGCGATGGTCTACCAGCAGTTCATCAATTATCCCTCGCTCTCCGTCTACGAAAACATCGCGTCCCCGCTGCGGGTGCAGCGCCGGCCGCGCGAGGAGATTGAAAAGAAAGTGCGGGAGGCGGCGAGGCTTTTGAAGCTCGAGCCATACCTGACCCGCATGCCGCTGCAATTGTCCGGCGGCCAGCAGCAGCGCACCGCGATCGCGCGCGCGCTGGTCAAGGGCGCCGACCTGGTGCTGCTCGACGAGCCGCTTGCCAACCTCGACTACAAGCTGCGCGAGGAACTGCGCACGGAATTGCCGCGCATCTTCGAGGCGTCGGGCGCGATCTTCGTCTATGCGACCACGGAACCATCCGAGGCGTTGCTGCTTGGCGGCAATGCCGTTTGCATGTGGGAAGGCGAGGTGCTGCAGGCCGGCGAGACCCCAAAGGTCTACCGCCATCCCGACACCATGCGCGTCGCGCAGGTGTTTTCCGATCCGCCGCTCAACGTCGTCGGGATCGAGAAGAGAAATGGCTCGGTGCAATATGCCGGCGGCGTGCGGGCGCCGGCGTCCGGGCTTTACGCCGGCCTCCGCGACGGCCCCTATCGCGTCGGCTTCCGCGCCCATCAGCTCGAGGTCGCCAACGGCATCGCGGGCCGCCATGCCTTCCACGCCACGGTGACGGTGACCGAAATCACCGGCTCGGAAAGCTTCGTGCATCTCAACCGCGAATCCTCGAACTGGGTCGCGGTGCTGCAGGGCGTGCACGAATACCCACCCGGACACGTGCTCGACGCCGTGCTCGATCCCGACAATGTTTTTGTGTTCGACGCGGCCGGCCGGCTGGTCGCAGCCCCCAGCGCCATAGCGTTTTCAAGCGAAGTGCGTAGCGGTTCGCGTGAAGAAAACGCGTCAAAGAAAATAACCTGAGGGAGATGCCGCATGGCCCGCATTGACCTCGTCGATCTCGCGCACTCCTACAGCGGCAATGCCGCGCCGCCGGAGTCCTTTGCGCTGAAGCCTGTGACCATGACCTGGCGGCAGGGCGGGGCCTACGCGCTGCTCGGACCGTCCGGCTGCGGCAAGACCACGCTGCTCAACCTGATCTCCGGCATCGTGACGCCGTCGCGCGGAAAAATCCTGTTCGACGGCAAGGACATCACGCCGCTGTCAACCCAGAAGCGCAATATCGCGCAGGTGTTCCAGTTCCCGGTGATCTACGACACCATGACGGTTGGACAGAATCTCGCCTTCCCCTTGAAAAATCGCAACGTACCGAAAGCCGAGATAGACAAGCGGGTCGCGGAGATCGCGGGCCTGCTCGACCTTGCCCCTTATGTCGATCGCAAGGCGACGCGGCTGACGGCGGACGCCAAGCAGAAGATCTCGCTCGGCCGCGGCCTGGTGCGCGCCGACGTCGCCGCCATCCTGTTCGACGAGCCGCTCACCGTGATCGATCCGGAGCTGAAATGGCAGCTGCGTTCGAAGCTCAAGGCGCTGCATCGCGCGCTCGACCTCACCATGATCTATGTCACCCACGACCAGACCGAGGCGCTGACCTTCGCCGATACNGTNGTGGTGATGCATGACGGCCGCGTGGTGCAGAGCGGCACGCCGGCGGAACTGTTCGACAGACCGGCGCACACTTTTGTCGGTTATTTCATCGGCTCGCCCGGCATGAATATTGTGCCCGCGGAAGTGCGCGGCCGCGAGGCGCGGATCGACGGTCACACCATTGCATTGAACCGCAATTACGACGGCTTGCCGCCGGCTGCGAAAATCGAGATCGGCGTGCGCCCGGAATTCGTCGACGTCGCGCCGCCCGGGTCCGGCCTGCTGTCGGCCCAGATCGAGCGGATCGACGATCTCGGCCGCGTCCGTTTCGCGCGGGTCCGCGTCGGCGACGTGAAATTCGCCGCCCGGGTGCCAGCGGGATTTTCGGTGCCCGACAATACCGCCGGCCTCGTGTTCGACCCGTCGCACGTTCACGTCTACGCCGACAGCCTGCTGGTCGAGGGCAAATAATGGACAAGACCATCAACCAGAAGGCCTGGTTCCTGGTGCTGCCGGTATTTCTGGTAGTGGCGTTCTCGGCCATCCTGCCGTTGATGACGGTGGTGAACTATTCGATGCAGGACACCTTCGGCAACAACCAGTTCTTCTGGAACGGCGTCGGCTGGTTCAAGGAATTGCTCGATCCCTCGACCGATCTCGGCGAGCGGTTCCTGGCCTCGCTGTGGCGCAATTTGTTCTTCTCCGCGGTGATCCTTGCAATCGAGGTGCCGCTCGGCATCGTGGTCGCGTTGTCGATGCCGCGCGACGGCTGGACGGTGGCCGCGTGCCTCGTCATCCTGGCGCTGCCGCTTTTGATTCCCTGGAATGTGGTTGGCACTATCTGGCAGATATTCGGGCGGCCCGACATCGGCCTGCTCGGTTATGTCCTGAACAATCTCGGCATCAACTACAATTACGTCTCCAACGATTTCGACGCCTGGGCCACCATCATCGTGATGGATGTCTGGCACTGGACCAGCCTGGTCGCGCTGTTGTGCTATGCCGGGCTGAAGTCCATCCCCGATGCCTATTATCAGGCGGCCCAAATCGACGGCGCGTCGCGCTGGGCGGTGTTCACCGCGATCCAGCTGCCGAAGATGAATCGGGTGCTCCTGATCGCCGTGCTGCTGCGCTTCATGGACAGCTTCATGATCTACACCGAGCCGTTCGTGGTGACCGGCGGCGGGCCGGGTAATTCGACCACGTTCATTTCCATCGAACTTGTAAAGATCGCGCTCGGGCAATTCGACCTCGGCAAGGCGGCGGCGCTGTCCCTGGTCTACAACCTGATCATCATCATCGTGTGCTGGGTATTCTACACCGTCATGACCAACGCCGGCGCCGAGCGCCCGGCCAAGCAGGGAGTCGCATGATGCATTCGATTCCCGGACGACGGCTGATCCTGTCGCTGTTTCTGGTCTTCCTGCTGCTGCCGATCTACTGGCTGGTCAATATGAGCTTCAAGACCAACAACGAGATCGTTTCGACCATGACGCTGTGGCCGCACCAGCCGACCATCGAACATTACATGCGCATCTTCACCGACGAGAGCTGGTATTCCGGTTACATCCATTCGCTGAAATATGTCGTCATCAATACCGTCATCTCGATTTCAGTCGCGTTGCCCGCGGCCTATGCGTTTTCGCGCTATCGCTTCCTCGGCGACAAGCATCTGTTCTTCTGGCTGCTGTCGAACCGGATGGCGCCGGCCGCGGTTTATGCGCTGCCGTTCTTTAATCTCTATTCGGCGATCAATTTGTTCGATACGCCCTGGGCGGTGGCGCTGGCGCATTGCATCTTCAACGTGCCGTTGGCAGTGTGGATCCTGGAAGGGTTTGTCTCCGGCGTGCCGCGCGAGATCGACGAGACCGCGTTCCTGGACGGCTATTCGTTCCCGCGGTTCTTCATCAAGATCCTGGTGCCGCTGATCGCGAGCGGCATCGGAGTCGCCGCGTTCTTCTGCTTCATGTTCTCCTGGGTCGAATTGCTGCTGGCGCGGACGCTGACGTCGGTTGCCGCCAAGCCGATCTCGGCCGTGATGACCCGCACCGTCTCCGCGGCCGGCATGGACTGGGGATTGTTGGCCGCGGCCGGCGTGCTCACCATCATTCCGGGCGCGCTGGTGATCTGGTTCGTCCGCAATTACATCGCGCGCGGCTTCGCGCTCGGCAGGGTGTGAGGAGGTCATCATGGAAAACATCGCATGGATGGCCTGGACGCTGCCGACCGCGATCTTCTTCGCCATGCTGGCCTGCACGCTCGCGGTCATGACCTGGCTTGCCGTCGCCTATCCGGAAGCCGAGCGGGTCGGAATCCTGCGGATTCCGACCACGCGCGGCGACCGGCTGTTCATCTCGCTGATCCTGACCGCCGTGATCCATCTGTTGTGGATCGGGCTGGTCGGCACCGACACGCTTCTGACGGTCCCGATCGGGGAAGAGGGCGTTGAATTATCGAGCCTGTGGCTCGCCACCGCGATTTCGCTTGTTTCGGCCGTTGCGATCTTCCGCACCGTCTGAGCAAGGCGAAAAAGAGCAGATCCGGGACCAACCCGGGCCTGAGTATGTTTGTCGCTGCAACGGAGGAACCAACATGCGACGCTTAGAGAGAAGCAAGGGGCCCATGATCAGGACCCGCGTTTTGATGATGACAAGCGCTGTCGCGCTGATTGCGGGGTCTGCCGCGATCACTGCCCCTGCGTTTGCGGACGAAGCGGCTGCGAAGAAATGGATCGACAGCGAATTCCAGCCTTCGACGTTGTCCAAAGACGACCAGATGAAGGAAATGCAGTGGTTCATCAAGGCCGCCGCGCCCTTCAAGGGAATGGAGATCAACGCCGTTTCCGAAACGCTGACGGTACACCAGTATGAATCGCAGACCCTTGCCAAGGCCTTCGAGGAAATCACCGGCATCAAGGTCAAGCACGACGTTATCCAGGAAGGCGACGTCGTGGAGAAAATCCAGACCCAGATGCAGTCAGGCAAGAACGTCTATGACGGCTGGATCAACGATAGCGACTTTATCGGAACCCATTTCCGCTACGGTCAGGCGGTCGATTTGACGGACTACATGGCCGGCGAAGGCAAGGACGTCACCGACCCGCAGCTCGACGTCAACGACTTCATCGGCAAGTCGTTCACGACCGCGCCGAACGGGCATCTCTACCAGCTGCCCGACCAGCAGTTCGCGAACCTCTATTGGTTCCGCTACGACTGGTTCTCCAATCCGGAGTACAAGACCAAGTTCAAGGCCAAATACGGCTACGACCTCGGTGTTCCCGTGAACTGGTCGGCCTATGAGGATATCGCCGAGTTCTTCACCAACGACATCAAGGAGATCAACGGCACCCGGGTCTATGGCCACATGGACTACGGCAAGAAGGATCCCTCGCTGGGCTGGCGCTTCACCGACGCGTGGTTGTCGATGGCCGGCAACGGCGACAAGGGCATTCCCAACGGGTTGCCGGTCGACGAATGGGGCATCCGCATGGAAGGCTGCCGTCCGACCGGCTCTTCGGTCGAGCGTGGCGGCGACGTCAACGGCCCGGCGGCGGTCTATTCGATCGTCAAGTACCTCGACTGGATGAAGAAATATGCCCCGCCGCAGGCGCAAGGCATGACCTTCTCCGAATCCGGCCCGGTGCCGTCGCAAGGCAACATCGCCCAGCAGATCTTCTGGTACACCGCCTTCACCGCCGACATGGTCAAGCCCGGCATACCGGTCATGAATGCGGACGGTACGCCGAAGTGGCGCATGGCGCCATCGCCGCACGGCTCGTACTGGAAGGACGGCATGAAGCTCGGCTATCAGGACGTCGGTTCGGCGACGCTGTTGAAGTCGACGCCTGCCGACCGCCGCAAGGCGGCCTGGCTCTATCTGCAGTTCATCGTCTCCAAGACGGTGTCCCTGAAGAAGAGCCATGTCGGTCTCACCTTCATCCGTGAGTCCGATATCTGGGACAAGTCGTTCACCGAGCGCGCGCCGAAACTCGGCGGGCTGATCGAGTTCTACCGCTCGCCGGCGCGCGTGCAGTGGACCCCGACCGGCAATAACGTGCCCGACTATCCGAAGCTGGCGCAATTGTGGTGGCAGAACATCGGCGATGCGTCGTCCGGTGCCAAGACGCCACAGGCGGCGATGGACTCGCTCGCCGCAGCCCAGGATTCGGTGATGGAACGTCTGGAGAAATCCGGCGTCCAGGGCGCCTGCGGACCGAAGCTCAACAAGAAGGAGACGGCCGAGTACTGGTTCAGCAAGTCCGCCAAGGAAGGCAACATCGCGCCCCAGCGCAAGCTGGCGAACGAGAAGCCGAAGGGTGAAACCATCGACTACGACACCCTGATCAAGTCGTGGCCGGCCTCGCCGCCGAAGCGCGCCTCGCTGAACTGAGGCAGTCGCGACGCGAAACAGAAGGCCGGGAGCGATCCCGGCCTTTTTCGTCNTTCCGGGGCGCGCCAACGGGTCCGCGCGAAGCGCGGCCCGATGACAGGCTCCGCGCGAGCCCGGAATCCATAACCACGATCGGGGTTATGGATTCCGGGCCTGCGCCAAGTGGCGCATCCCGGAATGACGATGTTAAAAGCAGTCGGCTCGCCCCGCTTTGGCGGCATGATGACTTAAGGAGCCCGCCCATGCGCATGATCTTCCGTTGCGATCCGGCTTTGTCCGATCACCTGCCGCGGCCGGTTGCGGCGCGCGGCGTGTTGCCCGATTGGCTGCGCGCGATGCCGGCACGAGCGCATTCGGACACCCACGGGCGCGACATCCGCACCGTCAAGCAATGCCCGCCCTTCGTCGACGCCATGGCCCATGGCGTGATGATCCCGCTGCCCTGCGACGTCAAAGTCGACGGCGGTTCGTTTTCATGGGACTGGGATATTCCGGAGCCGGCAACCCCAGGCCATCCGCGCGCGCCGCTGAGCTTTCATGTCCCGGCGCAGTTTCCGGATGCACCGTTTGCTAGGGCAGGGCAGGCTGCGATCAAATTCAACAGTTTTTGGACCATCGAGCTCGAGCCGGGCTGGTCGCTGTTTGCCACCCATCCGGTCAATCGCGACGACCTGCCGTTTCGCCTGATCACGGGCCTGGTGGACGCCGATCGCTTCCACGACGGCGGCATCAATTTTCCGGCGGTGTGGATCAACCCTGAATTTTCCGGCGTCTTGAAAAAGGGCACGCCGGTGGCGCAATGCTTTGCCGTGCCACGCACCGCGCCCGAACTCGTATTCGAGCACTTCGATGATGAGCACAAGACGGCCTATGAAACGACCGTCGCCGAGGTGCTGGCCACGCCCGGCGTCTATCGCAAACGCTTTCGCGCGCGGCGCGGGCGGGCATGATCCCGGCGCTAGCCGCCGAGCGCGCGGCGCAGCGCGGCCTCATCCAGCCACAAGCGGCCGTGCGGCGCCGAGGTCAGCGCCATCGCGATGGTGCCAAAACTTTGCGGACGCAGCCGGTAGGCCGTCGCATAGGCCCGCATGGCGCCGTCGATATCGCCGGCCTCCTGAAGCACGGTGCCGAGATTGAGCGCGGCCTCGGCATGGTCCGGCTTTAGTTCGATCGCCTTGCGGTAGGCGCTCGCGGCGCGCTCATGATCGCGCAAATCCTGGCGGGCGAGACCGAGATCGAACCAGACGGAAGCGGGAGCGTCACCCTTCGCGGCGCGCTCCAGCAAGGAGGCGGCCGCGGCGTGGTCGCCATCCTCCCATGCCAGCCGTCCGAGCCGCGCCATCGCTTCGGCGTGTTGCGGCACGACGTCCAGGATCGCCCGCCAAGCCTCGCGCGCCTGTGGCCGCAGACCCGCCTGGTCGAGCGTTCGCGCCTTCTCGAGAAAGGCTTCCCGCCGCGGCGAGATCGCGATAGCGCGATCGAGATGCGTGAAGGCGGATTCGAGATTCCTGTTGGCGCGGGCGATCCGCGCGGCGAGCAGATGCGCGGCGGCATGGTCGGGCCGTTTGGCAAGGCTGGCCTCGACATGGGTGCTGGCCGGCTGAACCTCGCCTTGAGAAAACAGCACGGCGGCCAGGAGATGGTTGAGCATGGGCTCGCCGGGCTCGCGGCTCAGACCCTGTTCGCAGAGTTTGCGCGCCTCGTCCGGCTTGCCGGCATTGAAGGCTGCAGTAGCGCGGCGGACGATGTCCTCGGCGGAGGGTTTCGGCATGCCGGGCACATTAGAACAAAGGGGCGGGGCTGC
>JGI12635J15846_10000942_pt1 | contig 25424 bp, 24 predicted proteins | sample BlaSpr_A8_OM2_M2_FD_15846 | JGI IMG/M metagenome (IMG submission 15846) | reverse complement strand
GGCGACGAAGTGATCGTGATCGAGCCGATGTACGACTGCTACGTACCCGCAATCGAACTGGCGGGCGGCAAACCGGTATTTGTATCGCTGGAAGCGCCCGAATACGCGCTGCCCTTCGACAAGCTCGCCGCCGCGATCACGCCGAGAACGCGCCTGCTGATCATCAACTCGCCGCACAACCCGACGGGCCGCGTCTGGCGCACCGCCGATATGCAAAAGCTCGACGAGCTCATGCGCGGCACCGACGTGCTGATTCTCTCCGACGAGGTCTACGAACACATGGTCTTCGACGGCGCCCCGCATGAAAGTGTGTGCCGCTATCCGGACCTGGCCGCGCGCAGTTTCGTGGTATCGAGTTTCGGCAAGACCTTTCACGTGACGGGCTGGAAGGTGGGTTACGTCGCCGCGCCCGCCGCGCTGACCGCTGAATTCCGCAAGGTCCACCAGTTCAACGTGTTCACGGTGAACACGCCGATGCAGGTCGGTATCGCGGAATATCTGAAAGACCCCGCGCCGTACCTGGAATTGCCTGCTTTTTATCAGCAAAAGCGCGACTTTTTCCGCGATGGCCTCGCCAACTCACGCTTCAAGCTGCTGCCTTGCGACGGCACGTATTTCCAGTGCGTCGACTATTCGGCCATCAGCGACCTGCCCGAAGCCGACTTCTCGCAATGGCTCACGAGCGAAATCGGCGTTGCCGCAATTCCCGTCTCGGCCTTCTATCACGAGAGCCACGAATCGGGCGTAGTACGCTTTTGCTTCGCGAAAAAGGAAGAGACGCTGCGCACCGCGCTCGAGCGTCTCGCCAGTCTTTAAGGACTAGATCTTCGGCAGCGCTTTTTTCTGTGCTTCCATGAACGCGAGCCGGTCCGCCGTTACTTTCTGCGCGGCCGGCCGCTCGCCTACCAGCTTGTTGTGCGCCTTCCAGTCGATCCCCGCTTCCAGCAGGAAATCTCCTCCATAAATCGCTTTCGTCGTCAGCCCGATCAGCGGCAAATTCACGAATGCACTCACATCGGCGATACTGAAGGTCGTGCCGAGCGCGTACGGTTCAAACTTCGCAATCCGCCTGAATCCCGCAATGCCGTGCCGAAGCCGTTTTTCCGCGCGCACCTTCGTGTAGTCGGTCACGGTGCCGCCGAAAAACGCCTGCTTGTATAGCTCGCGAGCGGCCAGTTCCAGGTGGGTTTCCATGAACACGATCATCTCGCGCTCCTTGGCGGCCGTGAACGGGTCGGCGGAAAAAATGGGCTTCTCCGGATACGCGCTCGCCAGATATTCAACGATCACCTGCGACTCGCACAATGATCCGGCCTCGGTCTCCACGTACGGAACCTTGCCGAGCGGCGAGCGCGCAAGGGTCGCTTCGTCCTGGCCGAAATTCGCGCGCACTTCCTCGAACGGAATGTCGTGTTCGAGCAGCACGAACTTCACCTTGTTCACGTAGTTGGACAGTGGAAAACCATACAGCTTGAGCATCTTGAGTCTCCTGGACATCTTTCGTTTTTAAGCAAAGCAGGCAATCGGCGGCCCTTTGGGGCCACCTCATAAACAGTACGATCGTGCTAATCTAGCAAATAAGGAGTGAGACACGCCATGAGTTTTCGCGACATAGAGATTCGGACGCTGGGCATTGTCGGCAGTGGCGCCATGGGACGCGGCATTGCGCAGATCGCGGCGCTGGGCGGCCTGACCGTCCGTCTGTACGACACCAACCAGCAAGCCATCACGGCCGCGCGCGACTATCTCGCCGATACCCTGAACAAACTCGCCGCAAAAGGCAAGCTGAACGAAGCCGACGCGCACGCCGCGCTGGCGCGCATTCATGCGGCCGGCGCGATCGGCGACCTGGCCGATTGCGATGTGGTGATCGAAGCGATTGTGGAAAAGCTGGACGTCAAGCGGGAGTTGTTCCGCGAGCTGGAGGGCGTGGTCGGCGAGCATTGCATCCTGGCGTCGAACACGTCGTCGTTATCTATTACCGCGATTGCCGCCGGGTGTGCGAAACCGGAGCGCGTGGTTGGCCTGCACTTCTTCAACCCTGTGCCGCTGATGAAAGTGGTCGAAGTGATCGACGGCTTGCGGGGCGATCCCGCCGCCGGCGACGCGCTGATGGCGCTCGGCCGCCAGATGGGCCACACGGCCGTGCGAGCGAAGGACATGCCCGGATTCATCGTGAATCACGCCGGGCGCGGCATGAATACCGAAGGCCTGCGGATCGCGAGCGAAGGCGTGGCGAGTTTCGCCGATATCGACCGGATCATGCGCGAACAAGCCGGCTTCCGGCTCGGACCGTTCGAGTTGCTCGACCTGACAGCGCTCGACGTCTCGCATCCGGTGATGGAGTCGATCTATCACCAGTTCTATGAAGAACCGCGCTTTACGCCATCGCCGATTACGGGCACGCGGCTCGCCGGCGGGTTGATCGGTCGGAAGGTTGGCGAAGGCTTTTATAAGTATGTGGACGGCAAGCAGCAGATCCCCGAGGAAGCGCCAGCGCCTGCAACGCTGCCGCGTCGCGTGTGGGTGAGCCGCTCATCTGCCCATGCGCGTGAGGAAGTGTTCAAGCTGATCGCGAAGATGGAAGCGAATGTCACCATCGATACAGGTGGCACGCCCGCGCCGGATTCGCTGATCATCGTCACGCCGCTCGGTCACGATGCGACCACTGCTTGCGTCGCGGAAAAGCTGGATGCGTCGCGCACGGTGGCTATCGATACGTTGTTCCCGCTCGCCGACGCCGCGCGCCGCACGATCATGACAACGCCCGCCACTACCACCGAATTCCGCGACTCCGCACACGCGTTGTTCGCTTTCGATGGCGTTCCTGTCACCGTGATCCGCGATTCGACCGGTTTTGTCGCGCAGCGGGTCGTCGCGACCATCGTCAACATTGGTTGCGATATCGCGCAGCAACGCATCGCGACACCAGCGGATATCGATCTCGCCGTGACGCTCGGCCTCGGTTATCCGCGCGGTCCGCTCGCCCTCGGCGATGCGCTCGGCGCGAGCACTCTCCTCACCATCCTGCGCAACATGCAGGCTGTGCTCGGCGATCCGCGTTATCGTCCGTCGCCGTGGCTCACGCGCCGTGCGCAACTCGGCCTGTCCCTCACCTTCGATGAGGCCGTAGAATGAGCGCCGAACTGCTGTCCGTCCGGCCCGCCGAAAGCGACACCACGCTTGTGCTCAAGCTATCGAATCCGGGCACGCGCAACGCGTTGCATCCGGATATGTACGCGGCCGGTATCGAAGCGATGAATACGGCTGAACGCGATACATCGGTGCGCGCCATTGTGCTGACCGGCGCCGATAACTTCTTTTGCGCTGGCGGTAATCTGAATCGGCTGCTTGAGAATCGCGCGAAGGATCCCTCGGTGCAGGCAGCGAGTATCGACATGCTCGGCGAGTGGATCGTGGCGCTGCGCTCATCGACGAAACCGGTGATCGCTGCCGTGGAGGGCGCGGCGGCCGGCGCGGGTTTCTCGCTCGCGCTGGCGTGCGATCTGCTGGTCGCCGCCGACGACGCCAAGTTCGTCATGTCCTACGCCCGCGTGGGCCTCACGCCCGATGGCGGCGGCTCGTGGTTCCTCACACGCGCGTTGCCGCGTGCGCTCGCCACCGAAATCCTGCTCGAAGCGAAGCCAATTGGCGCGACGCGGCTGCACGAAGTCGGTGTAGTGAACCGCGTGACGAAGCCAGGCGCGGCGCTCGACGCCGCCATCGCCTGGGCGGATGAACTGGGCCGCATGGCGCCGAAAGCACTCGCTCGGATCAAGACGCTGATCGCTGCCGCCGAGACGCAGCCGCTAGCAGAACATCTAGACGCCGAACGTGATGGTTTCGTCGATGCCCTGCATAACGGCAACGCGCTCGAGGGCATCAACGCGTTCCTCGAAAAACGGCCACCGCTCTACAAATGACCTCCACCACGTCTACGTACGAACTGCCCAAACGCCGCCGCATCTTCCTGATGCGTCACGGTGACGTCACTTACTTCGATGCAAGCGGCCGCGCCATCGATCCGGAAAGCGTGCCGCTGAATGAACGCGGCCGCGACGAAGCGAGCGCCGCGGGACGCGAGTTCAAAGCGCAGCAGATTCGCTTCGATAAGGTCATCGCAAGCGGTTTGCCGCGCACGCTTGAAACGGCGCAACGCGTGCTGGCCGAAACCGGTCAACAGATCGACATCGATGTCTGGCCGCAATGGCAGGAGATTCGCGGCGGCCGGCTGGGTGATCTGCCGCCCAAGGATTTCGAGCGCGCGTTTCTGAGTGTGTTCGATGGCATCGTGCCCGAAACAACGGCGTTTCTTGGCGGCGAAACCATCGGTGAATTGCTCGATCGCGTGCTGCCGCCGCTGCAACGACTGCGCGACGATGGATCGTGGGACACCGTGCTGCTTGTGCTGCACGGCGGCGTCAATCGCGCGTTGTTGTCGCATGCGATCACTGGCGGCGGCCGCACGTTTTTCGGCCATCTTTCGCAGACCACGGGCTGTATCAATGCACTTGATGTCGGCGATAAACCCGGCGACTGGGTGATCCGCGCGCTGAACCATTCGCCGCCCTCGCCGCTTCATGCCACCGTACGAAACACGACAATGGAACTGCTCTACGCGCAATTCGTCCGCTTTAAATCGCTCATGAAGTAACAGTCACTATGCGGCTTGAACGCAGAACGACAGCGTAGTGAACGGCGCGAGTCTGCGGGGTCACTAACGAGCGCTCAACGAACGCAAGACCGGAGGAGACAACGATGGCTTCAAACGATACGCCCACGCCACAGGATTTTTCAGCGTTCGAAGGAACGCGTCCGGTCAACGAGCGGCAACAGTTCGATATCTCAGCGTTATCGGCATGGCTCGAAACCCACGTCGACGGCTTTGCCGGACCGGTCAGCGTCGAGCAATTCGCCGGCGGTCAATCGAATCCCACCTTCAAGCTGATCACGCCCGCATGCAGTTACGTGATGCGGTCGAAGCCGGGGCCGGCGGCGAAGTTGTTGCCATCGGCGCATGCGATCGACCGCGAATATCGCGTGATGGATGCGCTCGCTGGCACCGACGTTCCGGTGGCAAAAATGTTCGCGCTGTGCGAAGACGAAAGCGTCATCGGGCGCGCGTTCTACGTGATGGAGTTCATCGAAGGACGGGTGTTGTGGGATCAGGCGCTGCCGGGCATAACGCCGTCCGAACGCGGTGCGATCTACGATGAAATGAACCGCGTAATCGCAGCGCTTCATTCGGTCGATATCGCGCGAGCCGGTCTCGAAACCTACGGCAAGCCCGGCAACTATTTCGAGCGTCAAATAGGTCGCTGGAGCAAGCAATACGTCGCGTCGGAAACCGAGCCTATCGACGCGATGAACAAGCTGATCGAATGGCTGCCGAAGCACATTCCGCGTAGCGAAGAAGGCGCACCGGCGGAGCGTGTATCGATCGTTCATGGCGACTTCCGGCTCGACAACCTGATCTTCCATCCGAACGAACCACGCGTGCTCGCGGTGCTCGACTGGGAGCTGTCCACGCTAGGCGATCCGCTCGCCGATTTTGCTTACCACTGCATGGCATGGCACGTCGATCCGACGCAATTTCGCGGTATCGGCGGCCTCGACTGGGCGGCGCTCGGCATTCCCGATGAAGACGAATACGTCGCGAAATATCTCGCCCGCACGGGTCTCGCGATCCAGGGCGACTGGAATTTCTACCTCGCCTACAACATGTTTCGCATCGCCGCGATCTTACAGGGAATCATGAAGCGCGTGAGCGAAGGCACGGCTGCGAGCGCACAAGCTATCGACGCAGGAAAGCGCGCGAAACCGATGGCCGAGCTCGCATGGTCGTACGCGCAGAAGGTCGGTGAATAACGATTAGCAACATCTTGCATGGGCCAGAGTAAGCGCTAAAGCGCCAACTCTGGTCGACAAAGGAGACGACATGAATTTCGATTACACGCCGAAAGTGCAGGAACTACGCCAAAAGCTGACCAGCTTCTTCGATGACCACATCTATCCGAACGAGCGCGTTTTCAATAGTGAAGTCGCGGCAAACCGAGCAAACGGCAACGCATGGATTCCGACGGAGCTCATCGAAGCGCTGAAGGAAACAGCCCGCGATGCCGGCCTGTGGAATCTGTTCCTGCCCGCATCCGAACGCGGTGCCGGACTGAGCAATCTGGAATACGCGCCGCTCTGCGAGATCATGGGCCGCGTGCCATGGGCGCCCGAAGTGTTCAACTGCGGTGCGCCGGACACGGGCAATATGGAAACCATCGAACGTTATGGCAGCGATCAGCAAAAGCTGCAATGGCTCGAACCGCTGCTGCAAGGCGAGATCCGCTCAGCGTTCCTGATGACCGAGCCGGATGTGGCTTCGTCGGACGCCACGAACATTCAGTGCAGCATTGTGCGCGACGGCGACAGCTATGTGATCGACGGCCACAAATGGTGGTCGTCAGGCGCCGGCGATCCGCGCTGCAAGGTGTATATCGTGATGGGCAAGACCGATCCGGAAGCGCCGAAACATCAGCAGCAATCGATGATCCTCGTTCCCGCCGATGCAACCGGCATCACCGTGCATCGGCCGCTCTCGGTGTTCGGATACGACGACGCCCCACACGGCCACATGGATATCACGCTAGAAAACGTCCGTGTACCGGTATCGAATATGTTGCTCGGTGAAGGACGCGGTTTTGAAATCGCGCAGGGACGCCTTGGACCAGGCCGTATTCATCACTGCATGCGCCTGATCGGATTGGCTGAACGCGCACTCGAACTGATGTCGAAGCGGACGCTGCAACGCGTCGCTTTCGGCAAACCTATTGCCGCGCACGGCGTGACGCAGGAGCGTATTGCCGAGGCACGCATCATGATCGAACAGGCGCGTCTGCTAACCCTGAAAGCGGCTTACATGATGGACACTGTCGGCAATAAGGGCGCGCGCGGCGAGATCGCGATGATCAAGGTGGTTGCACCGAATATCGCGTGCCAGATCATCGATTGGGCGATTCAGGCGCATGGCGCGGGCGGTGTGTCGGATGATTTTCCGCTGGCTTACGCCTACGCACATGCACGGACATTGAGGCTCGCCGACGGGCCGGATGAAGTGCATCGGAACGCCATCGCCAAGCTGGAGCTTTCACGGTACGCGTGAGTCCGCGTTCAGCGTCTTCTTGCGAACTATGGTCTAATTTTCGGCAGCGTTTTTGAGTGGCGGCTTCTGCTTGCGCAGGGTCGCCATTTTCCCGTGTTCAGCACCAGGAGCGAAGATGATCGATGTCTATAGCTGGGCCACGCCGAACGGCCACAAGATTCATATCATGCTCGAAGAAGTCGGACTCGAGTACAAAGCGATTCCCATCGATATCGGTGCCGGCGATCAGTTCACGCCCGAGTTTCTGGCTATCAGCCCGAATAACAAGATTCCCGCGATTATCGATAGCGATGGACCGGACGGTAAGCCGCTAGCGCTCTTTGAATCCGGCGCTATTCTGTTTTATCTCGCTGAGAAGACGGGGAAGTTTTTGCCTCAGGATCCTGTCGGCCGGTATACGACCATGCAATGGCTGATGTTTCAGATGGGCGGTATCGGACCCATGCTCGGCCAGGCGCATCATTTCCGGATTTATGCGCCTGAGAAGATCGAATACGCGGTTAACCGATATTCGAACGAAGCCAAACGCTTGTATGGCGTGATGGATAAACGATTAGGCGTGACCCGGTTTCTCGCCGGAAATGAATATTCCATCGCCGATATCGCGACGTTTCCGTGGACGCGGTCCTGGAAAAACCAAGGGATCGAGCTAGACGAATTCCCGAACGTCAAGCGATGGTTTGAGACCATTGCCGCGCGGCCGGCTGTTGTGAGAGGCGTTGAAGTGCTAGCGTCGGCTCGCAAAGAACTCACCGGCGACAAACAACGCGAAGTTTTATTCGGCGCGCAGCAGTACGCAAGGCGTTAAATGTGCGAAGGCAGGTTCGTCTTTCGAGGAACCTGCCTGGTTACTGTACACCGGGGTCACAGCCACGCAACCTCAAAAGTAATGCCGGGTGATGAACTCCGCGATGCATACCGGCTTGTCACTCCCTTCTTTCTCAAGCTTGACGCGCCAGATAACCTGCACGCCACCAGCTTCCACGTCCGTCACCGTTCCCACGACGAACCTCGCCCTCAGCTTCGCTCCGACCAGCACCGGCGACATGAAGCGCACCTTGTTCATGCCGTAATTCACACCCATCTTCTGCTGCATCGGCACGCACTGTTCCAGCCACATCGGGATCAGTGCCAGGGTCAGGAATCCATGCGCAATCGGCCCGCCAAACGGCGATTCTTTCTTCGCTCTCTCTACGTCGACGTGGATCCACTGGTGATCATTGGTGGCATCGGCGAATTTGTTTACGCGTGATTGATCGATTTCCAACCACTCGCTCACATATTCGTCGCGGCCCTCCGCGGCTTTGAACTCGGCCGCGCTAGTTAAGGTCATTGCGTCTCTCCCGGATGACGAAGCCCAAATATAGCCGATGAGTCCACGGTCAATACCAGTTCGTCATGCTGGTTATAAGCCTCCCAGCGCGTACCCACGATTCCCCGATCCGGTTTGCTGGCGGACACGCGCTTACTCAATACCCGCACCGTCAATCTCACGGTGTCGCCCACTCGCACTGGTTTGATCCAGCGGATGTTATCGAGTCCTGGTGAACCCATCGATGTGGAATCGGACAGCATGTCGCGCACCAGAATGCCCATCATCGCGGAACACGTGTTCCAGCCACTGGCGATCAACCCACCAAACGGCGATGCCTCGCCACCCGCCTCGCTCAAATGAAAAGGCTGCGGATCATAACGCCCGGCAAATTCGATAATCTCTTCTTTCAGAAACGTATGACCGCCCAATTGCGCCACCGATCCAACTTCGAAATCCTCATAGCTGAACGTCATCCCCGCTCTCCTTTTCAATGCGTCGATTATTTAAACGTCGGTGTCGGCGAATGCAGGCAGCGACGCAAACCGTGCGAGATGATGATCGACATCGCCTAACGTCGTCTCGATGATCGATAAACGCTTGAACCAGTGCGCCGCAGCGACTTCGTTCGTCACGCCCATGCCGCCATGCAGCTGCACCGCCTGCTGACCCACGAACCGCGCAGCCTGACCGACGCGAACCTTGGCCGCTGAAATTGCCCGGCGGCGTTCATCGGTGTCCTCGCTCGTGTATCGCGCGGCTGCCAGATACGTGATCGAGCGCGCCTGCTCGGCATGAATCAGCATCTCGACCATGCGATGCTGCAACGCCTGGAAACGCGCGATGGGCGTGCCGAACTGCTTGCGCTCCTTCGTGTATTCGACCGTCGCGTGATTCAGCGCGTCGAGTACACCGACGGCTTCGGCGCACAGCAAGAACGTAGCGTAGTCGGCAATGCGCTCGAACGTGGCGGCGCCGGCCCTGGCGCCGCCGAGACGAGTGGCGCGCGTACCGGTGAACGTGAGCGTCGCGGCGCGCTGGCCATCGATCGTCCGATACTCCGTGATCTCTACGTTCCCCGCCTCACGCGCAACCGCGAACAACCCGACTTCTCCGTTTAATCGCGCCGGCACAATCCAGTAGTCAGCCTGCGCGCCGTGCAGGACCAGCGACTTCCGGCCGCTCAGCGCAAAGCCATCGCCATTCTCTTTCGCGGTGGTATCGATGGAGAAAAGATCGTAGCGGGCATGCGGTTCGTGAAATGCCACCGCGAGCTTGATCTCGCCGCCGGCCGCGCGTTCGAGCAACGCGTTGGCGTGGTCATCGCCCACTAGCCGCAACGCTTCGATACCCACCGCCGTCGCCCAATACGGCTCCACTACCAGCGCACGTCCAAGTTCCTGCATCACGACCAGCATATCGGCGGGACCGCCATCGAAACCGCCCTGCGCTTCCGGTGCCGGCAATGCCGTCAGGCCCAACTCAGTGAATGCTGTCCAATGTTTTGCATCGACACCTTCCTTCGATGCGACGATCTTCTGCCGTGCGTCGAACGTGTATTCGTTGTCGAGATACCGGCGCAATGCGTCTCTGAACTGTTGCAGCTCATCGGTGAAATTGAAGTCCATGTGCCGCTCCTCACAGTCCCAGAATCATCTGCGCGATGATGTTTTTTTGAATTTCGTTCGAGCCGCCATAAATCGACGTCTTGCGGAAGTTGAAGTAGTACGCGGCAAGCGGCGCGGCATCGTCGTCGCCGGCGAGACTGTGCTCGCGTTCGCCTTCGAGATACGCGGGATCGAACGCGGCAGCTTGCGGGCCGACCGCTTCGACCATGAGTTCAGTCAGCGCCTGCTGGACTTCAGTGCCCTTGATCTTGAGCATCGATGCCTCCGGCCCCGGTCCACGGCCGTTCGCCTCGCTCGCCACCACGCGTTGCACGGTGACTTCAAGCGCCATCATCTCGATCTCCAGCGCCGCGATCTTTGCGGAGAACACCGGATCGTTGAGCAACGAAACGCCGCCCTTCTTCTGATCGGCAGCAAGCCGCTTCAGGAACACCAGTTCACGCTTCGATTGCCCGACGCGCGCAATGCCCGTGCGCTCATGCCCGAGCAGATACTTCGCATAGGTCCAGCCGCGGTTCTCCTCACCGACGAGATTCTCAACCGGCACCTTCACGTCTTCGAGGAACACTTCGTTGACCTCGTGATCTTCATCGAGCGTGATGATCGGACGCACGGTAATGCCGGGCGTTTTCATATCGATGAGAAGAAACGAGATGCCTTCCTGCTTCTTCGCACCGGTGTCGGTGCGCACGAGGCAGAACATCATGTCGGCGAATTGGCCGAGCGTGGTCCAGGTTTTCTGGCCATTGACCACGTAGTGATCGCCCTGGCGTTCGGCGCGTGTTCTCAGCGACGCCAGATCGGAGCCCGAACCCGGTTCGGAATAGCCCTGGCACCACCAGTCAGTGCCGTCGAGAATACGCGGCAGGTAGTAGGCTTTTTGCGCGTCGCTGCCGTATTTCATGATGACGGGTGCGACCATCGATACGCCGAACGGCAACACGCCCGGCGCCCCGATGCGTGCGCATTCTTCGTCCCAGATATGACGCTGCGTTGCGTCCCAGCCGGGACCGCCGTACTCCTTCGGCCACGCGACGACCGACCAGCCGCGCGTGCCGAGCAGCTTGTGCCAGCTCGCGTAGTCGTCGCGGCTTAGACGTTTGTGATCGAGTACCTTGGCGCGCAGAGCTTGCGGCAGGTTGGCGTCGAGCCAGGCGCGGATGTCGGCACGGTATGCGTCGTCGGCGGGGGAATAGTTCAGGTCCATGCGCTGTGTCTCCTGTCATGACCCGGGTCGGCCATGAGGAGACGCGCCTTAGCTGAACGTAATCAGCTTATTGCAGCGGCTCTTTCAGTGCGGCCGGCACCGGTAACGGCATCACGTCGATGCCTTCTTCCATCAATGCGTGCGCATCTTCGGGCGTTGCGACGCCACGAATATTTCGCGCCGGCGCTTCGTCGTAATGCATGCGCCGCGCCTCTTCGGCAAAACGGTCGCCCACGTTCTCCGTGTTCGCGAGAATTTCCCGCATGAATTGCAGCGCGCGTGCCTGAAGCGCGTGATCGGCGTTTTGCGGCGGCTGGGCCGTTTGCTCCGCGTTCGAGCCGGCGGCCACCTTTTCGCTCTGATCCGAACGGCTCGACGACAAATTCAGGCGCGGCGCCGACGGCATGCGGCTCACCTCCGTTGTCGAGCACACCGGGCAAGCCACGAGCTTGCGCGACAACTGGGATTCGAACTCATCGGTCGAAGCAAACCAGCCTTCGAAACGATGGTCGTGTGAGCACTTCAAGTCGAGAACCTTCATGCTGATCGGGGCTTGCCAAAGAGTTTAATCGCAAAAACGCGTTTTGTGAACGACCGTTCGTAAAATTGCTTCTGCGACCGTTTGATGAAATCGGAGGAACATGCGTTCGATTTTAGCCCGGCGCTGGAACGCGTGCCGAACGACGTGTTGTCATGATTGAGCAGACAAATAAAAAGCGGCCTTCGCGGCCGCTTTTTATTTGTGAACGCACCGGTCGTCTCAATCACTCACCGGTTCACCCAACTGCCACTCACCCGACATGATCCTCTCCAGCCAGAAGCTGCCGATGATCGTCTTCACGTCGCTGATGTGGCCGCTCTTGATCCACTCGAAAATCTGCGACCGGTCCGCGATAAGCGTCTCGAGGAACTCGCCTTCGTCGAGCTTGCTCTCGCCCGCCGTCAACCCGCGCGCAAGATACAGGTCGATGAATTCAGTCGAATACGAAATCACTGGATGAATACGCGTCAGGAAAAACCACTCGCGCGCCGTATAACCGGTTTCCTCATGCAGCTCGCGCTTCGCGCACGCGAGTTCGCTCTCGTTCGGATCGAGCTTGCCGGCGGGATATTCGAGCAGGACCTTGCGGATCGGATAGCGATACTGCCGTTCGAGCAGCACGCGGCCATCGTCGAAAAGCGGCAGAATCATCACGGCGCCCGGATGTTCGACGAACTCGCGCGTGGCGTGTTTGCCGTCCGGTAGTTCGACCGTATCGAGCTTGAGCGTGAGGAACTTGCCCTGATGCACCAATTTGCTCTCAACCGTTTTCTCGATCAGGCCTTCGTCGGAATCGGGGAAATCGAGGGCTTGGGTGGAGTCGGTGGAAGAAAAGTCAGCCATCGTGCACCTTGAAGGAAACGCGTTGGACGCGTGAATCAAGCCACGACGGCTGTCGCCGTCAGCGGCGCTTGACGAGATACTGGAACGTAAAGCCGGGGAACGCGAGCACGAGGAACAGGCTGAAGGTGACCGCATAAAACTGCCAGCCCTGCTCGAAGCGGTTCCCCGCGCGCGCCTCAAGCATAAAGCCGAGCGCACCCACAAAAAAATAAAGCACGATCAATTCCGCGATGCGAATCCAGCCGCTTTTCTTCGCCGCCTTGAGCGGGACGACGCAGAAAAGACGCTGATTCACGAACGGAATGTTGGCGCCGACCAGCGCCAACAACACGATAAACCAGCCCGCTGCCGACATTACAACTGGAACGGCAAGGTGTGCGAGATTGCAGCCAGGCAGGCGTTCATCAACGGTCCGGGAACAATGCCGAGCACCAGCACAGCCAGACCGTTAAACGCGAGCAGCGCGCGCTTGAGGTTGTCCGCGACGATCGGCGATGCGTCCGTGGGGGCATCGAAGTACATCAGCTTGACGATACGCAAGTAGTAGAACGCACCGACCAGCGACGACAGCACTGCCAGCACCGCGAGCCAGGTCAGGCCGGCGTTCATGGTGGCCTCGAGCACGGCGAGCTTCGCGTAGAAACCGACCATCGGCGGAATGCCGGCGAGCGAGAACATCATGATCATCATGACGAATGCGAACACCGGGCTACGCTGGTTCAGGCCCTTGAAGTCGTCGAGCGTTTCGGCCTCGAAGTCCTTGCGTGCCAGCAGCATCACTATGCCGAAAGTGCCGAGCGTGGTCAGCAGATAGATGATGCTGTAGAACATCGCCGAGCTATATGCGTTTGCCGCACCGTCAGCCTTGCCGTCGACGACGCCCGCCAGCATGCCGAGCAGCACGAAGCCCATGTTCGAGATAGCCGAGTACGCCAGCATCCGTTTGATGTTCTTCTGCACGATACCGGTGACGTTACCCACGATCAGCGACAACGCGGCCAGGATCACCAGCATCTCTTGCCAGTCGACTGCCAGCGGCAACAGCGCCATCACCAGGAAACGCAGGCCCCATGCAAACGCCGCGGCCTTCGGGCCGCCGCCGGTCAGCAAGGTCATGGCGGTCGGTGCGCCTTGATACACGTCAGGCACCCACATGTGGAAAGGCACCGCGCCCATCTTGAACGCCACGCCCGCCACCACGAAGATCACGCCGAACAGCAGCACTGCGTCGTTGATGCGGCCGGTTGCGATCGCCTTCGCGACTTCATTCAGTTCCAGCGAACCGGTCGCGCCGTACAGCATCGAGATGCCGTAGAGCAGGAAACCCGAAGCGAGTGCGCCGAGCACGTAATACTTCATCGCGGACTCGTTGGCTTGCGGCGAGTCCTTGCGCAATGCGATCACCGCGTACAGCGACAGCGACATCAGTTCCAGGCCGAGATACAACGTCAGGAAGTTGTTGCCCGAAATCATCACGCACTGCCCGAGCAGCGAGAACAAACCCAGCAGGAAGAAGTCACCGCGGAACAGGTCGCGATCTTCAAGATACTTGCGCGAATAGATGATCGATACCGCGAAGCCGAGCGTCACGACCGCTTTCATGGCGCTCGCAAACGGGTCGACCACGTACATGCGCGTGAAGTAGTAATGCGGCGTGGGATCGAGCGCCTGGAAGGCGAACCACACACCGACCACAATGGCCGATACAACCGAAATCAGATAGGTCGAGTGACGGCTCTTCACGCCGAAGATGGTGTCGTTCAACCAGGCCACGACGATCATCAACGTCAACAGTCCGTCGGGTAACAGGGCACTCATGGGGGCGTTTTGCATGATCTTTTATTTCCTCCGCACGCGTTACTGGGCCAGCGGCAGTTTGGACTGCGCGACGTGGGAGAGGAGATTTTCTACGGATGCGTGCATCACGTTGGTGAACGGCTTCGGATACAGGCCCAGGTACAACGTAAATACGGCAAGTACGGCGAGCATGAAGAACTCGCGCTTGTTGATGTCTTTCAGCTTCGCCACGTGTTCGTTCGCTACCGCGCCGAAGTGCACGCGCTTGTACATCCACAGCGTGTACGCCGCGCCGAGAATCAGCGTGAACGCCGCGAGGAAACCGATCCAGAAGTTGAACTTCACGGCAGCCAGAATCACCATGAATTCACCGACGAAACCCGAGGTACCCGGCAAGCCGCAGTTGGCCATGGCGAACAACATGGCGAATGCGGCGAACTTCGGCATGACGTTGACCACACCGCCGTAGTCCGCGATCCGGCGCGAGTGCATGCGGTCATACAGCACGCCAATGCAAAGGAACATCGCGCCCGAGACAAAGCCGTGCGAGATCATCTGGATGATCGCGCCTTCCATGCCGAGCTGGCTGAAGATGAAGAAACCGAGCGTGACGAAGCCCATGTGCGCAATCGACGAATACGCCACCAGCTTCTTCATGTCTTCCTGCACCAGCGCAACGAAACCAATGTAGATCACTGCGATCAAGGACAGCGTGATCACCACCGGTGCCAGGAAGTGACTGGCGTCCGGTGCGATAGGCAGCGAAAAGCGGATGAAACCGTACGCGCCGAGCTTCAGCATGATCGCGGCCAGCACGACCGAGCCGCCCGTCGGGGCTTCCACGTGAGCGTCAGGCAACCACGTGTGGACCGGCCACATCGGCACCTTCACGGCGAAGGCCAGGAAGAACGCGATGAACAGCAGGATCTGCGGCGTGAAGCCGATCTTCGCTGCCTGCCACGCGGCGATATCGAACGTGTGCGTCTGCGTGTACAGATACAGCAACGCAATCAGCATCAGCAGCGAGCCCATCAGCGTGTACAGGAAGAACTTGAACGCGGCATACACGCGATTCGCCCCACCCCACACACCGATGATGATGTACATCGGGATCAGCGTCGCTTCGAAGAAGACGTAGAACAACATGCCGTCGGCGGTCGAGAACACGCCGATCATGAGGCCCGACAAGATCAGGAACGCGGCCAGGTATTGCGCCACGCGCACCGTGATGACTTCCCACGCGCTGATGATCGTGACCACCGTGATCAACGCGGTCAAGACAACGAACCACATCGACAGGCCGTCGACACCGAGGTGATACGAGATGTTGAAGCGTTCGATCCAGACCGACTTCTCTTCGAATTGCAGCGCAGCCGAGGAGTTGTCGAAGCCTGTAATCAGGGGAATGGTGACAATCAGCCCAAGAATCGAGCCGATCAATGCAAGCCAGCGCGAAGGCCCCGGATTGCGGTCATTACCTACCGCCAGTACAAGGATGCCGACAATGATCGGCAACCAGATCGCCAAACTTAGAATGGGTAAAGAGTGCATAGATAGGTGTCCCCGCCTTATTTGCCGCCGAGCGTTACAAACAGGGTCAAGAGCCCCAACATGCCAATGATCATGGCGAACGCGTAGTGATAGATGTAACCGGATTGAAGGAAGCGAATCACCCCGGCAAACCAGCCGACGAACTTCGCGAGACCGTTGACGATACCGTCGATAACAGCAACATCGCCCTCTTTCCAGAGTCCGCGGCCAATGGCGACCGCACCCTTCGCAAATACGACATCGTTGATCTTGTCGAGGTAGTACTTGTTGTCCAGCAAGTTATAGATCGGCAGGAAACGTTGCTTGATCACGCCCGGCAGATCCGTACGCTTCCAGTACAGGAACCACGACACGACCACGCCCGCGAGCGCCAGCCAGACCGGCAAGCCTGAGACCGAATGCAGGCCCATCGCAAACCAGCCGTGGAATTCCTCGGCCATGTCGTGCAGCGCCGGATGGTTGTCGCCGACGGCGATTACCTTGTCGAACACCACACCGTGCGCAAAGAAGTCGCCGAACAGCATCGGGCCGATCGCAATCGCGCCGATGATCACCGACGGAATGGCCAGCAAGATCAGCGGAACGGTGATGACCCACGGCGTTTCGTGCGGAACGTGCGCGTGGCCGTGGTCGTGATCGTCATGGCCGTGTGCATCGTGACTATCGTGACCATGTGAATCGTGTGCATGCGCGGCGGCTTCGATAGCCATCGGGCTCTCCGGATGCTTCGGACCACGGAAGCGCTCCTTGCCGTGGAACACCATGAAGTACATGCGGAACGAGTACAACGCCGTGACGAACACGCTCGCCACTACCGCGAAGTACGCGAAACCAGAGCCTGCGATGTGCGACGCCTTCACGGCATCGATGATGGAATCCTTCGAGTAGAAACCCGAGAAGAACGGCGTGCCGATCAGCGCAAGCGAACCGATGAGCGAGGTGATCCACGTGATCGGCATGTACTTACGCAGGCCACCCATGTTGCGCATGTCCTGGTCATGGTGCATGCCAATGATCACGGAACCCGCGCCGAGGAACAGGAGCGCTTTGAAGAATGCGTGCGTGGCCAGGTGGAACACTGCCACCGGGTAAGCGGAGACGCCGAGCGCCACCGTCATGTAGCCAAGCTGCGAAAGCGTGGAGTAAGCCACCACACGCTTGATGTCGTTTTGCACGACACCCAGGAAACCCATGAACAGCGTCGTGATCGCGCCGATCACCGTCACGAACGACAACGCGGTATCCGACAGTTCGAACAGCGGCGACATGCGCGTCACCATGAAGATACCGGCCGTCACCATGGTTGCCGCGTGGATCAGCGCCGAGATAGGCGTCGGGCCTTCCATGGAGTCCGGCAGCCACACGTGCAGCGGGAATTGCGCCGACTTACCCATCGCGCCGATGAACAGGCAGATACAGGCTACAGTCAGCAAACCCCAATCCGTACCCGGGAACGTCATGGCCGCCAGCTCGGTGCGGTGCGCGAACACATCGCCGTAGTTCAGCGAACCAGCAAACGCCAGCAACAAGCCGATGCCAAGCAGGAACCCGAAGTCGCCCACGCGGTTCGCGATGAACGCCTTCAGGTTTGCGTAGATGGCCGTCGGACGCGTGAAGTAGAAGCCGATCAGCAGGTACGACACGAGACCCACTGCTTCCCAGCCGAAGAACAGCTGCAGGAAGTTGTTGCTCATCACGAGCATCAGCATGGAGAACGTGAACAGCGAGATGTACGAGAAGAAACGCTCGTAGCCCACTTTCTCGTCGGCCATGTAGCCGATCGTGTAGATGTGCACCATCAGCGAGACGAAGGTGACGATCACCATCATCATCGCAGTGAGCGAGTCGACCAGGAAGCCGATCTCCATCTTCAGCGGCCCGACCGTCATCCATTCATAGATGGTCGCGTTGAAGCTCGCGCCCTGCATCACGTCCAGAAGGACGATGCAGGAAAGTACGAACGAGATCATCACGCTGAGGATCGTGATGCGGTGCGAGGCCTTGCGCCCGATCTTCCAGCCGAACAGGCCGGCGATCAGCGAACCGGCAAGCGGCGCCAGCGCAATCGTAAGCAGCAGGTTTTCATTGAGTGTCATGGACATAGCCGTCTTGCCTGAAATTAACCTTTGAGCTGATCGAGGTCTTCGACGTTGATCGTGTCGAGACTGCGGAACAATGTGACCAGGATCGCGAGGCCGATTGCCGATTCGGCTGCTGCTACCGTGAGCACAAAGAACACAAAGATCTGGCCGTGGATGTCGCCGAGATAATGCGAAAACGCGACGAAGTTCGTGTTCACCGCCAACAGCATCAGTTCGATTGCCATCAGGATGATGATCACGTTACGTCGATTCAGAAAGATTCCGACGATGCTGATCGCGAACAGGATCGCGCCAAGCACAAGGTAATGGGCAAGACTCAACATGATTATTTATCTCCTCAGCCTTTGTTATCGACCGTGCCGGCGCCGGCATTGTCGGTCACGGGCGGATTGGCCGTGGCGTCCGGCGCTTCTTTTTCGGACTTCATCTTGACGATCCGCACGCGATCTTGCGCACGCACTTTGACCTGGTCGCTCACGCGCTGGCGCTTGTTGTCCTTCTTCTCGCGAATGGTCAGCGAGATCGCCGCGATGATCGCGACCAGCAGGATCAGGCCCGCGATTTCAAACGCGAAGATGTAGTCGGTGTAGATGACCTTGCCGATCAGCTGCGAGTTCGACATCACCGCGTTCGGGGCCACTCCGGCGCCCACGCCGTTGATCAGCATGGCGTCACGCACCGGCGTAACCGTCGCGCCGTAGCCGTGCCACAAAATCAGCGCCGTTTCGATGATGATGATCGCGCCCACGATACTGGCTGTGGGCACGAACTTCTTGAAGTCGCCGTGCAGCACGTCGAGGTTGATGTCCAGCATCATCACCACGAACAGGAACAGCACCATCACCGCGCCGACATAGACGAGAACCAGCAGAATGGCGAGGAATTCGGCTTCAAGCAGCATCCAGATCGCGGCCGCGTTAAAGAACGCGAGCACGAGAAACAGCGCGGATGCCACCGGATTGCGCGAAGTGATCACCTTCAGCGCCGACACAACCAGCAGCAGCGCGAAGATGTAAAACAGTACGGTCGTGAATTCCATGATTACCGGTTCATCGTTAGGCTTTGTGTTTTGACACAAGCGCGCCGTGTTGCGTTGTTTGAAGAACGCAACCTACTACCTTGGCGCGCGGGCCGGAACAGCAGGTCAATTCAAATGCAGGAACAGCAAGGGGCACCGCCATGTGCTGCGCCCCGCTCCGCTTTACCGATAAGGCGCATCAGCCGCCTTGGCCGCAGCAATCTCCGTTTCATAACGGTCGCCCACTGCCAGCAGCATGTCTTTCGTGAAGTACAGGTCGCCGCGCTTCTCGCCGTGATACTCAAGAATGTGTGTTTCGACGATCGAATCGACCGGGCAGCTTTCTTCGCAGAAACCGCAGAAGATGCACTTGGTCAGGTCGATGTCGTAACGCGTGGTGCGGCGCGTATTGTCGGCGCGCGTTTCCGATTCGATCGTGATCGCAAGCGCCGGGCACACGGCCTCGCACAGCTTGCACGCGATGCAGCGCTCTTCACCGTTTTCATATCGGCGCAATGCATGCAGGCCACGGAAACGCGGGGAAATCGGCGTCTTCTCTTCCGGGAACTGAACGGTGATCTTGCGCTGGAACAGATAGCCGCCCGTCAGCGCCAGACCTTTCAATAACTCGGTCAGGAAAAACGTTTTGAAAAAATTCTGTAGTGCGTTCATGGTTATTTCATCCGCCCATTATTTCCAGATGTTCAGCGGCGACATGATCCAGAACCCGACCACGACCACCCACACCACCGACACCGGCAGAAAGATTTTCCAGCCGAGACGCATGATCTGGTCGTAGCGATAACGCGGGAACGTCGCACGGGCCCAGATGAACACCGACAGCAGGAAGAAGATCTTCAGCACGAACCAGAAAATGCCCGGGATGAAGGACAGGAAACCGAACGGTGCGCTCCAGCCACCGAGGAACAGCGTGGTTGCGATCGCCGAGATCACGATCATGTTGATGTATTCGGACAGGAAGAACAGCGCGAACGCCATGCCCGAGTAATCGATCATGTGGCCCGCGACAATTTCCGACTCCCCTTCCACCACGTCGAACGGGTGACGGTTCGTTTCCGCAATGCCCGAGACGAAGTACACGACGAACATGGGCAGCAGCGGCAGCCAGTTCCACGAGAGGAAGTTGATACCCCAGCTCGCGAAGATGCCCTGTTCCTGCGACACCACGATGGCCGACATATTCAGGCTGCCCGTCACCATCAGCACGACGACGAGCGCGAAACCCATCGAAATCTCGTACGACACCATCTGGGCTGCCGCGCGCATGGCGCCAAGGAACGCGTACTTCGAGTTCGATGCCCAGCCGGCCAGAATCACGCCATATACGCCGACGGACGAAATCGCCATCACGTAGAGCAAGCCGGCGTTGACATCGCCGAGCACCGCTTTCGCCTGGAACGGAATCACCGCCCACACCGCAAAGGCCGGCACCACGGTCATGACCGGCGCGATCAGGTAGATCCAGCGGCTCGCTTGCGTCGGCTGAATCACTTCTTTCAGCAGCAGCTTCAGCACGTCGGCGATCGGCTGCAACAGACCCATCGGACCCACGCGATTCGGGCCGAGCCGCACGTGCATCCAGCCGATGAGCTTGCGTTCCCACAGAATCAGGTACGCCACGCACAGCAGGATCACCACCGAGACCACGAGAATGCGGACTANCGCCCACACCGTCGGCCAGGCGACGCCGAGAATCTGCGTCCCGCCTGCGTTGATCGTATCGAACAAGCCCATTTACGCCTTCTCCACTACCAGTTCACCGAACAGAGCCCCGAGCGCTGCACCGGCCGACGTTCCCGCCGATACACGCACCACGCTTTCCGCCAGGTTCGCGTCGCGAACTGCCGGCAGGACCACCGCGAGATCACCTTGAGCGACACGCACTGCGTCGCCGTTTTTCAGACCGAGTTTCTCGAACAGCGACGTCGGCAGCGCAACCACGTTCGCGTCGCGCGCAGCGGCCGTCAGATGCAGCGATTCCGCGCGGCGCGAGAGCGCGTCGGCGTGGTAGATCGGCGTGTCGGCGAGACGTTCGTAACTGCCTTCGTTGGCAGCCGCTTTCGAAACAGCCTTGATCGCCACGTCCGTCTTGTTCGACAGGCGTGCCGTCAGATCGCCCGTACCCAATGCGGCGTTGCGGACTTCTTCGGCGGTATCGAATTCGAAACCCTTCAGGCCGAGCAAGCTGCCCAGCACGCGCAGTACTTTCCAGCCCGGACGCGCTTCGCCCAGCGGACGCACCACGCCGTTGAACGTCTGTGCCGTACCTTCGGCATTGACGAACGTGCCGGACGTTTCCGTGAACGGAGCGATTGGCAGCAGCACGTCGGCGTAGTCGGCGCCATGCTTGAATGCCGACAAAGCGACGACCATTTCTGCCTGCTTCAATGCGGCCAGCGCTTGAGCGGGGTTGGCGGTATCGAATTCGGGTTCGACATTGAACAGCACGTAGCCCTTGCGCGGCTGCTCGAACACTTCACGTGCATTCAGGCCGCCTTCGCCCGGCAGTGCATCGACGAGATGGGCGCCAACCGTGTTGGCTGCTTCCGTCAGATAACCCAGCGTTGCGCCCGTGTTGTCTGCAATCCATTGGCACACGGCCTGGATCTGCGCAAACTGCGGGTGCTGAACCACGCTGTTGCCGAGCAACACCACACGCTTGTCACCGGCCGACAACGAAGCTGCAATGTCCTTCGCAGCCGCCGACGCTTCATGTCCAGCGAACGCTTCCGGCACTGCGACGCCACGTGCTTCGGCCACCGCTGCGGCCAGACTGCCGAGGCGGTCGAGCCATTCTGAGGGAGGCGCCACCACGCGATGCGCAGCCGGAATCAGCGAGTTATCGTTCGTAGCATTCAGGAACGTGAGCTTGGCGCCACCCTTCGCGGCTTGCCGCAAGCGTGCAGCGAACAGCGGATGATCGCGACGCAGGAACGAACCGACCACAAACGCCGTATCGACGTTCGTCAGGTCCGCGATCTTCATGCCGAGCCACGGCGCGCTGTCGGAAACCGGCGCCGAAAAATCGCTCTGACGCAGACGGAAATCGACGTTCGGCGTACCCACGCCTTCAGCAAACTGCTTCAGCAGATACAACTCTTCAACGGTGCTATGCGGCGTAGCCAAGGCAGCGATCTGATTCGCGCCGTGATCGCCCTTGATACCGTTGATACCCTTTGCCACATATTCCAGCGCCGTTTGCCAGTCGGTCTCGATCCACTTGCCGCCCTGCTTCAACATCGGCTGCGTGAGACGTTCGTCGCTGTTCAGCGCTTCATACGAGAAGCGATCCTTGTCCGAGATCCAGCATTCGTTGATGGCTTCGTTTTCCATTGGCAGAACGCGCATCACGCGGTTGTTCTTCACTTGCACGACCAGATTCGCGCCGACGGAATCGTGCGGGCTGATCGACTTGCGGCGCGACAACTCCCACGTACGGGCGCTGTAGCGGAACGGTTTGCTCGTCAACGCGCCGACCGGGCACAGGTCGATCATGTTGCCCGACAGTTCCGAGTCCACCGTCTTGCCGACGAACGACGTGATTTCCGAATGCTCGCCACGACCGAGCATGCCGAGTTCCATCACACCGGCCACTTCCTGGCCGAAACGGACACAACGCGTGCAGTGGATGCAGCGCGTCATCTCTTCCATCGAGATCAGCGGCCCGACGTTCTTGTGGAACACCACGCGCTTTTCTTCGTTGTAGCGCGACTGCGACTTGCCGTAACCCACGGCCAAGTCTTGCAACTGACATTCGCCGCCCTGATCGCAGATCGGGCAATCGAGCGGGTGATTGATCAGCAGGAATTCCATCACGGACTGCTGCGCCTTCACAGCCTTGTCCGATTTCGTACGCACGATCATGCCCGCCGACACCGGCGTGGCACAGGCGGGAACCGCCTTCGGCATTTTCTCGACTTCGACCAGGCACATCCGGCAGTTCGCCGCGATCGACAGCTTCTTGTGATAGCAAAAGTGAGGAATGTATGTATCGACCTTATGCGCAGCCTGGATCACCATGCTGCCTTCAGGCACTTCTACACTTTTGCCGTCGATTTCTAGTTCAACCATGATGGGGAATGGTCCTTGGCCTGATCACTGATCACGCGGTAAGCGCTTCGGACGCCGGCGCATGATGCGCGTGTCCGTCGACGAGACAATGTTTATGCTCGACGTGATATTCAAATTCGTCCCAGAAGTGCTTCAGCATGCCGCGCACCGGCATGGCCGCCGCGTCGCCGAGGGCACAGATGGTGCGGCCCATGATGTTTTCGGCGACCGAGTTCAGCAGATCCAGGTCTTCCTTGCGCCCGAGTCCGTGTTCGATCCGATGGACAACCCGATACAACCAGCCCGTGCCTTCACGGCAAGGCGTGCATTGACCGCACGACTCTTCGTAGTAGAAATAGGACAAGCGCAGCAGCGAGCGCACCATGCAACGCGTTTCGTTCATCACGATAACGGCGCCCGAACCCAGCATGGACCCGGCTTTCGCGATCGAGTCGTAGTCCATGTCGGTCTTCAACATGATGTCGCCCGGAATCACCGGTGCCGACGATCCACCNGGGATCACCGCNTTNACCGACTTGCCGCGCACNCCNCCGGCCAACTCNAGCAAGGTCTCGAACGACGTACCGAGCGGCACTTCGAAGTTGCCCGGAAAATTGACGTCGCCNGCAACCGAGAANATNTTCGTGCCGCCGTTGTTCGGCTTGCCGATCTCGAGATATTTCTGCGGGCCGATAGCCAGCAGGAACGGCACGGCTGCGAACGTTTCAGTGTTGTTGATCGTGGTCGGCTTGCCGTACACGCCGAAGCTCGCCGGGAACGGCGGCTTGAAACGCGGCTGGCCTTTCTTGCCTTCCAGCGACTCGAGCAGTGCAGTTTCTTCGCCGCAGATATACGCGCCGTAACCGTGGTGCGCATGCAATTCGAACGAGAAGCCCGAACCGAGAATATTCGCACCGAGATAACCGGCCGCACGCGCTTCTTCAAGCGCCTTTTCGAAGATCCGATAGACCTCGAAAATCTCGCCGTGAATGTAGTTGTAGCCGACCGTGATGCCCATGGCATACGCGCCAATGGCCATGCCTTCGATCAGCGCATGCGGATTCCAGCGCAGGATGTCGCGGTCCTTGAACGTACCCGGCTCGCCCTCGTCGGAATTGCAGACGAGGTACTTCTGCCCCGGAAACTGACGCGGCATGAAGCTCCACTTGAGGCCGGTCGGGAAACCCGCACCGCCGCGGCCGCGCAGGCCCGACGCCTTGACGTCGGCAATGACCTGCTCTTGCGGGATCTTTTCTTCGAGGATGCGGCGCAGCTGGGCGTAACCGCCACGCGCCACATAATCTTCGAGGTGCCAGTTTTCGCCGTTGAGACCGGCGAGAATCAGGGGCTGGATGTGGCGATCGTGAAGAGACGTCATTTCGATAGTTCCTCGAGGAGCGTGTCGATCCGCTCGCGACTCATGAAACTGCACATACGATGATTGTTCACGAGCAACACGGGTGCATCGCCGCACGCGCCGAAACATTCGCCTTCTTTCAAGGTGAACTTGCCGTCGGCGGTGGTTTCGCCAAAGTCGATGCCGAGCTTTTGCTTCAGGTATTCAGCAGCGCTTTCCGAACCGCCGTCGGGCCCAAGCTGGCACGGCAGGTTCGTACAGAGCGTGATCTTGTGTTTGCCGACCGGTGCGGTCTCGTACATGGTGTAAAACGTCGCCACTTCCTGCACGGCCACGGCGGGCATGCTCAGGTAGTCAGCCACGAACTGCATCAGTTCCGGCGACAGCCAACCGTGCTCTTCCTGAGCGACGGTCAACGCCGACATCACGGCGGACTGTTTCTGGTCCACGGGATATTTCGCGATCGCGCGATCGATTTCTTTCAGGCCTTCAGCTGAGATCATTTCAGACACGACTCTTTCAGTTCCTACCGAACGAAAACCCGCCGCGCCCTTCTTTTGCGGCAGACCTGGCGTCCTGCTGTTGTTGTTTCGCCGGCATGCTCAGCGCTGTGGCGCGTGCAAGCCGACGTTGTGCCGCGACCGCATCTCAGCGATCGATCTCACCGAACACAATGTCCTGCGTGCCGATGATCGTCACCGCGTCCGCAATCATGTGACCGCGAGCCATTTCGTCGAGCGAAGCAAGATGCGCATAACCCGGCGCACGAATCTTCAAGCGGTACGGCTTGTTCGCGCCATCCGAAATAAGATAGATACCGAACTCGCCCTTCGGATGCTCGACC
>JGI12635J15846_10000938_pt1 | contig 25529 bp, 19 predicted proteins | sample BlaSpr_A8_OM2_M2_FD_15846 | JGI IMG/M metagenome (IMG submission 15846) | reverse complement strand
TGCAGTTATAAACCCTGCGAGCGAGGAACCCATTGCGACGATCTCTCTGGGCAGTGCTGCTGACATTGACAAAGCGGTGGCCGCCGCGAGCCGAGCCTTTGCATCGTATTCCGAGAAAACTCTCGACCAGCGCCTGGCATTCCTGCAACGGATTATTGAGGTGTATCAGTCGAAGATGGACGAGATGGCCGAGACCATTTCGCTGGAGATGGGGGCGCCCATACGGTTAGCAAGAGCAGCGCAAGCACCGGCAGGGATGGCGCATTTGACGGAGATCGTGAAAGTTTTGAAATGCTTCCATTTCGAAGAGCTTAAGGGCTCAACGCTCATGCGAAAAGAGCCGATCGGAGTGTGCGGACTCATCACACCGTGGAACTGGCCCATGAATCAGATTGTGTGCAAGGTGGGTCCCGCACTCGCAGCTGGGTGCACCATGGTCCTCAAGCCGAGTGAAATTGCGCCTCTTTCCGCTTATCTATTCGCGCAGATTCTGGACGAGGCGGGCCTCCCTCCTGGTGTTTTCAATCTGGTCAACGGCGACGGACCTGTTCTGGGCTCCGCGATTTGTTCACATCCTGACGTGGCCATGGTCTCGTTCACAGGTTCCACGCGAGCCGGCGTCGCGGTGGCCTCGACCGCGGCTCTCACAGTGAAGCGAGTCACACAGGAACTCGGTGGAAAGTCAGCGAACATCATCCTGGAGGACGCCAATCTCGAGAATGCAGTCAGTGAGGGTGTGCAGATGTGCTTTCGCAACACCGGCCAGTCCTGCAATGCACCTACTCGCATGCTCGTCCCTAAGTCCAAGCTGGCCGAAGCGGCCTCGATAGCGAAGCGGGCGGCCGAATCGACCAAAGTCGGTGACCCCGTTGCAATGGGCACCGACATCGGTCCCCTGGCAAGCAAGGCCCAGTTCGACAAAGTACGACGCTTAATTGACAAGGGCATTGAGGAAGGCGCGCAGCTGGTTACGGGAGGCCCCGGTCGCCCCGAGGGTATCACCAAGGGCTACTTCGTAAAGCCGACTGTGTTCGTGAACGTTTCCAATGACATGACCATCGCACGGGAAGAAATCTTCGGGCCGGTACTCTGCATCATCGCTTACGAAGACGAAGACGACGCCGTCCGAATGGCCAACGACACGCCGTATGGGCTGTCAGGCTACGTGACATCGGGAGATATCGAACGCGCCCGGCGGGTTGCGAAACGGATTCGGTCAGGCAACGTCCACGTCAACGGCGCGAGGCTCGACTTCGGTGGTTGCTTTGGAGGTTATAAACAGTCAGGCAACGGCCGGGAATGGGGTGAAGCCGGGCTTGAAGAATTTCTCGAGCTAAAATCAATCTTTGGGTACGCAGCATTGGGGAACTGAGATTCCGGGACCACGTCGTCGATCATCTTTAGCCCAGTGGCTTCCAATCCCAGTGGCGGAGCTGCCATTCGCTGCCTTCCCCAACTAAAGCTCCCGTGTACCGCGGGTCTGGGCAGAGGGAGCGCAGGATCCAGCGGGAACTATCCTCGCTCTGCAAGCGCGCGGGGTGTCCTGGAGTGAGTGAAACGTGGAAACTATCAAGAGGGATATGCAATCCTTCTCCTCTCGCTTTGACGTAAGCCTCCTTACGTGTCCAGCAAAGAAAAAATCCTTCGGCTCTCAAGGACGAAGGCAATGCCCGCAATTCCATAATCTCCCGCGGTGAAAAGTAACGCTCGGCGATTTCCTCTCCCCCAAAATCAGGCCGAATCAACTCTACGTCAACCCCCAACTGGCGCTCTATGGCGAAGGAAAACAATGCCAAGCCGTGTGAATGCGAAACATTGAACTGCACCGACCCCTCAAGCGGCTCTCTGCGCAGGGCCGGTTTGCCTAGCGGGCTGTAACAGAATTCGAGTTGCGCTGGGGATCGATTTAGGTATCTCCCCAGGAGCTCGCGCAGAACCCCCCTTGCGGCAATAAAACTATTTCGATCTCGTTGAAAATGGAAACGGCTCGCCCGGTCCTTTTCATCGGCTGCCAGGGTTGCTTCGAATTGACGGAGCACGGACTCTTCGCAATCGAGATAGGCGCGCCAGACGTGAATCTCGGATGCTCCAAGCACGGGATGTTCCGTGTTCAGAGCCCAAGAGTTGGAGCCGGACATAAGCGTCATTCTAGTGCATTCTGTAATTCCCGTGAATCTCCTAGCGTAGGCTAGGGTGGCCCGCTGAGGTGACATCACAGTTCGAGCCAAGCTAACATGTGTGGGACTTGTCCGTAATTACAACATCAAAATCTGCGCACGCAGCGGTGTTATATTCAAGAGGCGGGAATTGGCGCCCGGAGGAGCCCAGGATTTGAGATAGGGCACGGGCGGGAGTCTATGAGAAAAGCGTTTCCGCAAACGGCTAGGGGAAGCCGGGATCCGGGCATCGAACTTTGTATATAACATGTTTTGTTTCATGGATTTACGTAAAGTTTGGAATGGTCCACGGATTGCCTGAATAGAACTGAGATAATGTCGTTTGAGAGTCAATTAGGGGTGCCCCGATTGCGCGCGAACAGAGTAGCAATGAAATCGCGGGACCGTCAGGACTTGATGTGAGGACCGCCACAACAGAAGGCACATCTGAACCGGTGTCTAATGCAGTAACAGCCCCGATTACTGTGGCGGAGGATGACACCTCCACACAGCTCAGGCGGATTTGGCAAGAACTCCTCGGTATCGAGTCCATCGGACTCGACCAGAATTACTTCGATCTGGGTGGAGACTCGCCCATGGCTGTTCACCTGTTCGCCCAAATCGAAAAGATATTCAAAGTCAAACTACCGTTGGCTATCCTATTCGAGGCTCCCACAATTGAAGAACTTGTTCGGATTGTTCGCCGCAAGGCTTCGGCATTCGACTGGTCGCCAGTGGTGGCAATTCAGCCGGATGGCACGCGCCCGATTCTGTTCTGCGTCCATGGGGCGGGTGGAAATGTCCTGATCTATCGCGAGCTGTCGCAGCATCTTGGCTGCGACCAGCCGTTCTACGGCCTGCAATGCCAAGGGCTCGGTGGCCAGCAGCCCTTACTCACTAAAATAGAGGAGATGGCATCGTTATACGTGCAAGAGATTCAGAGCGTCCAGCCACACGGACCGTATTTTCTGGGCGGGTATTGCATGGGAGGGACGGTCGCGTACGAGATTGCACAGCAGCTGACAGCCCGGGGAGAGCAAGTCGCGCTGCTGGCGTTCTTCGATACGATCGACTGGTCAAAGCTAAACCTGGAAGGAAGATGGATTCAATATAGCTACCAGATTCAACGGGTATGGTTTCATTTGAGAAATTTTCTATTGCTAAATCTGAAAGACCAGACAAAGTTTTTTGCCGAGAAATGGAAGGTACTGCGAAATCGTATGGTGGTCTGGCGTGGATTCCTGCTTAGCAAGCTGATGAAGAATGAGCAGGTTCGCAGTTCCGAGTCCTTGCACCTGGCGCAGATCTGGAAGAACAACGATCACGCGGCGAATCGCTATATACCCCGTCCTCTGAATAGTTTCATCCTTGATGTTCGTCCCCTCAAACAATACTCCATGTTCGAGGGCCCCGACGTGCACTGGGACAAGCTGGCCATGAAGGGCAAGGAAGTCATTACCCTGCCCGTTTATCCCGCCGGCATGCTTGTCGAACCGTTCGTCAAGCACCTGGCAGCCTTGCTAAAGAGAGCCATCGACTGCTCAATTCGTGGCAACGCGGCCAGCTAGTCTCCTGGCGGTGAAGTTTTCAAGCGAGAGACGATGAACTCGACTAACTCGTTGTTGATTCCACAATTTTGGGTAGCGTAACGTAAGACCTTGGCGAAAAACCAGTGACGAGGGAGTCTTAGAATGGCAATCGGAAACGGCTGGTCTAAGACCTGGACCTATTTCGAGGGAGATTGGCACGAGGGGAATGTGCCAATTATGGGCGTGCGCACGCACGCCGCTTGGCTCTGCTCCCTAGTTTTCGACGGTGCTCGAGCGTTTGAAGGTGTCACGCCTGATCTGGAGCTCCATTGCGCGCGTGTCAATGAATCCGCTCCAAAACTTTTTCTAAAGCCGACGATTTCGGTCGAGACCTGGGTCAAGCTCGCGCGGGAAGGCATAGCACGATTCGAAAAGGATGCGGCGCTCTACATCAGGCCCATGTATTGGGCGGAAAGGGGCGGACCCTGGATTCAAGAGCCGGATCCGGAATCGACTCGGTGGTGTCTTGTGATCTTCGAAGCGCCGATGCGCAAGCCAACCGGTTTTTCCATTACGTTGTCGCCATTTCGCCGGCCGACATTGGAAACGATGCCGGTTGACGCGAAAGCGGGGTGCCTGTATCCAAATAATGCCCGGGCGATTTTGGAAGCCCGCGCGCGAGGATTCGACAACGCGGTCATGTGCGACATGCTGGGAAATGTGGCCGAGCTCGCCACTTCCAACATCTTCATGGCAAAGGACGGCGTCGTTTACACACCTGTCCCGAATGGAACATTTCTGGCGGGCCTTACGCGAAGCCGAGTCGTCGGACTGCTGCGGGGCAGCGGCGTGACAGTTGTCGAGAAAACTCTCTCTTATCAAGATTTCGAGAGCGCCGATGAGATTTTCTCGACGGGAAACTATTCCAAAGTTGTGCCCGTGATCCGGATCGGGGATCGATCCATTCCGCAGGGTCCCTTTTACACCAAAGCCCGAGAGCTTTATTGGGCCTTTGCTCATTCGTGACCCGCAGAATCTATCCCGATGCAAACATGGGTGTAAGCGTCGACCAAGGTGCAGTGTGAATGATAGATCCCGCTCCACGACAATTGAAGTTCTCACCTCGATTTGGAAGCGTGTGCTGCAACAGCCGTCAATCCAAGTCGAAGATAATTTTTTTGATCTGGGGGGCGATTCTTCATTAGCCGCTCAACTTTTTAACGAAATTGCGAAAGAGTGTGGCCGAGAACTGCCGCCGGTGCTGATCTACCAGGCGCCTACGATCGCGGCTCTGGCTGACGTTTTGGCGCTACCCGTCGCACCGCGGCTCCCCACACTGGTGCAGCTGAGGACTGGAACGAAAGAGCCGCCGGTTTTCATGGCCCATGGCCTGGGTGGCAGTGCCATCGACTTTTTTCAACCGGTACGCTATCTCCAATCGCAACATCCGATATATGGAATGCAGGCGAGAGGCTTCGACGGAGTGGAGAAGCCATTTGAACACATCGAAGATATGGCGCAATTTTTTCTGGATGCGATCCGTGAATTGCAACCCCGCGGTCCTTACTTCCTGATTGGTTACTCGCTCGGAGGGCTGGTCGCGCTGGAAATGGCCCAGCGGTTGTCTGAAAACGGAGAGAAAGTCGCATTGCTGGCATTGCTAGAGACGTACCCGCACCCGCGTTATCTTTCGCTGGGACAACGGGTGCGACTCTCCGCCCGGATAGCAGGACGTCAGCTTCTCACCATGCTGCGAAAGCCAACCCTGGAGGCGCTTTCCAACATCGTTCGCAGCCCCAGACGTCCATGGAACATTTCACGAAATGGCCTTGAGAGTTCACCGACTATGCAACGCGTGCGTGAGAGCGCCTATCTTGCGTTGATGCGCTATCGTCCCCGCTTTTACAAAGGCAAAATAAAGTTTGTAAGGGCCGAGGACAGCTCTGGTTACCCCGACGATGCTGCCGCGGTATGGACTAACCTAGCCGATGAGTTCGAAGACGCGACTGTACCTGGCGACCATCTGGGGATCATCACGACACACTTCGAGAGCCTGGGGTCCATACTCTCTCGCTATCTGCGAGAGGCGTCTCCTGAGGAAAAGGGATAATACCCACGCAACCGCAGTCCGGGAGCACCTATTGGTGCGTCGCGTGAGATACGTGGTACCGAGGGATGTAAAAAGATGAATGGGGCAGAAAGCCTGATTGGCACGCTGGTGGCCGGGGGAGTTGAAGTCTGCTTCACGAACCCAGGCACCTCGGAAATGCACATCGTTGCGGCGTTGGATCGGCAGACGGAAATGCGTTGCGTGCTCGGTCTGTTCGAGGGTGTAGTTACCGGGGCCGCGGACGGGTATGCGCGCATGGTTGGGAAACCAGCCTGCACCCTGCTTCACCTCGGCCCAGGCTTCGCCAACGGCCTCGCGAATCTGCACAATGCGAGTCGAGCGCGGGTTCCGATCGTCAACATCGTTGGTCAGCACGCCACGTCCCATCTGCGGTATGACACGCCGCTCAGTTCCGATATCGAAGCGTTGGCAAGGCCGTATTCCAAGTGGCTTCGAACACCCTGTAGTGCGGCCGAAATGGGGCGCGATGCGGCCGAAGCGGTCGTCGCAGCACGCGCGGCGCAAGGACAGATTGCCACGCTCATCGTGCCCGCCGACGTTGCTTGGAGCGAAGGCGGCGGGATTGCCGGACTTCCTCCTGTTCCGAAGACAGGCTTGCCCACTAATGAGACTTTAGAGCGCACGGCAACCATGCTCCGGTCAGGTTTGAAAACCGCAATGTTGCTCGCAGGCAACGCACTTTACGGCAGAGGGCTTGCGGCGGCCGGAAAGATCGCCGCGTCCACCAACACAAAACTGTTTGCTCCCTATCCTTTCACGCGCATGGAACGGGGCGCGGGCAAACCAAGGGTAGAACGCATTGCCTACATCCTCGAACAAGCGATCGAGCAACTGAAGGAATTTCGTCAGCTTATCTTGGTGGGCGCGTCCGCTCCCATCGCATACTTCGCTCACCCGAGCAAGAGCAGCGTGCTCACGCCTGCGAACTGCGAGGTTCAGAAGCTGGCCAGTGCTGGCGACGATTGCGCCGGCGCGCTCGACGAACTGGCAGCAGCCTTGTCGCCACAAGGAACACAGTTGCTCGTAGATGAGGCTGCGCGGCAGGCAGTTCCGCATGGCGATATTACCTTGCCTGGCCTTGCGGTTGTGGTGGCGGCACTCCTTCCTGAAAATGCCATAGTGGTGGACGAATCCATGACCTCAGGCCGGGCAATGATGGAGGCCACACAAGGAGCTCCGCCTCACGACTGGTTGGCGAACACGGGGGGATCGATTGGAATCGCCTTGCCGCTGGCCATTGGGGCAGCGATGGCACGCCCCGATCGGCGTGTTTTGTGCTTGTCTGCCGACGGCAGCGGCATGTACACGGTGCAAGCGCTATGGACCATGGCGCGAGAGGGCCTCAACGTCACGACGGTTATTTTCGCCAACCGCGTCTACGGGGTACTGAAGCGTGAGTTCTCCAACCTCGGTGTCGGCAGTCCCGGTCCCAGGGCCCTGGATTTGTTCGAGATCGGACGGCCTGATCTAGACTGGGTGCACTTGGCCAAGGGTATGGGTGTACCGGGCGTGCGCGTCACATCGCTAGAAGCATTTGGGAAGGCGCTGGGGAGAGGGTTCGAAGCCGAAGGACCAATGCTGATCGATGTGGAGCTGTAAAAACGACTGCCTTTGAGCTGGTCAGTTCCGCTCGGAGCCTTGTGCGGCCATCTTTGCCAGCTCGTCTTTCACAACTTTTCCGGTCGGAGTCAGAGGCATCGTGGAGACGAACAAGAATTGCGAGGGTCGTTTGTATGGGGCGAGACTCCGCGCGCTATGTTGGGCGAATTCCGCGGCTGTGAAGGTTGCGCCGGGCACGAGTTGTAGGAAAGCAACAACCTCCTCTCCTCCCTCTGCACCAGCTACCGATCGGCCGATGACGGCAGACCGGACGACAGCCGGATGAGCGTTCAGGACGGCTTCAACTTCCGCCGGATAGACGTTGAGTCCAAAACGGACGATTAGCTCTTTGGTGCGTCCGACGATGAAAAGATTCCTTTCTTCGAACCGAGCCAAGTCGCGCGTGTTGAACCATCCTTCTGCATCGATAGCGGCGGAGGTCTCCACGGGGTCGCGATAGTATCCCTTCATCACGTTTGGCCCGCGCACCCATAGCTCGCCCAATTCACCCTCTGCCACCTGTTTGCGGTCAAGTCTGACCAGCTGGACTTGGACTCCTGGGAACACTCGACCTACGGAGGTATCGCCGCGGGGGGCTTCGATCCTGGTTTGAGCAATCGTGGGAGAACACTCCGTGACGCCATAACCATTGTGAAGCACCATGCCGAAAAGACTTTCGACCGCCGATTTAAGGGGCGCGTAGAGTGGCGCGCCAGAAGAGGAAATAATGCGAAGCGCTGGAAACGANAGGGACGTGAGTCCTTTCAACTTTGTGTATTCGAGCAGCAGGGCGAACATGGACGGAGCACCGAGCACGACCGTCAACTTGTCCTTCTCCAGTGTTTTAAGAGCTGCCACGGGATCGAAACGCGGCGCCAGATAGAGACTTGCACCGCTCAGAAGCGCGCCCAACAGGACCACGGATAGGCCAACCGCATGAGTCATCGGCAGAACGCCATAGAGGCGATCTTCAGGAGTCAGTGTGCGTATCTCGGCTGACACCGCCGCCAGAAAGAGCAGGTTCCGGTGCGTCAACATGACACCCTTGGGAAGGCCGGTGCTGCCGGACGTATAAATCAAAGCAGCGACTTGGTTTGCAGAGTCAATATCAATTGGCTCCGGTTCGACTGTTTCGTTCAGCGGACCGATACCGATTGGACCGAGATTCGGCACCTCCCCGATGCTCGCGCCGTGCCGCTTGGCGTGCTCCCTTGCATGAGGTGAAACGCTAGTGGTGTAGATCGCGCGACGAGCACCGCAATGATCCCGGATCTCGTCGAGCTCGCGCGGAGAAAGTCGGGCGTTCACGAGCACCGGCCACGCGTCGAGTCTAGACAACGCCAGGAGAATCGCCACGAAGGCACGGCAGTTCTCGCAGACAATCATTACGCGATCGCCCGGGCGCACGCCCAAGTCGAGGAGCCAGGCTTGAGCCTCGCCCACTACAATCGCCAGCTGCCGATACGTCCAGGCGCCAGAGGCTTCTACCAGAGCAGGGCGATCCGGCGACCACTCCACCCATGGCTTCACGACGTCGCTAATGCGACCGGGCAGGGCCAGCAAGATATCGTTGACATGGTCTTCAATCACAGGTGTTTATTATGCCGTCTGAGTGAGGCGGTGCAATGGTGAAATTGGGAGAATTCGTCTTGGTGCGTGATGTTGAATTCCTCAGGCGCGTCCGGCACGAGTCATAGCCACGCACGGTGCAGTATCGGTTTTTCCCGAGGCCACGTATCCCAGCCAATTGCGATATACACAAATAGCCGATGAGTTCCAGCTGCTCTGCAATGTGTCCGCAACAGCGGCCGCAGGGAAAATCTCCATGTTTTCTTCCTGCCGATGAGACAAGGCATATTCTCTAAAATCAGCGAGAATTCTAGCTGCTCCCACTTCGAAGTAGCCATGCGGCATCGAGGGATAGGTTTCTCTTTCTCCTCTAAGAAATCTCTTTATATCCCTTACGTACTCCTTCAACAGCGTCCGCGTGCCATACTCCGGGTGGCCTTGAAAATGTAGGAATAGGCTCTTTCCCATCAGCTTCACGAACGAGTCGACACCAGCTTCCTTTGATTCCGTGAGAACGGTATAACCGCAGGAGGTCAGCGTATCCTTTTTCAAGTCGTTGCATCGAGAGTGTGGGAATTTGACCAGGTCCGCGGTGTGGTTTGTCAATGCGTGCTGGCCAACTTTTTTGAACTCAAAGACACCAAACTGCTTATCACTTAGGGGTTGGCGTACAATGCCTTCGCTGTATAGAACTCCCGCGTGTGCTGCCAAACAGGACAAGATGGTAGAGACGGTGTTGTGTTCCGCCCAGTCCAAAACAGCGGTCAAGGCATCCCAATAGTCTTCCTTCCGTAAGTCCGATTGCCGGGGTTCGGTTCCGGTCATGATCAGCGCATCGAACCTGCTGTTCCAGAGATCGTCCGTACCAAAGTAGAAGTCGCGCAGATGCTTCTGCCCTCGTTCACCCCGCGGAAGATCCGGCAACGAGTACAGCTTGATGCGCACGGGAGTGTCACCGGAAACCGTATCTAAAAGTTCGAAGAATTGCTGTTCGGTGTCTTCCAGAGCTGCATCCGGCATGTTATTCACGAGCGCGACTCGGATGCAGTCTGCCCGAGCATCAAGCCGTGCGCAGGATCCGGCCTCAGGTGAGCCATGGGTCTCGGCCCAACGAGCAGGGATTCGTCCTCCGTCAATAATTATTGGCATGACGCGCCTCCCAACTCGATGACCGGTGCGATTGAAGCAACTTCATGTTGTTGCCGCATCCAGCGACTGCGCGAGGTCGCCGATAATATCGTCAATGTGCTCGATCCCCACACTGAGCCGAAGCATCTCTGGGGTCACCCCGGCTTTGAGTTGTTCCTCAGGCGTGAGTTGCCGGTGCGTTGTGGACGCTGGATGACATGCCAACGACTTGGCGTCGCCCATGTTGACCATTCTTTTGAACAAGCGCAGGGCATTGAAACACTTCCTGCCCGCCTCGAAGCCACCTTTTACTCCAAACGTCAGCAGGGAGCAGCGCCGCGTGCCCAAGTATTTTTGCGCGAGTGGATACAAAGGATTATCTGGAAATCCCGTGTAATTGATCCAATCCACCATGCCGTGGGCGTTCAAATACTCCGCCACCTTTCGGGCGTTCTCCACATGACGCTCGACACGGAGGGCCAGCGTCTCAATCCCCTGAAGCAACAAGAAGCCGTTCAAGGGCGCCAAAGTGGAGCCGGTGTTGCGTTGACAAACCGTCCGACACCGCGCGACGTAGGCAGCTTCGCCGTAATGTTCCGTGTACACCACGCCGTGATAGGCGATCTCCGGGCGGTTCAACATGTAAAAGCGCTCGGGATGATCGCGCCACGGAAATTTTCCGCTATCAACAATCATTCCACCCAACGTCGTGCCATGCCCTCCCATGAATTTGGTCATGGAATGCACCACCACATCGGCGCCGTATTCGATCGGCCGCAATAGGATGGGAGTCGCAACAGTGTTGTCGACGATTAACGGTACGCCATGCTTGTGTGCGACTCGCGCCAAGCCTTCGATATCCGCAACGTTGCCGGCTGGATTACCGATACTTTCGCAGAAGACCGCCCGAGTATTCTCGTCGATCAGCTTTTCCACTGCTTCCGGATGAGCTGTCTCCGCGAACCGCGTTGTAATTCCCTGTTTCGGCAGAATGTGCGCGAAAAGCGTATAGGTGGCGCCGTAGAGTTGCGGCAGGGAAACGATGTTGTTGCCCAACTCCGCGATATTGACGACGGAATAGTGGATTGCGGCCATTCCGGAACTCACGCTCAGCGCATCAACTCCACCCTCTAGGGCGGCTACGCGCTTTTCCAGCACTGTGTTTGTGGGATTCCCGATGCGCGTGTAAATATTCCCCTCGACTTCGAGATTGAATAACGCAGCACCATGCTCCGCGCTATCGAATTCGAAGGCGATCGTTTGATAGATGGGCACAGCAACGGCTTTCGTTGTTGGATCGCCCTGGTAACCAGCATGAATTGCAATTGTTTCGCGTTTCATGTGTTCACCGGGCTCAACAGAACGAACATGATCGAGAGCAACGTTGGCTGTCCACGTGGATGCTGCTTTCTGGAGTTCACAACTGCTCCCGGGGTTGTATGGTTTCGGCCGCTCACTGTTTCCTAGATCGCTCGAGTCTGTTCATTTTTGGTAATCACGGCGCTGGCGGCCGGGACTGTTGCCGGAACGCGCGACAGCGATTTCAACAAAGTTCGCGTGAGACGGCGAGCGGCGAATTCAGCACCGAATGCAAACCTCATCAACGGCCCGAAACTGTTTGCCGCAGCAACTCCAACGAAAAACAGGCCGGGTACGGAGGACTCGAACTTGGACGAAAGCACCGGTGTGCCGTCGACGGCTTTGAGCTTGGCGCAAATCTCGGCGCTGAGGAAGCTCAATCGGCCGAGATCCACTTTGTAGCCGGTCGCCGCTATGATGTGATCGGTGAGAATTTCGCGCTCGCCTCCATCCGCCGTGCGGAGCCGGAGACGCACTCTGCCCTGCTCAATCTCCGCAGACTCCACCTGGTGCCCAAGAAGGGTAGGCACACGCCCAATCACCTTCCCTTTGGAGAACCATCCACCTGAGGGACCAAGACTTCTTCGGACCGCCTCCACGCGGAGGCGCTCGGGCAAATAGTGGAACAACAGTGGTGCATTGGAAAAGAAGTACGATCGGAGCCCAGGCCCAAGTCCTGATTTTGGGTGGCGAATTCGCTGCCATAGTGTGCGTGGCTTCCCGGAAGGCACAGTATGGAACCGCAATCTCGATTGACGAACGACGAGATGTGCCGTCGCGCCAGCATCGAGTAGCAATCCGGCTAAATCCGTCGCAGAAGCTCCTCCGCCGATGACCACGACGTTGCGGCCCCTGAAAGGCTCGAGGTCGTGATGACGGGAACTATGCGACAGATATTCCGGCGGCAGATCTGCCAATTCCGAAGGTAAGCGCTCAAAGTGGGTAATTCCCACCGCAAGGACTATCCGGCGAGTGTTGACTACTTCGCCGTCATCGAGTTGAAGGCGAAACCCGTCTTGCAAGCGAGCGAGATCGACGACCAGCTTGTCTTCAAGCTCGGGCACCATCCGATCCTTGAAGGCCAGTCCGTACGCAGTGAAGATGTCAACACGAACCGGATTCTCTGTGTCGCCGTACCTGATGCCTCGCTCTTTACAGAACTGTCGGAGAGTAAATTCACCGCCCGGATCGTAAATGTTGGAGGCAAAACCGTCAGACTTGAGGAACATACCTTTTGGCATGTGCGCTCGCCAACTGTCCATGGGACGGCCAAAGATGCGGAAAGGGATACCAGCTCGACGGAAGTATGCGGCGATGGAGAGTCCGTAGGGACCCGCGCCGATGATAGCGACTTCTAACATGATCTCGACCTAGGAACTCCTTAGGGATCTTAATCTTGGAATCAGCCAGTGCAGCCCGCCTATGCTACCGAGGGTCAAGCGAGAGACTGGAAAGCACCTTCATAAACGGCAATCGAATGGCCAACCTTAAGCCACTAACCATTTTAAAATGAGTAACATACGTGACTGCCAGAGGGGCCGTGGAGAAATTCTTATCCCTCTTGGACAAGCGTTTACCCACGAGTGCCCCGTACAGTCGCGAAGGTTAGTCGAAACAGCAGTATAGTTCTAACCTTAATCGGTGAATACTCTGGGAACCGAGGTCTCAGAACAAGCAAGATGCAACCCTTCGGGCTTTGCAAATCACCACGGAACAACATGCAAGGACTTAACTATTGTATTTTCATATAATTAGAGGGCGTAATTGCACCAAGGGGAACGGCTTGTGGTCCAACGATTGCTCCCGATTCACAGTGTGGCCCTTGGTTGCTGCTTGGAGCTGCAACCGTTGGGCGGTCCCGGTGTTTGGGCCTGTTTTCTAGGGGCGGTTCGAATCACAGAAGATGGTCGTCCAGCCGGAGCAGAGGATCGTCTCTGAAGTTGCGCATCAGATATTTTGTCGCGCCCCATCCAGGCGGCAGGGCAAATGCACCAGAAGATTCCCCAACTCGACGCCGTCCGTGGCCTGGCCATTCTGTTAGTGATACTGCATAACGTGGGCGAAAAATTCCCTGCGTTTCCGTTGCGCTGGGTATTCAGCAATGGATGGATGGGAGTTGATCTTTTTTTCGTTTTGTCCGGGTTCTTGATCACCGGGATCCTTCTCGAGACCAAACAATCCGAAGGATATTTCAAAAATTTCTATGCCCGGCGATGTCTGAGGATATGGCCTTTGTATTATTCCCTGATTTTTTTCATGTTCGTTGTTATTCCATTCTTGAAGCCATCGGAAGCGCACACCGTCTTCGAAAAATCGTCCCCATGGTGGGCCTATCCGTTGTTTCTCCAGAATATCCTGATTCCGAATTCAACCTTGGCCGCAGGACCACTTGGGGTCACCTGGTCGCTCGCCATCGAGGAACAGTTTTATTTGCTGTGGCCCTTGGTCGTGCGATTCTGCTCTTCCACACAAATCCGTCGGATCGCCATCGCCGAAATTTGCCTCTCTCCCGCGCTGCGTTTTTACTTGTCATTGCACCACGTCTTTCTCTACACAAATGTATTTTGCCGCCTTGACGGCCTGATGGCAGGAGCACTCCTCGCGCTGGCGGTCCATTGGGAAAGTTTTCTGCCGTCCAAATTTATCAAAGCAGCCTGGATTTCTTTTTTCGTCGCTGTGCCACTCGCACTTTTGACCGAGAGCGTTAACGCAAGATGGATCGTTTTCTCGTTTAGCTCGGCAGCTTCGGCATCGTTTGTATATCTCTCTCTCTTTTCCACTCAAAAATGGTTCCAGGCGGTGATGACAAACCGATTCCTCATTTACACGGGAACGATCAGCTACGGGCTCTACCTGCTCCACAAGATTCCGTTTGGGATGGTTCAATTGGATCAGGTGCAGAGGCATCCCTTCCTGTACCTGACGATTATTTTCGTCGGTAGCTATGCTTTGGCGGTCTTGTCCTGGAATCTGCTTGAGAAACCATTTCTGAAGTTAAAGCGGTTTTTCGACTTCAAGACGAACCGGCCGAAGGGTGCGAACAACGAGTTCGTGCCCATGCCCTGAACAAAGAAAACTTGCGGGAAAATAGATTTCGGCGGAGGCAGAAGTCCGAGAGCGCAAAGGGCAATTCCAAAACGTTTTCAACACCTCGGCATGCACAGCAAACGCATTAACGCGGAATACCTACCTTTATTGGAACCCACCGCGGACCGGATCCAAGAGCAGGACGATTCACGAAGCACGGTCAGGACGACAGAGATCATCTTCGCCAGGCTATCCCATCACTGCCATCGTAATTCAGCCGCAACGAACTCCGAAAAATCTCGTCGCAATCGAAAGTCTGACGCTATACTCGTCTGGTTCTGGGAGCCAAGCTGGAAATCGCAGGTTGTTCATCATCGGAGAGTGCTATGTCTAAATCCATCGTAGTGGCCACCCCAGCCACCGTCGACCTTGAGCTCGAACCAGTCCCAGCCGAATGGGTATTGGAGGGCACACCGCAAGCCCGGAGCAAGATGCTGACGAGGAGCCATGACTGGACCTCAAGCGTTGTGGTCTGGGAATGCAGCGCCGGGCTCTTCAAATGGCATTACGGGGTGGATGAGGCGCTACTCATAGTGTCCGGCGAGGCCATCATGATCAATGAAAAGGGCGAAGAACGCCGGTTCGGACCAGGCGAAGTGGGATACTTCCCAGCTGGATCATCCTGCACGTGGCGTGTGACAGATCATGTTAGAAAAGTCGCCGTCCTCCGAGAGACCATGTGGCGACCGCTAGGAATGGGCCTAAAGGTGACTAAAAAGCTTCTCCGGATGGCCGGGCTAGCGGGCAAATCGCCCTTGGTGTTCGCCCTGGCAGCCTGGACATCTCTGAATTCTCAATGAAACCCACGGCATGCCGGTAAAACCCCACCTTCTAGAACGGGGAAGAGAACCGAGGAACGCTCTCGGACACCTCTGAATTCTGGTTAGGAGTCACCAAGCGGGACGTGAGAAGAATTACTGCAGGACACCGGCCGGGCGAACTTGTGGAAGGGACAGGTCGAGGCGAAATCTTCGGTAAACTCAGCGCCAAGAGAACATCGAACAATCCGCGATGGAGGTCAAAATTGGCCGTCCATTTGCGGCCGGCGCACATTCAGCTATGAAAAAAATATCAAATATGAAAGAAGTTGTTGTGATCGGAGCAGGTCCGTATGGACTGAGTACAGCAGCGCATTTGCAAGACGCTGGAATCGAGCCGTACGTAATTGGCCAACCAATGGCGTTCTGGAAACAGAATATGCCGAGGAAGATGCTCCTGCGCTCGCGAATTGAGGCCTCGAACATTGCTGCTCCCCAAAAACATCTGTCCTTGGAAGCGTATCAAAGGGCCATAGGGCGCAAAATACCAGAACCTTTACCCATCGAGGATTTCATCGCCTATGGGGACTGGTTCCAAAAGCGAGTTGTCCCCAATATTGACCTACGCCAGGTACAGAATATTGCCCACGATGGAACTGTTTTCGAGCTCACCATGGATGACAGTGAAGGAATTCAGGCGAAGTCTGTTATTTTGTCCCTCGGTATAGGATCTTTTTCTTTTCGGCCCGAGCAATTTGCTGGCATTCCTCGAGAGCTTGCTCCGCACTCCTCAGATCTAAATGACCTTTCGCGATTTGCAGGTAAGCGCGTCATGGTAATTGGGAACGGTCAAAGTGCGCTGGAATACGCGGCACTTCTTCATGAAGAAAAAGCTGAAGTGGAGATCATTACTCGAGCCTCCGCGGTGAGTTTTCATCGATTTACGTGGCGTAAACATCTGTTTAGAAAACTGACACCTGGACCACTGCGACCGCTTTCCTACCGCATCCTTCCGCCTACGGATTTGGGAGATATCAGAACGGTAAGAAAAATTGCGCACCCAAGACTCTTCAGACGGCAGTCCCCTGAGGTCCAGGAATCATTGCTGAACAGTTGCAGAAAGCCTGCTGGTGCTTACTGGCTGCCGCGCAGGTTAGAAGGCGCACGGATGAGAACCGCGCTGCAAGTGTCTAGTGCCGAGCGGGCGGGAGACAAATTAAAGCTTGAACTGAGTGATGGCACGACAGAGCAAGTGGATTTGGTGGTGCTTGCAACCGGGTACAGGATCGATATCTCGAAGTATCAGATTCTAGACAGTTCGCTGCAGCAGAAGATTTTGAAAACTTCAGATGGATATCCTGTGTTGGCAACAAGTCTTCAAACTTCAATCGACGGCCTTTACATGGCTGGAGTAGTGGCGGAGAGGACCTTGGGGCCGACCTTGAGATTTGTAACCGGGACCTCCAACGCCGGTCCGCAACTAGCGGCGGCGCTGATGGGCAAACCTCCCATCCCATAATTCATCGCAAGGCTAAAAAAGGAATAGATATTTTGATTAAACCAGCTGAAGCGGATCTTGGTAAGAACCGGCCGGGAGCAATTGTCTTAGGTGGAAATTTTGTTGGTCTCGGAATTGTCAGAAGCCTGGGTGCGCGAGGCATTCCGACGTGGGTGTTCGATACTGACCGGTCAAAGTCGATTGCGCAGTTCTCCAGATATACAAAGCGATTTGTTGAATCCAAAGAGCCGGTGAGTGATTTACTTCTTGCAGAAGGTCAACGGCATAAGCTCGACGGATGGGTTATATTTCCAGTCAACGATGAATATGTTGAAGCGATAGCAACCCACCATCGAAGTTTGAGTTCCATCTACCGGCTGACAACACCGCCGCTGGAAATTACGAAATTTGCTCTAGACAAGCGGCTGACGTACAGCCGGGCGGCTGAATTGGGGATCGCCACTCCCTGGACTTCCCTTGCTAGTTCTCTAACCGGTCCCCGGGCAAACGAGATCTCCTATCCGGTGATTCTGAAACCAGCCATCAATCATCACTTCTTTCCGCAGACCAATCTCAAAGTCATACCCGCTGAAAACGAACAGGATTTACGGCGTGGCTTGGCTCAGATGACCAGGTACATCCCGTCCGAGGAAATCCTTGTCCAAGAACGCATACCTGGCAGTGGAGAGAGCCAGTTTTCCTTCTGCGCCGCGTGCCGTGACGGGTGCGTGTACGCATCTCTGGTGGCCCAGCGCAGAAGACAATATCCAGTGGACTTCGGCAATGCCAGCTCTTTTGTGGAAACAACAGATCAGGCCGTGGTGGAATCCGCGGGACGACGGTTCCTAGAAAGCATCCGTTATGATGGAATTGCTGAGGTTGAGTTCAAATTCGACTCCAGGGATGGAAAATTTAAGATTCTTGACGTCAACCTTCGCGCTTGGGGCTGGCATACCATAGGCAAAGCTGCTGGAATTGATTTCCCTTATCTATTGTGGCGGCAAAAAGCCGGGCTCCCAGTTGTATCCGTTGATACCCACCACAAAGTAGCTTGGGTTAGGGAAATAACTGACTTCGTGGCAATCGCTAAGTCACGCGATCGCGTTGCGGAAGTCAAAAGATTGCTGCGGGCAGTGGTAGGTGGCAAATTCACTTTGGCCACTTTTAGCCTTGTCGATCCTATCCCATTTTTTGCAGAGTTCGTCTTATGGGGTACATCGGGATTTTTGCGAAAAAGGAAAGCCGAGGATTTTCTTAAGCTCGGGCCACCGGGCATCAAGACCTGAAAGCCGACCGACCGTCCTCGGATTTCGTTCCGTCGCAACGTCTCGTGTACGATGGGTCAGTGACGGTGTCTTCTCTGCCCTCCGGGAAACGAATGGCCTCGTCCGGAATTTATGAAACAAGTTCATCGGAATTGAGAGAACCTCACACAAACCTGGGGCCATGTCGATCAAACGTTATTTTTTCGAAGGAGAATCTGTTTCACAATCCTCTAAATTCCAATTGGGAGCCATCGAATTGCGCATGAATCGGATTGCAAGACTCTATCCTGGCGACCTTGTCGAGGTGAAGTCTCCGGACGAGATCCTCCAGACCCTGGACGCCGACGGAACCTTGGACAAACTCCCTTTCATGCCGGAAATGGTCGAGTTTTGCGGGAAGAGATTTCAGGTTTTCAGACGAGTAGTGAAAACCTGCTCTTCGGGAACCAGTTCGACGATGCATGGGTTCAGGGCCGATGATGTGGTCCTTCTGGATGGNCTGCGTTGTTCAGGCGCCGCGCATGAAAGCTGTCAGAAGGCCTGCGTGATTTTCTGGCGTGAAGCGTGGCTCCGCAAAGTCGAAGACGACGCCGTCCAATCATGTGCAGATTTAGGAGGCAGCGATCGACTGGAAGCGCGCCTAAAGGTCTCTGGCGGCCCGGGAACTTATTTTTGCCAGGCCAGCGAACTGTCCAGAGCGGCTCCTCCGTTGTCGCGGTGGGAACGAATCGCGAAGTGCTTCAGCGAAATCGGTGCCGGCAACTGCACTACCTCGCAGATGGCAGACCGAATCAGCATATGGCTGTTCTGGAGAATCCGACGAGCGTTCCTGGGGGCCTACGGGCGTGGGATCAACAAATCCACACCGGTGGAGAGCCTGAGTTTGCAGCCCGGAGAATTGGTTGAAATCAAATCCATGGAAAGCATCAGCCGGACATTGGATAAGAGCGGGTATAACCGCGGGCTATGGTTTTCGCCGGAGATGCGACTCTTGTGCGGGGAACAAAAACGGGTGGAAAGGAGGATTGATAAACTGATTGTGGATGGGACGGGAGAGATGCGGCAACTCCGCAATACAGTTTATTTGGAAGGCTCAATGTGCGGATGCGCCCATGTGGCCTTCGGTGGTTGCTCGCGATACGAATTTGCCTATTGGCGGGAGCTTTGGCTTCGCCGGGCTCCTTGCCGCCGTTGAACTTACTGCACCCAGATCTGACCTTTTGTCGCATCATCTCCGCACTTGCTCAAACTCTATCCTCAGAACCGAGCTCAAACGCAATTTTTGGCGGGATGACGCTATCAATGCTCAACGAACTCGCACCCAACAGACCTCCCGATTATTCTCTAGGGGCCATCAGTGTTTCTTGAGCAGGCACACGCCCGTCCAGGGATAGTTTCCCGGATTGCCCTTGGGTTCCGGCAACAAAGAGAGTAGTTCAGCGGGCGGACGGTTGAACTGCGCCGCCGTCTTCAGCAATCCCTCGACGCTCCTCGACTCCCAACCGTACGGCATGAAGAAATTTGCGCCCTCGGACGGTCCGAACTTAAACGCGGCACCTGCTTCGCTGAGTTGCTTACCAGTTGTGCGTTGCATCAATTTGAGTTGACCCGGCGAAGCAAGATCGATAATCCAGCTTTGGAAGTGCACTCCGGTTGCAAGATCCGTGGCCAGGGAGCCAACCTCTTCTGGGGTGAAGTAGATTAAAAGTCCTTCGGTCATGACAACGATCTTGGTCGCTTGCCGGTCCAACTCTGCGAAAAGTGCGCGACGTCCCGACACGTCTGACAGATCCAGTCGTATTCGTTCCAGGCGGCATTTCGGTTTCTCGTTCTCAAGAATCTCTTCTTTGTAGGAGATGATTTCAGGCAGATCAACTTCCACCCACTGAAGTGTGGCGGACAATTGCATACGGTAAGGCCTGGCATCAAGCCCTGCGGCAAGGTTTACTACCAAATCCGCTCCCTCTTGAATCTCGCGGGCAAGAAACTTGTCAAAGAGATAAGTGCGCGCCACCCACGCCCAGTCGTGCTTGTTTCCCGAAGGGAGAGTGTTGGCGATCTCGACTCCACGTGCGCCAGCCAAACGCTCGGCAAACGGGTCGTGGAACAGCGCGTCGGGTCGTTCCGTTTCGCGCGCTCGAAAATAAGCCACCCAGAGAGCCGTGTCGGCAATGTTCCGGACCTGACGATTCGACTCGTTCATCTTCGGCACCGTGATTCAATCGAATAAACATTATGCCGCAATCCAGACTGCCCGTGTCGGTGGAATTGAATAGGTCGAGGGAGTGCTTGGCCTGCAACCATGATTATTGCCAAAGGCCATGCTTTCTTTCTGATAAAATAAAAAAAGGGCAGGAATTCGCTTCTCAGATTTGGCAAGGGTTTTCCCTCTTCAGGGTCGTGAACGGGCGCCAAGATGATAATAACTTTTCTATTTCCAGTTATATAGCGAGGACGCACTTGACCAGTTGCTCGCACTCTTTGGTCGGCGGATTGCCATTCTAGCCGTCGTAGATGAGATCGTCCGTTCGCAGTACATGCTGGTTCCAATCGTTGAGATTGATGATTTTTCGGAGGCTCAGACAAAGGTGAGACCAAAAGTCCTGGTTGCCACTACCGCTCGCTGGGTTCCTACCGCCCGGATGGCGCTGGCGTTGGCAAATGCAGGGTGCGCCGTCGAAGCCGTGTGTCCTCCGGGCCATCCGCTCAGCAAAACGAGCTCTGTGCGCCAAAGATTCACCTACCACGGTCTTTGGCCGTTGGTTTCTTTTGCAGATGCGATCGCCGCCACAAAACCTGATCTCATTATTCCCGGCGACGACCGTGCGGCTCAGCACTTGCACGCTTTGTACGATCGAGAACGGCGCGGAGGAAACGTTGGAGGGCTGATTTGCAAATTAATTGAGCGTTCGCTTGGTGCGTCTGAGAGTTTCCCGGTTGTATATCAGAGAAGTACATTTTTGAATCTGGCCGAGCAAGAGGACATCCGTGTCCCGAAGACCGCAGTTGTGATGAATACCGGTGACCTCGAAAAATGGGGGACTCGATTTGGTTTTCCGCTGGTTCTGAAAGCAAACGGCAGTTCGGGAGGCGACGGTGTAAGGATCGCCCACACGCCGGAAGAGGCCAAGCGAGCCTTGCGGACTTTGCAAGCACCTCCACTTCTGGCACGCGCGGCGAAGCGGGCTCTGGTCGATCGAGATACCACGCTGGTTTGGCCATCGCTTCTTCGTCGCCGATCGGTTGTGAATGCGCAGGCATTTGTTTCTGGTAGCGAAGCAACAAGCGCGGTCGCGTGTTGGAAGGGCGCCGTACTGGCCGAATTGCATTTTGAAGTGCTAAGTAAGACTAATTCGGCTGGGCCAGCCACTGTGGTGCGCTTGGTCGAGAACAGTGAAATGTCGAGAGCTGCGGAAAGGATGGTCCGCCGGCTCAATCTTTCCGGGCTGCACGGGTTTGATTTCATTTTGGAACAACACACTGGAAACGCATACCTTATCGAAATAAATCCTCGAACCACTCAAGTTGGACACCTGAGACTGGGGCCCGGACGCGATCTGCCTGCGGCGTTGTATGCAGCCGTTTCTGGAGAAACACTCCAATCAGCTCCGAGGGTCACACAGAAAGACACCATCGCCCTCTTTCCGCGAGAGTGGCTGAGGGATCCTGATAGCCCGTTTTTGCGATCGGGCTATCACGACGTCCCTTGGGAAGAACCTGAGTTGGTTCGCGAGTGCGTACGCAAACGTCACAAACAGTGGGTTCGGTATTCTGAAGAAAAGGGCCTGCAGGCGATTCCTGCGGTCCGCCTTCCTCACCTATGAGCGCCCCGGCAGGGATTCTTAGCATACGGATTTGAGCGCGTATCGGAGTGAATCACGATTGCGGGGACAAGTACAGCACTGCACTCTAGTTTGTTTGTCCAGCCTAGCGACGCTAATCTCTCAACCCTTCTTTTTATGAATATCAATTCGCAATCAATTTGGTCTGGTATCCCATTTCAGACCATTCACTCATTTTTGTAAGTACGAGTTGGCCGACAGCTGCGACTCAGACCGTGCGCCGCCCCGAAGGCATCGATAGGCAAGAGTGATCACCAGACGCAGCCCTTGCCTGGCTGCCACCATAAACCAAGCCGCCCTTCCGATGGAATGCTGTCCGGATGTCTTCCACATGGACAACAACATCCTGAAGCGTTCACGATGTGTCACTCGAATTCTCACTCCCATTGAGGCGATGGTGTCATANGTCCTGCCCTCTAGAAAAGCCGACCAGATGTCTTTGCGCAGGGATCCTATCANAGAGAGCGAAGGGGCGTGCTGGACGATGGCATCGACAACGAACAACGGCAGTTGCTCGCCTTGGATCAGATTGGCCAACAACATGGTATCTTCAGCCCGAAGCGCCGCGGGATCAAAAACACCCCTCTCAATATCAACTCTCGCTCGCCGCATGGCGAACCCCGCGGTATTCAAATACCGAATGCAACCGTCGGGCTGAAGTAGGTGATTTTGCAGTGTTATGAGCCGCAGCTCTTCCGCTCTGCCAACTGGCCCGGAGCAATCTCCAATTAAATGGAGCTGAAAATAATTGTGGTGCGGTAAGTTTGCAATCGTTGAATGAAGTGCCGCCAGACATCCCGCTCGCAGTCGGCAGTCGGCGTCGACGAATAGCAGCAGCGAACCTTTAGAAATCTGAACTCCATGATTTCTTGCGGCGGAGATTCCCGCATGAGACTGAGTGACAATCGTTAAAGGGTAAGAACGGTTCCAACCGCGGATGGATTCAGGCGCAGCTTTTCTGCTGCCATCGTCCACAATAATGACTTCAAAGCTAGGCCCATTCGTTTGTTGCGCCAAGGACCGTAAACAATGATCGAGCGGCACCCAGTCGTCGCAAACGCCGATGATAATGCTGAATAGCGGTCTTGTAGTTGAAACCGAGTCATTTTCAACCATAGATCTTTCTTGCGAAATCGGCTGAAGGCTAATCACGGTCCGGGACGTTGAAGTGTTTAGGAGTTAGCAGAAAGGATTTAGCTGGACCGTCGGCGCTGGCTTTTTGCTCCACCACAATTTGCCCTCCCTCGTTAATGGCAGTCGACCGAGTAAAAACAAGTCCATTCACATTGGAGCTAACCTCGTTCAAGTCGATAATTTTGCCTTTTTCCCAAATGACGGCACGGCTCTCGCCTTTGGAGTTCAGAGATGAGCCAACCACTTGGCCATGCGCATTCACAGCGGTCGCCAAACTACCACTTCCCGGCTGGACAAGGCTGCCCGCTAGAGTGCCGAGGTCATGCATGACGCCATCTTCCCAGAGAAAGGCACTCGTAGATAGATCGCTGATTTCTGCCCAACCGACAACGTCGCGTCGGTCATTGAGCGCTTGGGCGGTACTGTGGCGGCCTCCAAGAGTCCCGATATCTCGGATGACCCCGTGCTGCCAAATAACAGCCCGCACTACACCACCTCCAATTGACGCGAATCCGCTTGATACACCAACGACTTCTCCTTTGTCATTGATAGCGATGGCTGTGCTGCCGCTGCCGCTTGGACCTAAATCTCCGAGGGACTCCCGCCTGCCGTTTTTCCACAGCACCGCGCCTCCGCGGACGTTCTTACCGAAGGTTGCGCCGACAACTTCGCCGCGATTGTTGATCCCGTGAGCCGAGCTGGTTTCGCCGGGAGTTCCGAGATCCTTCATAACGCCGTGCTCCCAGAGAAATGCGTGCAATTCCCCGCTAGGAGTCGTGGATTCGCCTGCAATCTGGCCGCTGTCGCTGATCGCATACGCTGCACTGAGATTACCGCCAAGGGTGCCCAAGTCGGTCATCACGCCGTTTTGCCATAGGAATGCGTGGTCCGCCGATTTTCCTACAATCTGTCCGGAGTGATTGATGCTGGTAGCGTCGGCGAATTGAGCACCAGAAAGGCCGCCTAGTTCAGTGATTGTGTAGGTCGTTTTTCCAGGGGGGAAGGCTCCAAATGCGCACGGTAGAATGAACAAAGCGAGAAATACTCTCCGAAAAAAAACCATTAACGCTCTCCTTAACGGGAATACACCGATACCACAGTCAATAGCGCCACGGAACTCCTGGGACCCTCCCATTATGCGGGAAACTTTGCTGGTAGCATTTCCGCCCTGAGAATTGGGTATCCAATGAGTTACAGAATCGAAACATGCTCGGGCAGCCCTCGGTGATCCCGCACTCGGCCAGAAGCGCAGCGATATACGGAGCTCCAGTTGGCAGAGGCGCCCCACACTTCGGGAAGCGCGAGATAAGGTCTTCAGGAGGTGGTGGGTACAGTCCACCAAAACGGAAAAAGCTCGCCCCGACGGAGTCCGGCAAGCCTCTTGTGCTGTTTAGTTGTGGTAGCTGAGAACGAGGATCGGTTTTCCGGCCAGAGGTTCGTGGTCAAGACTCCGAGGCCGGCCGATCCGACAATCATCAGTGCCAGGGTACGCGGTGCAGAGGACCTACAATTCCAAAAACGGCGGCTGCCTACCAGACTTTCCAGGGCCGTTTGCCAGAGGTCCACAACTCTTCGAGGAGCATCTTGTCGCGCAGGGTGTCCATGGATTGCCAAAAACCGCGGTGGCGATAGGCGCAAAGTTTCGATTCTTGAGCCAAAGACTCCATCGGTTCGCGCTCCCAAACGGTGGAATCGCCGGCAATATAGTCAAGGACCTGGGGTTCGAGAACGAAGAATCCACCGTTGATCCAGCCGGAGCCGCCATCTGGCTTTTCCTTGAAACTGGAAATGACGGATTGCTCATGATCGAGACTGAAAGCGCCGAATCTGCCGGCAGGTTGCACAGCGGTCAAGGTGGCAAGCGCGCCCTCGCTGCGGTGGAAAGCGATTAGTTCCTGGATGTTAATGTCGCTTACGCCGTCCCCGTAGGTGAGGCAGAAAGTCTCATTACCGATATGAGAGCGTACACGCTTGAGCCGGCCTCCGGTCATGGTGGTTTCACCGGTATCGACCAGCGTGACCCTCCAAGGCTCGACGCCGTTGGTAAGAACTTCCACTTTGTTGTTCCGCAGTTCAAAAGTTACATCGCACATGTGGAGGAAGTATTCCGCGAAATACTGTTTGATCATGTGGGCTTTGTAGCCGCAGCAGATGACGAATTCATTGATCCCATGGAAGGAATATAGCTTCATAATGTGCCATAGGATGGGTTTGCCGCCGATTTCGATCATCGGCTTGGGCTTGACCTGGGTTTCTTCACTCAACCTGGAACCGAAACCGCCGGCTAGAATCACTGCCTTCATAAAGGAACTTTGCTCCCTAGATGCGCCGCATCCGCAGCGTGCATGAACGAATCCAGGATGATGGGAGCAAATAGGCGACCAACCTCCCTCAGTCTAAGTCTGGCTTAAAGTTCTGCGTGGAAAACCGATGAGTTACAGTATCTTGTTTATTTTCAGTTAATTACGAGGATT
>JGI12635J15846_10000935_pt1 | contig 25601 bp, 23 predicted proteins | sample BlaSpr_A8_OM2_M2_FD_15846 | JGI IMG/M metagenome (IMG submission 15846) | reverse complement strand
GCGGAAGACGATGTTGCGGGAGATGTCATTGGTGCACACTGCGACCTGGTTGCCGCCTGCGCGTTTGGCCGTCAGGGCGGCCTCGTCGGCACGACGAAGTACATCCGCGGCGTTGTCGCGTCCCGGCCTGCCCACCGCCATCCCGATGCTGACGGAGGGAGTGATCACATCGTCGCCGATCTTCAGGGGACCGCGCAACGTCGTCTGAAGGCGGTGCGCGAGTGATTCCGCGGTCCCAGTAAGCATCGCCCGGTCCGAAAAGACCAGGAACTCGTCCCCGCCGATCCGACCGATCGTGCCCAGCCCTTGCATGCTCGCCTGAAGCCGTTCGGCGAATACCCGTAGGTAAAAATCGCCGGCGGCGTGGCCGAAGTAATCGTTGATCGACTTCAGTCGGTCGAGGTCGAGATACAAGACCGCGACGGGCCCGCGGCGTCCCGCCGCGAGTCTTTCGGAAAGGCGCGCAACAATCGATCGACGATTGTGCAGACCGGTCAAATCGTCATGCTCAGCCAGGTAGCGAAGCCTTTCTTCGGCGGCGATGCGGTCCTGGAGCTGTGCAAACAAAGTGGCGACCGCCCCGAGCGTGCCCACCTCTTCCTGCTTCCACTTCCTGCCACGAAAGTTAACGAAGCCGAGCACACCGGTGGTCACCCCCTTTGAAACCAGCGGTGCAGCGGCCATCGAGGGCGTCGCGACGCGCAACCTTCCCGTGATCTGGCGTTGGAAAGCCTTGTAAGCATAGTTTGTCGAGGCCGGCGGCCGAATNACAACCGGTTCCGCGGGCTGAATCACAAGCGGTTCCTTGCCATGCGCGCAAGGGGCGAAGACCTCNTCGGCGGTAGTGAAGTCGACAATCGCCACCAGATCCGCTTGTGGACGGTTGGGTCGCGGTGGCCATTCCGCGATCAATTTCGAGGCCCCGATGGTTTGGTCGTTGTGGCGCAAGAAGCCGGTGTCCGCGTCGAACAGGCCGACAAGCCTCGCCAGTACTTGTTCGCTCACAGTGATAGCGGTGGATGCGTCAGCCTCCATCAGTTGGGCGGTAACGGAGGTGACGAACTCTAGGCCGCGCGGCACGGTGCCTCGATTGCCGCGGTGCAGACGATCTCAACCGATTCAAGCACGTCGTCACAGAATTCGGCCGATGCCGGCCCGGTCTTGTGCGGTGTCTCGGTCATCGTTGGGCTCCTCAAACACAGGTGGTTGCCGTTGTTCGCAAGACGCGGAGACCAACCTTTTTGCGCGAGTGGCTAACGCGAGTGGCAACGCTGAGACCTTCGCCACGCCGGCACGAGTGACTATAGTCTCATCGTCGCGCGATCGCTTGGCCCCTTCAGCCAGCGCTTGTCGTGAAACTCAAATTTGGCAGCAACATTTGAGAAAAACTGAGAACATTAGATGTGAGACGCCTACTTCCGCGTCCTGTTAACGGTGCGCCAGCGTCACACGCGTTCGAGGATCGACAGGCCGCGATTGCGATCAATCAGATAGATCAGGTCGCGATGGTCGACATAAACGTCGTTGCTGCAAACGCGTTGCGCGCCCGAGGGCACATCCGGCATCCACCACGCCGCTTGCTTCATCGCCAGCGGGTTGCTGATGTCGATGATTCTGAGACCGCTCGCAAACCACGCGGCGGGCACCTCGTTGCCGACGATCGTTTCGACGGGCTGATGACATCCGGTCATCAGCGGCGAGGCGACCCCGACGAGTTCTGGCACTTGAAACGTGCTGACCGGGACTGGATTGGTCTCATCCGTTATGTTCACCATCCAGAGCATCGCCGGCAATTCGGGCGAGAGTTTGGGATCGAGCGGCTGCACGTGCTCATCGGCCACCAGCATCCACTTATGACCGGCGATCGGCACATCGATCGGCACCAGACTGTGCGTGGGCCAGCCGAACGGTGGACTCCAGTCGATCATGGAAACGGTCCGTGGTTTGCTCAAGTCGCNGATATCGAGGATTACGCCGCCGCCATGCCAANAGCTGACATAAAGCCGGTCCCCCCGGCGGATCGGATGGTGGCAGCGATGGTTGCGGCCTTTCCAGCTCGGCGTCTCACCGCCGGCGGTCCATTGGCCCGGCATCCACCAACGCCCCACCTCTTCTGGCTTCTCGGGATTGGCGAAATCCAGGATCATGACAATGGTGCCGACATAGCCTTCCTGCTCGGCGGAGATATAGGCATAGCGGCCGTCGAAAGTGAAACGATGCACGCCGGTGCCGACACAGTGCCAATGGTGAATGTCTCGCGGCTTGTCCGGGTTGCTGACGTCGAACACCCGCAGCCCGACAAAATCGGCATTCGGCATGTCGCCGCGCGTCCGCTCCCGGTTCGCGAGCATGATGTCGTTGGCGACCCGCACTTTATGCGAATGCAGGCCCGCAGGTATGTCGACCGAAGCGGTGATGCGCGGGTGTTTGGGATCCGACACATCGACAACCGATGTCCCGTGTGGCGCATCCATGTGCCCGATATAGGCGTGATCGCCATCCAGAACGACCTGTCCGCCACCCGCGCAATCCAGCCATGCGACCTCTCGTAATCCCTTGCCCTGGGCCATCGTCGGACTCCCTTCGTTGTGCCTACCAGCGGNNCGGTTGCGGCGCTTCCACCATTGCTGCAGACGCTCGGCGTCCAAACCCGTTCGCGTCTGCCCTGTGATTGTGATCGACGCGGATCTGGTCACTGCACGCTTCAGCGCNCCGCTTCCGCATCGTCTGGTTCACGGCCTNGTCAAGGCCGTTCGAGNAGANCTCATGACCGCTGGCCGCGATGGGATCCGCGCGCGGTCACGAAGTCTGGTCGCCGATGACCATGACGCGTTGCGCGCTTAGCCTCGACGGTTCGCAGGACTGTTGCGGTCGGTGGCTCGTTGGTCCTCGTGGCGGTTGTTCTCGTCGACGTTGTACGTGGCGGTGGGCAGTGTCAGGACCATGGTCACACCACCGCCAGGTGTCTCCTCGGGGGTGATGTGGCCGCCCATCGCCTCCGCGAGTCCGCGGGCGACCGCCAGTCCGTTGTCGACGCAGCTGTAGTTGTCGTGGTCCCCGGATCGTTGGAACGGAGGGGCGCCGGGCCCGGTGTCGATCACCCGGATTTCGACGGTGTCGATCAGCCCGCTGGCGGTGATGAGGATGTGTTTGGCGTCGTCGGAGTGGCTCAGGGCGTTGGAAATCAAGTTGTCGAGGACGCGTTCGAGTAACCCTGGATCGGCGAGGGCTTCGGGCAGGTCGGGGGCAATTATGGGTTGCACGTCGCGAGTGCGGGATCCGATGCGGTCAAGAGTCCTTGGCAGCACCTCNTCGATGGCCACCGGGGCGCGGCTGATGGCCAGTACGCCGGACCGCAGTCTGCTCATGTCGATCAGGTTGGCCACCAGTCGGTCCAGCNTGCCGAGGGANTCCGCTGCGATGCCGACGAGTTCACGGTGGTCTGCTGCGCTNCACNGCAGGCCGGGGGTTCCGATGCNGTCCACTGCCGCTTTTGCCGACGCCANGGGGGCGCAAAGGTCGTGGCTGACCGCACTGAGGATATCNGTGTGTAGCCGGTCAGATTCTTCGAGTCGGTGCACCTTGTCAGCCTCATCGTGCAGCTGGCGGTGGTGTANCGCGACGGCGGCTTGCGCAGCGAAGGCCTCGAGGACCCGCCGGTCGGCGGAAGTCAGTAGGTGCCCGCGCAGCGCCAGCACCAGGCCGTCATCGATCGGTATCTCCGTGTCGCTGTCCTCGGGGCTGCTGCACGGACGGTCTCCGGTTGTTGCCGCGACCCGCCACCGTTGTGGTTCGCGCCGACGTCCCGGGGTGGCCGCGGTGTCGGGGGGGCGTTCCAGCAACGTCACCGCCGAAAGTGCGTAGGTTTGCCGGAGCTGTTCGAGAATGGCCTGGGCGGAGTGTCCGCCGCGCAGCACGCTGCCCGACAGGGTGGCCAGCACGGCGGCTTCGGCACTGGCGCTGGCCGCCTCCCGGGTGCGCCGGGCCGCCGTGTCGACGACGATGGCGACGGTGGCCGCGACGACGAGGTAGGCGGTCAGCGCCTCGATGTCCTCGATGCCGGCGATCCTGAACGAGTGGATCGGCGGCGTGAAGTAGTAGTCGAGCAGCAGAAAGCCGAGCAGGGCTGTCAGCAGCCCCGGGTAGAGTCCGCCCACGAGTGTTACCCCGACGACGCCGGCGAGGAACATCAAGATATCGCTGGGCAACGACAGCTGATCCCGCAGATTCGCCAGGAGCAGGGTGAGCAGCGGCATTCCGGCTACGCCGAGGACGAATGCGACGTAGCGGCGTCGGCTGCCCAGCGCGGACATCCGCCGCGACCAGCCCCCGGTGTGCGTGTACCCGTGTTTGACCACGTGCACGTCGATCGAATCCGACATCGCGGTGGTCTCGGCGCCGACACCGCGCGAGAAGAACTGAGCGAAGCGGCCACGCCGCGATGCGCCCAGCACCAATTGGGTGGCGTTGACCCCGCGGGCGAACTGCAGCAGCGCCTCGGCGATGTCATCGCCGACAACCTGATGGTAGGTGCCTCCGAGGCTCTCGACGAGAGTGCGTTGGCGGGCGAGCATGGCGGGGTCTCTACGGGTGAGCCCGTCCCGCCCTATGACATGGACCGCCACGAGGTCGGCGCCGCGCGATCGGGCCGCGATCCGGGATGCGCGGCGGATCAGGGTCTCGCCTTCCGGGCCGCCGGTGAGCGCGACGACGACGCGCTCCCGCGCCTCCCAGGTGGTGCCGATCCCGTGATCGGCGCGGTAATGGTGAAGTTGATCGTCGACCTTGTCCACCAGCCACAGCAATGCCAGCTCGCGCAGCGCGGTGAGGTTACCGACGCGAAAGTATTTGCTCAGTGCTGCGTCGACCTTCTCGGCGGAGTAGATGTTGCCGTGCGCCATCCGCCGGCGAAGGGCTTCGGGTGCCATATCCACCAACTCGACTTGGTTGGCGCGGCGGACGACCTCGTCGGGGATAGTTTCCCGTTGCGGAATGCCGGTGATCTGTTCGACGACGTCGTTGACCGACTCGAGGTGCTGGATGTTGACCGTGGAGATCACATCGATGCCGGCGTCGAGCAGTCGTTCGATCTCCTGCCAGCGTTTCTCGTGAGCGGATCCCGGAACGTTGGTGTGCGCCAGCTCGTCGACCAGAGCCAGTGCCGGAGCGCGACGAATCACCGCATCGGTATCCATCTCGGTGAACGCGTGGCCGCGGTAGATCAAGTTCCGACGGGGTATGACCTCGAGGCCCTCGACGGCCTCGACGGTGCGTGCCCGCCCGTGGGTTTCGACAAGCCCGACGACCACGTCGCATCCGCGCTGGCTGCGTCGCCTGCCCTCCGCCAGCATCGCGAAGGTCTTGCCCACCCCGGGAGCTGCCCCGAGGTAGATACGGAAGTTGCCCCTCACGGCACATCTCTCTTGTCGGGATCGGACTTCGTGGCCACTCGGTGCGGCGGGTCTGTGCTCGAGGACATTGACCCGGGCTGCGCCCAGGAAGCCAAGGTCAGGTCCGTCCTGGTTGTCGCGCACTGCGGCCCGCAGTTGATCCGGGGTGTCGCCCGGGGTTTTGGCGACCCGTGCCACCAACAGGCGTTGTGGTAACTCACACTCGTTGGAACTGCCTCTGCACCAGACCGAGCACGGCGAAAACCGCCACCGTCGGCAGGACGTGCACCAGCACAGACATCTGCCGGGTTCCTCCTTCGTCGGTCCACCCGCGCCCGGTCCGTCGGGCCAATGCAATACCCTGACGCGTCGATTCCGGCGGTTCCTAACGATTCCTTAACGCCCAACGCGCCAACTATTACGGAGTCCTGACGTGGCGCTCCGTCTGATGATGGACAACTACGCCGCCCACAATAAAGCGGCCTCCACGTTGCACCCCACCTTCTGGACGTTCTGGGCGGTGGTACGGCGTCCCCACCTCCAGGTATGAGTCGGTTGACGAGCGATCAACCGACGCGACCTTGCGGACGGCGGGGGAAGCTTGCTTTAGGTTTTTACGGGCTTGGGTGCCGTCCATTGCCCGTTGAGGGCTGCGTCTTTTGGCCAGTACAGGCGCAGGAACGTCTGGAACGGGCCGGTGGGTGCGGGCAACCAGTTGGCTTCCCTGCCGGGGCCGGGAGATGTGTTCTGGATGTAGAGGGTCAGGCCGCCGTCCGGGTCTTTGGTCAGGTCGGGCAGGAACACTAAACCTACTCCGTAGCTCATTCGCCGGGAATGGCTGAGGGGCCACCCGCACTGTTAACCCAGCGCTGGCGTCGCCCTCGGGCTCGGTGGTCGCACGGTAGGTCCAGACGTTCGTTCGCCGTGTTATAGGCCTTTGGTTGCAGCTTGATCAGCGCGCTCTGCTCCGTGGACGTGTCAGGTTGGGTGCCTCAGGCGTATTCCGGCTCGCTATCCGCGATACGTTGCCGCGTTATTTTCTTCGGTGTCAGACTCTTCGTTCCCGCATCGCGGCGATCGGCGCTTGGACGACGCGGGCAGTGTTAGCGTCGTCGGCGTGACCCTCAAAGACATCGCCTTAACCACCCTCGACGGCAAGCCGACTACGCTGGCCGAATTATCTAACGGCGCAACGCTGGTCGTAAACGTAGCCTCCAAGTGTGGACTGACTCCGCAGTACACCGCATTGGAGAAGCTTGCCAGGGACTACGGCGACCGTGGCCTGACGGTCGTCGGCGTTCCGTGCAACCAGTTCATGGGCCAGGAACCGGGCACGCCCGACGAGATCCAGGAGTTCTGCTCGACGACTTACGGCGTGACGTTTCCGTTGCTGGCGAAGATCGACGTCAACGGCAACGACCGCCACCCGCTATACACCGAGCTGACCAAGGTTGCCGATTCCGACGGCTCGGCAGGCGACATTCAATGGAACTTCGAGAAGTTTCTGGTCGCCCCTGACGGTGAGGTGGTCAATCGGTTTCGTCCTCGGACGGAACCGGACGCGCCCGAGGTCGTCGGCGCCATTGAGGCAGTGTTGCCCCGATAGGAGGTGTAGACCAACCCTGTGCCCCGCCATGTGCTCCGATGATGATCGCCTGCGCGGCAGAGCAACACCACCACCATCCGTAGCCCGCTGGCTGTCCTCGCCGTCTTTTTCGACCCCCAATGCCAACCTACGCATACGACCAAATCGACCAGTCCCTAACAGCACTCGAACACCCGAGCTGAATTCCGGTCGGGCAGTGTCTGGCGAGAAGGCTAAGCGCGAAAAGGCCGAAGCCGCAGCAGAAGCCTGTCAGCGCCGGCCGCGCAGGGCCTTTGCCGCGAACAGCGCGGACAGCAAATTGACGCAGCTCAGAGCTCGTGACACACTTTGCTGCCTGTTGAATGTGGCGTAGGCTGAGCAGGCTGCCCGCTGCTGTCCTCGCTAATTTGATGTGCCGCACCGCCAAACACGGCGCATAGGCTGTGAACCGCTCCCGACTGTCGGTCTGCCATCCTGCTGGGATGGTCCACCGAAGTTTTCGAAACCGTTGGGCGGTAGATGTTTTACGACGTTGGGTCAGCGGTTACCCGCCCGCGCGGCCCTGCGTGAGAGGCCCCCTTTGAGAGAGTGGTTTACGCGATGAATGACNTGGAGCAGTTGNCCTGCGACGTGCGGGGGTTCGCGACGGAGATACGAACGCTGGGCTACTCGTCCGNGGGTGGCGGGCATGAGAACCNGTTCCTTGAACTGTCGGAGCGCATGATCCGGCACGCTGACCAGGTGGACCGGCGCAGTCACTGAGTCCACACCGCTACTTCTCCTTCTTGTCNATTCGGCAAACGTGTCAGGTCGGCTTNTCGACCTCGGGTCTCAGGTGCCGCCACCAGCAGAAGATGTAGAGCGTCATCGAGATCACCAACACGACGATCACCCAGACAACGACGGTGACATCAACCCAGGCCCCGAATGGGGGTGGGTTGGTAGGCGCATTTCGCAGCGGTATCACCGCAAAGAGCATCGCCGCGTACCACGTTGTCATCGGAGGCTGGAATTTTCGCCGGTCACGCACGGTCTGAACCGCGACTAACAGGGCTAGGCCGGCAAGCGTGATAAGAACGCCGAGGATGCGGACGGCGAATGCCGCGGTGCTCGGCGACCGATGTAGCTCCAATTGGTACGGTGCGAGCGGATCGGCTTTGCTGGCGCCACGCATGTCAACATGCCAGCCGGGAAGGCTGTCGTCGAATATCACCGGCGCCCGTTCTGACTCTTCCGCATTGCCCCGGAAGATTTCGACGACGATCGGCCCCGAACGATAGTGATCGAAGGGCCAATCCGCGACGTCACCGACAATGGGCAGCGAATTAATAAATACACCGGGCAGCATGCCCTTCGTCCACGTGCGTTTGGTGGGCGTTGCCGCGGACGTGATCGCGACACTGAGGTCGCCCTTGAGATTCCGGGTTCGCGGATCCAGCAACGCAGGTCCTGGTGAAACCGTGAGGTTGGCGAGCACAGCACTGTTGTTGTGTTTCATAACGGAACGAAAATTTCGACGCTTTGCCGCCTGTGATCGTGCCGGAGACCTCCGGTACCGAATCGAGGCCGAACGCAGCGAGAATCAGCGCAGCAGCGCCCGCGACAATGACCACGCGCTGAATCCGATTCGTGCCTATTCCGGGACTCCTACCAGCACTCCCTCGATCGCGCCGTCGGTTGTGACCAGTAGGCCACGCCCCGGGGGTAGCTGCTGAGCGCCTATCCTGCCGAATACTTTCACCGCCGCGGGATCGTTGTCCATAAATAGCGTGGGCGCTCGCGAACTAGTCATCTTCTGCAGGAATGGGTTCGTCACCGACACCCCTGCCCAGTTCCCCGGTAAGCGTGAGGCGATGACGTGCAGGCCGATCTCGCGGCTGCGTTCGAGCAGTCCCCACAACGGCGCGGTTGCCGCGCTCTTGCCGATCACACCGTGCGGCCGGAGCTCTTGCTCATCGTCGATCAGAAGGAAATGGTGCGGACCCTTCCATGTGCTGCGGTTCAGCAACTCTTCCTGGCTCAGACCTGAGGGAGGAAGACGGTCGCGCATGATCTCCGCCAGTCCAGCGATCACTTCGTCGATGTCATCGGCGGTATACGCGTAGGCGCGCACATGCGGACCCTGAATCTTGCCGATCAACGATGTCTTGGGATCGATGATGGTGATCTGCGCCTGCTCTGGGCTAAGCCTGCCGGTAAGCGCCTGCCCGAACGCCGCCAGAGTCGTTGTCTTACCGCACAACTGGCGCCCCAACACGAGCATGTTGGGCACCGATCGGGACCATAAAACCGCAGGCTTCAGTGCGCTTTCGCCGATTGCGAACGGGATGTTCAGCGGGTCGGCCGCCTCGGCGGTGTCCGCGAACGCGGCGACGACCTGGCTGAGCTGAATCCGGTCGGGCAGTCGTGCCAACTTCTCCAGCCTGCCGGCGCCGGTCACGTCGGCGATGACCGAGCCAATCTCGCGCGTCAGCACTCGTTCACCGATGGCCCCGGTGATCTCCGGCACCCCAACGAGCAACTCGTAGCCGTCCCGGGTGACTCCGAAGCCGGGCCGGTCCAGCGTGTTGCGGGCAGCCTTTCTGCGCTCGAAACCCTCTCCCATCTGGGTTTCGTCAGGATTGCTCAGCCGCAGCTGGATCCGCGCGTTGGACACATTGACCAACTGCTGCTTTTGCCCCACCAGCCACGCCGTAGCGCTGGTAATGACATGGACCCCGTAGGAGAGGCCCTGCCGGGCGATCGCGATTAGACGGTCTCCCATTGCGGCGGCCTTGTCGTAAAGGTCGCTGAAGTTGTCGACGACGAGGAAGACATCGCCGAACTTGTCGTCGGGATCGGTGCCGCCATCCCCGTCGGTGCCGAATCGTCGTTCCCGGAATTCGGAGATGTCGATTTGGTACTGCTTGAACGACGCCTCCCGGGCCAGGATCAAACCCTCGATCGACGCGAGGGTCCGCGACACTCCCTCGCTGTCTGTTTGGCTGACGACAGACGCCACATGCGGCAGCTCTTCGACCGGGTACAGCGACGCACCGATGCAGAAGAACGTCACACGTTCGGGCCGATACATCAACGCCGCCGAGGCCATCAATGTCATCAACGTGGTGGACTTTCCTCGCTGAGCGGTCGCGACCACCATGATGTTGTCCATCTCGGCGTCGATCGCGTGTACGCGTTGGGCATGCTCTTCGGGGATGTCCACAATTCCCACCGGGAACACCAGGCCCGGGTTGTGCCCGTAGTCGGCATCCCATGGCGTGCCGCGCCAGCGGGCCACGAGCGCATCGATGGGTTCGCTGACTTCCAAAGGCGGGAGCCATATCTGGTGCGGTGGGCGCGCAGGGTGAGAGAGGAGTGATTCTCGGATGATGTCGACTAGTTTCTTCTTACGGAATCCGTCGGAATGAAACAGAAACTCGTCCGGCTCCGCTGGTTCATCGGCGATGGCTAAGGCAGCGCTGTCTTCTTCACTTAGTGGTTGATACGCCCAGGTGTATGCGCGCGGCTGGGAAAAGCTCATGGCTACCGTCTTGGTCACGTTGACCACTCGCTTCGGCACCACGAAAGGGGCTGACACGTAAAAGCACCGGAACTGGTCCAGGTCGCGCGGCCCAACCTTGAGTAGGGCGTACCCGTTCTCTTTCGACGGAAGATGCAACGCCGAGTCACTACCGATCACGTCACGAGAATCCTCCGCGGTCTCGGCGCGCAAGGCTACTCGGAAGGCGATGTTGCTCTTGGCTTTACTGAGTGACGAAAGGTCCAGTCGCTGGCCGCCGAGTGTGAAGAAGACATTGCAGCCACGGCCCTCCTGGCCGATGTGGATAACCAGGTCGATCCACTCCGGGTGATGAATGAATAACTCGAGATACTCATCGATGATCACCAGCAGAATCGGAACCGGCTCCAGATCCCGGCCGGCGAGCCGCATCTCCTCGTACTCGTTGGCATCGCGCGCCCCGGCATCTTTGAAAAGCCGGTAGCGCCTGGCGATCTCGCCATTGACTGCCTTGCGCATCCGCTCGGCCAAGTGCCGGTCGTCCTTGCCCAGGTTGGACAACGAACCGGCGACGTGCGGAAACCCTTGCAGATCCTGGGCTGCCGACTCGAACTTCATGTCGACGAAGATCACGATGAACGTTTCCGGCGAGTGCGTCAATGCTATCCCGCTGCACAATGACAGGAAATACTCCGACTTCCCTGAACCCGACGTCCCGATCACGACCGAGTGAAATCCGAAGCCACCGAAATCCTTGGCGCGCAGGATGACATACTGCAACTCACCGCTTTGTTTGACGCCGACGGGAATCATCGCCCATTTGTGATCGCCGCGGCCACGGCTCTCGGACCAGAGTCTGTCGACGTCGAGTTCTCGCGGATCGTTGATTCCCAGTGCCCGTAGCAGTTCACCACCTTGACTGTCGGTCTCAGATAGTTCCCCGGCGCTCATCGGGGACCAGCGAGCGAGCGCTCGCGCGTACCGATTGGCGGTGCTCTCGGCGAGCATGTCTGCCATGGCATAGAACGTGTCGCGGTGCGTCAGCCTGCCGTCACGNAGCCCGAAACGCTGGCTTTCCTCNGCGAACCCGACACCTACACCAACCCGGGTCGCCAGCCGCAGGACGGTAATGCCGGCCATGCCCTTCTGGCCNGTCACACCCTCCCATTGCTCAGGAGTGCCGACGTTGTCATCGACGATCACCCAGTGCGGACCCNGCGCCAGGCCGGTGGTCGACTCCATTGGCGAGGGCATTGACGTCGGACTCGTTCCGACCGGTGGTGTCCACGCCCCACGGCCCTTGCGGTGNAGTTCGGCATCGAGCGCCTCTTCTAACTCGGTAGGAGAAGCGAACACCAACCGGCGCAGTCCGCACGCGTCGAACATCTCGTCGTGCTGGTTGTGCGGTAGCCACACGAGCCACGACCAAAGCTCGGGATGTCGGGTGACCACCATGAGCTTGAGATCGTTGGGGCTGTGGTATACCGCGAGGGCACACAGTATCGAGCGGGCGAGGCTATGCAGTTCGCTCGGATCGTCGCCGATGAAGCTGAAGCCGGGTTTCGATCGCAGGCTCAGCACCTTGCCGATTCCGCGAATCTTGCTCTGCTCGAGTATGAAATCCCTTAGCGCGCCGCCGGTTACTGGCTCTAGCTCTTCCCCGATCGGGACGTCGGGCCATTGCAGTGAAACCGCGGACTCGCTGGCTTGCTGCACGCCGATCCCCAGGCGGACGTCGAGGAAATCCGGGTCACTCGCGCGCCGCTCCCACATCCGCGTGCCACCGATGACAGTGTCCAGCTTCTGCGGGTCACCGTTGACGAAGAGCTGACTGCGTCGCTGCTCCTGAGTGGCGCGCTGCACTTCGTCGCGGTCGTCGTCGAGTTGGCGCAGGTAGCTCCGACGCAGCTTTTCTTGTTCCCCCCAGCTGATCCGGCGCCCCCGCCCGAGGCGCCCGCTGAACATGAGCGTGCCGAACCCGACCAGTCCGATCATCGGGAAGAATCCGGACTGCAACGACCGAATCCCCGACGCATACATCACCACTAGGGTGCCGACGATTCCAACCAGCAGCGCGGGAAGCGCAATCATCAGCAGGATGTTGCGCGGCTCACGCTCAGGCAGCGCCAGCGGCGCGGCGATCCCGATTCGAACGGGCGGAACGCTCGGCGGTGGCTTGCGGGAGCCGCGGACGAAACCTCGTTTGGACATACCTAACCCCCGACGGGTGCTTCGTTGGATTCGGGAATGGGCGCCACCGCACCGCCTCCAGACACGGCGTCGCGCGCCACTAGGGCAGCTTCGCGGCTGATTGCCGGTCCGGCCGCGAAGGTACGCACAATCGGCCATGGTGCTTGCACGGCATAGCGGGCATCGAGCCCTAGCGCCTGCAAGGTCGGATGATCCGACTGGATCCCATACCGAACACCCTGGGGCGAAAGCCAATACAAACTTTCTCGACTGCCGGCCGTGGCTACGCCACTGGTCGTCGCTACGAAGTTCGCAGCGCCCGGCAGCACCAATGTCTGGTGCGCCTCGGCTGAATCGGGATCGCGATTGTCGCGGACCAGTTGCACCAGGTGAGAGTCCATGCTGATCGGGATCGGCAGCCCCCGCCCGGTGAAGATCGTGATCCTGGCCTGCGGGTCGGTGGACTGCTTCTCCCACCCGACGCAGGTCACCGGATTAGCAGATGTGTCAATGAAGTCCAGCTTGCCCGACGGGTAGTAGTCGACGTCGAGCACATCGACCACCGGGATGTGGATCAGCTTGTTCGGGGCAACCAGCGTTGGCGTCGTCGAGCCCTGGGGGTCCCCGGTGCGCAACAGATCCGCGACGAAGCTGGTGATCTTCTGCACACCGCCCGGCAGCAGCACATAAAAGCCGTTGACTTCGCCGCTCGCGTCCCGGGATTCCAGCACGCTGCCGACCATTGTGCTGGGCAGCCACCGGGACCGTGTTCCTGCTTCCGGGATTGCCGGTAAGACAAGGGGTTCCGTTGACGGGATGGCGTCGAAGAGAGGGTTGGAAATTTCGATCGGATACGTCACCCCTGGATCGAGGCCGAGATTGAATGTCACCGATCGGTCGGTCGGGTCAATGCGCGATCGTTGCCCTCGCCAGATCACATAGGTAGCGCCCTTATGGGTCGCCAGGACTGCCTGAGTCGGGCCCATCGCCGCGGCCCGGCCGAACGGCGTGAGCTGGCCGGCGATGGATGTCACCACCGGAGCCGTCCCGCTGCCCCGGGCAGCCGCGGTATCGCAGACCGACCATGCCGATACGGCGCTCGACGTGATCGGCAGGCTGTTTGGCACACCCGGAATGCCGATCAGTGGGCCCGTCGGGTATTTGGCGATCTCGTTCGCCTTGACCCAGGTTGGGCTGGCGGAATTGCCGACTGCCAACCGCGCGGAGGTCAGGTTGAGCGCGGGGTAGAGGCGCCCATTGATCTTCGCGTAGACCGCGCCGGTGTCGCGGTCGCCGATGATGGCCGACTCACCGATCAAACCCGCCGGCTTCATCAAATGAAGTAAGGCCATCCAGCCGACACCGATGACGACGAGCACGATCGACAGTGCGACCGCCGCTTGCTGTTTGCGATCGTCATGCTTCATCCGCACCGAAAACCTGGTGATCGCAGCTCGCAAGCGCCGGTTGTAGAACAGGTGCCCTGAATTCTGGTCCCGGTTGGACAGATTGAGTGGCACAGTCTTGCTCCTTCTAGGGACGTCCTCTCTTCCTTTTTGGGAAGTCCGTTTTTGGGAACCCTTTTTTTGGGACGTGATGCCGATCCTGCTACTGGATCGACGCCGGCATCACTTCAGGTGGCCGCCGTACCTTGCCTGGTTCTCGGCCTCGGCCTCTTCACGCAGCGCTGCGATCGCGAGGTTCAACCTGTCGGCCAACTCTCCATGGGAATAGCCGGTCATCACACCCCGGTGCAACGCCAACTTGAGCAACCTGCCGTCGGAATTCGCTACGGCGTGAATATCACCCAGGTCCACACTGTAGGTAATGGTTTCGGCTTGGGCGACGAGGGCTTCCCACTTGTCGGCCGCCTCGTTCAGTTCACGCAGAACTGATTCGACGAGATCTCGGTCCTTCAGGTCGCTCCGCTCCCTGCGACTGCCCGATCCCGACACGATGCCAGTATCGTCGCCCCCTCCCACCTGCGTCAATTCAGATTCGGGGGCCGTATTCCCGCCTCCGGACAGGCTGCGAGGGTGGTCGCCACACCTTAGAACGGCTGCTTCGCGGCCCACCGGCTGGCCGGTGGCGCGCTGAGTTTCTGGAACCAGGCGAAGTGATAGTTCGCCGCTATGTAGTCTCCGATGACCATGGCCTCGGTGGCAGCCAACAGCAGACAGTTGAGCAGGAGCGCGGGATCGACATCCGGATACTGGCCCAGCAGTCGGTATCGCGCAGTATCGAGATGCACCCGCAGCACATCGACTTCTTCATGGACGACGCCGGTTCCCGCAGCAGCGGCCCTGGCCAGCGTGTGCACCATCCGCGGCAGTCCGTCGCGCCAGTGCGTCGCTTGACCCAGCACCCATCCCAGATCTTCAATGGCCGGCAGATCGCGCGGCCGCACCGAGGAGCGCGTCGCAGCGAAATCAACCGATCGGCCCAAGGAATCGCCGGGTGCGTAGGAGGCCGCGCATGTTGTGTCGCCGACCAGCGCGGGGGCGTTGCCGCTCCGCCGTTCAGGTTCCAACAACCGCACGCCTTCTGGAAGCGTGATACCCGGCGGTATCCAACCGTGGGCGAGGTCGGTGACCAATACCGTCCTGCCGGTCGCCTTGTCGCCGACCGCCCAGCTCAGCCCCGGTTCTTGGCGAACTACGTACGCGAGAAGTCGCTGCAATCGTTCGCTGTCGGATTCGGACTCAACTGCAGGCACTGGGGCCCCTGAGGCCTCCGGGACATCTGCGACTTCCGGTTCTGGCGCCTGGGCAGCGGTGTCGCCGGCAGGGGCTCGGTGCCGGCCCTGCGCTGCGGATTCATCGTCTTCGTCAGCTGCCGGGCCGATGGTCTCCCAGTGCGGCGGCGGAGCAGTCACGGGAGGCGCATCCACCGCGGGTTTCACCGTCTTGATGGCGGACACGATCTGCGTCCTTGGCATCTCAGCTGTCACGGTCCGCAAGTGACGAATTGCCGACTCGACTCGTCGCGTCGCGCGGGCGCGGGCGTCGTCTATGACGCGGGCCTCCTCTGCCTGCCCGGCCGAATCAGCCATTCCCCATCGCCTGATGATCTTGAGCTCGTCGTTGGCGGTGCTGGCGATCCGCTGCAGCTCGATCTTGAGATACTGTGCGAGCGTGGCGTTTTCGGCATTGATCGTCGACAGCTCGTCAGGCCAAAGGCCACCTATCACCCAAGGGGTGCAATCGATAGGAGAGCTGAAGGCCGGAATCGTGAGGGATTCTCGGGTCGCTCTCCGGAGGCGCTTGCGCGCCGTTATCCGACCGAAGATCGCCACCAGCTAAGCGTACCGGGATCTATCGNTGTGCTTCGCGAGCGGTGAATTGTGCGGCTGCGATGGGCTGGGTAGCGTGGGGACATGGCTGATTCTGCGCTGCAGCAGCAACTCGACGAGGTGCGTGCCATNCTCGGCCGGGCGCGAGAGTTGTTTGGCGCCAATCCTATCGAGCCGCCAACCGATATCGCACCCGATCCCGGTACCGTCAAGACTTGGCTTCTCTAAGCTGTCAGCCCATTTCAGACCTATTTCGCACGGCTCAATCCGCGTTGTCGCGGCGGCGTAGTTGATGCGCCAGCAGCTTCTCAATCGCCGAATCGAGATCGTGAGGGGTGGGAACCTCCGCAGACGGGGTGTGCCCGGCCGCGACGATCTCGGCGCGCACTTCAAGTAACGCTTTGAGGCACGAGACATCGGCTGTCAACAGAATGCCCTCTGCCAGGGTATCGGCGTCGGTGTCCATCGCCTCCGCGCTCAACGCAACGCTATGCATATATCCGCCGCGGCAGGAGCGGACCAGGATGTGTCCGCTTGGGTGAACGGTGTCAAAGGCAGAATTGGCGTCTGTCATCGACCGCCGTCAACGATGCCGCCAAGATCACCGGCAGCATCCTTTTCGTGCTGTTCCCACATGGCCGCCGACGTAGTCAGTTTGTGCGCCATATCGGCGTGGTCGTCGGCTTGTTGCTCGTAGCACTGGCGTCTCAGCTCAAGCAGCTCACGTCCTGCATCGCGAAGCTCACCGAAGATCGGCCCGAGCGAGTCCAGGCTCGCCTGGATCGCGGCATGCGATGCCGGAATGGTCCGCAAGTAGTCGGAGGTCTCCTGATGATGCCCAGCGGCTTCGCGCAAGTGCGCGGGCACTACATGGATTCGATCTGCCATCCGCTGTCTCCTGTTCATGCGCCGCCGACCGGGCCGGCCGGCGAGTTCACTATGTGGTCGACGTAGCCGCTGGCCGGGTTGGTGCCGGTGCTTCGGTCTTGGCCGGCGCGGTCGCGGTGGCCGCGGCCGGCGGATGCTCCCAGCCTAGAAAGCTCGGCCCGCTCACGGCGGCGATCTGTTGAATCTGGCCGTCGAGAAGGGCCTTGCTGTGGCCGAGGGCAAGCGCGTGACGATCGGTGAAGATACCTATATCTCCCGGTGTGACCCGCGATGAATCGATTGGGGCGGTGACCGTTGTTCCCGGTGGGGGAATGGTAATTCCCTGCTGGTGGAACGCATCTGCAATCGGCGCTCCGCCCACCGCGGCGTTGATGGCGGCGGCTAGCTGTGGGCTGGCAGCCGTCACAGTCTCACCGTCGGGCAGGGTCACGGTTGTCGGAGCCGCTGGCGGCGATTCGGGCTTATCCGATGCTGCTTCTTCACCGTGGTCCTCGTCATCTTTGTGGTCTTCTGCGTCATCTGCCGAGGCGTGGTGGTCTGGGTCTTCGGATCCCATCTCCCCTTCATCGTCCAGACGCTTCAGCGCCGGATCGATTCCGGTGCCCCCTTGCAGCCCGGGAAAAGGTGACCCGCCCAGCGCACTCGGCATCAGCCCGGCACCGAGGTTGGGAATGGTTGGCATCATCGGCGCCATCGGCATCGCCGGACTTGTGGTGCCCTCTGTCGCACGTTGCCCCGACGCATCCCCGGCCGGCAGGCCTGGTTCGTCGGCCAGCAACGAATCCAGCAAGGGATCCCATCCGGCGTCGGCCACGTCCGGCGGCTGTTGGGCAGCGCCGCGGGCGGGTGCCACAACGGGGACGGCCGGTGCCGGTCGGGGTTCAGAGGGATCGCCCGATTCATTTTTGGACGCGTCGTAAAGCGATGTCCACGCCGCCATCAGCGCTGACTTCGACGTGTTGTCTAGACTCGCGCTCGCGACCACCGCACGGATGTCTCTGAGCTTACCGATGAGGAACCGCTGGAAATCACGCGCACCCGTAGGGGTGTCCAGATCTGATCGCGTACGTACCGCGGCTTCCGTCTCTTGCTGCAACGTGGTGAGCGCTTCTCTGCCCTCGATGGTCTTGAGGTGCGCATTCAGGATGGCCGAAATAACCTGCAGGTCAAGCTGAGAGCTGGCTGAATTCTGATGCGCTAGAGCAGCTTCAGCGTCGGCTATGGCTTCGGCAGCTTCGCCTTGTTCTCGATCCGATGGCGTCGCGGGTACACCCGCTGGGCGCCTGGTGGGCGCGCCGCCCGGTGCTGCTCCGATGCCGAACAGGTCAGGATGTTGTTGGCGGATCTTACCCACAATTACCTCGAGTTGTTCCGAACGTGTCGTGGGGATGACCACAGCCGCCACTTCTTTCGGCGTCAACCCGGTCTGCCACGCGTTTGGATCGCCGGTGCGGTCACGCACAGATTTCACGACGGCAAGCAGCTCGTTATACGACGACATCGTCTAGGCAAACGGCGCTGCGGCGCAGCGGGCTGTGCTGCGTGTCGTGCCGCGACCCCTCCATGCCGGGCGACAGTACCCAGGCGGATACTTCGCGACAATTCACCCTAGGAGTTGTTCACAGAGCAGCTAACCGGCAACGACGGCGTACTGCGCCCGCAGGCTTTCCAACACAGCCCTTTTCGAGCGATCGAGTTCGTGAGCGCGCGCCACCACTGCCGCGATCTCTCGTTGTTTGGCAATCAGGAACGTCTGAAACTCACGAGCGCCCAAAGGAGTGTCGACGCCTCGGTCTTCCTGGTCCGGCGCGGCGCGGTCGATCTCGGCGGCGATTGCGTCAAGCCGACTGATGCTCTCGCGTATCGCGGCATGAGCGCTGGCAAGCGTTTCCGCGAGGACACGATCAGCCTCAGCAACCGTGCTGTGTTGACTCGCGAGAGCTGCCTGGCGCGTCTGAATGGCAACTACCGAAAGTCCGGCTTGCTCCGACATGGGTTCAACCTATTCATCATGCCCGCGGACGGGCGGATATTGCCTTCTCATAGTGGCCGACGGATCGCAACGTAGTTGCCCAGGGGACTGATCCGGACCGAAGCACCCGAGTAAGGCGCTTCGACAACCAGGTTGTGGCCGATGGCCATCTGTACGTGCCCGGCATGGGGGAAGACGAGATCGCCCGGGCGGACTTGCGCGCGCGGAACCGGGATCCCATCGTTTATCTGCTGATAGGTGGTGCGGTCCAGGTGAATACCAGCCTGCGCGTACGACCACTGGACCAAACCGGAACAGTCGAACTGGTCAGGCCCCGTCGCTCCCCATACATAAGGATGTCCAAGTCGTGACAACGCGGCGCGCACAGCGATTCCGGCGCGGCTATTGGCCGCCGGCAGCAGCAATCCGGTCAACCCGCGGCCTTGTACGTGGTGCGACAAGCGGTAACGCAGCACCCTCAGTGCCGACACGCGCCGTCGCGCCCGCGAGTGGGCCGACAATACATGCGCCTGTTGCGCTCGCAGCCGCGCCACGCGACGGCGCATCGCCTCACGCTGAGCCATTGGCGTAGCCGGAGCAACGGCGGCATCCGCGCGGGCCTCGTCGAGCACGCTCTTGGTGAGCTCGCGGGCGTGGGCGCGATCCTGGTGGGCACCGGCGATGACGCCCGCCGCAGCGACATCCGTTCGCGCCGCGGACAGCAGCGCTTCCCGATTGTGGTCTACCACGCGCTGATAACGGCCCGGTGCCGCACCGCTATTCAGGTCAGCGGCTCGCTGCAGTAATTCCCGGTAATGCGCGGTGCCCACGTCCAACGTCGGGTGCCGAGTGCTGCCGGCGAACATTTGATGAGCCCGACTCAAAGCCTCGATGTCGCTTTCGATCACGAGTCCCCCTCGCCGCTGTCCTGATCTGTCCGGTCCTGGACCTTAAAGGACCCAGACTCGACCGCTTCAGTGAAGGCGCGAACGCGGGGGAGCGCTCCGGGCGGGATGACCCCTCGGTTGCGGATATCCCACATTTCGTCGCTGCCGACACCAAGCAGCGCCGCGATGATCGACTCCGGTAACGACGACTGCGCGCATGCCCGATCGAACCGCGTACTTAAGCTCGTGGGCATCCGCTTCAGCAGGGCGCTTCGCGTTGCTTCGAGCGCCTCTAGATGCTCCATGAGCCGGCCCGTTGAGTCAGCACCCGCATTCACTGCCACCCGCCAGGAGCTGGCTGCCAGCATCTCTGCCTTCACGCACTGCGCGATCACAGATAGAATATACGTCTCATATTCGTTTGATGTCGTCGCTGGCAGTCGATCGATGACCGATTTGAGGGCATCGAGTTGCGCTTCGGCGTAGCCCTCGAGCACATCCGTGTCGCTGTGGCGGTCGACCACCACCGCACCGGTGCGTCGCGCGGACATGGGCTCAGGTGGTTCCGCGGCGATCAGCCGGGCCAGCTCAGCATCGGGATCAGCGGCCACCAAGAGCCGCGAGTAGGTGCCGGGTGGCAGGCCAAGACCGTTTTCAACCTTCTGAGCAGTACTTTTGTGCGGCTTGCGGGCGCCGCGCTCCAAATAGCTGAGTCCCATGATGCTGACGCCGGTGGCGGCGGCAAGTTCAGCTAGTGACCAGTCGCGTGACTCCCGCAATGCCCGGATGGCCGCTCCGGCCGATTCACGGCTCACCGCACGCTCCGGCCATAGGCCGGATATTACACAGGCCACGTGTGCATCCTGTGGATATACGTTTTCATCACGTTTCTCTTGCGAGCAAGCTACCTATGTGTATACGCTTTTTCCTACGTTTCGGCCCGGACAAGGAGATGAACATGGGACACCCCTGCGCAGCCAACCCGGAGTTGTGGTTCGGCTACCCCGACGACGACGGTGGTGACGGCGCGGCAAAGGCACGCGCTTACGAACGGTCAGCGACCGAGGCGCGGATCCAATGCCTGCGCCGCTGCCCGTTGGCGCAGCAGCGCCGGTGTGCCCAATACGCCATCGCGCATCGGGAGGAGTACGGCGTTTGGGCCGGCGTCAAACTACCCGGCGGGCAGTACCGGAAGCGCGAGCAACTTGCTCGGGCCCACGACGTCTTGCGGCGTATCGCGGCGGGCGAGATCAACTCCCGGCAAGTACCCGAGAACGCCGCTCTATTGGCGCGCCGTGAACATGCGGCCATATCGGTGTCCGCGGTGGTGTTGCACCTGCCGACCGCCCAGGTTGGGCCCCGGTCGGCCGCCTAGCGACATGTCGGGGCGCCCTGTCCCGGTCGGCAGCGGCTTGCCTCGAGATTGCTGCGGCCACCGGGCAGGTAGGCCTCCAGGCCTCGGATGCCCAGCGGTACTGTCGCCGTATCGGCGCTGTACCAACCCCACGACGAAGGGTCGGCCCCCGCGGCAAAGGGAAGAAATGAGCAACCTTGAAGCTGCGCCGGCCGAAGTCGAGTGCAACGCTGCACAGATTGTTGGTACCGAGGTGCTGCATCCACGAGAGGTGCCGCTTGGTGGGCCGAGGGCGATCCGGGTACAACGCACACTTCCGCAGCAACAACGTTCGCTGATCGGTGCGTGGTGTTTTATCGACCACTACGGCCCGGTGTCCGCAAGCATGGACGTTCCGCCTCATCCGCACACGGGACTACAGACGGCGAGTTGGTTGTTCAGTGGGGGAGTGGAGCACCGTGACAGCGCCGGAGTGCGCGCCCTGGTTCGCCCCGGCGACCTGAATCTGATGACCGCGGGGGCGGGGATCTGTCACTCCGAGGTATCGGTGGCGCCAGGCGCCGTTCTGCACGGTGTGCAGCTGTGGGTGGCACTACCTGACTCCGATCGTGACACTGGGCGCGACTTCGCCCACTACGCGCCGACACGGATTTCGTTGCCGGGTGCGGTCGCTCTGGTATTTCTCGGCGAGCTGGCCGGCAGCCGTTCGCCGGTGCACACATTCACTCCGCTGCTGGGCGCCCAGATCGACATCGACGCGAACGCTGCACTGGACATCGACATCGACGCCGCGTTCGAACACGGTGTGCTGTGTGACATGGGCACCGTAGAGATGGGTGGGACTACCCTCTCGGTTGCCGACCTGGGTTACCAAAGCGCGGGCAGCGTTGTATTGCACGTGCGCAATGTGGGGGATGGGCCGGCGCGGGTAGTGCTGCTGGGGGGCACCCCGTTCACCGAAGAACTGCTGATGTGGTGGAACTTCGTCGGGCGCAACCACGACGAGATCGTCAGCTATCGCCAACTATGGGAGGACGCCGACGAACGCTTCGGCGCTGTCGCAGGGTACCAGGGCTCAGTCACCCGACTGCCCGCGCCGCCACTGCCGACTACCCGGCTGCGGCCCAGGCCGTTACCGGGCCGCCAGCGAACGACCAAACAAAAAGGGGCATCCGAATGACTGCAGACAAGACCGGCGCGCCAACCACGGTCACCGCGGGACACCAGACGTACACCATTGCCGTCAAGGGCGAAACCGTCGGCCACGCCGACTACGCCGACCGCGGTGACCAACGCGTTTTCTACCACACCGTGGTCGATCCAGAATTCGGCGGACGAGGCCTGGCAACGATTCTGCTCGAAGCGGCGCTGAATGCCGCCCGGGACGACGGCAAACGAATCGTCCCCGTGTGCTCCATGGTCGGCACAGTGCTCAAGAAGCATCCCGAATTCGACGACATCACCGACCCCGTCACCGCCGAGGTCCGGAGCTGGGCGCAGACNCAGCCGAGCAGTTAAGCCTGGGCTGCGGGTCGAAGACGAGGCCCCGGGTGGACCGCTTAGACCAAATGCGCGCTGCCGTCGTGCAATTCGCNACNGCGCAAATTCATTGGAGTGACAGCGAGGACGTCGCCCCCGGCAACCACGGCCCGGGTGATCGGCGTGAGCGCCTGGAACAGCGATTCCACCTCATCGTCACTGAGCGCGTCGAGCGCCGACAGGGCAAGCGTGTCGGTTGTCGATTCGATGTGTTCCTTCAGTTCCAGGCCGGCCACGGTCGGCGACCCGTCGTCGTTAAGCAGCCCTCGCCCGGCCAGCCGTTGTTCGTGGTGACGCCACGCCGCCTCGTCGTAATCGCGGGTGCGCGCGATGTAGTCGCGCGGGATCCCGCCGGCCGCGGCGTGTAACACGTTGGATTCCCGACCTGAGATACCGGCGGCGGCCAATACCGCCACATGCGCATCCCCGCGTTGCTCGCGCAACAGAGTCGCGGCGTGCCACAGCGCGGCCAGTGGATTGTCCGGCCAGGGCAGCGCCAAATTCGCCGCGAACAACGGGCGTCCGTCATGCGGCGCCTGGCGCGCCGCCTTTCCCGCCAATTCCGCGGCGACACGGACGTTTTCATCTGCGCCGAGGCCGTAGCGGAGCAGTGCCGCGACAGCGGAGTCCTGCCGGGCGCGCAACGCGGCTTCGGGATCGGCGATCTGCCACGCCGCCGGTAGGGCCTTGGCTACCCGCTCGGGGGCGAAGTTATAGAAGATCGCGGTGACCACCTCTGGCGGCACCACCCCCAACGGCGCCGACCGAGCGGCGAAGTAGCCCATCCAGTAACCCCGGTAACCCAGCCCGTCCAACGCCGCCCGCGCCTCCGGCGCGAAGTAGGTCACCGCATGCACCGGCTCGAATCGATCGAAGAAGCGTCGCGCCAGCCCGGGTTCTCTGCACACGGTCGCAGTTAACCACCCATTGCCGACCATAACCAAGCCCGGAGTCCTGAATGGGAGTTAGCCGCGACTCGCCCTACAAACACAAGGGGCACAGGCGCATTGAGCCGCGTCATTCTTCTCGGCCTTCGGAGTCCCAGGTGGAGGGCAGCATCGGGCTGGTTGGAGCGCCACCGAAAGCATCTGCGGGCAGGGTGATCAACCCGGTCGCGTCCGCGTTGTCCCTGGCCGTGATACCGCCAAAGCCCATCGGACCCGCGCCGCGGGTCGATGCGGGGACTAGCGGATCATTGACGGACTCAGAACCGGGACCATCGTCGCTGTCCAGATCCATGAACTCGTCGCCGTACTGACGTTCCGGAACCGTGGCACGGCCCCGACGCCGGGCACGCCGTTTGTCCCGCGCCGAAACCGCCGCGACCGCGGCGGGGATACCGACCGACGGCGCCTTCGCGCCGGTCTTGCCGCCCACTGTGGGCGTGAAACCCCCGCCAGGGTCGAAACCACCGACGGCATAGGCCACCGCTGGGACCGGAGCCGCCGGTGCTGCTGGAACGGGCGCGGCGCCCGCGCTACCCACGGCCGAAGCGGCGGGCGCGGCAACGGGAGTCACCACGGTCGGAGCGAGACCGACGACCGGCCGGCCTGACGGGTGATCGGCTCGCGCCGGCGATGCAGCGACGGCAGTTCCTGCGCCTGCGGCCGCAGCCGGAGCCTGGGTCAGCAGCTGTTGACCAACCCCGAGCACCACTCCGAGCGTGATCGCCAGCAGTGGATCGAGCAGCAGCTGCGGATAGGTGAGGGACGCTCCCACGTCGGAGAAGACCTGATATGCAACGGCGAATAAGAAGGGCCCAAAGGTCACCAAGGCCTGCGACGGGTTGGTCAGGAAATCGGTGATCAACTGCATGGTGTTGCCCAGCGGATTCTGCAGGAAATTGATGATCGGCGCGTATATCTCCTGGGCATAGTTGATGTATGCCTGGAGCAGTTGGGTAATGATGTCAGCGAGGTTCAATTGACTGCCCGCGTCCGCCGCCGGTGCCGCCGCGGCCGACCCGGCCTCGCCGACGCCGGACTTCAGCACCACCGGTGCAGGCGGTGTGGCCGGGACGGCGCCCGCGGCCGCACCCGATACGGTCTGATATGTGCTCATCGTGGTGGCCGCCTGAACCCACATCCGGACGTAATCGGCCTCGTTGAGCGCGATCGGAATCGTGTTGATGCCGAAGAAGTTGGTCCCGACGAGCACACCATGAACGACGTGGTTGGCCGCCAACTCGGCCAACGTCGGCATCATCGCCACCGCCGCTGTGTAAGCCGCCGCGGCGGCCTCAAGCCCCGCCGCAGCGGCATCGCTCTTTCCGCGGGCCTGCGCAAGCCACGCGAGGTAGGGCGCGTGTGCGGCGACGTACTGCTCGGCGCTCGGACCCTGCCACGAGCCGGCCTGCACCGCGCTCAGCACTCCGATGAGTTCGGCGATTGCCGAGGCATACTCGGCACTCAACGCCTGGTAAGCCCCCGCGGCGGCCAGCAACGACCCCGGCCCCGGGCCGCTGGACAACAACGCAGAGTGCACCTCGGGTGGCAACGCCATCCAGATCGGGGCCGTCATGATCGGCCGCGCGCGAGGATTATCACGGTCATCAACGGCGTGGCCGCGGCATTTGGAATGGTCATCCGGTCAATCCGCGCAAGTCTAGCCCCCTGGCACTACACGTAACGCCATCAGGAATTCCCCATGCGTTGCCCGACAATGATTAGTTTGCGCCAAGCGATGTCAGCATCGGCGCAAGGGGGGACCGTTTGACTACGGATCCTCCACCCAAATCTGATCCTTCTCACGCATCCGATTTACCGCACCCGTGACGCCCTGGCCAAAGCACTCGCGTGCTCGCGCCTGATCCATGGAGACGACTTCGGAGCGTAGTTGGGCACCACGTAGCGCACTGACCGGTTAGGTTGACGACGAACGAGAAACAACGGGTGGAGAGGTGCTGTCACATGTCCAACCATTTCACCGGGCTGAGTCTCGGACCGCCGCTTGGCGATCAGCGCCTTGACCTGTGCGATTTGTACGCGTTCCGGTCGCCGACC
>JGI12635J15846_10000933_pt1 | contig 25619 bp, 20 predicted proteins | sample BlaSpr_A8_OM2_M2_FD_15846 | JGI IMG/M metagenome (IMG submission 15846) | reverse complement strand
AAATGAAAATGGGACCACTCTTTGCTTGCGGCCTTTGCCGTCCAGCGTAACAAGCATGTTGCTCATGTCTAGGTCACAGACGCGCAACGTAAGTGCCTCCGTGATGCGACAGCCGGTGTCCAGCAAAAACAGAATGAGCATATGCAGCCGCTGCTGATACTTCCCTTTTGGCTTCCATGTGACAAGCTGCCGGATCTGTGGCGCGGTGTAGGTGGGCAGCACAAGCTGAGGCTCTTTCAATTTCTGAATGCGGGAGTGCTGGCAGCCTGGACCACACTTGCGCTCGCTGCCGCTGTTCCAATGGAGGTAAGTATTGATTGCTCGAATGGCGCAGTTACAGCCGGTGGGTTTGCGCCCACTCTCAGACATACGGATTACGGCGTCTTTCAATTCTTGCTGTGATGGGGACTCGGAATCCAGCCATTTGAGGCTGTGCCTGTACCACTCCACGGTGGACGGCGTGACGTTGTGAAGGTGTTGGCGCTCACGAATGAATTGCTCGAAACGCGGTTGCATGTTTCCTCCAGGCAATGGGTTTGATTTAGAGGAAAACCGCGTAAGCAATAGACAACAAGGCAGTTAAGCTCAGATGGATAGAGCGATTGCCTCCGGAGCAATAGGTCGGGAGTTCGAATCTCTCCGGGCGCACCATGAGTGTTACAGATCCTTCGCCAACCCCGGCTAAGGATTATCGGCTGCAGGCTACAACTCAGCTTCCGGTCGCAATGCACCTCAAGTTTTAATCCCTCCCGGCACACCATTTTGTGCCCTAAACTTTATTTTCGGTCAGCAATCCAAAGCGATGAAAGACCGGGGCACCGGCGACCCTCGACGGCGAACTTCATTGCGACAATCACCGTCTCTACAAAGTCGTTCAGAAGGCGAATTTTGCCGCGAGTTGAACCAGGCGTGGCGATGCTGCGCTAACCACTTCTCCGAAGTGCGGGTCGTTGTTGACTTCTCCGTCGACCGCGGCGGGGCCGTAAAACTGGGCGTGATTGAAGATGTTGAATGCTTCCAGGCGAAATTCGAACGATTTCGATTCGGTCACTTTCAAAAGTTTTGCCAGCGTCATATCAAAATTGTCGATTCCCGGTCCGTAGAAGAATCTACGCGGAACATTTCCGAGTTCGCCTAAGGTTTCCGTGGTAAACGCGGAAGGCGAGTTATTAAATTCGGGGCGGCCGTTGCGTGGATTGGTATTGATATCGAGCGGCGCGCCATGATACTCCGGCGTATCGAGAAGATCGTTATTGATGCCGTTTCCCAGGGTGCCGAGCAGCGAGTTGTCAGAGTCGTCATACAAAGTGACGGGAAAGCCTGTGCTGAAACGTGCAGTGCCTGCAATGCTCCACCCATCCGTTAAGCGGCCCGAGCGGTTGAAGAGCGATTCGAACGGCAATGCGACTTTGTATGACGCAACGAAATTGTGCTTCATGTCCCAGGCTGAAACAGCGCGAGTTGCCCTCAAGTTCAAAGGATCGAGTTGTTCGCCGAGGTTCGAAGCCTGATCAATCGACTTGCTATAGGTATAACCGATGAGAAACTCTGCTCGCTTTCCCGCGTAGCGCAGATTGGTTTCGAGGGCGTTGTAGTTGGAATTCTCGATCGTCTTTTGCGCGGTGTTCTCGCCGTACTCAGAGCCTAAGCCCACTCGGGTTCCATGGTAAATCTGGCCGGCGCTGCTGGTGATAAGAGCATCCTCGCCAAACGCGCCACAGGTGGGGCTGCCCGGCGCAACTTCACTCGGTTGGCTAAGGGCGAGGCATAGAGCCTGGTTGCTGGGATTGGTCGATACAACTGCAAGCATGTGGTGTCCCTGGTTGCCCACATAACTCGCGGTAAGCAGCGTGCGGGTGGTGATTTGCCGCTCGAATGAAAGCATGTAGTTATCGGTATAAGGAACGGCATTGCGGTAGTAAAAGTAGGGGTCGGCGGAGATGGGGATGACGCTTGGCCAACTGAATGTAGTATCCGTATTCTTCGCCGAGATGTTGTGCGGAGGAAAAATCAAAGGAAATGGATTCGCATTGCCGCCTCCGTCAGCCGCATTCACAAACGGCGTAGCAAACAGCGGCCGCTCCGGACTGAGATAGTTGTAACCGAATGGCGGGACCGAGTACATCACACCGGCGGAGAGTCCGGGAAATGCAGTGTAGAAGATTCCATAGCTGGCACGAATGCTACTTTTGCCACCGTCTCCGAAGATTGTCTTCAGAATTCCGCCATCGAAGTTTGGTGCGTAAGCAATTCCAATTCGCGGAGCGAAATTATCTGCTTTTGAAGGCGCGATCGTGCTGGGGATTCCGGGATCACCCGGAACCACCAGACCTTCGGGTGCGCCAGGATAGAGTACCGATTCCCTGCCTGGAATAATGGTTTGAAGCTGATTATATTTCTCCCAGAAAGGCATGATGTAATCCCACCGCAAACCAAGGTTGATGGTGAGATCGCTGCGCGCCCGCCAGCTGTCCTGGGCAAAGAGTCCAACATAACGATTTCGCAGGTAGAAAGGCTGGCCGGAGGACTGCGTGAAATTGCTGGGTACGCCGAGCAGAAAGTCCGCATAGGCGGAGCCGGTTTCGGTTCCGTCAATGTTGAAAGTACCGTTGAAGGTCGCATTGGGATGTTCGTTGACCTGGTCCCAGTGGAATTGTCCGCCAACTTTCAGAGTGTGGCTTCCGATTAACTTCGAAACCGTGTCGCTTAAATAAAGAGTGTTGTTCACCTGCGCTTCATTGGTAATGGGAACACCCATGACGAAGGAGGGGAAAACGATATTTTCCACGCCTTCAAATTGCGGTGCTTGCACGGTGAAACTGGGCGCACCGGTACTGGTAACGAAGCCCTGAGCAGGCAAACTCACCCCCAATCCACCTTTGGGTTGTCCGATGACATTCGCATTTCTCAGATAGCCCATGTGGAATTCGTTGACCGTGCCAGATCCGAAAACTTTCGTGTCGGCCAGGCTAACGAGTTGGGCGCGTCCGAAGGTAAGTGCGTCAAAGCCAGGAACGCTCGCTCCGCCCTGCTGCTCGGGATAGGGATTATCAAGGCGATAATCGTCGAAAAAATAATGTGCGGAGAACTGGCCCCAGCGGCCGGCATTCGCGTCAATGCGAGTGGAAGCCTTATCGTCGCGAACGGTTTCCGGATAGGCGGAGGTGGAGAACTGGTCGGAGCCATTATTCGGCAATGGAATGTACTTTATCAGGTTCCGTGCGGGAGCTGACCACGCGCGCTGGGGAATCACTCCGTTCGGGAAGACCGCGGAGTAAGGTTCGCTTTCCGTAACTGTGTGGCCGAGTTCCTGTGTCAGCAGCGATGCCAGCGAGGCGCCGCTTACTTTGCCGGTGAGCACGTTCGACTGCGTGTTGGGATCGACAAAATTGCCGGCACGCTCGGCCAAAGTTGGAACTGAGATCTCTCCCGTTTCCTCGCCTTCGTTGGTGCGAGTGCCTTGATAATCTCCGAAAAAATATACTTTCTGATGTTCGATGGGACCGCCCAGCGTGCCTCCGAATTGGTGCTGACGAAAGGCCGCACGTTCGGGATCGAAGTAGCCGCGCGCATCCAGAGCCGTGTTGCGGAAGAACTCGAACGCATTGCCATGAAATGCATCGCTTCCAGATTTGGTGATGACCGTTACCATGCCGCCGTTGTAGTTGCCATACTCGGGATCGAAGTTATTAGTGAGCACGCGGAATTCATCGATGGAATCGAGGTTCGGCACGACGGACGTTCCGCCATTCATATGCTCCTGCACGTCGATCCCGTCTACAAGGAATCCGTTGGACGATTCCCGCTGACCATCTATCGATAAATTTCCGGGGTTCAAGTCGCCCGACGGCGAAAGGCCACCGGTAACTCCGGCCATGATCACCGAGTTCGGCAGCAACGTGGATACCGGGGTGATTCCAGGTTGAATGGCCAGCAGGTCGGTAAAGCTGCGTCCGTTCAAGGGGAGTGCGGTCATCTGTGAACCAGTGACAAGCTCGCCCAGGTGAGTGGCCACGGTGTCGACTTGCGCTTCGGCGGCCTCGGCCACCACGGTTACAGTCTCGGATTGCTCGCCCACCGCGAGCACCGCATCCAATTTGAGAGCCGCCTCGGTATCGACCGTCAAGTTTGTTTTCTTCTCGGTCTTGAATCCCTTGGCCCCGATGTTGAGATTGTAGTGTCCGACCGGAAGCGTGGGAAACGAGTAGAAGCCCTGGCTGTTCGAGGTCGTTTTGTATTCCGAATGGAGAGCGGTGTTTACCAATGTGATCGCCGCTCCGGGAATCACCGCGCCGCTCGGGTCTTTCAGTGTGCCTGAGATACTTCCGTTGGCTGCGGCCGCAGCCATTGCCAGAGCGGAAGAAAACAGAATCGCGATCAAGTAGTTGAAATTTAATTTCATTTCATAATGACCGACGCGCGAAGGCAACACCAGGACGCGGACGACAGGCTGAGGCGCCCCGCTTCCGTCGTTACACAAATAACTATGTTCCTGAGATGCACGAGAAGTATGCCAGGTTAGAATTCCGCGCCGCCCATTTCCACCATGAAACTCGGAGCCTGCTGTGACCTGGCCATCGCCCAAACCAGCCGTCGACGCGGAATGGGCAAGGGCCTAGCGCGGCGTCCACTGCGGATGGCCAGAAAAGAGGCCATTGCCAAAGCCGATCTGGCAGGCGAGAAAAAGTCCGAAAGCCAAACTTACCAAGCCGGAAGCAAACCCGAGCCAGTGCGAGAAACGCTCATTCTTTCTTCCGAAGAAGTTGAAGGCAGAAGCGATGCTCATGGTAATGAGCATCATGCCGGCAACGGTGCCGACGCCGAAGACGAGCAGGTAAACCATTGCCCAGCGCGGATTGCGTATGGTAGCCAGTATGAGCAAGGCAACGGCGGCCGAACCCGCGAGGCCGTGAACGATCCCTATAAACAGTGGACGCAACTGACGATAGAGGCCGACCTTGCCAAACATTCGATCGAGCCAGGTGAGGGACTCCGTGTGTGCGTGCGCGTGGGCATGCGAACCATGAATATGAGGATGACTGTGCGTAACGTCCTCGTGAACATGGGCGTGAGTGTGCGCGGCCTCCGGCATTTGCGCTTGAAACAATGATGTTGAGCGCGAGGAGCGCAGAAAGCTCGCGATATTCATTGCTCCAAGAAAGATGAGCATCACGCTCACGGAAAATTCCATGGAGAGACCGATTCGCGCGGGAATGACCACGTCAAAAAGAATGATCAACGATCCCACAAAAAAGATTGTGAACGTGTGTCCGATGCCCCAGAAGACGCCGGTGAGAGCGGCTTTCAGCAGATTGCGCTGGCGGCTGACGATGGTGGTGACCGCGACCACATGGTCGGGATCGGTAGCGTGGCGCATGCCGAGAAAGAAACCCACCGCAATAATTGAGAGGAAGTCGATCATTGGAACTTGCTGATTGACTATTTTAGACGGTCGCGGCCGCGCGCGAGTTACGCAGGCTACGTTCGAGGAAGAAGCTCCGCTGCCGCTGAAATAAACATTGCAGCCCGGTTCCCTTTCGAAACGGGATGAGCCTTAGAGCACTGCCAGTCTTCTTTGCAGCACGAGGAAGTATAACGCTACCAGTATCAGCAGACATCCGTTCACTCCCAGCACGACCGGAGCGGTAAATACGGGCACAAGCCAACCGGAAACAAGATTGCCCATCGGCATGCCTCCGCGGAAGGCGACGTTGTAAACGCTCATGACGCGGCCGCGCATTTCATTGGTCGTGATCAACTGGACGAGAGAAGTGACGGTGGCGAAGACCGCCATCATGGATGCGCCAACACATACCAGAATGATTCCACTGAGTGCGACGGATTTAGAAACCGCAAAGCCGGCAATGCTGGCGCCGAGTATCATCAATGCAAGCAAGGCAATCCGGCCTTTGTTCTTGAAATTACCTGCGGTTGCAATGCTCAGCGAGCCCAGAATCGACCCCAGCCCCATCAGAGAAAGAAGATTGCCGAAAGTCTCCGGGCCGCGGTGAAAAATGTCTTTCACGAATACAGGGATATAGGTCCGCATGGGCATGCTCAACGCTGTCATGCAAAAAGCCAGAAAGATGAGAGCTTCCATGGAATTCTGCTTGCGGGCAAACTTGATCCCTTGCTTCAGGCTGGCGAAAATGGTCTCGGTAGTTTTTGCCGGGAAAAACCGGGCAGTGATAATGGAAAGGGAGATGATCGGGGCAAGAAAAGAAACGGCATTTAATCCAAAGCACCACTTCTCGCCTAGCTTTGCCAGCGCCTGCCCCGCCAACGCCGGACCTACCATGACCGCTACATTGAACTGAATCGAATTCAGAGCGATGGCATTCGGCATGTCGTCCTTTTCCACCAGCGTGGGGATCAGCGCGGAATATGCCGGCCCCCCGAAGGATTGGGCTACACCGGAGACGAACGACAGGCAGAGAATCTCCCAGACGTGGACAATTTCCCTGGCAACCAGGATCGTAAGGATCGCGGCAGTCGCCATTTGTACGTACTGGGAAGCAAGCAGAATTTTCCGGCGCTCGGCTCGATCGGCCACCACGCCGCCGATCAGCGAGAATAAAAGTATCGGTATGCCGCCAAGGAACTGGTCGAGAGCCAGCAGAAAAGCGGAGTGGCTCAGGCGGTAAATGAGCCAGCCCTGAGCGACAATCTGCATCCAGGTGCCGATGCTCGAGGTGCATGCGCCTATCCACATCAGGCGGAAATCGCGATATTGGAATGCTTTAAAGACCCGGCGGATCACTCGGAGGGCTCCATAGGCCCCAGCAGAAGCCTAACATGGGATTTTCTGGAGCTGATGACCCAAGAGTAATTCCTGCCAGGAAGAGCTTCCATGGAGGGAATGGCTCGCATCGAGCGATTCAGCAGACGACCGTCCGGGGCCAGATTCACCACTTCCTTTTGACGCGGCAGATTCGATTTTGACTCAACAGGTTTGCAACTACTTTCTGGTGGTAGTCTGGCAGCGCCCAGGATGCTGGCTTCGAATTCGGCCACGCATCCGTAAAACTTAAAAACAATCCAATCCAAATATGAACCAGATATGAAATACGATGCCCTACTGGTAGTTTCATTCGGCGGCCCTGAGTCCCGCGAGGACGTGATTCCATTTCTTGAGACGGTTCTCCGCGGACGCAACGTTCCGCGGGAGCGGTTGCTCGCCGTCGCCGAACATTACTACCACTTCGATGGCAAGAGCCCCCTCAACCAACAGACTCGCGAATTGATCGCGGCGATTGAAGGCGAATTGAAGCTTAAAGGTCCGAATCTGCCGGTATATTGGGGCAACAGGAATTGGCATCCGCTGCTAACCGAAACGATCACGAAGATGAAACAGGATGGCGTCAGACGAGCTCTGGCTTTTGTGACTTCCGCCTATAGCTCTTATTCGAGTTGCCGCCAGTATCAGGAGAATATCGCGAAGGCACGAGCGGAAGTGGGCTCCGGCGCGCCGGAGGTAGACAAGCTACGGGTCTTTTTCAACCATCCTGGATTTATCGAAGCCAATGCAGAGCGAGTACAAGACGCACTGTCGCAGCTCCCGGCGCAAGCGCGGGAGAACGTGCAGATCGTCTATACCGCGCACAGCATTCCAGTTTCCATGGCGAACACCTGCGAATACGTTCGCCAGTTGGAGGAAGTACGGCGGTTGGTATCCAGCGCAGTCAATAAGACAAACGACGCTTTGGTCTATCAGAGCCGCAGCGGTTCGCCGGGGCAGCCCTGGCTGGGCCCGGATATTTTGGAATATCTGCGTGAGCTAAAGGCAAGAGATATGGCCTCTGCCGTGGTCATCGCACCCATCGGCTTCACGTCAGACCACATGGAAGTTCTGTATGACCTGGATGTGGAAGGGCGGCAGCTTTGCGATTCGCTCGGTCTTCCCATGACGCGGGCCAAGACCGTCGGAGTACATCCGAAATTCGTCGCTATGATTCGCGAACTGATTCTCGAACGCATGGATGCAACTGAAGAACGGCGAGCGTTGGGGTCGCTGGAAGTGAGAGCAGATCGATGCCCGGAAGATTGCTGTCCCGTCCCGCAATTGCGCAAATCTGCCCCGTCCCACTAAATGGCCGATTAAATAGCCGGCTAACTAGGGACCGGAATTTTGGCAGGATCGTAATGCGTGGCTTGGGGACGGCCCTCGACCATGCGCATCGTGTGAAGAATGGCATCGATGACCGAGTCGTTCCCTGTGGCCGTGTTGAGCATCATGTGATAAAGCGAGCGGGTAGGCCACTCGGAATCGAAATAATGCTTCACGAAAGCTTTGCGCTCCCGGTCGACGACATCCACCAGCGCTTCCGCCTCCGATTCGCTGGCGCCGTCCCCGATAAGCCGGCGCACTTTCTCTCCACGCGGAGCGTAGAGGAATACGTGAAATGTATCGGGATTGTCACGCAGAAAAAAAGGAGCGCCGCGGCCAACTACCACCGCATTCCCCTCCCGCGCAATGCGCGCGGTGATTTCCTCCATCATCGCCATCATGCGGTCGGTATCGAAGGTCTGATGGGCAAGTTGAGAACTGCTTTCGTAGCTACCCCGCCAGAAAGTCTTGGCCATGCGGTACAAGCGGCTATTGCAGCGCTCATCGCAACGCATTACAGCCGAGCGATCCACATTGGCGAGGTGAGCGATTTCGTCGGTGAGCTGCTTATCCCAAAGGGTCCAGTTGAGGTGCCGGGCAAGTTGCGCGGCAATGGCGCCGCCGCCGCAGCCATACTCTCGTTCGATGGTGATAACCCGGAACATGAATTCGCCCGCCCAGATTATACCGCTAGTTAGTGAACTGCCATACTTCCCGGCTTTCCTTTCCTCATCAGGAAGACTACGGGAATCATGGCCATAATCGATAGGCCGAGCAGCCAGAAATTGTCAATGTAAGCCAGCATGGTGGCCTGGCGCTGTACTGTGTTCGCGATCAGCGCGTAAGCCTGCTGCGTGGCGAGGGAGCTGCTGGCTCCATGCGACTCCATGGCCTTGGTTGTGGCATGCAGCATCGACTGAAAAGCCGGGTTCGCCTGGCTGAGTCGCGGGGCAAGATAGTTCAAGTGAGTCTGGGTCCTCCGGTCCAATAACGTGGTCACGAGAGAAATTCCGACACTTCCGCCTATATTCCGAGCCAGATTCATGAGGCCGGAGGCCGCATTGTTCTTATCCCGGGGCAAATACGCGTATGCGGCAGTGTTAATCGGAACAAACAGGAAGGCCATTCCTACCGCCTGCATCATGCGGGCAAATATGGTCGTGCTGAACGGGATTTGCAGATCAAACCGGGTCATGTTGAATAACGATCCGGAGAGCACGACCAACCCGAAAACCAGCAGCCAGCGCGGGCTATAGCGGGAGAGCAAAAATCCAACCAACGGGAGAAGCAGCATGATGGTCAAGCCGCCGGGCATCAGGGCAAGGCCTGCCCGTTCCGCCGTATATCCCAGTAAAGTTTGCATCATCAGCGGAAGCAGCAGCGTACTTCCCAATAACGCGAATCCCAGCATAAACATCAGCAGGTTCGATACGCCAAAGGTGCGATCCCGGAATAGATGAAGATCGATGATGGGATCTTTTTGCTTCCACTCCCAAATGATGACGAAGATCAGCGAGACCACGGCGATCGCCGTCATCAGCGATATGAAATGAGAATCGAACCAGTCGTCGCGCTGGCCTTTGTCGAGTACCACCTGGAGAGTTCCCAGGCCCAGGGCAACAAAACTGAGCCCGATGTAATCGATGTGAGTTTCGCTCAACTTGCGGCGCTTCAGGTAGGGTGGATCCTGAATCAGCCGTGAGCTGAGAAGAATGGAAATGATTCCAACTGGAATGTTGATGAAGAAGATCCAGCGCCAGGTGAAATTGTCGGTAATCCAACCTCCGAGGGTGGGCCCGATCGCCGGAGCGGTGACCACCGCGATACCGTAAACGGCAAACGCCATGCCGCGCTTGGCGGGAGGAAAGGTATCGGCAAGAATGGCTTGTTCGCTAGGCTGAAGGCCGCCGCCGCCCACGCCTTGCAGCACCCGGCAGATGATGAGGATGGAGAGATTGGGCGCCAGTCCACAAAGGAACGAGCTGACCGTGAACAGCGCCACGCAGCTCATGTAGAAATTCTTGCGGCCCATGATGGAAGACAGCCAGCCGCTCAGGGGAAGCACAATGGCGTTTGATACAAGGTAAGAGGTTAGAACCCATGTGCTCTCATCCTGCCCGGCAGAAAGGCCGCCGGCGATGTGAGGTAGAGCCACATTGGCGATGGAAGTATCGAGCACCTCCATGAACGTCGCCAGCGTAACCGTGATCGCGATGATCCACGGATTAATCGCTGGACGCCAGATGTCCGCGTTTTCGAGCGGAGGTGCAGCAGCACTCACTGCCGAATCCAGACCTTGGGCTCAACCGACTCGCCGGGGCGAAGCGATTGATCATTATCTTCGCCGGGATCGAGAACTATCTTCACCGGAACGCGTTGAACTACCTTCACATAATTCCCGGTCGCATTTTCCGGTGGCAACAGGCTAAACCGTGCTCCAGTGGCTCCAGCGAAGCTATTCACCTTGCCCTTGTACTTTCTTCCAGTCGCATCCACTTCGATGGTGACGGGCTGGCCGACCTTCATGTTGCGGAGCTGAGTTTCCTTGAAGTTGGCGGTAATCCAGATATCATTGAGGGGAATCAGTTTCATTAATTCCTGGCCAGGGGTCACATTGTGTCCCACATCCACGGTGCGGTCGCTGATTACTCCTGCCGTTGACGCAATTATTTTCGTATATTGGAGGTTCAGCGCCGCCTGATCGAGCGCGGCCTTCTTCTGCTGGACTTCCGCTACTGCGGCATCAGCCCTGGAGCGCACGACCTCCATTTGCCGGGGGGCGGTACGAGCATAATTTAAGTTCGCTTCGGCATCCGCCAGCTTGCCTTGCGCCTGCGTCACCTGGGAGCGCGCCGCATCGGCATTGGCGTGGGCCGCTGTCACCGCGGCAGCATCGGCATTAGCGGCGGCAACCGCCGCATCGTATTGTTGCTCGGAGATTTCCTGTTTGTCGACAAGCTGCTTGTAACGTACCAGATCTTTTTGCGCCTTGATGTTATTGGCTTCAGCTTGCGCCACCTGAGCCTGTGCTGCCTCATAGGACTGTCTGGCGGCGGCGATTCCGGCGCGCGCACTCTCCACATCTGCTGAAGTAGATGAAACCTGGCTGGTGGTGTTCACCGTGGTGATCGGCACATTCACACCGGCAGCGGCAGCAGCGGCCTGCGCGTTTTCGTAGTCGGCCTTCGCCTGCTGGTACGCCGTCTGATAATCGGCAGGATCGATTTCGACCAGCACGGTTCCGGGTTGCACGTACTGATTGTCGACAATATCGAGCTTGATCACATGGCCCGTAATGCGCGGGCTGATCGAGATGACATTGCCATCCACCTGCGCGTCATCCGTATCTTCATAACTGGTGACATAGCGGTAGACGAAAAACGCCGCGACCAGCAATACCACTACTCCGATGATGAGCGCGATGCGGAATCCAGGCTGGGCGGTTCGCGAGGGCCGGCTGCGGAACTCGCGCTGTGGAGGCACAGGCGGCGATGGCTGATTGCGGCTTTCAGTCTGATCCGGCGGGGCGGCTTGCGTCGTCTGTTCCATAAATTTTGCCTATTTTTGGCCTTTCAAAAATCGCTCCACGCCCTGCTCGGCATCGCCAATGGCACGAGCCAGTTCCACTTTCGCCAGATTGTGAGCGTAAAGACTTTCAATATAGCTTTCATGGGCGGCGGCAACCGCTTCTTGTGCCTGGATCACCTCTAGATTATCGGTCACACCAGCGGTAAAACGATCCTGGGATTGGGTGAGCGCTTGCTCCGCCAAATCCACCGAACTGCGGGCCACATTCACTTGATCGGCTGCGGAGTTTAAATCCAGCAAGGACCCCCTGACTTCAAAATCAATCTGACCGCGCACGTTGCCGAGTTGCGAGCGTGCCTGCTTTAGCTGCGACTCCGCTTCGAGGACGTCACTATGAATCTTGCCGCCCTGGAAGATGGGGATGTTGATCCCCCCATTTACCTGCCAGGTTCCGTTCGAAGAACCGGGAGTTACGCCAGTGTCGCCGAAGTTCGCGCTCAGATCCGCTGTCGGATAGTGTCCGGCCGTGGCGCCGCGGCGGGCAAATTCAGCGGCCCGCACCTGCGCTTGTGCCGACTGGTAGTCCGACCGCGACAGATAGGCCCGTTGCAGATAAGTTTCGACCGGCAACGGCGTCAAGGCTGCGTAGGGCGCCTTCTCGGTCAAAGTGAATTCCTGCCCCGGCGCCAGACCAATGATCCGCGACAGGGTAAGTTTCTGCTTGGCATAATCATTGCGCGCGGCAATCAGTTGCTGTTGCCGAGTCTGTAATTCAACTTGAGCGCGGAGCGTATCAATGTAAGGGGTGACCCCGGCCCTCTGCTGGTCGATTGCCTTATCATAAAGAGCTTGCGCGCTCGCCACCTGCGCCTCGCCGGTTTCGATGCGGGAAGCGTCAGCAATAGCCAGTAGATACCCGTTGCCGACGGCCAGCACCACCAGTTCCCGCGCGTCTTTATAAGTGTATTGCGCCCCCTTCAGACGCTCGGAAGCCGAGCGCTCCTGCTCGAGATCCTTGAAGTTGAACACCGATTGGGTCAACGATGCCCGAGCGTCGAAGTAATTGAAGGGACCAATCACCCGAGGGAGCGGGAAATGAAAAATGTTGCCTTTGAAGCCAAACGCAGTCAGGCTTTCGGTTTCGGCATTTTCCTGGATTCTCGCTTGAAGGTTCGGCAGTAAGTTGCTGAGTTCCTTCCATCTTTCTCCGCGGGCCATTAGGGTCTGATCGCCCGAGAGCAANAGACCAAGATTATTGCGTAGGCCGCGATCGATGGCATCCTGAAAACCAATCTGCAACACGCCCGCAGTAGCCTTGCCCNCTGGTTCGCTGCCNGTGAAAGGACTCTGGGACCCCGGCAAGGAAATCGATGGNGGCGACGTGGGCGATGACGTTTGCGCCACGAGCTTCGTCAATGGCAGGAGCGGCAGAAGGGCAACGGCAATGGGGCAAAAAACATTGACTCGCAATCGAGGCATTCCGGTTGTGATAAAAGTCCCTATCAGCAGGTTAAACCACGGCCTTTCTCAATTCCTCAACGTCTTGATTATGATTCGTTTACTGCTGCCGGCGATGCAAAACCTTGACCTGGCATGCATATCCGCCAGAATGATGTCGCAAACAACTAATGACGCACAGCACCAGACCCCCATCCGCCGGACTGTCGCGCGCCTAAAGACTGTGACACTTGGAAATTGTAACGGAACAGGGTTACCTTCGGTACTTTTTGGTCGAGGCGGGTTCAAGATAAAGTGAACGGGTCTTCCCTTTCTGCCTTTCTGCACTCTAGGAGAACACCGGTGAAGACATCAACGGACGATCGGACACTACCTCGGGCGTTGTCGGCGGTCGGTTCGCTTCCGGCAGGTTCAATCTCTCTCATGGCCAAACCGGAACTTGCCACAAAATTTGCTGACCGACACTCGGATCGCGACCGCCGGCGCCGACGCCATTCCCGATACCGTTCGGATTTTAAGGTAATCGTAAATCACTTAGCCGGAGACTTGTTCCAGAAAATAGAAGGCCGCAGCAAAGACATGTCTGAGGCCGGTATCGGCGTTCTGCTGGCTGCTGAACTGGAAAATGGAGAAGTTACAGCCTTGAGCTTTTTCCTTCCGGGATCCGTCGATCCGTGGGAAGTTCGCGCCGTGGTTCGGCATCGGCGCGGCTATCACTATGGCTTTGAGTTCCTATCTCTCTCCGATGCCCAGCGAAGCACAGTAAAGAGTTATCTTACCGGCCTGGATGTGATCGACTGAAAGTTCTCCGCACAGAAATCGCCAGATTCTCAATTGCACGAAGACGGCAAACGGCCGATGAATCGGGCATTCGAGCCGTCACCTTGGTCATCTTGTTCGCAGAACTGCAAGGGTTCAAGCTAGGGTCTATTTCGGTTTCCGCGAGATTTCATGACTAACGCCAACTTCAGTAGTTCAAGCGACTGGACCGGCCTGTTATCCGATCCGGATCTGCTGAAAAATCTTGGGAAACTGCTGCAAATCTATCGCGAGGCGCCACCGGAACGAAGAAACGAGGCGCTGCTCGAAGCCGTGCGAGAGATCAAGGAATCCTCGAAACCTTCCGATCGCAAGGTTGGTCCGGCAGAAGGTGCAAACTATCAATCCCCTCTATCGCCAGCCTTATCGATCCCACCTTATGAGCCGAATTTGTTCAGTCCCGTTCCGGGAGACGACCGCCGGCGTAGCATCAGAATGCGATGTTTTGTTGCGGTAGAGCTTCTGGTGAATAGCTCGCAGAAGCCAATGTGGGGCAATCTTTCGAATACCAGCCTCGGCGGTTGCCAGGTGGAGACTTCCGCCCAGATTAGCGCAGGCTCAAGCGTTGAAATCGGGCTTTGGGTGGCGAATGGAAAGATCTGGGTGAAAGGGCTTGCTCTGAACGGCATTGTGAGCCGCAGCAATCCCACGCAGGGAGTGCGTATTCGCTTCGCCAGCATGGATCCCGCAAGCAAGGAAAGTCTGCGGCAATTTCTTAAATACATCCAAGAGGCTACCCGCGCCTCAAAGAGTGAGATGACCTACCTTCAACTGCTGAAGTAAAGCGCCCTGTCTGCTTCCACTCCGTTCGAAAACCTTTCGGCAATTCTCCGCCTCCCATTAAGGTGTAACCTAATCGTAACAGGCAAGAAATTGATACACTTCTGTGGGAACCCTTTGCTATCCTCGTGACTCTAATTGAGCACAAGCAGGATATTCGACGGTTATCTCCGGAGGAGTTCGCACCATGGTAGCCAGTGAGCAAGCGGTAGTAACAGGGCAGCAACTCGACACATTGTGCATCAACACCATTCGCACTTTGGCGATCGACGCGGTACAGCAAGCCAATAGCGGACATCCCGGCGCCCCCATGGGTCTGGCACCGGTTGCCTATTGTTTATGGCAGGAGTTTCTGAACTACGACCCGGCAGATCCGACCTGGCTGAATCGCGACCGCTTCGTATTGTCCAATGGACATGCGTCCATGCTGCTCTATGCCATGCTTTATCTCGCCGGCGTGCGAGAGGTCGACGAAAACAATCAGCCGCTTAAAGAGCTCGCCGTTCCAATGGAGGAGATCAAGCGCTTCCGGCAGTTGGGAAGCCGGACTCCGGGCCATCCTGAATCGCATATCACCAGCGGCATTGAGACCACAACCGGTCCGCTCGGGCAGGGAGTTGGAAACAGCGTAGGAATGGCGATTGCCGGCAAGTGGCTGGCGGCAAATTTTAACCGGCCAGGATTTGAAGTTTTCGATTACAACGTCTACGCCATCTGCTCCGATGGTGACTTGATGGAAGGCATCGGCGGAGAAGCCGCTTCTCTGGCCGGCCATTTGAAGCTCTCTAATCTCTGCTGGCTGTACGACAACAACCACATCACGCTCGACGGGCCCGCCAGTTGGTCTTTCAGTGAAGACGTGGCTACGCGCTTTATCGGCTACGGCTGGAACGTTACCCGAGTTACGGACGCCAACGATCTGGACATGCTGGCTAGAGCATTGAACGTTTTTCTCGAAACAAAAGATCGTCCCACATTGATTATTGTTGATAGCCATATCGGCTTCGGTTCGCCGCACAAACACGATTCCAATGAAGCTCATGGAGAGCCGCTGGGCGTAGAGGAAGTGCGGCTGACCAAGAAGTTTTACGGATGGCCGGAAGACGCGAAATTTCTCGTGCCGGAAGGCGTGCGGGAACACTTTCAGGATGGAATTGGCAAGCGCGGGCGCGAGGAGCACGCGCAATGGTCAAAAATGTTCGCGGAGTATTCGCAAAAAAATCCCGATCTAGCCGAGCGACTCCACCTTATGCAGAAGCGGGAACTTCCTGCCGGGTGGGACAAGAATCTCACGGCGTTTCCCGCGGATCCAAAAGGCGTGGCGACGCGCGAAAGTTCAGGGAAAGTTTTGAACACGCTGGCGCAGAATGTTCCGTGGATTATCGGCGGTTCGGCGGATTTAGCCACTTCTAACAAAACCACTCTTAAGTTCGAGGGTGCTGGGGATTTCCAGCCGGGCACATATAGCGGCCGCAACCTCCACTTCGGGATACGCGAACACGTTATGGGAGCCAGCGTAAACGGCATGGTAGTCTCCGGCATTCGCGCATTCGGGGCAACGTTTTTTAATTTCAGCGATTACATGAAGGCCAGCATACGCCTGGCGGCGCTGATGGAAATTCCGTCCATCTTTATCTACACGCACGATTCCATCGGCCTGGGCGAAGATGGCCCAACCCACCAGCCGATTGAGCAACTTGCGGGTTTACGGGCGATGCCCAATCTGATTGTTTTGCGTCCCGGTGATGCGAACGAAGTGGTGGAGGCATGGAAGATCATCGCCCAGTTACAATCGCAACCCGCGGCTTTGGTCTTAACCCGGCAAGCGCTCCCGACGCTCGATCGCACCAAGTATGCCTCCGCCGCCGGCACCGCAAAAGGTGGGTATGTTCTTGCCGATGCGGCCAAGGGAAAGCCTGCCGTAATTTTAATCGGCACAGGCAGCGAGGTTTCTTTGTGCATTGACGCTTACGAGAAGTTGAAGGCTGATGGCATACAAGCGCGCGTGGTAAGCATGCCCTCGTGGGAGATTTTCGAGCGCCAGGATGCCGCTTACAAAGAGAGCGTGCTTCCAGCGTCGGTGACCGCGCGCGTTTCTGTCGAAATGGCTTCCACTTTCGGATGGGAACGGTTCGTCGGATTGAAGGGAAGAAAAGTTGGCATGCACAGCTTTGGGGCGTCCGCGCCGATAAAGGATGTATTGAAGTTTTTCGGCTTCACCGTCGACACGGTAGTCGCCGAAGCGCGCAAAGCCATGGAAGAAAACCCAAGTTAACTGAACTGCATTCACAATGTATGCAGCCGCTCGATTAGGAGAATTCATTATGGCAACCGAAGTCTTAGAAACTACCAAAGTTACGAACCCTCTTAAGGAACTGCTCAATTTCGGCCAATCGATGTGGCTGGATTACATCCGCCGCGACCTGCTTACCACCGGAAAATTAAAAGCCATGATTGCCGACGACGGCCTGCGCGGGATGACCTCGAATCCGTCGATCTTCGAGAAGGCGATTGGCGAGAGTTCTCTTTACGATGACATGCTGAAATCGCTCGCGGCGCAGCCCGGCTTGGATGCCAAGAGCCGCTACGAGCAGATTGCGATCCGCGACATTCAGGACGCGGCGGACATTCTCAAACCCGTATACGAGAGTTCGAAGTTCCATGATGGATATGTGAGCCTTGAGGTTTCTCCTCTGCTCGCCCTGGAAACGGAGAAGACACTCGAAGAAGCCCGGCGTCTGTGGAAGACGGTAAACCGGCCGAATGTGATGATCAAAGTACCGGGCACTGCGGAAGGAATTCCCGCAATCCGTCAACTGATTGGCGAAGGCATTAACATCAACGTGACTCTGCTGTTTGCGCAAGACGTATACGAGAAGGTTGCCGAGGCTTACATCGGCGGACTGGAAGATTTGGCGAAGCGCGGCGGCGATCTTAAAAAAATGGCGAGCGTGGCCAGCTTCTTCATCAGCCGCATCGATACGCTGGTGGATTCGAGGATTGACGACAAGCTCAAGAACACGACCGATGCTCAACAGCAAACTCTGCTGAAAAGTTTGAAAGGCAAAGTTGCAATCGCCAACGGCAAGCTGACCTACCAGCGCTATCAAACGATTTTCAGCGGACCGCGTTGGGAGGCGCTTGCATCCAAGGGCGCCCAGACCCAGCGCGTCCTGTGGGCTAGCACCAGCACCAAGAACCCGGAGTATCGCGATGTAATGTATGTTGAGGAACTCATCGGGCCCAACACGGTCGACACAATGCCTCCCGCAACCGTAGACGCATTCCGCGATCATGGCCGGCTGCGCAACAGCCTCATGGAAAACGTTGCAGGCTCAAAGAAAGTAATGGACGATCTGGAAAAGGCCGGCATTTCCATGAAAGAAGTCACAACCAAGTTGACTACCGACGGCGTCAAGTTGTTTGCCGACGCTTTCAACAAACTGATCGCGGTTGTAGAGAAAAGCGTTCAGCAAAAAGGAAAAACTGCTTAAGTTTCTTTAACGGTCACGGGCGGGGTGAAATTGCGAAAGTTTCCCTCGCCGTGGCTAGGCATCGCTTCACGGGGCGCTTCATAATCATCTATTCACAGGATATTAGATCTTAGATCTGCGATTTCTACTTCAAGTTCCGATCAAGGAGCAAGGTTGATGCAGCTAGGAATGGTGGGTTTGGGCCGCATGGGCTCAAACATGACGCGTCGCCTGATGCGCGCGGGACATCAGGTCGCGGTCTCTGATTTGAGCGCCGATACGGTGAAGGAGCTTGCTGGCGAGGGCGCTGTGAGCTCATCCTCGCTGGAAGATCTGGTGAAAAAACTGTCCTCTCCGCGCGCCGTCTGGGTGATGGTTCCGTCGGGTAACGCGACTGAGCAAACCGTACAGAAACTCGCACAGTTCATGCAGCCCGGCGACACCATCATCGACGGCGGCAATTCTTACTTCAAAGATGACGTTCGCCGCGCCGGCGAACTCAAAAGCAAAAACATTCACTATGTAGACGTCGGAACCAGTGGCGGCGTGTGGGGTCTGGAGCGCGGCTATTGCATGATGATCGGCGGACCTGACGAAGCGGTGCGGCGGCTTGATCCGATCTTCAAAACGCTGGCTCCGGGGAAGGGCGATATTTCGCGTACGCCCGGAAGAGAAAAACTCGGCGGCACAGCCGAAGACGGCTACATTCATTGCGGCCCCTCCGGCTCCGGCCACTTTGTGAAGATGGTGCACAACGGAATCGAATACGGCATCATGCAGGCCTACGCCGAGGGATTCGATATTTTCAAGAATGCCACCAGCAAAGAGTTGCCTGAGAACATCCGCTATGATTTAAATCTGCCCGATATTGCCGAAGTGTGGCGCCGTGGCAGCGTGATCAGTTCCTGGCTCTTAGACTTGACGGCCATGGCCTTGACCGAAAATCCTACGCTCTCTGAATATGAAGGTTACGTGCAGGACTCGGGTGAAGGCCGCTGGACGATTCAGGCCGCGGTCGAAGAAGCTGTTCCTGCCGAGGTGCTGACGGCGGCGTTATATGTACGTTTCCGTTCGCGCCAGCAACATACGTTCGCCGAGAAAATGCTTTCCGCCATGCGGCAGAAATTCGGCGGACACGTGGAAGCTGGAGCTGGGAGCAAGAACACCGCATAAAGTTCCGCAAGACGAGATTCCAAGGACGGTATCAATGGCCCAATTAGCGGAGAAAATTACGCCGACGACTGCCAGGGTGGGAAAGCAGGGTGACCCCTGCGTGATGGTCATCTTCGGCGCCGCCGGCGATCTTACCGCCCGCATGTTAATTCCAGCGCTATATAACCTAGCCCGCGCGGACCTGCTCCCCAAGGAATTTGCAGTACTGGGTGTGGCTCGCTCGCAAAAAAGCGACGAGGATTTTCGCAAAAAGATCCGCGACGATATTAAGGAATATTGCGGCGACTGCATCGACGACTCTTTGTGGGAGAGCTTTTCGCGGCGCTTCTACTATTTCACCGGCGATTTTAAGGATGACAAACTTTATCCAGAGATTAAAGATCACCTCGCCAAGATAGACCGCGACCATAATACGCACGAGAATTTCTTCTACTACCTGGCGACCGCTCCGAATTTTTTCGGTCCCATTGTGCAAAAGCTCGCGGCCAATGGACTGCTGGAGCAGAACAACGATCACTGGCGCCGGGTCATTATCGAAAAGCCGTTCGGCCACGACCTGGAATCGGCAAAAGCGCTCAACCAACAGATATTGAAGGTTGCCGACGAGAAGCAGATCTATCGCATCGATCATTATTTAGGCAAGGAAACGGTTCAGAACATCATGGCCTTCCGTTTCGCCAACGGAATTTTTGAACCCATCTGGAACCGGCGCTACATCGATCACGTACAGATCTCTGTGGCCGAAACCGTGGGTGTGGAGGGCCGAGGCAGCTATTTCGACAATGCCGGATCGCTGCGCGACATGGTGCCGAACCACATTATGCAACTCATCAGCTTGACCGCGATGGAGCCTCCGATTTCGTTCGACGCCAACGCAGTGCGAGACGAGCAAGCCAAGATCCTGCACGCCATCCAGGCCATCAGCGATGAAGAGGTCCTCACCCGCTCGGTTCGCGGCCAATATGGGGAGGGCGTCATCGGCGGCCAACATGTTCCCGCCTACCGCGCGGAGCCCGATGTCGCTCCCGATTCCCGTACCGAGACTTTCGTCGCCATGAAGCTGTTGATCGACAACTGGCGTTGGGCGGGCGTTCCCTTCTACCTGCGCACCGGCAAACGCATGCCGGCGCGCAACACGCACATCGTTATCCAGTTCCGCCAGGCTCCGTTTGTGCTGTTTCGCGATACCTCGGTTGAGCACCTGATGCCCAATCAATTAGTGCTGCACATTCAGCCCGAGGAAGGCATCTCACTGCAGTTCGCAGCCAAAGTGCCGGGCCCTGTGATGCGCCTGGGATCGGTCGACATGAATTTTGAATATCAGCAATATTTCGGCAAACAACCCAGCACCGGCTACGAACGTCTGCTGCATGATTGCATGATTGGGGACCAGACTTTGTTTCAGCGTGCGGACATGGTCGAGGTAGGCTGGACCGTGGTGAACCCCATGCTCGATCTTTGGAAGGCTCTTCCGCCCCGCAATTTTCCTAACTACCCCGCAGGCACCTGGGGACCGAAAGATTCTGACGAACTGCTGGAGCGCGACGGACGTCGCTGGAGGAATTTCGAGCAATGATTCTGGCCGGTGACATAGGCGGCACGAACGCGCGTCTGGCTTTTTTTGAGCCGGGGAATGGCAGTCCTCGCTTGGTTTCTGAACACGTATTTCCCAGCCGCCAATACACCGAGTTCGAGGAGATCGCTTCGCAGTTTCTCAAGGACTCTTCCATCCGTCCCGATGTTGCTTGTTTTGGTATAGCCGGTCCGGTTCAAAACGGACAGGTCGAAACTTCCAACCTTCCCTGGATCATTAAACAATCCCGGCTGGCGAAAGAAATGCGGGTGCCTGCGACTTTCCTGATCAACGATCTGGAAGCCACTGCTTGGGGCATTGGGGGGCTCAACCCAACCGATCTGACTTCTCTCAATCGAGTGCCCGCGGCTGCGGGAAACCAGGCAGTCGTGGCGCCGGGAACGGGGCTGGGAGAAGCAGGATTGTTTTGGGATGGGACTCGGCATCACGTCTTCGCCTGCGAAGGCGGTCACGCTGATTTCGCGCCGCAAGGCGAATTGCAAATTGAATTATTGCGTTTTCTTTCCGCGCGCTATGGCCACGTGAGCTACGAGCGCATTCTCTCCGGCCCCGGCCTGGTGAACGTGTACGAATTCCTGCAAGGAAAAAAGCAAACTACACCCGCAACGCCATCGCAGGCTGCGAATGAAATTACCGCACAGGCTATTTCGGAGGCGGCATTGAATGGCTCGGACCCATTGGCAGGCGAGGCTCTGGACGTGTGGATCTCGGTCTACGGCGCCGAAGCAGGAAATTTAGCTTTGAAGGCGATGGCCCTCGGCGGAATCTTTCTCGGAGGCGGTATCTCCCCAAAAATTCTCCCCAAGCTCACAGGACCAAAGTTCATGGAGGCTTTTCTCAACAAGGGCAGACTCCGTCCGGTGCTGGAGAATATTTCGGTACAGGTAATCACCAACGATAAAGCCGGTTTGCTGGGCGCTGCCCGTTATGCCGCCAATAAATGCAATCCGGTATTCGCAGGCGCATCATGAAATCAGCAGCTGAAATTCGCACGTTCTCCACCCCGCAGGAGCTTTTCCACGCTGCCGCTGAACAAGTCATCGATACCGCGAACCGGTCGATCGCGGAGCGCGGCCGCTTTACCATCGCACTCTCCGGCGGTTCAACGCCGAAGAGTCTTTACAGCCTCATCGCCGCCAATGCCAGCGGCAGTCTTCCCTGGCCCAAGATTTACTTTTTCTTCGGAGACGAACGCCACGTGCCGCCCACGGATGCGGAGAGCAATTATCGCATGGCGAACGAAAGCATCCTGTCGAAGATTCCAGTGCCGGCTGCCAACGTATTTCCCATCCCTGCCGAAAACCCGGATGCCTCTGCCGCGGCCGAAAGCTACGAGCAAACTCTGCAAAAGTTTTTTGCCCTGAAACCGGGAGAATTTCCGCGCTTCGATCTCATTCTGCTGGGCCTCGGCCCGGACGGCCATACCGCATCGTTGTTCCCGGAAACGGCCGCTCTGAAAGAGAAATCGCGCCTGGTGGTGGCGAACTGGGTCGAGAAGCTGCAGACCCACCGCATCACCCTTACATTGCCGGTTCTAAATGCGGCGCGCAGTGTCCTTTTCCTGGTTAGTGGCGGCGACAAGGCAAGTGTTCTGCATGAAGTTCTGGAGGGCAGCGCACCGGCAGAGAAATATCCCTCTAAATTAGTCCAGCCCAGCGACGGCAGCCTGATTTGGTTAATCGATCGGGCTGCGGCGAGCGAATTGACGAAGGCAGCCTGAAGCTCGAGAGCTAGTGCGAAACCTTACCCGCGCCAGCCTCCGATTTCCTTCAATCCCCTGCCCCGAGCGTGTTCGAACAACCGCACGAGGTGATGGGAGTGTTCAAACTCATGGATATCGGCCCACACTTCCGCCTGCCACCCCTTATCGTGAGTGGCGGATTCGCCGCAAGTGGCACAGCGCGTATGTAAGCGGACCGGTACCGGCTCGGTTTCCAGCGCGCCATTCAGTTCGATAAAAATACACCGTACCTCCTGGATCGCCTCATCTTCATCGAGAATGTGCTCGTACCGCAGCAGGTAGGAGAATCCGAGGCTTCGGGCCTCGGCCTCAGCCTGCGCGCGCGTGTGAAAGGGTCCATACTCCGCGCGCAACTGCTCGGTCGAATCGCATGCCATCCAGAACGTTTCTTTGTAAGACATCGCCACCTACCCAGAATCGCGTGCTCGCCGCTAGCGGGAGCGTGATTCCCCCTCGGGCAGGGACATGAGTGCAATTGAGCCTCCGCACTCAATGTTTGCTAAAGCTTTTGTTTTCAAAAGGCTGGCAGGCCGCAAAGATCCGGCTATCCATCTCCGATGTAAACCTTTGCAGCGTTCTACCGAGATGCCGGCTTAACCCAAGGCATAAACTACCTGACCAGAGCGAATTGACCCCGGTCGCAGTCCTTGCAAGAATCTGCATACAACTTAACTGGCCTTCGTCTCCCTCCCTGCTTCGCACCCGCCGCGATCGAACTCCTCCGCCCACTCTTTCCCGCCGTGGTTGGCCACATACATGGCCAGTTCCAGCCGGCTCCATACGCCGATCTTGTCGAAGGTACTGCGAAGATGATTCTTGATCACCTGCTCCGTGGTTCCCATAATTTTTCCAATTTCACGGTTAGTCAGACCTTGCCACACGCAGTTGGCAACCTCCACTTCTTTTGCCGTCAGGCGCTCCCGCGGCATCATGACCGCACCTCATGGTTCTCGAAGGCGGCAATCGCGAGCTTCACGCGCTTGCGACCCTCCGTGATTCCAGCCCTCAGAAAGAGGGTTCGCAAATGTTGCTTTACCGTTCGCGGGCTGATGCTCAACTGCCCGGCTATTTCTTTATTACTACAGCCCTGCACCAACAGATTCAGAACCTGCTCGTCTCTGGGTGTAACCTTAATCTCGCTAATCTCCATTTTCTTCTCCCGGCGGTGCCCTGTGATTAGCCTGCAGCCCTCATTCCTGCCACAAGTAACCGCACCTTTCTTAAGCATCCCTTACGCCAAACCTTCGGTCGGAGACCTATGTACGCTAAAGCCAAAGGGCTTACGCATTTAGAGTGAAGTGCCGGGACCTGCGAAGGAAGCTCATAAAATTCGTGCTAGCCTTATCCATCCCATAACGGTTCGAACTTCAAGGCAATTTGGAGCCAGATAGTGCGAGCACGGCGTGGATGAGTTAACCGGGCACGGACCTTCTTGGGATGTCGGAGCACCCGTCCGGACTGGCGGATTTGCATCGAAGAGCATTATTCTCATGCTTTTGACAGGGCAGAAAAATCGAGTAACATTCTCCGGAGACACCTGTGAAGTTTCACAGCCTTGACCGGATCGTGGTCCACAGTGGGTTTTCCCTAAACAGGATCGAAGCCACGGTTACCCCGTCCATTTTGGCATGGGTATGCATATCATTAGCGGGTTTTGCACAGGCCGGGCAATCCCGATTTCAGCGTCGGCGTTTTCGGCGTTTAAGGATGGGTATCGCGGCTCCTCTGCCGAAACCTGCGCTCCTCGTCTGCGTATTTATCTTCGTCTTTATCTTTCTGGTTGGCCGAAACTCTGCGGTGGCACAGGGCGGCCCTCCTTATCTCACTAACGATCCGGGCACACCGGGCAATCTCGATTGGGAAATCAATTTGGGTTACATCCCATATCTCTACAGCGATCAGTCCGTATCGCACACGCCGGACGTCGACATAAATTTTGGGGTGGGGGATCGCATCCAGCTAACCTACGAAAACGCGTGGCTGAGAGTTCAGAGCCCCTCGAAGGCGGCTAAATTTGGCCTGGGGCAATCGAATCCTGGAATCAAGTGGCGTTTCTTCGATCATGGCGAATCCGGACTCAACATTTCGACTTTTCCTCAGTTCTTTTTAGATAATCCAGACGACGCCGTGCGCCGCGGCATCACTCCGGCCAGTCAGGCCTTTCTTTTACCGGTCGAGTTTTCCGGGAAGCTGGGTCCGGTCGATGTGAATTACGAAGCAGGATATCTGTTCGTCCATAAAGGGCCGAACGGCTGGCTGAATGGTCTTGTCCTCGGCCACGATGTCACATCCAGGCTGGAAATGGACATGGAACTCTATAACCAGGGAACCTTCCATCCTTCCGGGAACCAGCCCACCATCGATTTCGGAGGCCGTTACAAAGTTCGTCCATCGGTGATCCTGCTTTTCATGGCGGGGCGCAGCCTCGAAGCCACCCACAACAATCAATCCTATTTCCTGGGTTATTTTGGGGTGCAATTCCTGCTGGGGCGCAAATCCCGCGAATCAGATTTGCCTCCTCCAGGAGAACGCGACTAGGCGCACTTTGGCTTTCGAATTGCCCCTCCAATTTTTTAGGCGTCCGCAACGCGCTTACCTAAGTAATTTTCGCGCGCTGCGGCGTGAGGTCACAATCAAAAGGGAGATTGAGCAGGGCTCCACGGGGAAAACAACAGCAATTCAGGTATTGCATACGCGACAATTGAACCTAGAATAAGATTAGGCCCGAAGGTTGATGTAACGCGGGTCGATGTAACGCGGGTCGATGTAACGCGGGCCGGTGTAATGCGGGCCGGTGTAATGCGGGCCGGTGTAACGCGGGCTGGTGTAATGCGGGCTGGTGTAATGCATGCTGTGTAATGCATGCTGTGTAATGCAAGCCGGTGTGACGCGGGCGGAATATGCCTGCGCGAATTTTTGTGCCTACAAGAGCGAATGTGACCGACC
>JGI12635J15846_10000932_pt1 | contig 25627 bp, 22 predicted proteins | sample BlaSpr_A8_OM2_M2_FD_15846 | JGI IMG/M metagenome (IMG submission 15846) | reverse complement strand
CGCCTGGGCAAGCTGGGGCTCGAGCTCGGCGGCAATCTGCTGATAGATCTGATCTCGGCTGAGATCGGCGGGCGAGTCGGCAGGCTCACCGGAGCGGGCCAGGGCGATCTGCTCCACCCGATCCCAGTCGATCAAAAGGGCTGACTGTTCGCGAGGCCGGACCAGCTCGCGCACGACAACGGCGCCCAGGCCGATGGCGACGCCCCAGGCCATAGTGCGGCCGACGCGGCGGCTGGGGGCGGCAGGACCAGGAATGCTCATCGGGGGTGGGCCGCAGCGGCGGCGCCTCTCATTCTACCGAGGCCTCCCGCAGCTGGCGCTCACCCCCGCCGACTGCTAGCACTCGGTGCTAAGGAGTGCTAAAATGCCCTGTAGCTACCGCCTCGTAAATACTGGCACGTTGCCCACACATCACAAGCAGGAAGGAGGACGATCAATGGCGAAGCAACTGGTTTACGATGCCGACGCCCGTTCCGCGCTGAAGCGCGGCGTCGACAAAGTCGCTGACGCGGTTCGAATTACCATCGGCCCCAAAGGCCGTAACGTCGTACTCGACAAGAAGTTCGGTTCCCCGACAATCACCAACGACGGCGTGACGATTGCGAAGGAGATCGAGCTGGAGGATGCCTTCGAGAACATGGGGGCCCAGCTCGTCAAGGAAGTCGCAAGCAAAACGAATGACATCGCCGGTGACGGCACCACCACCTCGGTCGTGCTGGCGGCGGCGATCATCGGCGAGGGGCTGCGTAACGTGACCGCCGGCGCCAACCCGATGCTCTTGAAAATCGGCATCCAGAAGGCCGTCGACGAAGTCGTCAAGGCCATCAAGGAACAGTCGGTTCAGATCGCCGATCGCGAGAAGATCGCCCAGGTGGCAACCATCTCGTCCGGCGATCCCAAAATCGGTGACATGGTCGCCGATGCGATGGAGAAGGTTGGGAAGGACGGCGTCATCACCGTCGAAGAGTCGCGCGGCATCGAGGACGAGTTGAAGCTCGTCGACGGCATGCAGTTCGACAAGGGCTACATCTCGCCCTACATGGTGACCGACGCAACCCGCATGGAGGCGGTCCTCGAGGATCCCTACATCCTGATCACTGACAAGAAGATCTCGGCCGTCGCCGACCTGCTGCCGGTGCTCGAGAAGGTCGTGCAGAGCGGCAAGCCGCTCCTGATCATCGCCGAGGACGTCGAGGGCGAGGCGCAGGCCACCATCATCGTCAACAAGCTGCGCGGTACCTTCACCGCCGTCGCCGTCAAGGCGCCGGGCTTCGGCGATCGCCGCAAGGCCATGCTCGAGGACATCGCCATCCTGACCGGTGGCCAGGTGGTCTCCGAGGAGCTCGGCCTCAAACTCGACTCGGTGCAGCTCAACCAGCTGGGCAAGGCGCGGCGCGTGACGATCACCAAGGACGATACGACGATCGTCGAAGGCGCCGGGAAGCCGGACACGATCAAGGGGCGCATCAACCAGATCAAGGCCGAGATCGAGAAGACGACCTCGGACTGGGACAAGGAAAAGCTCCAGGAGCGGCTGGCCAAGCTGGCCGGTGGCGTCGCCGTCATCAAGGTTGGCGCCCCAACCGAAACCGAGCTCAAGGAGAAGAAGCACCGGATGGAGGACGCCGTGTCTGCCACCCGGGCCGCCGTCGAGGAGGGCATCGTGCCCGGTGGCGGCGCCGTGCTGGTGCACGCGCAGAGCTCGCTCGACAGCCTCAAGCTTTCGGGCGACGAGGCAACCGGCGTTGCGCTGGTCCGCCGCGCGCTCGAGGAGCCGCTTCGTCAGATCGTCAACAACGCCGGCTGGGAAGGATCCGTCGTGGTGGAGAAGGTGAGGAACCTGCCAAAGGGCCAGGGCTTCGACGCCAACAAGGGCGAATACACCGACATGATCAAGGCCGGCATCGTGGACCCGACCAAGGTCACCCGCTCGGCGCTGCAGAATGCGGCCAGCATCGCCGCCATGCTGCTGACGACCGAGGCGCTTGTTTCGGACATCCCGGAAAAGAAGTCGGCCGCGCCCGCGCCTTCGATGCCGGATTACTAAGCCACAAAGGCTGAAGAAGGAGCCGCCCGAAAGGGCGGCTCTTTTGTTTGTTGCCAGCCCGGTTGCCGGCTGGTGCCAGCGGCTAGCATGGCTGGCATGAAGCCGAGCGGCATCGTGACACTGCTGACAGATTTCGGCCTCGACGACGCCTATGTCGGAGCCATGAAGGGCGCCATCCTCGCGGTGCATCCGAAAGCGACCGTCGTGGACATCAGTCACGGCGTTCGACCGTTCGCGGTGCTGCAGGGCGCGTTTTTGCTGGATAGCGCCTGGCGAAGTTTCGCGGTGGGCACGGTGCACGTGGCGGTCGTCGATCCCGGCGTGGGCACCGATCGGAAGGCGATCGCCTTCAAGGCGGCGGACCACTTCTTCGTCGGACCCGACAACGGCCTCTTCACCTTCCTCACCGAGCCCATCAGTGAGACGGTCGGGCTGGCGACGCCGCCGGAAGCTGCCCCGACCTTTCACGGGCGTGACGTGTTCGGTCCGGTGGCGGCGCGACTCGCGGCCGGCACCGCGCTGGCCGAGCTGGGCACCGCTCGCTCTCAGGAGCCCCTACGCCTCCCCGACGCGTGGGCTTCCAAGGTGGGTGAGGCGTGGCGGGCGCAGGTGCTGCATTGCGATCACTTCGGCAACGTCATCACGAACCTGCCGATCCGCGCGCTGGCACGGATCAAGGTGATCAACGGGGCGCCGGTTCGAACCGTCGAGACCTACGAAGAGGCCCAGCCTAACGAGCTGGTGGCGCTCGTCGGCAGCAGCAGTCGCATCGAGTTTGCGCTCCGCCAGGGGTCGGCCGCGACACGACTTCACACGGCTCCCGGCGAAACGCTGCTGGTTACGTGACCTGGCCCGCGGTCCCGTGGAACCAGGTCCCGACGTTGTCGTCAGCCGCATTGCGCCAGGCGGACGACCAGGCGCGCTCGCACTTCGGGATCGAGCCGATCCAGCTGATGGAGGTCGCAGGCTGGCAGGTCGCCAGGTTCGTCGATGTCTTCGTGGGCGGCGCGCGTGGGAAACACGTGATCGTGGTTGCCGGGTCGGGCAACAATGGTGGCGATGCGCTGGTCGCGGCCCGCTTCCTTAACCAACGAGGCGCCATCGTTTTAGCCTCGACCGTAGCCGCCCGTGATCCGACGAGCCTGGCCGCGCGCCAGGCCCTGACCATCGGGCGCCTGGGCATTCAGATGCTCGAGGCCCCCCAGGGGATCGACCCATCCGCCGACGTCATCGTCGACGGCTTGTTCGGTATCGGGATCCGGCTGCCCCTTCGAGACCCCGCCCCCCGCATCATCCAGGCCATGAACGCGAGCCACGTGCCGATCGTCGCCATCGATGTCCCTTCGGGGTTGGATGCGGACGGCGGCGCGGGCGGGGAGGGTGCCGTCAAAGCGGCCGCCACGATCACCCTGGTAGCAGCCAAGCCCGGGTTGCGGGGCGCAACCAATGCGGGACGGGTCTTTGTCGCCGACTTGGGCATGCCGGTGGCGGTCTTTGCGACTGTGCGGGACGCCGTGTCCCGGCTCTACCAGATCGGCGACGTAGTCGAGTTGACGAATTGATGCTGCCTGACTACACTGCAGGCATCCGCCCTACGTCCCAGTAATGGATCAGGTACACGTCGAAGCTCCAGCACTAAGCCCTCGGGCTGCATCCGTGGAACGCGAGTTCTATTCGGATTTTCCTCTCGTTCTCAACTATGTCGCCCGACTCATGGATGACATCGACGGTGCGGCCGCCGTCACCTGCGCCGCATTTCGCCAGATTGCCGATGGCTTGCGCCACCGTCCCGCGGGCGAAGGGATTCGCCGCGCCGACGTCCTTCGCGCCGCCACCGAGCTCAGCCGCCAGTCCCTTCGCCCCCGCCGCTGGTTTCGCCGCAGACCGACCCCACAGGTGATCCTCGAGGGCTTTCCCCAGGCGGAGGCGCGGCGGGCGCTTCGCCGCGACACCGTGCAGCGCGCGCTGAGCGCCCTGCCTTTCGAGGCCCGCGCGATGATCCTGCTCCGTGATTTCGTCAAGCTATCGTATGACGAGCTCGCCGAGGTCGTCGACGTCCCGCCGAAAAAGTTGGTGCACGCGCTCGACCGCAGCCGCGCGGAGTTCGGGGAGATTTATGACTACATCAAGTTTTGAGCGCAACCGATGCACCCGCATTTCGCCCAGCGCGGTTCTCGACGACCGGCTCGACGGCAAAGACCTGGAGTGGGCGCGTGACCACCTGCGGCGTTGCGAAGCCTGTCGCGAGCGGGTCGAGGATTTCCGCGAGATGCTGCTGCGGGTCGGGCGCCTGCCGAGCGCCGCGGTAGGCCCGGCCGCGATGGATGAAGCCTTCGCGCTGTCGATCCCGGACCGGCTCCGCGCGGGAGTTGGATCGCGCTCCTACGACATCGCGCCGGCCCAGCCGATGCCCACGGTTCCAGTGGCGGCTGACTTGTCGTCGCCGCTGCGCCCGGAGGTCACCAGTGTTCCCGACCTCCTGACGGAGCTCGAGCGGGAGATCTTCCGGGACGAACCCGTCCAGGATCACCCCACTCGACTTTCCCCGATGCCAGAACCACTCTATTCGACAATGACCGAGCCGGACGAGATCGAGCCTGTGAGGCCCGCCGAACCGGTCCAGCCGCTGTCGTTTTACGAACCGGCGCCGACGGAACCCGAGCCGATCGAGGATGTGGTCGAGCCCGAATTGGCGGCGCCCACGCAGCCGGAGGCGTTTCCCATTCCGCTGCGAGAGGTGCCGGTCGACTCGCATCGCGAGGTCGAGCCCGATGACTGGGCGGCGCAACCGGAGCACGAAGAGTGGACGCGGCAACCGGAGCCGGTCGACGCTGAGCCGTCACGGTGGGATCGGCTCGCGGCGGTCACGAGTGAACGTCCAGTCGATCAAGAGCCGGTACTTCCGATCAATGAGGAATCTGAGGTGGCAACGCCCATCGCGCCGAAGAAGCCGGATACGGCGATGCGGATCGCGGTCGGATTGGGAGCCGCTGCTTGCGTCCTGCTGGCCGCCGTGCTGTACGAAGGTGGCTGGCTGTCCAAGGTCGTGACCGGCGGCGCCACCGGAACAAAGGTTGCGGCGACCGCCAGCATCCGGCCATCCGCGACCGTCCGACCATCCGCGACCGTCCGCGCCTCACCCCCACCGAGCCCGAGCCCCACCGCCGCCCCTGCGGCCCCCGTGCTCTTCACGCTTGGCAACGGCGTGGGCGGTGGGACCGTCTTTCGGATCCGGCCGGGAACTGCGGTGGCCGGCTACACCCGCCTGGTCTTTGACATCCGCGGCAGCGGACTACCGACCATGATCATCACCAAACCCGATGACCTCCATGTCGGCGTGACATTCCAGAACACGACGGCCGCGGGTGTCCCGGTCAATGGAATCCACAGCTACCAGGTCGCCGGGATCGAGCCGGCGGTGCAGCAGGGCGCCGACGGCAGCATCACCATCGACCTGGCCCGGCCGGTTCGAGTGACCGCCTTCACCCTTGCCGCCACCGGCAGTTATGCCTGGCGGCTGGTGGTCGACTTGCACACGAGCTAGTTCAGAGAGGTCTTTACCTTGCCGGCGGCTGCGGCATGGGCCAGCATCTGCTTGAGCAGCGCGATCTCCTTGCGTAACAGGCGCAACTCGAGCACCAGGCGAGAGTCGGTGCGCGCTTCGGCCAGCAGGGTTTGTTTTTCGGGCACCTGGAGGTTGAGCGCGGCGGCGATCAGATAAGAAAGGAGTTCGGGCTCCATCGGCGGTTCGGCTTCGTCGGGCTTCTCGCCGACGAGCTCGCGCAACAGGTTCGCATACTGCCGGAAGCTGATTGCCGTGACCTCGGTGAGGCGCGCCGTGGCGTCGAGATCGTCGCCTGACTCGGGGATGATACGGATCTCGCCACGCAGGTAGGGGCGATCGTCAGCCGTCCGCACAACCGCGAAGCGTGAGGCACCCATCACCAGTATGTTCATGCGTCCGTCGTCCAAACGATCGATGCGCACGATCTTCGCCAGGGTACCGACGTCGTAGGGTGTCGACGGCCCCGTTTCACTTCCCTCTCGGATGGCGACCACGCCGAAGCTATGGCCTTCTTCGAGGCAATCGGCGATCATCTGCCGATAGCGGGGCTCGAAGATGTGAAGCGGCAAAGGCATATGCGGGAAGAGCACGACGTTCAACGGGAACAGTGGGAGCCACTGGGTGGGCACGTCAGCAAGCTGCCGCAACAAACCGCGACGCGCGATGGGCCATCGCCATGATGGTGATCATCGGGTTGACTCCGGAGGCGCTGGGGAATGCGCTCCCGTCGGCGACGAACAGGCCCTTGACAGCGTGCGCCTCGTGATCAGGGCCGACCACCGATGTCGCCGGGTCGATGCCCATCCGGCAGGACCCCATCTGGTGGAAGCTGAAGTAGCCCATTTGCCCCGGGCCGTAGCCGTTACGGTCGACCTCGTTCATGAACGCCTCCACGCCGCCACGCTGGCCCGGCCGGTATGCGACATAGGCGCTCTGGCCCGTGAAAATCTCTCGCGCCCCTCCGGCCTCCATGACCTGGACGGCCGCCTGGATGCCGCGTCGCACGTCCGCCAGATCGTTTGCCCCAGGCCGATAGTCGACGCGGGCGGCTCCATCTCTCGCCGTAACGCGCCCGCCGCCGTGGTCGCGAACCAACGGCGCAAGCACCGACATATTGGGGAGCAAACGCATTAGCCGCTGGTACTGGGTCGGATCCCGCCACGGAATCGCGTGCGCCAGGATCGCGGGATGCATCGGTCCCGACTCGAGCTTCACGCCGTGGTATTGACCGTCGAGATTGATCCATTGATCAGAGTAGACCGCTTGAAGACTGCCCTCCCATGGCCGAAGCGTCTCGTCGAACACGCCCAGTACCGCGACGCCGGGATGCAGACGGAGCCATCGCCCCACCGCCGGTGATCGCACGGCTGAGCGCTGCAGCAAGGCCGGCGTCCCGATCGCGCCGGCCGCGGCTACGACGGCGCGGCTGCGCACGATCAAGGTGAAGGCCGGCATCTCGGGCTGGCGCACGGTGGCGCGCACGCCGACAGCCCGTCCGTCCTCGATGAGCACGCGGTCGACGGTGCAATTGACGACGATGCGAGCTCGCCGCCGATAGGCGTCGAGCAGGTAGGTCTTGAGCGTCGATTGCTTGGCGCCGATCTGGCAGCCATAGCTGCAGAAGCCGCAGCCGGCATCCTGGGAGCAGCCCTGAACGTTGCGCGGCATGTGATCGACGTGCCAGCCAAGCTTGCGAAGGCCGCGTTCCAGCACTCGCTCGCGGGCACTGACCCGGCTGTGATCGACGTTGACGCCGAGCCGTTCGTAGACCGCGTCCAATGATGCAGTGAACTCGTCGGTCGCAAAGGCAGCGAGCCCATAGCGCTGTGCCCATTCTTGTCGGAGCCAGTCGGGACTGCGAAAGCTGGTCGTGTAGTTGACCACGGTGCCGCCGCCGAGACAGCTTCCCGCGATCAGCGCGATCGACGCGTCGGCGGTGGCGGCGAAGCCACCCTGGAAGTACAGCTTGCGCATCATGGCAAGCTCGAGCTGGTTGAAGTCGGCTTCGTTGTAGTAGCCGCCCTCCTCCAACACGATGACGTTCTTCCCGGCGGCCGAAAGCTCGCCCGCCACCACCCCACCTCCCGCGCCGGAGCCGATCACGACCGCGTCGCAGGTCAGGGTCGTGTCGCCGTCGAGCGTCGTCGTTCGGATCGTTTTGGGCGTCGGGGGCGGTGCCGAGACCGGTCCGGGGTAGCCGATCTCCGGCCAGACCGGGTTGGTGCCGTCATCCTCCGTGTCACCGATGAAGGCGAGCAGCGAAAGGCGCTTGAAAACCTGGAAGAGCTGGCGGCGGAAACTCAGCCGGCTGATCGCCCAGGACGACATGACGGCGATGCGTTGCTCGCGGGGCCAGCGGTGAAACGGCACCGGCCGGCCGGTCAAAAGGAACGTGCCGGATCGACGCCCCAGGATGCCGACGAGCAGGCGCAGCCGCCGACGGTCGGCTTCCGAGGGCAGGCGCGCGAACGTTTCCTCCATCGAAGCGGCCACCCGGATGGGTGAACCCGGATGACCCATCCCGCCGATGAACGTGTCCGCAATCGCCACCAGCACCGGCGACTGGCTGTCACGGCTGGTCGTGCTTGGCGGTGCTTTTACCGCGATGGACATGCCTTGAACCCCCCCCTGCGTGATCGGTAGTTCAATCATAAGCAGGCACAGCCACTTTGCGAAGGCCCACAATAAATCCTTATGTGCTATACGAATGCGGCCCGATCTCCGCTACCGCCGATCATGGGTGGCTCAACCGACGAAAACGACCTGGTGCTGACCGCCGCCGACGGCAATCGATTCAGGGCCTACGCGGCCCGAGCCGCCACGCCCGGCGGTGCCGGCGTCGTCGTCATCCCCGATCCGAGAGGTGTGCACCCGTTCTACAAGGACCTGGTGAGACGGTTCGCCCAGGCCGGTGTCGACGCGGTGGTCATTGATTACCTCGACCGGACCGCTGGCATGTCGGAACGGCCGGACGGCTTCGACCTGCGCGCCGCGATCGGAAAGACGACCCCCGACGCGATCGCGGCCGACGTGGCCGCAGGCATCGCCTACCTGCGCTCACCGGCCGGCGGGGCGGTGGAGTCGGTGTTCACCGTTGGGTTCTGTTTTGGCGGCGCCCAGTCCTGGCGGCAGTCCGCGGTCCAGCCTGGGCTGGCGGGGGCGATCGGCTTCTACGGGATCCCCTCCCGCGTCCGCGACGCCATTCCACAGATGAAGGCCCCCCTGTTGCTTCTACTGGCCGGCGACGACCAGGCCACGACGCAGGAGGATTTCGCCCAGTTCGACCGTGAGCTGACCGAAGCCGGCGTTCCCCACCAGAAAGTTGTCTACGAGGGCGCGCCCCACTCGTTCTTCGATCGCACCTTCGAAGAGCACAAGGCTGCCTCGGACGATGCCTGGCGCCAAATGCTAGCGTTCATCAAGGAGCACTCACGACAGACGGCGCGGGCGTAAACCTCGGCCGCGCCGGCGTCTGGCTCGGCCCGATGGCGCTCCTGCCGGCCCGCGACTTGCGGCGTGCGGTGGCCGAGATCGAAGCGATGGGTTTCGGCACCATCTGGATAGGCGAAGCCTTAGCCCGGGAGGCCTTTGCCGCATCAGCCATCATCCTCGAGGCCACCAGCCATATCAAGGTTGCCACAGGCATCGCCAATATCTGGGTGCGCGACCCGACCGCGATGATGAACGGTGGCCGCGCGCTCGCGGAGGCCTGGCCGAATCGGTTCGTACTCGGGATCGGCGTCAGCCACGCGCCGCTGGTGACGGCCCGTGGCCATGAGTACGCGCGGCCCTTGACGGCGATGCGCAACTACCTCGACTTGATGGAAAAAGCACCCTACCGCGCGCCCGCACCCAATCCGCCGCCACCCATCGTGCTCGCAGCGCTGGGCGTGAAGATGCTCGATTTGGCCCGCGACAGGACCGCCGGGGCGCACCCGTACTACGTCCCAGTCGATCACACGCGCGAGGCGCGTCGCATCCTTGGTCCCGAGCGGCTGCTCGCGCCCGAGCAGGCGATCGTCTTCGCCAGGAGTCGCGAGGCGGCTCGCGTGCCCGGTGACATCTACATGCGCACCTACCTGTCGTTGCAGAACTACCGCCAGAACCTGGTCCGCCTCGGATGGCCCGAGGATGAGCTGGCCCCGCCAGGCAGTGACCGGGCGTTCGATGCGCTTGTCGCCTGGGGCGACGAACAGGAGATCGCCCGCAAGGTGGAGCGGCACCACGAAGCCGGCGCCGACCATGTGGCGGTCCAGGTGCTGACGCCGACGCCCGATCGCGCTCCGACGGACGATCTTCGACGCCTGGCGCCGCTGCTCGTCACATAGCCGTGTTAAACTTCGAGCCTCGAAAATCTGATCGGGAGGTGAGGTCCGCGTGGCTGCCATTGTTGTGCGTCGCACCTGCGTGGCGACCGCCTCCCGAGGGCTGCTCTAGCTAATTCCGCGACCGGCCTCCCTCGGCGAAGGCGCCGATGCCATTTGCCGTTGACCACATCAGGGAGGTTCTTAGCTTGAATTCAGATCAGCGCGCCGAGCTGGATGCGCTCGGTTGGAACGACCGATTCGCGTCCGCGTTCGACGATCTCAACGACGAGGACCTTCAGCCGGGGCGGCTCGCTGCCGACTACAGCACGCAATTCCTCGTGCAGCTCGCCGGCGATGCGCCACTCGCTACGCTCAGTCACGCCCTGCGCGAAGCGCGTCTGGTTGCGGTTGGCGACTGGGTGGCCGTTCGCAAAACGGCGCAGGCCACCGAGATCCGCGCCGTACTGCCTCGGCAGACCGCGATCACGAGGGAGGCGCCTGGTGCCGAGACCGCCCAGCAGGTCATCGCCGCCAACGTCGACCTCGTCTTCATCGCCACCTCGGCGGATACCGATTTCAACCTCCGGCGCATCGAGCGACTGCTGACGGTGGCCTACCAGAGCGGAGCAGCGCCGGTGATCGTTCTGACCAAGGTCGATCTCGGAAACCCTGACCCATTTGAGGCAGAGCTCGCAACCATCGCAACCGGCGTGCCGGTGGTCGCGGTCAGCGGCCGGACCGGCGCGGGCATCGAGGCGGTCCGCGCGCATCTGTCACGAGGAAAGACCGCCGTGCTTATCGGGTCGTCAGGTGTTGGGAAGTCGACGCTGATCAACCGCCTCGTTGGGGAGGAGGTGCTGCGGACGGCCGACGTGCACAAGAGCGGTCAGGGGCGGCACACGACCAGTCATCGCCAATTGCTGAAGGTACCGGGCGGGGGCCTGATCATCGACACGCCCGGTTTGCGGGAAATCCAGCTATGGGCCGGGGCGGAGGCGCTCGCCGAGGTCTTCCTGGACATCGAGGAACTGGCACTCGCCTGCAAGTTCACCGATTGCCGGCATGAGACCGAACCGGACTGTGCCGTGATCGCCGCACTCGAGGGCGGCACCCTGGACGCGGATCGCTTCGCCAGTTACCGCAAGCTGCAGCGCGAGCTGCGTGCGATCGAGGTCAAGGCCGACGTACGGTTGCAGATCGAAGAGCGCCGCAAGTGGAAGGTGATCCACAAGAGCGTGAAACAGCACATGCAGGTCAAGCGTCCTTGGGACTAGCCCGCTTTCGCTTCGGACGCTCGAGCTGACCGGAACGATCGGGACCCTGGTAGCCGGCCCAGGGATCGTAGTCAACCTCGAGCGCTTCTTGTGGCGGTCGCTCCGACTCGGGCACGTTGCGTAAGTTGATCCGGATGCGCGTCCAGGTGGTGTTCCGTCCTCGCATCGAATCCACCATGACATCGGATGGCGCGAGGTGCGACCAGACCTCTCCATGGCGCTCCCGCCAGCGCTGCAGCCCGGCGCGCGCCTCGGCCTCGGTGGCGGCGCGGGCGATCTCGATTAGCGGCGCGGTGGTTCGCCGACGGCCGGTGGGGCCCACCGCCTTGCCGGGGGCGGGAGCCGGGACCTGACCCTTTTCCGCCGGCGGCCGATCCTCGCGCCGGCGCCGCGACAGCTGTACCCGCGCCGGCTCGCCCTCTTGCTTGACAAAATGGGGAGGCCAGGGGGCATCCCCGAAACCCGCCGCCTCGTGCTGTGCGGACAGCTCGATCAGGGGCTCCAGTGAGCCGATCGCCTCGTCNATGCCCTTGGATGGGTCGCCAATCTGGGCAAACCGTTTTGGAACGGTGTCGATCGTGAAGGCGGCGAGCTCGCTGCTGGGCAGCTCCTCCCAGGTCAGGGGCGCGGACACACGCGCATCTGGCGTCGGGCGAATGGAATAGGCCGAGGCGATCGTCCGGTCCTTGGCATTCTGGTTGTAATCGAGGAATACGCCGTGTCGTTCCTCCTTCCACCAGCGGCTGGTGGCGATCTCGGGCGCACGCCGCTCGACCTCCCGTGCCAGCGCCAGTGCCGCGCGGCGAACCTCGGGAAACGTCCAACGCGGCTCGATCCGGGCATAGACGTGGATGCCGCGCGAGCCCGAGGTCTTCGGCCAGCCCACCAACCCGAAGTCCTTGAGGACCTCGCGCGACACCATCGCCACCTCGCGAATTTGCGCCCACGATACGCCGGGGACCGGATCAAGGTCGATTCGCAGCTCGTCAGGATGGTCGAGGTCGCTGGCGCGCACCGGATGAGGATTGAGGTCGATGCATCCGAGGTTGATGATCCAGGCCAGCTGGGCGGCGTCGTGGATGACGATCTCCTCGGCGGTTCGGCCGGAAGGAAAGCTGAGCTCAACGGTCTCGATCCACTCCGGCCGCGAAGTCGGCGCCCGCTTTTGAAAGAATGCCTCACCTTCCGCGCCGTTCACGAATCGCTTGAGCGCCATGGGCCGTCCGTAGACGCCACGAATGGCGCCCTCTGCGACCGCCATGTAGTAGCGAACCAGGTCCAGCTTGGTATGGCCTGTGCGCGGAAAGAAGACCTTATCCGGATTGGTGATCGTCACCCGACGGCCGGCGGCTTCGATGATCTCTTCCCTGGTCGCGGCCATGCGGATACCTTAGCGGCGCACCCCCGCGGACGCCGTCAGGAGCGGACGGAAGCCGCGGTCGGAATGGGCTGACGCCGTCGGGGCAAAGGCTCAGCCGGTGTTCACTTGCGGGATCGGCGGATGAACGGAGAGGTAACTGAGCAGGACGCCGATCGCGCCGGATACAACGATCGAACCGAGCCAGAGCGTGATCGGCCATCCAATCCCCCGCGTGACTTCGAGGAAAAGAAGGTAGAGGGAGGAAACGGCGACGGGGCCGACGAATGCGGCAACCCGAAGCGCAGTCACCCGATCTGGGCCCGGTCGCAGCCACATCATGACCAGGTCACCGAGGAGACCACCGACGATCGCGACCGGGATCAAGTCGAAATGCTGCTCGAGTGAGCCCAGCAGCGCGCCGTTCAGGCCGGCGAGCAGCGTGATGCTGCCGAACGGCAGAGTGAAACGGTTGAGCAAGTAGAGGACCATGCCGGTAAGCAACGCGGTCTGCACCATGATGCCCAGAATGCCAAGCTGCTGGAGGTAGCGGATGGTGTCGGTCGTCGCCGCGTGCGTCGCGGCCCAGGTGTTGACCAGCGGTTGGTCGAACTGGTTGAAAAAGGTGAACATCGACAGCAGCAGGCTGGCCGAGATGACCGCCGTAAAGGGGGCGCGTGAAACGGGGCGGCGCCATGCCGCCCGCAATGGCCCGGTGACGATCAACCCCAGCGCCAGCATCAACAGAAGGTGCGGCGGACTAAGCAAGGCCGCCAGACTGACCTCGATCCCGAAGCGAAGGTGCCAGGCCATGTCGATCACACCTCCGACGCCAAACAGGACGCAGCCGATCAGCGAAAGGCTATAGCCGGCCGGCAGCACCCGATCCAGGCTGTATCCGCGGTCGCGATTCCGCTGCGCCGTGATGGCCAGGAAGGCCAGGATGGCGAGCATCCCGGAGTACAGCACAGCGTGCCACGGCGTGAAGAAGGTCTCGAGCCGCGCCAGGTGCCGGTGTGCCCACGAGTCGAGGTAGGCGCCCGCCATCAACCACGTACAAAGGGCCACCACCGTCCACTCGAACCGCCGGGTCGGTGCAATGGGTCCGCGGTCTCGAATCAGGTCGCGTACCGCGGTCACTTCTGACGACCACCGACTGGCATGCATATCCCGCCAACGCTACCCACGGTCAAGAAGTAACGGTCGAAGCCGGGTCATGGCCGTTCCGGGCGGCGCGCCAGGGCCATCAACTCTCGCTGCGAGTTGATCCCCAGCTTGCGATAAATGTGCTGAAGGTGGGTCTCGATGGTGTTCGGAGCCAGGAAGAACTGTTCAGCAATCTGCTTGGCCTTGACCCCTTGCTCGGCAAGTTTTCGCACGCGGAGTTCGGCGGGCGTCAAGGCGTCCGGGTCGGTTTCTCGATGATGTCGGCGTCCATGAGCTAGCTTCAGTTCCTCGCCAGCCTTCGTCGCCAGGTTTTCGGCGCCGCATGCCTCCGCCAGTTCGAGGCCTCGTTTCAGCAGCGGCCGGGCCGCCCGATCGTGGCCGGACCTTCGCAGCTGTATCCCAAGGCGCGTTCGAATCCGTGCCTCGAGCAGCGGCATGCCACTTTCGGTCGCGAGCGTAATCGCCTCGTCGAGCAGCCGTGTGGAGCCCACGATGTCACCCTCGGCTTGCTTGAACCCGGCTCGACTCCCAAGTACAACGATGCGCGGGAATCGGCAGGGCAGTTGTTCTGCCATTGACTCAAGCGAGTTGAGAACGGCCTGGGCGTCTTCGATACGGCCCCCGTGGCCGTAGGCGGTGATGGCGTCGCCCGACCAGGGGACGATGCAGGGCTCGAGGATTTGCAATCGATTGGCCAGGGCTCGCAGGCGGTCGAACAGCGCGCAGGCGTCGGCCGNCCGCCGATCATGCATCGCGAGGACGGCCTCCATGTGCAGCAGCCAGACGCGCCCTGCCCAGTTCTCGTCCGGATCGGCGAGTGCGCTCGACCGCCTGCACCACTCCGCACACTCATCCATCTGGCCCATCTCGTTCAGGGTGTACGCGTGGATGATCGCGGCCCAGAAGGCGCGCTCCGGCGCGAGGTCGGCCAGCAAGGTCGCGCGGTCGGCGAGGTGCAGGGCCTCCTGCAGCCGGCCCGTCCGTAGGCACGTGTCTCCGTGCATGACCGCCACCATCGCGATCGCCACCGGGAGCCCCATCCGCTCGGCTGCCGCTATGCCGACTTCGTAGGCGTGGGTGGCATCCGTGAATCGTTCCGTCCACTTCGCCAGGTTTCCGTAGGTGCCCAACGTCCCCCAGCTCCAGGCGAAGTCCGTCGTGTCCGCCTCGGGATTGGCGAGAGCGTCTTGCACCGCCGCGTCGATGACGCCGATCCCAGCTGCGTCCCCACTGACAAAGGTACTGAAGGCCCAGGCGGTATCCGCACGCCGGCGGAGGGTCGGCGAGCACGCCACCGCGAGCTCACGTGCCTGCTCCAGCATGGGCGTCGCTTGGGCCGGACCTCCGCTCGGCCACGAGATAAAGGCCTGGTCAAGGAGTGCCCGAACGGCCGCCGATTTGTCGGACGGCAGGGCGCTGACTACGGCTGACCGAAACGCCTCGCCGGCCTCCCTGACCGAGCCGCGGATGAACAATGCTCGCCCGAGCATGCGGTTCGCCGCGCTGCGCAGCTGGTCGCCCAGGTCTGGCACATCGAGGACGCGCCGGAAGGTTGCAACGGCACCGCGCCCATCGCCGGTATCCAGCTGCACCTCACCGAGATCCATCAAGAGGTCCGCGCCGGCCCTGGAACCGGCCACCTCGGCCGCTGCCGACAGGTGCTCCTTCGCGCGCGCGATCGCTCCCTCCCGCATGGCGGCGCGACCTGCTTGCTCGAGTACCGCAACAGCCTCCGGATCACCGATCACTCCTGCGCGGGCCGCATGTTCGGCCGCCTCCGACGGGTCAGCCCCGGCGGCGAGCAGCAGGCGAAACGCGGTGGCATGCCAGCGGCCGCGCACCGGTGGCGGAATATCGTCGTAGACGGCTTGCCGGAGCAACGCATGGACGAACTGCGCCCAGCCGGGTGCGGATGAGCTGAACACGCCTCCCCGCAGGAGAGCCTCGAGCGCCCGGTCGCCGTGAGCCGGCGAGAGGTCCGCCATCGCCGTCGCGATCATGGGCCGGAACCGGTTTCCCAGAACGCTCGCCGCCTGCGCATAACGCATTTGTTCGGCGGAGACACCGATGAAGCGATCGAGGAGGAGCTGGGTCTTCGTGCTGCCGACGTCGCCATCCGCTTCCGGGAGGGCCCGACCGCGCCGCAAACTCGTCGCCTCCAGCTCGAGCATGAGCGGGTTCCCGGCCGCCGCCAGTTTGGCCGCCTCGAGGGTGGAGGCCCTAGAAATCCCGCCTGTACGGTCGCTTAGCATTTCGGCGGCACTGGTGTCGCTCAGGGGCTGCAGGCGCTCCATCATTGCGTCACCGTCGTTGGTCAAAGGGCCGACGGCACCGAGCGCGTTGTCAGGCCACGGCCGAAGGGTCCCGATCAGCGCAACGGGTAGATTACTGATCCGGTGGCAAAGGTAGGCGAGCAGGGCCAGGGAGTCCTCGTCCGCCCAGTGGAGATCGTCGAGCAATAGCAACGACGGCGACGGCAGGTCGTCAAGAAACTGAAGCGCCGCATACAGCCTTGCCGCGCGGGCTTGCGGAGGAGATCGCCTGACAGCCTTGGTGTCGGTGCGACTGCGGAAACCGAGCCCTCGCAATGCCTGGTCGATGACGCCAAACGGGAGACTGGATTCGGCGGCATCCCCGCGCCCGATGCTGATTCGGAACTGATCGCGGCCCGCCGCGGACGCCCTCTCGAGCATCGTGGTCTTGCCGAGCCCCGCCTCCCCGACGATGAACAGGCTGCGCCCGTGACCCTCGCGGGCCTCCGACAACAGGTGCTCGATCGCCCCCAATGTCGCGTCGCGCTCCCAGATTTGTGCCTGGGGCATCCCCTCTCTCCCGGCCAATCCTAATCCGTCGGGGAGCCCGCTACCACCCTGACGTAATGGAGCAGCCCGCGGCTTAATCGGGTGGAGGTGACTCCTCGAGCCACCGCGTCTCGCCGATGTTGACGACAACATGAGCGAACGGGCCTCCTCGCCCGGCACCATGCCAGTGTTCTTCGTTCGGTTCAGTAAGTACCGCGTCTCCGACATGGACCCGCTGAGGCTCGGCATGCCGGGCTTGCACCCAGCCTTCGCCCTCGACGACGATCATCAGCTGGCCGCCAGCGTGGGCATGCCACTGATTGCGTACGCCGGCCTCGAATCGAACCACCGCCGCGGATGTCGGTGGCAACGGCCCTGTTGCCGGCAGCAGTGGGTGGGAGCCCGCCTTCCCCGTGAAGTGAGCCGCGTCAAGGGGCGTGAGGTCGCCTAGCGCCTGGGCGCGTCGGGTGATCTTCATCCACCAAACGCTACGCCTGGGCGAGACTATTGAGTAATGCCGGAGCAGGGGAAGACGAAGCGGGGCCTTCGTCGAAGGCAGCGGATCGGTCCATTCCTGTGCTGGGCCGTGGTCTTCGCCGACATCGGCACCTCTGTCTATTACACGCCGGGGATTCTCTACGGACGGTTCGGCACCCGGGCAGCGATCTTCGTGACGATGACGCTACTGGTCTTCGTCCTGCTGGCCATCAAGTACGCGGAGGTGGCCATTCGCTATCCGGAAGGCGGCGGCGTGGTGACGGTTAGTACCCGCGCGTTTCATCCCTTCGTTGGCCTCGTCGGCGGGATGTTCATCCTCGTCGACTACTTTTTGACCGCGGCGCTTAGTGCCCTCTCGGGCGTCATCTATCTCAGCATCGTGTTCAAGTCGCTCGGGGCCGTCGTTGTCCTCGGGACGGTGGGGGCGCTGGTCATCCTCGCCCTTCTCAACCTCATCGGCGTAAAGGCCAGCGCGGAAGCCAGTGCGATCTTTGCCGTGATTGCCGGGGTCATGCAAGTGGCGGTCGTCGCTGCCGTCATCGTGCGCCTCGGGCCGGCCCACATGTTCGACTCGGTGCACCAGGTTCTCAGCGGACCGCGCCTGACGCCCATTTTTGTCCTGACCGGATACGCCGGCGCCTTCCTCGCCTTTTCCGGGCTCGAGAGTATTGCGCAACTCTCGCCCGTTATGGCCGAACCCCGCCGTCGCGTCGCCAATCTTGGGATGGGCTTGGTCGTGATCACCATCGCGCTGACGAGTCCCCTCCTCACCCTATGGTCGACGACCCTCGTCGGAAGCCACGCCAACCCCGACCAGTTCATCTCCCTGCTGGGTGACTATGCTGCGGGACCGGTACTGGCCGGGATGGTCGCGATCAGCGGCGCCCTGCTCCTGATCTTCGCCAGCAACACCGCCCTGATCGGCAGCTATCACGTCTTCCTCGCGCTCACCCACATGCGGTTCCTGCCCCGGCCGCTGGCCCAACGGAATCGCTTGCGAAATACGCCCCACTGGGCAATCGCCGTCGCCACTGTCATCCCGGTCGGGGTCGTGATCTTTGCCGGCGGCAATACCGCCACGCTGGGCGGCATCTACGCCTTCGGCCTCCTGGGCGCCTTCATGCTTACGTCACTGTCGCTCGACGTGATCCGCTGGCATGAACGAGTCCCGACCATCGTGATGGTGGTCGGGGTCATTACCACGGCGGCCGTGACCGTCGCCTGGGTGACCAACCTCTTCGCCAAGCCGCTGGCGACCATCTTCGGTGGTGGTCTGTCAGTCGTAGGCGTCGCGATCGGCGTGACCACCTATCGGCTAGCCCACCGGGGCGGCGCGCCGGCGGTCTTTCCGCATATATTGCGCGATGATCGCCCGCCCACCCTCATCTCGCGCGCTCGTCGGATCGGCGCGTGCAACGTCCTTGCCGTGGTCCCGAGCGAGCCGGAGCCCGCGGTCGCGCTTGCAAAAGCTGCCGTGGAAGTGGCAAACAACCAGCCGATCGTCTTCCTGTATCGAGGCGAGGGCCTCCCGAGAACGGGGTTGCCACACTTGATGGAGATCGTTGATCCGTATCTCACCGACGCCATCGCCCAGGACATCCTCGGGCGGGTCGAGCGAGAAGCCAAGACTCACGGCGGGCACCGCAAGTACATCTATGTGGGAAAGGGAACCGCAGCGGAAGCGGCTAGCCGGCTAGGTGCAGCCCTTCATCCGATCCACACGCTGGTGGTGGAAAGCCCGAGCGAGCGGTCGGCGCCGACGGCGGCCGGACGGCCGGCACGCATGACCGAGGATTCGGTCACGATTCTCGACTACGGCCCGTCTTAACGCCGCGCGCGTCTGGCCACGCCGCGCAGTTGCGTGATGCGAGCGCCTCCGAACGCCAGGACGATGATCGCCCCGAGGATCACGGCAAACAGCAGCGCCACGCCCAGGGGCAAATGACCATTAAAAAAGAGGAAGGACAGCTGCACGCTCTGCAGGTTCTGGAGGATGAAGACGAGGATCAGGATCAACGCGAGCGTCCCAATGACGACCGCCGTCCAGGCGCCACTGAGGCGCGTGCGCTCCTCGCCCGGATACGGCTCCGGTTCAGGCTGCTTCTCCGGCGGCGAAGCACTGTCCGAGGTCAACTCCTGCCGCGCAGAGCGCTCCACCCGAGAACGCCGGTGACCCCTTCCAGGCGGTCCTTGATTGTCAGGCCATGCTTGTCGATCACATACTCGAATACGCCCTTGTCGTGGTTGCTGGTTCGCATCTTGATGACGTTCAGCGCCCGACGAAGTTCGGAACCAATCTCCAGGTACCGGAGGAGGATCACGTTGTGGAAGAGGAACGACAATCCGCCGATCGGCTCCGTCATGGGTCCGAGCGTGGTCGTTTCGCTGGTGATCAGGACCGAGGCGCCAGCCGCGCGGATCCATCCCACCAGGCTGCGGGAATAGGCGGGAAACCGTTCCGCCTCGCGGGCCGCAAATACCAGCTCCGCCAGGCTGTCGACGACCACACGACGGATCGAACCCTTGGCCAGCTCTCGGCGCACGGCGGCCGCGATGGTGTCGAGGTCCAGCTCTCCAACCGGGACGTAATGGATGGCCAGCTGACCAGATTCCAGGGCTTTCGCCATGTCCCAGCCGAAGCTGGCGGCTTTCTTGATGAGCTGGTCGCCCGTCTCCTGGAAAGAGACGTAGAGGCAGCGCTCGCCCGCTTCGAGGCCCTCGGCGGCGAAGCGGAGTCCGAGGATGGTCTTCCCCGCGCCGGACGGTCCGAGCACGACGGTCGCCTGCCCGGCACGTATCCCGCCTCCCATCAACTCGTCGAGCCGGGGCACGCCGCTGGCGACCGGCGCATCGGGAGCGAAAGTGCCGTTCGGCGCCAGCGTCTCCAGTCGGGGGAAGACCTCGAAGCCCGCCTGGCCAATGCGAAAGGAGTGCTTACCGACCAGGTGATCCCCCCCGCGGAGCTTCACCACCCGCAGCCAGCGGCGGTCCACCGGCTCATGGGGCTCGTAAGCGAGCTGCACGATGCCGTCTGCCAGCGAGAACTCGACCCCGCCCTCGATTTCGTTGGACGTGTACTCACCGACCAGCAGAAGGAGGGCCTCGGTGTGCGCGACCCGGCTCGCCAGGTCATAGAGGGCGGTCCGGAGTTCGTGCTCGCCTGCGAAGTCGCGAAGCGCCTTGGCGCTGTCGATCACCACCACGGCCGGCCTGGTCTCAAAGCACTTCTGAACGACCTCGGTGACGACTGGCTCGAGGCCGGCCTCGCCTGCTTCGGCCACCAGCTCGCCGAGGTGGATGAAGTCCACGCTTTTGCCGAGCGCCTCCGGCTTAAAGAATCGGAAGGGCTCGAGGTGGCGCACGAGCTTTATATGCGGCTCGGAGAGCGTGGTGTAGTAGAGCGCTTTGTGCTCAGGCGTGGCATTCGCGAAGCAGATCTGCTGGGCCAGGATGGTCTTCCCCGTGCCCGGGGCTCCGGCCAGGATGACGAGCGAGCCCGGCTCGAGCCCGCCCCCAAGAATGAGGTCGAGGTCCGGAAGCCCGGTTCGCAGCCGTCCCATGTCAGCCTCCATCTTCGCGGATCAGGAGAGCCGCAGCGTGAAGGAGTTCCCGCCGCGTGAAGGGTTTGGGTAAACGGGCGTTGGCGCCCGCCCCCAGTTCGGAGTTGCCGCTGACGACCAGGATCGGGATTGCAGCGGTCTTTGGATCCGACCGGAGGCGCTCGATCAGCTCGAGTCCATCCATCGTTGGCATCATGACATCCGTGGTCACCAGGTCTGGATGGCTGGCCTTTGCGGACTTTAGGCCTGCCGCGCCATGGCGCGCCTCGGTCACGCTGTAGCCGGCCCCTTCGAGAATCACGCGCATCATGAACCGGATGTCCGGTTCGTCATCGACGATAAGAATCCTGGCCAGCGATCCTCCCCTGCCTCTTCCTTCGTCCATTCCAAGCCTATTTTGAAGGCCTATGCACCCGCCTAAAGGATAGCAACCGTGCGCTGCAAATCTCTCACAGGCCCGGGGAGATGTCTGCAAAATCAGGCCGCGGCTGAACGCAACAATTATTGCCATTGCTGAGCCCGTTCAACCCGAGCCGCAACAATTGTTGCGTTGGTGCAATCGTTCACACTATTGCTTGAACAAGCCCGGTGAGGGAGTGGGGAATGAGCAAAGACGAAGACGGCAAGTCTCAACAGGCAGGGCTTCCTCGGATCCTGGTTATCGAAAGCAATCCCGCCTACCGATCCGTCATCAGCCACGTGGTGGAAATTGCGGGAGGACGTTGGGACAGCGTCTCAGAGATCGAACAAGGCAGGAAGCTCCTCGACGGAACCAAATTTGACTTGGTGATCATTGGAGCCGATACCGAATCCCCGATCGATCCAGAGGTGCTGAAGGAGATTCGCGCCATCGCCCGGGCGCCCTTGATCATCCTCGATGAAACCTACAAGGGAGCGCTGGAAACCTACGAGGCCGGAGCCGAGCAAATCCTCCCGAAGCCGTTCGTGCCCGACGCCTTGATCGGCGCCATCAAGGTGGAACTCCGAGGGCCGAGTCCCAGTTCACTCGTCCCACTCGCAACGCGGATCGAGCTTGGTGGGCTGGTGTTCGATGCCGAGCGGCGCATCGTCCAGCGGAGCGAGACAGAGGTCCGGTTCACCAAACGCGAATGGGAAATTCTGTCATTCTTCTTGTCCAGTCCCAATCAATACTTCCGTGCTGAAGAGATCCTCGCCCAAACCTGGGGGACTGACGCGTCGGCGGAGCAACTCCGAACCTATATCACCCGAATGCGACAGAAGCTGTCTCCTTTTCAGGCCTGGTGCAACCTGGTCACCGAAAAAGGCCGAGGCTACTGCCTCGTTCTCGAGGGAGCGCCGGACAAACCCTAGTCACCTACGAAATAAGGGACTCCAACAGGTCCAGCGATGGAACGAAGAAGAGGTTACCGGTGAGGGCCCGGCTGAAGTCCAGCAAACGATCGTAGTTGCCGGGCGGGCGGCCCACGAACATGTTCTCCAGCATCTGCTCGATCGGGCGCGGCGATCGCGCGTAGCCGATGAAGTAGGTGCCGAATTCCCCTCGGGCAACATCGCCGAATGGCATGTTGTCGCGGAGAATCTTGGTCTCTTTCCCGTTCTCGACCAGGACGGTCAGCGCGTTGTGCGCCGAGCTGGGCTTGACGGCGTCGTCCAGCTCGATGTCAGACAGCTTGGTGCGACCGATGATCCGCTCCTGCGCCTCGATGGTCAGGGCGTTCCAGGCGGGCATGTCGTGGACGTACTTCTGCACGATGACGTAACTGCCGCCCGCGAAGCCGGGGTCCTCGTCACCGATCAGGGTCGCGTCCGCCGCGGCTTGATCCGTCGGGTTCTCGGTCCCGTCGACGAAGCCGATCAGGTCGCGATCGTCGAAGTACTGGAAGCCATGGACCTCATCCACCGGCGACACCGCGCCGCTGAGCCGGGCCATGAACTGCGTGGCCAGCTCGAAGCAGAGGTCGATCCGCGCGGCGCGGATGTGGAACAGGATGTCCCCGGGTGTGGAGAGGGCATGCCGCGATCCCGCGTGGAACTCGCGGAACGCATGGAGTCCAGCCGGGCGGGCCGACTTGAAGAGCTGGTCCCAAGCGCTGGAGCCGAACCCCATCACGCAGGACAGGTAGCCCTCGAGATCACGGAACGCCACCGCCCGCACGAGCGCGGGGAAGTCTTCGCAGAACGCCCGAACGGTCGCGCGATGATCATCACCGGCGTATAGGGTGACGACGAGAAAGATCGCGGCGCGGGTGAGTGGCGCGACCACCGGCTGCGGCTGCCGGTTGCGCATGGACGCTAAGCGCGCTCCGCCTTGGCCTCGTCGCGGGCGATCAGCACCGGGTCGGGGCGGAGCGCGAGGCGCACCCGCGTTCCCGCCGGGTAGGCGGTTGCTTCCGAGGTCGGCAGCTGCGCCAGGACCGTCACGTCCCCCAGGTCGACGGTGACCCGACTTGTAGCGCCCAGGAACGCGGTCGCGATCACCGTCCCGACGAGAGGCCCGGTCGCCGCCGCGCCGTCGCTCGCAATCGTGACCGCTTCGGGTCGCACCAACGCCACCGCCGGCCCGTCAGCGGCGTCGGGCTGGACGAGCGGAATGCTCGCACCCCTCACCTCGACGCTGCCGCGCCGCACGACCCCGGGCAGGCGATTGGTGAGGCCGACGAACTCGGCGACAAAGGGGGTCGCTGGTCGCGAGTAGATCGACGTCGGCGGTCCGAGCTGCTCGATCCGACCCGAGTGCATGACCCCGACCCGGTCGGCGATGGCCAGCGCCTCCTCCTGGTCATGGGTCACGAAGAGGGTCGTGATCCCGACCTCGAGCTGTACGCGCCGGATCTCGTCGCGCAGTCGGGCCCGCACCTTCGCGTCGAGCGCTGAGAGCGGTTCGTCCAGGAGCAGGACCTTCGGCTGGATGGCGAGCGCACGCGCTAGTGCCACGCGCTGCTGCTGGCCGCCGGACAACTGGTGCGCGAACCGATCGGCGAAGCCGGATAGCCCAACGAGCTCGAGCATCTCGCCCGCGCGCTTGCGCCGCTGACCGGGACTGACCTTGCGCATCTGCAGGCCGAACGCCACGTTCTGCCACGCCGTCATGTGCGGGAACAGCGAATAGGCCTGGAAGACCATGCCGACATCGCGCTTGTTCGTCGGTTGGCCGGTCACGTCCTCCCCGCCGACGACCACCCGCCCACCGTCGGCTTGCTCGAGACCCGCCACGAGGCGCAGCGCGGTCGTCTTGCCGCAGCCTGATGGGCCCAACAGGGCGACCAGCTCGCCAGGAGCCATGGTCAAATTCAGGCCGTCGAGCGCCGTCACCCCTGCGTAGCGGCGCTGCAGGCTCTCCAACCGAACCTCGACACCACCTCGCGTGGCGGTCCCCACGCCGGCGGCCGCGATGGCAGTCGTCACCTATGCCTCCTCGAGTCGAGCCACGCGGGCCCGGGGCCGGCCGAAGAACGACAGAATGACGAGCAGGAGAAAGGCAAACATCAGCGAGGCGACCGCGACCGCAATCGACACGGCCCCGTTCGCCTTGCCAACCAGGAAGATCGAGACCTGAAGGTTGACGTAATTGAGCAGGTTAGCGATCGTGAACTCGCCCAGGACGACCGCTACCGAGAGCAGCGACGCGTTGAGGAGCGCGCTCCACATGTTGGGCACGATGATCCGGCCCATGACCGTGGCCCATCCGGCCCCCAGGCTCCGCGCCGCTTCGGAGAGCGTTTTGACATCGATGGCGGCGAGGCCGGTGTGGAGCGTTCGATAGGTGTAAGGCAGCACCAGGACCAGGTAGACGAATGCGAGGGTGAGGATCGACTCACTGACGTTGATCGAGAGCCAACGATACTCGGGGGCCAGGCCGGCGACGAGCACAATCCCCGGAATGGTTAGCGGCAGCAAACACAGGAACTCGACAATACGGCTCAGGCTGGGCAGCCGCAAACGGACCCAGATCATGGTCGGCACTAGGAGAAGCAGCATGCCCAGGGAGGTGATCACGGCCAGGGCCAGAGACGCCAGGATCGCGGCGACCAGGTCCGGGGTTTGGAAGATGGTCTGCCACGCTACCAGCGTGCGCGGCGCGTCACCGTTCCCCCGCGTCGAAAACTCGAACATGGCGCCGATGGGTATCAAGAAGAAGGCGCCGAAGACGAGGAAAACGACCACCCGGAAGACCTGCAGCTTGAGCCGGCGATTTCGGCTCATTCCGCGGCGCTTGCGCCCGGGGCGCTCACTGCAGCCATTTGGAGGTTCTACGCTGCAGCTGGGTATAGAGGACCATCACCACGGCGACGATCACGACCATGACGAGCGCCAGCGCCGAAGCGAGACCCGGCTGAGCGAGCCCGACTTCGCTGGTGAGCGTGTTAGCGATCAGCAGCGAGGCGATGATGCTGCCCTGGCTGATCAGTGCCGCCGCGGTGGCGTAAGCCGAGAAGGCGTTGGCGAAGAGCAGCAGCGTGCCGCCAAGGAAGGCCGGCGCCAGTAGCGGTCCGGCGACATAGCGCCAGTAGTGCCAGGTTCCGCCGCCGAGGCTCTCGGTCGCTTCTCGCCACTGTGGCCGGATCCCGTCGAGCGCAGGCAGGAAGACGAGCACCATCAGCGGAATCTGGAAGTAGGTGTAAACGAGCACGAGCCCGCTCAACTCGGCCAGCCAGAAACTGTTGGCGTATATGTTGATTCCACGCTGCTGCAGCCAGAGGGTGATGAACCCGGCCAAGCCGATGGTGGCAAGGAAGGCAAACGCCAGGGTAACGCCTCCGAACTGGGCCAGCACACCACAGGCGGACGTCACGAGTCGGCGCAGCACGCCCTTCGGGTTTCCGGTTGCCACGGCATAGGCCAGGACGGCGCCCAGGACTGCGCCGATGATCGCGCTGGCTGCCGATAGCACGACGCTATGGACGAAAGCGCCGATGATGTATGACTTGTTCATTGCGGTCAGGTTGGAGAGGGTTAATCCCTTGGGTCCCACGAATGCGCCGCCGACAACAATCGCCGTCGGCAAGAGGAGAAAGAGGCCGACATAGGCCAGGAATGGCACGGCGCCGAGCCAATCGAGCGAGAAACGG
>JGI12635J15846_10000931_pt1 | contig 25634 bp, 23 predicted proteins | sample BlaSpr_A8_OM2_M2_FD_15846 | JGI IMG/M metagenome (IMG submission 15846) | reverse complement strand
CGTTCCGAATCTCGAGCCGGAACGAGCAATCCGTTTACGTTATCTTCGACGACATCGGTGGTTCCTCCGCAAGCTGCACCCACTAACGCTTTGCCAAATGCCATTGCTTCAAGAAAGACCAAGCCGAAACCTTCGCCTGTGCTGGGAAACGCGAATATTTCGCAGCGAGCGTAGCACGCGGCGATTTCTTGCCGCGAGAGGCCCGTGAGGAATCGCACGGACTCTGAAACGCTCGCATCGACAGCGATTTTCTTGAGCCGTGAAAGATCATCGCCTTCCCCGACTGCCACTAAATACAAACCCGGAAACTTCATGCGAAGTTGCACCATCGATCGAATTAAGTCATCGGCGCCCTTATAGCGTTCTGAGGCCGCCCAGCGGCCTACCGTTAGGATGACTCGGCCCCCGGGGAATTCCTTCGGAAGAGGAAGCTCAGTCCGAACGTCCGCCAAGCGAAGAAAATCTGGATTGAGCGGCCATGCCAGCTTACGTATTTTTGACTGCGGCACACCTTGGATTTTCGCTAGCCTTTGCGCCGTGTCGGAACTCGGAGCAAGCACAACATCCGCCGACAATAGGGCTTGGCGTCGCAGCCAAGGCAGTGGCTTCCACACCTCCACTCCGTGTGACATCACAATCGTCTTGAGCTGTGGCGAAAACCATTTCGCCGCCGCTGCCGGCAAAGCCAGATGCGGGTGCGCAGCGAGAACTACGCGCGCGCCTTGTCTGCAGTGACGCACGGCGGAAAGGACGAATCGCATCTTGGAACGTCCGAATCCGCGAAGGCATATTTTACTTTCGGCGGCGACAAATTCATGTGCGCCTGGGGGATCGCTGAGGCTCTGAAAATAAGCGGACCAATCATCTTCACGGAGGGAAATCTTCTTTAGCGCCGCAGCCGTCAGCCGCCCTGCTTCCTGGATTCCGCCAACGCCGAGCAATCCCGGAAAAAGGCCGATGATTTTTTTCGCCTGCGCTTTGGGTTCTTTGGCCGTCATTTCCGAAACACAAACACGCCATGCGTCGCGAATCTTTCCGAAGCGATTGTTTCCGTCACTGTGATTCCTGGCCCAGAGTTTGCATGGCAGGCTGCGCCTTTCGTCGTAATAGTTCTTTAAAAACCGTGGCGAGGTCGCGACCGTTGCACTCCCACGTGTATCGCCGCGCAGTTTCACACGCTTTGTCGCCAATCCGCTTGCGGAATTCTTTGTCTTCGTAGAGACGCCGAACCATTGTGGCAAGTTTGGTCGCATCAGTGGGATCGTCCAGAACCATCCCATCAACATCGTTCGTCACGATCTCCGATACGCCAGCCGCTGCGGAGACGATCACGGGCAATCCGCAAGCCATCGCTTCTGCCGGCGGTATTCCGTAGGATTCCTGAAGCGAAGGCCCGGCGTAGGCGTCGGCTGCAGCGTAGTAAAATTCAATGTCTTTGCGCGGCGGCAAAAAGAGCACTCGATCTTCCAGCTTTTTCTCAGTCACAAGCCGCCGGCAGGTAGACTGGTCCTCGCGACTCACAATGAACAACCCGACCGGCAGGTCACGCAAGTACGCCAGTGCGTCGAGAAGAACAGGGACCCCCTTATTACGCCAATCGTTGCCCACCAGAATCAGAATGAACTGCTCTTGCGGGATCTTCAGCGTTTTTCGTGCTCGCTCCCGAAGCGCCGTGCGAACCGTAGTATTAAACACTGAATGATCCAGCCCGAGGTAGAGGACTGGTATGCGGTCGGTCCGTCCATAGAATTGTTCGAGTTCGCGGGCAGTTTTGCGCGAATAGACGACCAGCATCGTTCCACGGTATTTATAGGCGCGCCGTTCCATCCAAACCGCAACTCGGTAATAAAGTTTGCGATGAAGCAGTCGCGCCCATTCCCAAACCGGATTCCTTAGAAAATTCATTTCTCCGCGTACCTGCTTGGTGTATTCGGCAAAAACAATGTGGACACAGATTGCATCGGCATCCAGGCAATTTGCCCCCGCGCTGAAAACCAGATCGTGTCGCAAGTTTCGGAAGCGCCCATCCCAGTAACGCCAAAGCCGATTGGCGGCCAGCCACCACAGAAAGTTCAAAAGATGCGGACCCGGCAGCTTCGGGATGCGGTGCCACGTGAATTTTGACTCGTCAAAGTCCTCAACACGCTGGCTATAGACGTGAATATCAAATTCATCGGGTAGATTTGACAGCCACTCTATGGTGATTCGCTCGCTTCCGTGCCGTTTGTCGAGAAACGGAGAAACCACCGCGAGACGAGGTTTACGTTTGATCGAACCCATGAATCATACTCTCACGGTAGGTCCGGGCTGAATCGAACTCTTCTTTCTAAGAAAACTGTCTCTGGGATCGCGCGCACACCGGGCCCGGCCATTTTCATCAGAATTGGAATCCGCCCCGGGCACGTGACTTGGCAGACGGTGCCGGCAAGAGATTTGGCGTGCCAGCTTGAATTTCCGGCAGGCGAAAGAGAATCCCTACCAAAAGCCACAGATAGGCATTATTAATATAATTTTGATAAGCGGGTAAACCGCCGTAGGTCATCGGATACAGCAGCAGGAAAGCGAACCAGAAAATGGCAAATGCAATTGGAAAGAAGCGCGTCTGCCGGACTCGCATTATAACCCCCCAGCCGTAATACAAGAGCGAAGCCGTCCAAATAATCCAAAGAAACGGCGCAATGATTCCCATCTCGGCGATCAAAGTGGCATAACCCTCTTCGGCACCGAGGTTCAGAGGATAGCCCCCTATTAATTTGGCCACATACTGTCCTCCCAGGGACGCAGTACCGATCCCGTTCCCCAACACCCAATTTGGCCCACTAAACACGGACAACAGGTTTTGAATGGGATAATCCCATGTACGGTTTTCTAGCTGATAGGAAGAGCCGCCCGGCAAAAGAGTCTCCGTATAATACTCAATTCGAGAGCCGGCCTCCCGCGGGAACAGCAAGAGAATCAATGCCAGACCCATTGCGCCGACAACCACGGAGCGGCGGAGCGCCTTGATCATCCTGTGCGCTTGACGCTGACGCCAAGGAGCTCCCCATAGAAAACCGGCCGTCAGCGCCAGCGCACTGATCGATACCAGCATGAACGATCCGCGATTACCAGAGAGCAGGGTCGCGACGCCAATAATGCCGATAGTAAGAAAAACGATTTTGCGGCCGCGTAAGTTGCCTAGCAGCAGGTACCCTCCAGCTCCCAAAGCGAGAATAAAAGCGACGATAAGGAATTGGTCGAATCGGCCCGAACTTACAAAGACTGAATCCGGCAGAGAAAAGATCTGATTTGTAAGCGGCGAAACCTTTTCAAGATTCCCCAGGTCCTGAAGTTCGGGAGCGAGCTTTGCAGGGTTTAGAAAAGAATTTCCAAGAATGGCTTGAGCGATTCCTAACGCAGCGATCAGCCCGCAAAGGGCCGCATTCAAAAGCAGGAATTTTCTAAGATCCTCATCACCTCGGATTAAGGCATACCCGACATACATGAACGGTATGTAGTAGAAATAAATCTTGAAACCTAGCAGGCCGTACAGAATGTGAGGTGAGTTTTGATTAAAGACTTGCAGAGCTCCCAGCAGGAAAAAAAAGCCAAGGAATAGAAAAAAAGGAGGCCGAAAACGTTTTTCCCGTCCCTTCCGGACCGCCGCAAAAAAGGAAATATATACAAGGGCTGCCAGGACATCCTTGCCAAAAAAGAGTAGCAGCCCGTTGCCCATATATTTCCGGAAGAGATCTTCGAAGAGCATCCAAACAAAAAATAGATAGAAACCCGTGCGCCAGTTTTTCAAGATCATCGCGGCGACGATGCATCCCACAAAGATCATGACGCCATAAATGAGTGATCGCTCGTCGTCGGCGACAATCTTTCCGCCCACTTCCCACGCCAGACACAGGCCGAGGACGAACAGGCCGACGCCGATCAAAGCCTGGTTCCTCATAGCGGGAATGTGTATTGCGGCCAACTCTTGAACTACCTCCGAAGGTTTGCTCCGGGGAACTTTAATTTAACCCAAGTTCCTCAACGCCCGTATTCTATACTAGCCAGGAAAATGCTGTACAAACAGCTAGAAGTAGGTCCGGCGACTTCCGTCTATAGCATGTAGTGCGCCGCGGTATACTAGCGCGCACGGGAAGCGAACTTTAAAGTGAAATGTCGACTATGACCGATCCCGAGGGACCGCGGATGTACTATTCCTTATTCGGAGCTCGGGGTCTGCTGTTGGGCGCTAAGTCGCGGCTGTTGAGAAGACCGATCGAAGTTACGGTCGGAGTGCCGGGGATCGCGCATCCAATTTATCTCCGGTTAAGAACAACAGACGTTGCATTGTGCCGGGAGATTCTACTTCACGGGCAGTATGATTGGCAGTTTCCCACAACGCCGAAGGTGATTGTCGATGCAGGGGCCAACATTGGGATGGCCGCCATTTTCTACGCCAACAAGTTCCCGGAATCAAAAATCGTCGCCATCGAGCCGGAGCCGTCAAACTATGAAGTGCTAAAGAAAAATGCCGCTCGATATCCTAATATCGTTACCATTCACGCAGCATTATGGAGGGAGAACCAGCAACTGGACATTTTGGACCCGGGAACGGGACATACGACGTTTCGAACACGGCACGTCGATAAATGTGCCGTCACCGCAGGCCGGCAGCTCGTTCGTGGTGTCAGACTTGACACCTTGATGAAAGATCTTGGTATAGGCTACGTGGATCTCTTAAAAGTGGATATAGAGGGGTCCGAGAAGGAGGTCTTCGAGCACTCGCACGCTTGGGTTGGCGAAGTGGGAATTCTCGCGATCGAGCTCCACGACTGGATTCAGAGCGGTTGCAGCCACAGCGTTCGTGTGGCGGCTCAGGATTTCGACTGGACTTTCCAAAACGGCGAAACGACTTACTTTGTTAGAAAGGAACATTCATCGTGCAGCTCGTCTTCGAGGATTTCACCGAGCGCCGCGCACGGTCTTAATTTACCGAAGTTCCCGCTAAGAATCCTTGACGTTGTGTGATTCAGCGCCCAAAAGTCAGATACCAAGTGTGTTCACGCCCGCTTAGGTTTGACCAGTGTCTGGTAAAGGTAGGCATGTTCTTCCACCATACGTTTCGCGCTGAAGACTTCTATCCCGCGTCGACGTGCCTTTAATCTCAGCTCGCTTGCCATTTGTGAGCTTTCGAGCACCTGACGCATACAGGACTCCAGGGCATCGGCATCCCCCGCTGGGAATCTAAGCCCGGCTCCGTCGACTATTTCGCCGAGGCCGCCAATATCAGACGCGATAACCAAATGTCCCTGCATCAATAGCTCGGAGGCTGCCAGTGGAGCTACGTCTTCCCACACCGAGGGCATCACCACCGCCGTTGCCTCCGCAATCAGTCCGGGTACCGCATCAGCCGGGACAGCCCCTACAAACTCCGTCTGACCTCGGAGGCCAAGCTTGTCTGTCATCTGTTCCAACTTAGCGCGCTCGCTCCCGTCTCCTACGATGCGAAGTAGAAATGAATATCCATTCTGCGATAGTTTTTTCGAGGCAAGGAGTAGCACAGGCAGCCCCTTCTCCATGACCAAGCGCCCAATGTAGGCGAAGCAGGGTAACTTTTTGTCGCCATCTGCGCCTTCCGCTAGGCGCATGGGAGCAAAATTCGGAACCCCGTGGTACATGATTTGCGTCCGTGGTAGCGCAACTCGTCGCCCGACGTGGTTGGTAGGCGCCACGTTTCGAGCTACCCGACGGGCTAGCCAACGCCGAGGGAATGTGAATAAAAGATCGCGCGAGCTCTTTGCCCATCCTAGGCTGACGGAATTGCAACGCATGCATTTTCCGTATCGTCCCGCCATGAAGTGTCCCGGGCAAACGCTGCGGTCCGGTTCGTAAACCAATAGACCATTTGGGCAAACCGATTGGTATCCGTCGTGTTCGAGCACGACGGGTCTGCGGAACAACCATCCCCAAAAGAGAGGCATAAAAGCAGGGTTGGCAATGTGAATTATATCGGCAGACTGGACTAGCTTGGCCAACTCGCGTTGGTTCGCTCGACGAACAACACGGAAGGGAAGAGCCGAATCATCCATCCCATCGGCTGGTGTTTGTGTCGCCAGCGTAACCGCGATTTCCTGACCAGCGTGAGCCGCCTGCCATTCGGCGAGGCCCCGTGCCAGAACCATCGTCACTGTCTCAATTCCACCAACTAAAGGGGCCCAGCTGTGCGCGTAAATAAGGAGCTTCATCAGCGGCCCACAGCTCTCGGTTGCCGTGGAACGACTCGCTTCTTAAGGAATCCGACGCCCCGCAAAACGTGAGCCATCGGTGTTTTCACGCGGCCGGCAAATTCCTCGAACGCAGGATTCCAGAGAGCGTCATCCGAAATCAAGATGCCGTCTTCACGGATAAACGGGTAAGCTTGTTCGTACTCAAATTTCATGTGCTCGTATGTATGCAAGCTGTCATGAATAAATATATCCAACGACTTCAGCTCCCCCAGTACGCAAGGCAAAAGCTCGCGCGCATCACCGAGACGGACAGTCCAGCGTTCGCGTAACCACGCGGGAACAACCCAGCCCACTTGTTTCCCACTAGGAAGATGGGACCCGTCATTCACGTCGATGGAATAGAGCGCGCCTTTCTGATTACGGTCCATCGCCAGAAGAATGTATGCGGACGAAACGCCGTTCGCGATGCCTGTTTCGAGAACGCGATCAGGTTTCACAGCGCGAATGGTGGCGTACTGCATCAGAACGCGTTTCGCGTAGAGATCCGCGCCGATCGATAAAGTTCCGCCGAAGTCACGTTCTACGCCTTGAAGGTGCTCATAAAAGCGATGATCCTTGGTTGGCTCCCCCAAAAATGCTCTGAACTGTGCCGGGGTCGAACAAGTTAAAGCGGCCAGAAAACGCTCGTCCATTGCGAATAGGTCGCGCACGACCGCCTTGATGGCGTAGCTAGGGTGCTGCGCTCCGAAAATCAGGCGATTCTTGAAGTTCGCCGACCACCACTGCGCCATGGAGTCTCCCATGCTTCCGCTATTCGGGTCGCTACCGAGCAGCGCGTCCTGACACGACGCAAGTCCTTCAACGCTGGCGAGAGCTGGCTCGTTCTACGGCCATTACCAAGCCTTCAACATTCTCGCGCGCTGACCACGTTTCCATTCGCTTAACTGCGCGGTGACTGAGTTCGGCGAGTTTGGCACGGTCCCGCAGCGAATTTGCGACTATTCCTGCCAGCAGGTCTATATTCCCGCAGGGATAGATGAAACCCGTCTCACCGTCCTCAACGAGATCGAAACGTCCGCGAATTTCGTCGCTCAAGACCACCGGGCAACCGCACAACATCGCTTCACAGACCACCGCAGGGCAGGGATCGTATTCAGAAGGAAGAACAAAAAGGTCGGCCGATCGGTATACGGCGGGCAGGCCCGTTTGATTCACAAAACCGAGAAAACGCACTCGCTCAGCGATTCCAAGAGTTTTTGCCGAAGCTTCCAGGCTGGCTCGCATCGGTCCGTCCCCGGCGAAAACCAGATAGGTTCCCTCGACGTTCGCCTTTGCAAACGCGTTCAGCACATCGTCCGGTCTCTTCCAAGGTTGAAGCTTGGCGCAGAACAACACTACAGAGGCAACCTCGGGAACTCCCCACGCTCGCCGAACCGCACTCCGATCTACCTCGGAAGCGCGCTCGCCCCACCAAGCATTGTCCACAACAAAAGGCGTAAGAACAACGCGCGAATCCGAAATTCCCATGCTCAGAATATATTGCCTCCCCGCTTCGGACGGGATGATTACAACCTCCGCGAGGCGGAATATTTTCGGGAGCAGAAACCTCTTGATAGGTAACTTCCAACGCTTCGCATCTCGAGGCTGCAGACTGGTGGCGTCCGTGCCGAACAAAACCGGGACGCCAGTGAGCTTGGCGGCCGAGACTGCGATCCAAAAAGTCGCGTAAACATACCCGGTATAGAACACAACCGCATCGAAGTTCCCACGCCGAATCAGACCCCAGATCCCCGGATTGAATAAACCGAAGAAAGACCCCAATCCTGGACGCCATGACCGATTTTTGACAAGTATCCACGGATAATCTTCTAACAGAGGGACATCCCACTTCACCTCAACCCCGAAATCGGGATCGATCCGCGCCTCTGCTCCTTGCAAGCTGCAGTACGCCACCAGAATCTCAAGCCTCGGATCGTTGGCATAAAGACGGAACATTGGTGACGAATATTGCACCGGGTGACTGACAACAAAAAGCACTCGGAGGGGGCGTTGCATTATTCAGCCAGTACCGTCTGAAACCGCTCTGCGATTCGGCTCCACGATAGATGATTCTTCTGCACCTCAAGATTGCGTTCGTGCAATTCCATCCACCGTTGAGGATCGCTGAGAACCCGGATGAGTCCACGAGCTAAATGTTCTCGATCATGCCAGGGAGACCACTCCACCCCTGCTTCCTTAAGAGGGCCGCTGATGCTCCCGTCCTGATATCCAACAATGGGAATTCCGCTGGCGACCCCCGCCATGGCGCTTCCGCGTCGAGGTGTAATAGCCCCACGGACAAAGAGCAGCGCATCTGCGGATTCGAAGTCGCGCGCAATCTCTTCCGCCGGCAGCACCCCCCGCACCACGAGTTCCACATTGCCTCCGTCAAAGGCCTTTGCGAGCAGCGCTCGAGCTTCGACCGCTCCGCGCCCAACAACGACGAGACGCAATCCTCCCAGCTTCTTGCAAGCCTCTAGCATGACGCCAGAAATATCATTCACTTCTCTTGCGGCCTCCTCTGGAGAGCCGGTTACTCCGAAGACGATCACGGTTTTTTCTTTGGCGGCTAGGATGGGCGCGGCGCGACGATGCGTCCGCTCCGGAATATTCGCGCCGATGGAAATAAACGCTGCTTTGTCTTCTCCCCGCGGTAGCCAGGAGACTGTCTCGAGTGGTACGGTAAAGATATTCTTCGCTGCCCCTCGGTAGAGTTTCTGGATGACCCAATCCTGGCACGCGCCGCGGACTCCTTGCAGCAGGTTCGAACCTCCCTGGCGGTTTGGTTCATGGAACACGATGGCGCAGCGCACCCCTTGTCGGCGAAGAATTGCAAGCACCACAACAGCTCCCAACGGAAACCCACGCCGAGACCACGAGAGCGCCGTATATTGCAGAATAACCCACTGACCACGCCAACCCGCGCTGTCACGCTTTATCTGGCGCAGCCCGCTGATCCAGCCATCTTCCATCCAGCGCACTCGCGTCAAACTCATCTGGATCCCCCGCGCGTCCAATGCCTTCGCCAGAAACGCGCAGTAATCCGCCACGCCATCGGTAGGCAAGTCAGGGCGGCCAAGCAGAGCGATCCATTTCACTGGATTGTCTGGCCACGCGTTGTGTATGAATGCAGCAGCATCAGCCTCTCTTTATTCTACCCGTCGTGTCCGATTCCGACTTCCCGAGCCACCGCGATGATATTAGAAGCCGACAAAATCCGATCGCGCAGACGGAGGATCGGATATTCAATCAGTTTCGACATCACGGTCCCTATCACCAGACTTCCAACAAGATAAACAGCGAATCGGTCCCATCTTCCAGTTGGAAAGCCCAGCGTGCGTCGCATCAAGCCAGGCAACCAGGCGCCCACGGGTCCATGCCACAGGTAGATCGAATAGGAATACATGCCCACAAACGCGGCCGCACTTCCGACAAGTTCCATAAGTCGTGCCAATTTTCCCGAAAGGATCCCGTGAATGTAGAGACACAAGAGCAAGACGCCGGCGAACCCCAGATAAATGAAAGTATACCCAAACGTGGCGAAAAACCTGCTGTCTATACCGTAGAAGTACGCAAATGAGAGCAAAACTGCGGAAACCACAGCCATGGCGAACCGATTGCTCTTCGGACGCATCAGTTCCTCAAGAATCGTTGGCCGAAAGTGATAAAGGTAGCCGATTAAAACCCCGCAAAAGAGTGCGCCCATTCGGTTATGGGACGCGACGTGAGCCATAAGAAAGTTTGGCGTCCCGATATGTACGGAGGCGGCTCGAGAGGCCACGCAAAAGACCGCGATGAACACAGCCGCCCAGGGAATTATGCGGAAGGGATCTTCGCGCTTGGCGGAAAATCGCGCAATGATTAAAAGAAAAATGGGCAGGAAGATATAGAATTGCTCCTCCACCCGCGAGTGTCCATGTGTGATCCCAAAACCGTTGCCGGTAATTCATGATGAAGAAAACCTCATGGAGATACTGCACAAACGTAGGATGCGTATGAAACACGAGCTGTCCGGCGATGCCCGTAATCAAGAGAAACGTGTAGAAAGCCGGATAAATCTTCAACCCGCGACGGATAAAGAATCGCTTGTAATTGATTGCATGACGTTTTTTATACTCGCTGAAGAGCAGGCCGGAAATCAAGAAACCGCTTAACACAAAAAAGAGATCCACACCTGTCCACCCTACGCGCGAAAAGAACCTCGATTCGCCCGAGTGAACAAGGATCACCATGACAACGGCCACACAGCGGAGAATGTCTAGCCTTTTGTTTCTCATCTGCACATCTTCGCACACTGTCATTATTCCGCTTATGAGGTCTGCATCGATCTCCCCGCGAATTCACGAAGGAACCGCCAGAACGTGATTGGTGTCCACTGAGTCCACCCGGTAACCGAGGCGTAGTAGAAATTCGCGCGAGCGTTGCTCGTTCGATTCAGAATGCATCTCGCAAACAATCCACGGACGGTGTGTCCGCAACAGCATCTCCGCTCCGCGAAGAGCTTCTACCTCGGCGCCTTCGACGTCGCACTTGATTGCGTCTGGCGCCAGGGAGTTCTTCGCGAAATCGTCCAACGTCACGCAAGGAATCGGTGTGCCGGACGCTCCGCTTTCTCCGGTGACGAACCTACCGACGCCGCGGTCAGGGGAAGATGAGTCAGCGGTCACGAAGTCTGCTTTTCCGTTTGACGACCAAACACCCGCTTCCACCACCCTTACATTAGAGAATCGGTTGCGCTCCACATTGCGCCGAAGGCGTGCTGCGACCACCGGATCAGGTTCGAAGCTGAACACTGTTCCTTCCACGCCAACGAGTCGAGCCGCCAGCAGCGTGAAGAGCCCGATGTTGGCGCCGAGATCGTAGAAAACCATTCCGGGACGGAGTCGCGCCTCCAGAATTTTCTGTACTGCGTGCTCCGCATCACCGCGCACGTAGTTCTGACCAGTTCGAGGATTTAATTCCAGCCAAAGGCCTTTAGCGGGTCCCCCTTCAATCCGCGCCCAGATTTTTTCTTCCGCAGGGAGAAGCCTATGGCTGAGACGATGAATCATGTTTCCAATCCCTGGAAGGCTGCGCAACGAACGAAGCGGCGCCGGCGCGTGCAGCATAAGATCGCTCATCCATTTCCGCGTGCCCGCCATCCTTCCCTCCAGGGATCCATACTGCCTCAGTTCCGCTTATCTAACTCGGCCCACCGGCTTTACTGTGGCGACGCGAAGAGATGCCTCGGAAATGAAGTTTCTTGCTCAAGCCACGTACAGGTATAGTTGCGTTCTCGCAGCCAGATTTCAGCGAAAGATGCGTTCTGCTCGTCATGTATCTCACATAAAAGATGGGGGCGACAAATACGAAAGAGACGATCGGCTCCCCGCAAAACATCGGACTCCGCACCTTCGACGTCTATTTTGACCAAGCTTGGTTCCGGATTCGTCTGGGTAAAGTTGTCGAGCGTAGTGCAGGGTACATTCACCGTGTTCAAAGTCTTAGATCCCTGGGGCTGCGTAGACGCGTTTCCGTGCGCACCGGGGATGGCGGGCGGTTCCAGAGCAATATCACCGGTGTATGAATACGCCGCGCTGGGCACGATATGAATGTGCGATGCCAGGCCGTTCATATCGGCATGGCGGGCTAGCGTCTCAGCATTTTCCTTGTGCGGTTCAAAAGCGAATACCTCGGCACCTGCACGTGCGCCAAGAAGGGCATAGAAACCATAGTTTGCCCCGACGTCGTAGACAATCGCTCCATTCTTCAAGAATTTGACAAAGAGTTGTTGCACTGATTGCTCGTAGATACCCTCCCAAGCTGTGTGCTCCCAGCGCGGATTCAGCTCAAGGACAAGTCCTCTGGCAGGGCCCTTCTTGACGCGGAGTCGTTTTTGTCCACGGGCAGGGAGTAGATGGTAGCTTGCAGCACGCATCGGTTCGGCAAATGCACGCTGAGCATAAAGCTTTCGAAGTAACTTTGAGTTGCGCAAGAATAGCCACAGCCTCTCCCTCACAGATCTGCCGCCTGCGAAAACCGGCGCCACCAATTTTCCGGCGCCATCAAATCTTCTATTTGAGGGCGAATTTGGTCGATGACCGCTCTTCTGTAGTATTCCGGCTTCGCCAGCACCTCGCGCACCGCCCGTTCAAAACTCGAGGAATCGTTTGGATCTTCGATTAGGAACTGACTGAAAGGCTGATCCCTTAGAAATAATCGGCTAGCTCCGCCCGGTGAAGCAATGACCGGAGTTCCACAGGACAAACTCTCCGCAACAACATAGCCGAATGGTTCATACAGCGAGGGGCAAAGTGAAAAACTCGCGGCATTATAGAGGAAGGCCAAGCGATCGTGCGAAACGTTGTGGAGCACTTTGAGGTTACGTTGGGATTGCAGGTCTTTTGGCAAACTGCCTCGCAACGCCAGAATCCAGTACACTTCAGGCAGCGCATCGATCAACCTTCGTATCATCGGGAAGCCCTTCATGGGATGCGTGCTTCCCACGAACAATCCGATCGGCTTTCCTTCCGGTAGAGCGAGAGCGCGGCGCGCATCCTCAACATTGAGCGGTTTGAATTGCTCGACGTCGAGCGGGTTCCACAATGCAGTGGCCGTATGGCCAAAGAATTCAGCTACCTCATCACGAACTTGATCGGAGCAGGTGAGCACAGTTTTACGACTTCCGCTGAAGCGTTCGAGCACCATTGAATTCCACCATTTCAAGTACAGATATCCAGCGCGAGAAATGAACGGGCGAACAGCTTCGGATTGTGCCCGAAACGTCCCATGATGGAAGTGGAGCAGTTTGAGACGCGTCTTGGAGCGAAGAGGGTAATACCCGACATCGCTATGAGAAATCACCATGACCACTTTCTCGGTAAGGTGCTTTTGCGCATTTCTCCCGATCCAAAATCCACTCAGAGTACTAGCCAACTTCTGGCCGAAGCTTCCCGTCCAATTTGCGGCCCATCTCGGCACGGAATTTCCGCGATGAAAAACCTTCACGGAGTAGCCATGCGATTCCAGTCCTTTCATCATTTCACGGACCAAATGTTCCGCGCCGCCTCCGTGCTCGGGTGACTCCGACGTCAAAATTAGGATTTCCCGGCCTATGCCCATCGAACTGGCATCCAATCGCTTCCCGCGCGCTCGGGGGGATCAGGGATCAGCACAAAAACTCCACCCTTCATAACCTTCGAGCCACGATCCAGCCGTGGCGGTCGGGTGGCTGGTCAAAAGTTGCTTCTTCGATTCTGTAACCGGATTTTGTCAAGAAGTGCTTCAGCGGTTCCATCGTTTCGTGGACTTCGATGAAAAGTACGGGGCTCAATAGCTCAAGAGTTTGCTGAGCTCCTCGCAGAGCCTCGATTTCCCCACCCTCAATGTCCATCTTTATCCAATCCACACGCTTGAGCCCCAGCTCGTTAACCAAAGTATCGATGGTGATTGCTTGGACCAAGTTCACGCATTCGTCCAAGTCCGCTTTATGCCAGACGGGAACAGCGCTCGAATGCCATCCAATCTTTTCATTATGCTCCCAGGCAGCTTTGGGCACCGTAAAGCAGTTTGATAAACCATTTAGAAAAATATTGTTTTCCAGCTGGCGGCGATTCGTAGCGTCTGGCTCTAAAGCTATGACGCGGCCCAGAGGGGCCCACCGCTACCGATGCTTGTATCGTGTACCAACCAATATAAGCGCCGATGTCTAGAAACACGTCACCGGCTTTTGGTGCAGCCCAAGCAACGGGTTCGTAAGAAGGGAGATGTAACATGCATTCCAGTGCCGATTCATTTTCGGGACAAAACCATGAATGCAGCGGTTTGCTCCACAATACTTGGCGACGCAAAGAAAAAGGTGATCGAAACCAATGCCAGCGGCTCTGTAGCCAGCCATCCGGAGGAGGTTTCAGCACGCTGCGGGCAAGCGAATAGGCGATCTTGTTGCACAGCACCTTGGCAGTTGTGCCGGGATTCTTGCCATAGGTATTCATCAATTCGTAGCTCGTTTTCATTGGCTGCGCATAGGCTCTATCCCGGTTTTGTTTGACTGTGCTCCAAAGCTGCCCACGCATACTCGATGTCTTCCCGTCCGAAAAGTCTTGTCATTCCGATTCCCGCCGCATAGAGAAAGATTCCCACAAGGAATTTCACCACAGCCGGCCCTGGGAGAAGAGCCGCTGTCCAAGTTGTCCCCAGTGCTAGAGCTAATGCCGGCACTGTCCATCGCAAACCCTGCAGAACCAGTGAGCGTGTTTGGCGAAATGCCAACAGCACCACGAACCATGCCAGACTATAACTTATCAAGGTGGCCCAAGCCGCGCCTAGGGCCGCATAGCGGGGGATCAGATACAAATTCAACGCCACATTGCTCAATGCGCCCACTGCCGTAGGAACCAAGAGGTACTTTTGAAGGTTGCTGGCCACCATCGCGGCTACCATGACTGTCCCGAAAAAAATGCTCACCTCCGACCAAATGAGCACTCTGAGTAATGGCGTCGCTGCGGCGAATTGTTTGCCATAAAGCAGGTTTACGATGGGGCCGGCTCCCATCGTAGTCACCACGCAAATGGCGCAGGCCAGGACTGAGAAGTAGCGGAATGTTCGATCTAGATAGCCGCGAAAAGCCAAAGCTCCCGTATCTGCAGCTGAAACGGAGAGAATTGGAACCAGCGACGCGATCAAAGCCGCTGGGATCATCTCGAACATTTCGCTCACTCTTACTGCCGCAACATACTGTCCCAATATCGAATCAGTCGCCATATTGTGCAACATGACCTGGTCGATTCGGAAGTACACCGCAGCGAGTAGAGAACTGAACGCAATGGGAATGGCGCTGGCCAGGTAGAACCGTGAGCGACTTGCGTAAGATTCAGACGACCGAGTGAGAAACCGGCGACTGAAGCCCCAGATCAGTATGGACTCCAGAGCCGCGACGATGAATCGCCATACGATCACAGTAATGAGACGTGCTTGTAACCACGCCAACACCACAACCAACAAGAGCCATATTCCCTGGCGTATGAGGTTGATTCCGGCTGAATACCATTGCTTCAAATCTACCTGGAAGACGATTCCGGAAAGACGGAGCGGGGAAAGCAAAAGCATTTCCAGGACAGCGAAGATGAGCAGGAAATGCAGATGGCCTTTGTAGCCCACAAAGGGAGCGATCACTAATGACAATATCGTGGCGCCGACAGCAAAAATGAGGCAGAGCCTCGTTCCGGTTCGGAGAATGTTCGTAGCCTGGTTCCGGTCAATCGACGCTTCTCTGGCCATGATCGTATCGATTCCAAAGGTTGCCAACCAGCCAAAGAGCGTTGCGTACGCGTAGATCGCGCCGAATTCGCCGAGTTTTTCACTCCCCAGATATCGGGCCAGGATAATTGATGCCCCTCCCGCTAGTACAATCGAGAGTCCGCGGCCGCCGAGCAATGCGGCGGTATTCTGCAGCACGCGCGTCCGCATTCGAAGGCTGCTTTTTATCGGCTGAGTTCCCATAATTTTGAAGCTTTGCGAACGGCGGAAGCCTTTCAAATTCTGAGCCACGCAAAATACTTCCCTCGCCGTCTTCTATTGGCAGAGGATTTCTAGGGCTCTTTATTTTGGTCCTTGATTTGCTGCAGATCTTCCTGTTCGATGTGGCCCATCAATCGTCCGCGCCCGGTAAAGTATGCTTTTAAGGTCCGAACGGTTTGCGCTGGCACGACCGCAACTTGATTGTACGCTGCGTCACGCCAGGAAATCGGGCCACGCGCCGGGATCATGTGCATACCCCATTGAAAGATGAGGCCCAGATTCCAAATAATCAATGCCGCCGTAACGATTGATGCAAAGATTGCGGCGCGATGTTCCTGCCAGGTGCGCCCCAGCCAGTCGAAGAATGCTGCTAGTCCCAGAACGAAGATCGGCGTTAGCGAAACAAAGAATCGATTGCCGTAAGACGACAAACCGTCCCAATCGGCATGTAAAGAAATCACAATAAAAAAGGTCACAAACACTGTAGAGAGGTATGTCGCGAAGCTCCGATCTACAAATTGAAAGAGTGCCAGCCCGACCAACGCCAGGATCAAAATTGGCGTCCAGCTGAGCATTCCGTGGTCGGAAGAGAACAAAACATTCCAGAATGCCGGAGAATCCCAGGCCCAAGTGCGGACCGGCGCATACCCGGTATTGATAGCACTTCCGAAAATGATTTGTCGCGAAACTAAAGTGGGCAGCAAAGCTAGGACGAATACGCCCAGATAGATCAGATGCCGAACGAACATCCCCAGAATTGCAGGCCCGTTCCGCACGGTTGAAGTCCATTCTTCCCAATAGGAACAGATTGCCTCCAGCAAAGGGACGAGAAGCACGACGCCGTTCGGGTAGTAAACGTTCACCATGAGCCCGGAAAGGAGACCGAGAACGATCCACTGTGGCAACGTGCGATGGTCTCGTGTCCCCTCCCAGTACCACAGAAATAATGCGACGGCAAAAACCGAGTGTGCATGGGACCAAGACGGATTGAAATACATGTACACTGGCAGCGAACTCGCCCACCAGATCCCCAGCGTTGCTAGAAATGCCCAGCGCTCGGCAAAATATCTCCGCGCAAGGGAAAACGAAAGCAACAGGCCGGCGAATCCATAAAAGGCAGTCGCAACTGCCATCGTGATTAAGTAAGGTTTTGAAAAGCCGTTGGCGGGAATGTCAGCCCCCATCTTGTCACACAGCAGTACGCCGGCGTGCGTGACAATCAGAAAAGGTAACCAAAGAAGCGAAGGACCGATGGACCATAGGTTTGCGATATGGCCTGTTGCGGTGTATTCGCTCGAAAGTACGCGGCCATCGGAGCCCAGACGTCCCATCACGAAACTCTGGTTTCCGTGCTGCCAGTCCTTCTCAAAATCCAGGCGTCTCTCAATGAGCAGCGATCTCGCGTAGGCGAAGTACCCCACTCCGTCGCCGCGTACCCAAGGGTTCGCCAGCGGGAGGCTGAAAACAAATAGCGCAAGCAGGATTTTGACGTACCGGGAAAATACCGGCCCCGGCTGCGTTCCCCCCATCATCAGGTCGTCGTCTCCCGAATCGTTTCTGTAGAGGGTTTCCGCGAGGATTCCAGTAAATCTGATGCCACGCACGCGCGCTGCTGCTCAGTCAGTTCCGGGTACATTGGCAGCGACAGAATTCGGTTGGCCGCCGCCTCTGTCTCAGGGAAATCACCGTAAGAATAACCAAGTTCTTTGCAGGCTTCCTGCATATGAATCGGAATCGGATAATGGATGCCAGTCGCGATACCGCGCGCGGACAGGAATTCCTGTACCTGGCGCCGGTTGTCCATCTCGATCACGTAGAGGTGGAAAATATGGGTGCGATGAGCCGCAACACGGGGCAAAACGTACGGCCCGCCCGCCAGCAGTAAATCGTATGCAGCGGCATGCTTTTGTCGCGCGGCATTCCATGCATCCAGATGGCGAAGCTTCACCCGCAAAATGGCCGCCTGAATCGTGTCCAGCCGTGAATTGGTGCCTGCAACCACGTGTTCGTACTTCACGCGTTGACCGTAGTTTCGCAATTGGCGTATTTTCTCAGCGATAGCCGGGTCGTTCGTGGTGACGGCTCCCCCGTCTCCGTAGGCGCCGAGATTTTTTCCAGGATAGAAACTGAAGGCCGCGGCATGTCCCCATGTACCCGCCCGCCGGTTGGCATACATAGCACCATGCGCTTGCGCGGCATCTTCGATGACGATGATCTTGTTCTTTCGAGCGATTGCTAGAATCGGCTCCATATCTGCTGGCTGACCGTAAAGATGCACCGGCATGATTCCGCGCGTCCGCGGCGTGATGGCGGCCTCGATCGCGTTCGGACTGATGTTGTAAGTCGAAGGATCCATGTCCACAAGGACGGGACGTGCGCCTGCGGCAATAATCGCAAGCACAGTTGCTATGTAAGTGTTCGCCGCAGTGATCACCTCGTCGCCCGGCCCGATGCCGTACGCACGAAGCGCGAGCTCAAGCGCGTCAAGTCCGGAGCCGACTCCTATAGCCTCAGTCGTTCCGATAAATTTCGCGAAATCCTCCTCGAACAGGCGGACTTCCTCACCCAGGACGTAGTCACTCCGGTCCAGCACGCCCTGAATTGCCGCGTTTATTTCCTTCGCAATGGTTTTGTACTGCGCTTGCAAATCCACAAAAGGGATTTGGATTCTTTCAGTCATTTTCTTAAGCCCAGACCCAAATAAAAGATGGGCCGGAGAATACTCCACCATCCCGTGATCGGCTTCATCTTGGTGTAGCCCTGCTGGTGAGGCGGATAAATCTTAGTAACCGGCACTTCGCAATGTCGGTAACCCAGTCGAATCGAATTATAGAGGAGATAAGGTTCGAGTTCGTATCTATCGAGCCAATCCTGTCGCCAATCGATTCGTCCGTCACGAAGAATGTTCGTGCGGAATGCCCGGAACCCGTTGGTCGTTTCCGTCACGCGCTTGCCCACGAACATCGAGAACAAAAGCGGATGCACGAACCGTGTGGCGAGCACGCGATATGCGGGAGTGTTGCCGTATCCGCCGCCGGGAAGAAAACGTGACCCTTGCACGAAATCCGCCCGGCCAGAGCGGATCGGATCGAGTAATCGCGGAATTTCGTTTGGATCGTCCTTATCGTTTCCCGCCTGAACCACTAGTACATCATAATTATTTTCGATCACGTAGTCGAAGACGCGCTTCATCGCTGCGCCTACTCCCTGGTTCGTGGGGTTGCGCAGATGAAGCCATCCGTTCTTAGGCAGAGATTCGAGTGCGCCGTCAGTCGAGCCGTCATCCATCACGAGCAAATCGTAATCGCGCGGATACGGATGGCGGGCAATCGTCCTGCGGATTTTCTCGCCCTCGTTGTAGGCGAAGATGGCTGCGAGCGTTTTCATTGCCCGCGTCGAGCGGGTCGCATCACGGGGCGAGGCAGGGGAGCGACCGTATTCCATTCCGGACGCCGCCGGACATCGATTCCGTCCACGTACGGTTTGACGATGTCGAACGGGCATTCCAATTCATCCACGTCCGCAATTACACGAGCCGGCGAGCCCACACCACCGCGCGGGCAGGTACGTCGGCGTTAACAACACTTCCCGCGCCGACCAAGGAATTCTCTCCGATAATCACGTGCGGAAGAATCGTAGCCCCGATTCCAATTCGCGCCCCCGATTTTATGGTCGGCCCCTGCATGCATTTAGTACACAGTGGATGAGGGTCGTTTGCCAGCATCACCCCGGGCGCAAGAAAAACATCATCTTCAATCAGGGTATACTGCGAAACGTAAACGTTGCAGTGAATGCGCACGCGATTTCCGAGGACGCAGTCGTAATCGATGGTAGTGTGATTCCAAATGGAGCAATCATCTCCGATGCTGTTTCCCTCTCGGATAATTACGCCATGGCCCGTCTCCAGTCCGTTTCCGATTTTCACCGAAGCGTAAATCACAGTTCCGGAGCGCACTTGAGCGCGGTCGCCGATGCGCACAGTCGTCCTCTCGACTGTGCGTCCCGGAGGATATCCCAAGATTACTCCGGGATCGATCATGCAATCACGCCCTAACTCGATCGGGACGCAACTTTGCACTTTGCCACCTCCACAGCTTTTCCGTGCTCGCGCATGGAAGCATCGATTGCTTTCAATGTCCGAACGACGTGCGTTCCAGTCAGGGTATCCGACACCGGCTTCCGGTTCTCGGAAATGGCCTGGATGAAATCGGTGGCTTGATTCTTCAGCGGCTCGCTGAATTCAATTTTGGGACTAATGATGTCTCCATCGCGCACCAACAACTTGAATTCTCCAAATGTCCCGGCATCCGTTTCGCTCAACGAAACGCCCTTCTCGAATATGCGAACTCGCTCTAAGTCATCCAAATCGTCAAACACTACACGCTGGCGGCTGCCCACGACGACCACTTCGCGCACCTTATTCGGGTCCGCCCAACTCACGTGAATATTTCCGATCACATCATTTGAGTAACCCAGTGTGACAAATCCGACATCTTCCCGAGAATTGCCTAAAGCGCGAGACCCAATCGCGCTTGCCCACAGAGGCTGCTCTTCCAGCAAATAATTGAAAATCGAAATATCGTGAGGAGCCAGATCCCAAATCGCGTTTACGTCATGACGGATCGGCCCGAGATTAGTTCGGGTGGAATGCAAATAATAGACTTGGCCGAAGGCAGATGATTTCACGCATTGTCGCAGCTTCTGAATCCCCGGGTTGTAGAGAAATGTATGCGCCACCATCAGCACTCGGCCCTTCGCATCGGCGAGTGCGCCTAATTCCTCGCAATGTTCCACCTCTAGAGCCAGCGGTTTTTCGACGATCGCATGTCGGCCGGACTCCAGAGCCAACCGGGCTAGTTTGTAGTGCGTCGAGGCCGGTGTGGAAATCACTACCGCGTCCACATCCGTTCGTTCCAAAACCTCCCGGGCGTCTTCGCAGACCGGGATCTGCGGAAATCGAGAAGCCGCTCGTTCCAATCGTTCGGGCTGCGAATCGCAGATCACCGTAACGCTGCATCCAGGCAATTCACTCAGCGCACGAACGTAGTTCGGGCCCCAGTACCCATATCCAATAAGGCCGATGCGGATTTTCGATGACAATCTAAGCAACTCCTTGCCTTGGCCGCACAATGAGAACGTCGTATGAAACTGTCTGGAATCTAACCGTGCTGCCGTGCGCCTTACCGGGCATTAGCTGGCAGTTGATCCTGCCACCATCCGGCCCACCGGAACGGCCCCATCGGTCGTAACAGAATCTCGCTTTCCGGCGCTCTTCTTGTCCTGGAAGTAATGAATGACGCCATCCACGATGTCGTTCAGGGGTATCGCTGGCAGAAAGCCCGTAAGTCGCTCGAGCTTTCCCAGTGCTGGTACGCGCCGCGGCATATCCTCAAACCCGGGCTCGTAGGCCTGATCGTAGGGCACGTAAGTAATCGGAGAGCTGCTGTTCGTGCGCTGCTTNACCAGATGCGCGAGCCCTTCAATNGTAATTTCGTGAGTGTTGCCTATATTGACNACCTCACCNATTGCCTTCTCGGTGGCAACAAGCCNCATGATGGCCTGCACGGAGTCGCGAACGTCGCAGAAACAACGTGANTGCTGGCCCGTTCCAAAGACCGTGATCGGCTCACCATCGAGAGCCTGGCGCACAAAGTTAGGCAGCACCATTCCGTAACGGCCCGTCTGCCTCGGCCCCACCGTATTGAATAACCGCGCAATCACCACCGGCTGTTTTTTCTCTTTCCAGTACGAAAGAGCGAGAAATTCGTCGAGCGCTTTCGACGCCGCATAGCTCCAGCGGCCCTTGCTGGTCGGTCCGAGTACTAAGTCTGCGTCTTCGTGAAACGGCACTTTGTCGCTTTTGCCGTAGACTTCGGACGTGGAAGCGGCAAAAACCAGTTTTTTCTTTTTGGATGCCGCGTCTAATACGAATTGCGTGCCGTGAACGTTCGTTTCGATCGTGCGTACGGGGCTCTCTACAATTAACCGCACGCCTACGGCGGCAGCCAGGTGATAAACGACGTCGCATTCATCCACCATCTCTGCCAGGAGATGTTTATTCATGATCGAATCAAAAACATGGTGGAAACGATCGTATTTTTTTAGGTGCCGGATGTTCTCTACGCTGCCGGTCGAGAGGTCGTCGAGGATAAATACATCGTCGCCGCGTCCGATTAAAGCCTCTGCTAGATGAGAACCGATAAAACCAGCACCGCCGGTAATCAGGTTTCGCAAGATATCACCTTTTAGGTCGAAGGCCCGTTCGGCTCCTCGGGTCCTGATGGAAATTTGGAAGTTTTGTCCGCATCTTCGCCATACCCGTAACCATAAGCGTATGGATAATACCGGTAAGAGTAGTAATAATCCGGTGCGCTGGAATCAACGGCGTTCAAAACCACGCCAAGCAAGCGGCATTTCACCGCCGCCAGCAGATCTCGGGTGCGCGTGAAAGCTTCTTTCGGCGTCTCGCCGCTGCGCACCACCAGCAAGACTCCATCGGTGAGCGCGGAAAGTATCACGGCATCCGTAGCAGCCATGACTGGCGGAGAGTCAATAACGATGAACTTGAATCGCCGGCGCAATTCCGCAATTGCTTCGCGCATGCGATGTGAAGAAAGCAGGTCCGCTGGACTCGGTGGCACCGGCCCGGTCGTTAGAGCCGAGAGGTTCGTTATCGTCGGATGCTGAATCGTGGCTTCGTCGAGGCTTGAAACTCCCGCCAAATAGGAACTTAGTCCCACGTCTTTTCCAATTGTCAAATTCAGCGCACGCCGTACGCCCGGTTTGCGCAGATCGGAATCCATCAGCAAAGTACGGTCTCCCAGTTGCGCCAGGGTAACGGCGAGGTTTACCGCCGCTGTGGTCTTTCCTTCTCGAGGCAGGGCGCTGGTCACCAGGATTACTTGCGGCGGATGATCCGCCTGCGACAACAGCAGAGAAGTCCGCAAAGCTCTGAAGGCTTCAGAGATTTGAGATTTCGGTTGGACGTAAGATAGCAACTCCACGCGCCCGCCGGAAGTGGCTTGTGAACTTCCATCTCGAACTCGACGCGAAAGCCGGCCCTGGTGCGCATTCAATCCCGGCATGGCCGGCACGACTGCAAGCGAGGGCAAGCCCGTGAGCGCTTCGATATCGTCTGGCGATTTCACCGTGTTATCGAGGTACTCGCGGAAAAGCGCGAGGCCTACTCCGCCTACCAAACCAATCAGGAATGCCAGCATGATATTGCGCGCTTTTTGCGGCCGCGAAGGGCTCCCCGGCGCTAGCGCGGGATCCACCACGCGAATATTACTTGAACGAAGTCCGGCAGTAATGGTCGCTTCCTTCAATTTTTGCAGCAAGCCGTCGTAAAGCTGTTTATTCGACTCCGCGTCGTGCTGCAAAATGTGGTATTGAACCAGTTTTTCTGCTTGATCGTTTGCTTCGGCCTTCTGTTTATCGAGCGCTTCCTGAAGGAGTCCCACATGACTACGTGCCGTGTCGAATTCTTGCTGGACGCTCTCTATTAGGGTCTTCCGCGCGCGATTCAGATTGTCGTCCACTTCCTTTTGTTGCGCCGCGATCCGAAGAACTTTGGGGAAATTTGGACCATACTGGTTCAGCGCGTCCGCATACTGTTCGTCAACATCTGCCTTTTGCTTGAGTAACGCCGTGAGGACTTCGCTACCGTGCGCTGCGGGCAGCGCGTCCACATTCCCGGAGATCGCCATACGGTACAGTGCTTCCTTCTGGGCGACATCGGTTTGCGCTTCAGTGACAGCTTTACTTAGGTCTCCCAGTTTGGAAGTAGCAATGTCCTGTTTCTCGTCGATTTGCCATATCTGGTTCGCTCGCTCGTAAGCGATACGCGCATTTTCCGATTTTTCAACTTTAATCCGAAGCTCTTCAAGCTCCGAAGACAACCAATTGGATGCCTGGATCGTCGCGTCGTACTTGCTGCGAAAATTCTGTTCCACGAAGTTCTGCAAATGCGTGTTGACAATTTGCGCCGCCAGTTGCGGATCTTCCGCCTCGAAGGTCACTTCAATCAGTCGGCTGTTAGGGACGCGCTTCACACTGAGTCGCCCGAGAAATGCGCCCAGGATTGCCGGACGCTGGGGTGCGGGTCCGCTGTGCGACCAGGCCGTCGGGTTCGGGCCTCCGCCGAACTCAGGATAGCGGGTCAGATCGAGAGACTTAATCGTTTGCAGCGCAAGCGTTTCGCTCTGGAGTATCTTCGCCTGCGTCTCCAGGTAATTTTCCATATCCATGAATTCATCGTAAGAATTCGAATCTGGGAACGGCATCATATTCTGCGATTCTTTATCCACTTCCACACGCGCCGCGGCCAGGTAAACGGGCTTCATTTTGAATGACGCGATCGTCACGACAGTTACGACGGTCAGGAGAAAGGTCAGGACCAGCCACTGATGCTTCCGCAGAATAATGATGTAGTCGAGCAGGTGTGGTTCCCGGGGAACCTGATCCCAGGGGAGCACCGAAGGCGCGGGAATCACCGTTAGCGCTTCCGCAGCTTTTCGCTCGCGAAGACTTGGAACGATTCTAGATGGCTCTTCCATTTATTCCCTTATTCCATTTTCCGAGTCGCCAAAACGCCTTAAACCTCTACCGATCATCGGTAAACCGCGACAGCTGCACCGGCGGTCAATGCAGCCTCTGATCCTTTCGCCAAAACCTTTAGACCGAAGCTATCCGGGATATACAAAATATCATTCGATTGCATAGCCACATCATCAGCCTTGCGATTTTCGATTTTTTTTATATGTACCGGTATCATGTCCTTTTGTCCGGTCACGGCATTGTTGCGCATGATTACGGCCTCGTCAGCCTTAGCAAACCCTGATAAGCCGTGTCCCAACGCTACTGCCTTTAGAACAGTAATCTGCTCCCCATGGCTCTGGAGAACGTAGCCTCCCGGCTGCACGATGCCTCCGCCCATCACGTACACAATTCCTGCGCGGGGAACACTCACCGAATCGCCGCCGTAAACTGGTATGTTGTAAACGGGATTGCCCGATTCGAGTAAATCCTGCAGACGAATCGTGATTGTCGGAGAATCCGAAGTAGCACCGTCGGTGGCTTCATTCAAGTCATTCTTGTTAGCGCTTTTGTCCCCAGCCGGGTGCGGTCGCGTGACAATGACCACACTACCTGCCTCATCAGTGATCCCGCCGGCCTCCGCAAGCAATTCCAGCAACGTCGTCGGCCGGATCACCTGATAGACCATCGGTTTTTGCACCGCGCCCACCAATGAGATCGGCTGACTGTGCTGCTCCTTTACGAAAACGGAAACCTGCGGATGCGATACCAAGCCGTTTTCGACCAGGAGTTGCGCCAATTTTTGTTCCAATTGATATGCAGTCAGCGTGGCTGTTGGAATCTTCCCTGGAATTAGACGGATAGGTGATATCGCCCATATCGCTAACCCGCAGGTCGCGAGAAAGTTCTGGAACGTCAAAGACATCAACATGCAAAAGATCGCCGGCTCCTATGGGCGTATCCACCGGCTGCGTGCGGGCGAGCCCGGCCAATTCCTGAATTTTTTCGTTTGCTTGCTGCTGTGTTTCGAGCTTTTGTTGGGCGTACGTCCCCTGCACACACAATAAAATGAAAATCGGCAACAAATAGGCAGGCTTCGCTTTAAGCCAGCCCGAAACTCTTCGGACTGTGAAAGTCATATGACAGATAACCCCGCAAACACTATCACCCACGCCGTGTGGCTGTGTCAATTATGGAAATGCCTTCCTCGCGCAAGGCACTAGCTGAATTGAAACAAAGGAATCGAATCCTAGGTCTCGGCCGCCACACTGAGTTTGCGTATGTGAGCGTGCCGTCGGGCTGGCACAGATTCCGAAGCGAAAGGTGTTGAGGTTGCAAGATAAGCTTGCAGAAGAA